>WNFN01054169.1_pt1 | contig 10806 bp, 6 predicted proteins | sample 5400161 | NCBI WGS metagenome assembly WNFN01 (sample SAMN13153353, study PRJNA577476) | soil metagenome | isolation source: 80 cm saprolite on Douglas fir-dominated hillslope | place: USA:California | collected 2013-09-17
TCTGCTATTTGCTATTCGGCAGCGAGCTTTCTGGCGAGTCGCCGTCACTAATGACAGTTCACGAGCGGATGGTGCGGCTTGGACAGAACAGCGTACCGCCGCGAGTTTTCGTTGACTCGCGTGATGCTCGCTTAAAGCTCGCCCCGGAATAGCAAATAGAAAATAGCAGATAGCAAATTCCCTCGCTACCGAGTGCGGGGTTGCTCGACGTCCATTTTGCTATTTGCTATCTGCTATTTGCTATTTGGCGGCGAGCTTCAGGCGAGTCGCCCTGGCCCATTCGGACAAAGAAAACGGCAGTTCAGACAAGAGGAAGCGGGCCCGGCCGAACGGGGCGTTAAATAAGGCCGCCCTCGTTCCCCTCGCACCAATCAACTCCGGGTATGGATATGGATACGGCGCTAAGAGATCCAGCATTGGTGAGTACTTACTCAAATCCGTTCCCATTTTCTTCAGGTCGCGCTGCGACCATGGTCGGTAAACCTTTCACTTTTCACCTATCACCTATCACCTTTCACCTCTCACCTCTCACCGTTTCCCCCCTTCAGGTCGCCCTGCGACCATGCTCGGTAAACCTTTCACCTTTCACCTCTCACCGTTTCCCCCCCTTCAGGTCGCGCTGCCGACCATGCTCGGTAAACCTTTCACCTCTCACCTTTCACCGTTTTGCCCCTGCCCCCAGCACAAAACCTCAGTATGAAACCAGGTATAGTCATACCAGCAGTGTATACGCGATCTGTCCGGCAACTCGTCGTAGCCGGCCTCGCGGCCTTTGCAGCGACCGCCAATACTTTGGCGGCGGGTAACGTTACGATCGAAAGCGATATCTCCCCAATGGTTCAGAAATCTGAAGTTCTGGCGCATGTCGATTTGAACTTGCCGGTTAACACCGTGTTCGTTCTGCCCTTGCGAGACCCGGTTGGGGCCGAGAATTATGCGATGCGCGTTAACACTCCCGGCGACCCGCTTTATCAGCAATTCCTGACCCCGGAACAATTCGGAGCGAAATTCGGTCCGAGTGAAACTGATCACGATGCGGTCTTGACCTGGGCCAAAAGTAACGGACTGCAACCCGGCGAGCTCAGTGGCAGCAGGACTACCTTGTCGCTGAATGGAACGGCAGCGCAGTTCGAAGCGCTTCTTCAGACCCGGATTAACAACTACCGAGCACCGGACGGGAGACTTTACTACTCGGCCGCCATCGCACCCACCATTCCGGAAACCGTCGCACCCCACGTTAAAGGTATCATCGGACTCTCCAGCTATAACAGATTTGCTCCGCTGTATCGCGTCCACCAGGCTACGCCTGGATCTCAGCCTCTGAGCGCAGGAGGCACAGGGCCCTTGGGTGCTTACAGCGCCTCCGATTTGAGAACCGCGTATCAGATTCCGCGATTCCCAGAAGTATCCAACTTCGGGATCATGGCGATTTATGAACAAGGCGGATTCACCGCGAGCGATGTAGCGGAATACGAGAAACAAAACAAACTGCCGGCCGTTCCAGTGAAGGTTCGAAGTGTCAACGGCTTTAACGGATCCGCCAAAGATCCTAGTATCGAGTTGGAAGCAGTCCTGGATATCGACATGGTCATCGGCATCAATCCCAAATTAAGTCAGGTTCTGGTGTATGAGGATGGGGATTCTGTGTTTGGAACGTCACTGCTAAACGCACTGACCGCCATTGCTAATGACAATACGGCACGCACTTTAAGCATTTCTTATGGTCTGGATGAAGGTGTTCAGGGTAACGCGCAAATCGCAGCTGAGGGTGTTCTGTTTCAACAGCTAGCATCACAAGGGATCACGGTATTCGTAGCGGCCGGCGACCGGGGCGCCTACGGCGCTTCTGGCGTGGGCGACACCGGCGGTCCAGTAAGTCTAAACGTCGTTGATCCTGGCTCCCAACCTTTCGTTACCGCGGTAGGCGGAACCGCCCTTTTTACGGGAGCAAACCAAGTCTATTCTTACCAGCTAAATCCTAACCTCAATCCTGGCACCTCTGTAGCCTCAGCCAACGGAGGTTCAGCAAAAATGCGGAATATCCCAGATGTGACGGCAGATGGAAGTCCCGACACAGGGGTGGCCGTGTTTTCTGCGGTTAATGGCGGATGGCTGCAGATCGGAGGCACTAGCGCTGCCGCACCGATCTGGGCTGGATTTTCAAGCATCGTCGACTCCGCCTTGGGCTATGTCGGGCATGGAAGACTCGGATTTCTCAATCCGTTCTTGTACCGGCTCATTTTCAACCAAGAGAACGGCCTGCTGATCAACCAGATCTTTGATGTTAACGACATTATCGATGGAACCAACGGCAATGCCTTGCTACTGGGAATTCCCGGATTCTTTGCCGGTCCCGGATATGACAATTGCAGCGGTTGGGGTTCCATGAAAGGCGGGCGGCTCGCCGCTGACATCCTGGTCGGTGGCGCCGTCTTGACTCCCGGCAAAACACCGGCCGCACCTCAAGTACAAACCGTCGCCGTAGACTCGACCTCGATCGATTTCAAATGGAATGCAGTTCCCCTGGCGACCGGATACATCTTCCAAGCATTAACCGTGGATTCTAACTTTGATATTGTAACCAACGTCGCCTTCGTCACACGGGAAACTACGATCAAACTGACGCCCCTCACTCCGAATACCACCTACATTATTTCTGCCGCCGCAGTGAATGAGCACGGTTCGGGAGTCGATAATCTTCCCACGATCACTACCGCCGGTGTTAGCTCGCCTTAGGCTCGCTATCGAATAGCAAATAGCAAATAGCAGATAGCAAATTCGCTCGCTACCCAGCGCTGGTTGCTCGACGCCCCTTTTGCTATTTGCTATCTGCTATTTGCTATTCGGCGGCGAGCTTCAGGCGAGCCGCTGTCACTCGGGACAGTTCACGAGCGGGTGGTGCGGCTTGGAAAGGATGCCGCCATACGCGTAGAACGCATCCCGGATCGACCCTTCGCTAAAAATTGTCACATGCGCTGTCTGGTGCGGCTTGACCTGCACTCGAGCCACTAGCTGTTTAGAATGATCCGCGTACAGCCGGTCGTGAGTTCCGTCATCGTAGACCTCAACGTAAGTCGTGGTCCAATTCGATTGGGTCCGAAGCTCGTATTCGCCGGGTGGTAGATCGCGGACAACGAACCGGCCTTCCGCATCGGTTCGGATCGATATCGCGCGGCCGCCGGATCCAGAGGATAGCGGGTTTAAGGTCACGGTTTCACCGGCGCCGGACACGGCTTGATTGCAAAAAGTTCCGGATAGCTGGCCGGAAAGGGCGCCCGTCCCATTTTTATAGGCGCCAGCCTCTTTAGAGCTATTGGCGGCTGAGACGACATCGGCAAGAAAATAGAGCCACCCCGAGCGCGAAGAGTAAGGCGCCCCTCAGCATAGCTGTGCTTTTCATAGTTTGTTTTCTAACCGGATCGTAAAAACGACCCTGTTTTCCAAAAGAATGACGCACCCATCGACTCGGATTGCAGACAAACGCTAGCTCGCCCGAAGATCGCTATCGAATAGCAAATAGCAGATAGCAAATTCGCTCGCTACCCAGTGCTGGGTTGCTCGACGCCCCTTTTGCTATTTGCTATCTGCTATTTGCTATTCGGCGGCGAGCTTCAGGCGAGCCGCCGCTCAGCCCGCAGTCAAAGCGGCATCCAGAACATCAATCATGAAGTCTGCATCCGCCTTTGTGATGCATAAAGGCGGTTTGATTCGAAGCGTGTTCCCGTAGAGACCGCCTTTACCAACGAGCAATCCTAGATCGCGGGCTTTTTCATGAACCCGGGCACATTCTTCTTTTGCCGGTTCCTTAGTTGCCCGGTTCTTCACCAACTCAACACCAAGCATCAGCCCTTTTCCGCGAACATCGCCGATCAGGTCGTGCTTCCTGGCCAGTTCATGAAACCCACGGATCAGGTGATTTCCAACGTTGAGGGCGTTCTGCTGCAGCTTTTCCCGATCGATCACCCGCAGCACCGCGCGACCCTGGGCACAAACGACTGGATTGCCTCCGAAAGTATTAAAATGGATTCGTTCAGCGAGACTCTTCGCAATCGAAGGTGTGGTCACCACCGCGGCGAGCGGAACCCCGTTTCCGATCCCTTTCGCCATGGTTACGATGTCGGGTATTACACCCTGACTTTCAAATCCCCAATAGGTCTCACCGGTACGGCCAAAACCAGTTTGGACTTCGTCCGCGATGCAGACACCTCCGGCTGCTCGCACATATTCATAGACATGCTTGAGGTAGTTATCTGGAAACAGAACGGTCCCGCCAACTCCTTGAATTGATTCGGCAATAAATCCTGCCACTCGGCCTGGTGTTGCGTAGTCAATTAGATTGCGCACATCATCCGCGTACGCTTTGCCGGCGTCCGGATAGTCAAGTCCATAGGGTCCACGATAGGGATAGGGAGCAATCGCGTGATGAACGCCAAAGCTGTGAGGAACGTTGAACTTCCAGGTCCGATGCGCGGTCAACGCCATCCCGCTTGCGTTACCTCCGTGGTAGGCGTTGCGAAGCGCGATGAGGTCGTAATTCCCGGTAAAAGCTCGCGCCATCAAGGTCGCCAGATCGTTCGCCTCTGAGCCCGAATTGACGAAGTAACAGACTTTGAGATCGCCCGGCATTTTTGCGGCCAGCTCGCGCGCATATTCAGCAATGTTCGGGTGCAAATAGATGGTCGTGGCATGTTGGAGCGTCTCGTTCTGGAGATTGGCTGCCGCCACCACGTCCGGATGACAATGACCGACACTGACGGTCGCAATCCCCGCGATGCCATCTAAATAACGCCTACCTTTCTCGTCGAAGACGTATTGCCCCTTACCTTCAACAATCATCATCGGTTTCTGGTAATAAAGAAACAGCGCCGGATTCAGGAACTGTTTCCTAAGGGCCAACACCTCCTCCGCAGACGGACCTGTGTAAGGCTTGGGTGTGTAGTCAAATGGGGGTATCTCGGGCGTTTTCATAATGATAATAGCCGATAGCCGATAGCCAATAGCCGATTGGGAAGGAGTTCAAGGAGTTCGAGGAGGCCGAATCAATCGCCAGAACGGGCCACCCGCAACAATCGTCCTCGTGCTCGATTTGGAACGCGTTGCCTGAACCTAGTGCTATATCGTTCAGTGTGCTGACGTGTACGGGTGATCCACTCATCAAACTTATCCGTTCGCGGTTTTTATCTGCGTAAATCTGCGTTCATCTGCGGTTGAGTTTTGTGTTCGGAGCTGCTCAGGTGATAAGTTGCAAACTCTTCTCGGCCAGTCGATCGAAAGCGGTGACGCACAGTTCCAAATGCTCTTCTTCGGTGTCTTCAATTTTATTGTGACTGATACCGTGGAGACTTTGCACGAACATCATTACGGTCGGAATACCGGCACGGGCGACTTCTGCGGCGTCATGGAGCGGACCTGACGGAAGGCGGTGCGTTTTGCCACATGTTTCCTCGATGGCCTCACTGCACAGATCGATTAATCGAGGATCAAATAGGACCGGCTCAATTTGCCAGATTCGTTCCCAGGCTACGCGAACATTTCCTTCCTGGGCAAACTTCTGGCTCGCCTGTTTCGCGGCTTCTAACATTTTCGCTAAGCCGGTCGCATCCAGATGACGCTGATCGAGCGTAATCCGGCATTCTTCGACCACGCTCGTGACGATACCTGGCTTTGTCGTGCACGAACCAATGGTGCAAACGCCACTATGAGCCGCGGCGATGCGATAGATCTCAGGACTCATTTTTGCTGCCGCCAGAAACGCGTCTTTGCGGACGTTCATAGGAGTACTACCCGAGTGTGCGGCCTGGCCGTGAAAGGTGATGGCGTGTCGCTCAACCCCAAAAGTGCCCAAAACTGCTCCTAACGGTAAACCCAGATCGAGCAGCACAGGTCCTTGCTCGATGTGCAATTCGAGATAGGCAGCCGCATTTCTCAATTCGCTGCCGCTCTCTTTCACTCGCTCGAGATCGATCCCTACCTTCTTCAAGGCGTCCGGCAAACGGACCCCATCCCTATCGACCAAAGTACGCGCTTCTTCGAGATCGAGATTTCCGGAACAGGCCGACGATCCGAATAAGCTTTTACCGAATCGGGCGCCTTCTTCGTCCGCCCAGTCGACCAACCGGACTGTGACCGGAGGTTTACCGCCGTACTGCTCATTGATCCGCCTCAGGATCTCGACGCCGGCCAGCAAGTTGAGGCAACCGTCTAACCAGCCACCGTTCGGAACAGAATCAATATGACCACCAATTAAGAGTGATCGCTCGGACTGTCCGCTAAGCGTGGCCCAGACATTACCTGCCGGATCGGAATGAATCTCGAGCGGCAACGACTGCAGCTTTTCCCGCAGCCAGGCTCGGGCGCGACTCCAGGTCTCAGTGAAAGCCACGCGTTGTGCTCCATTCTCGTCCCCCGTCAATGCACGGAGCTCTTTAAGTTCAGCAATCGTTCGTTTCGGATTCAGCATAGGATTGTGTCCTGTAGGTCGCGTGCGGCCATGCCCGGAGCGCGCCACAACGATGAGCTCCCGGGATCTGGCAAAGCGCCAGGCCACTAGCGAAACGATGTCGCCGGGAGTAACGGGAGGCAAAGGAAAAAGAGGGTGACGATGGGTAATTAGGTCAGGGACGAGTGGCGTCCCGTAGGGACGTTTCATTCTTATCCCGAAGGGATTACAGGACTCAGCCCGGGGTTTTAACCCCGGGTACCGATTCCAAAACGGTCCGCCCTGAAGGGGCGGCAGATCGGGTCTGTTACGCAGCCACATGCTGACGAGAACTCGAATGAATTATCTGCCGCCCTTCAGGGCGGGTTCATGACGTGGATTTATCCCGGGGTTAAAACCCCGGGCTGAGTCCTGTAATCCCTTCGGGATAAGTCCGACTGAATGACGGGACCAGGCACTCTCCGCCACAATGCGCCCTTGAAATTTCCCCCGAACCGTCTCAGGATGCGTATTTACCTTTGCAACAGAGAGGGGAACAGGAAAATGCCCACCCTAGCAACTACTGTTGACGGATTGAATCTGCCCAACCCGTTCATCATCGCGTCCGGACCGCCAGGAACTAACCTGAATGTAATCGCCAGAGCTTTCCAGGAAGGTTGGGGAGCCGTCATCGCTAAAACGGTCAGCCTCGAAGCTTCGAAAATCATCAATGTTGCTCCCCGCTACGCCAAACTCTTTTCCAACGAAAAACAGGAAGTCGTCGGCTGGGAGAACATCGAGCTAATCAGCGATCGACCGCTTAAGATCTGGATCGAAGAATTTAAGAAATGCAAAGACCGCTTTCCAGACCGGATCCTGATTGCTTCAATCATGGAAGAATACCGAAAGGACGCCTGGTTCGAGATCATCGAACGATGTCAGGAAACGGGTGTGGACGGTTTTGAATTGAACTTCTCGTGCCCGCATGGATTGACGGAGCGAAAAATGGGATCCGCCATGGGAGAAGATCCGGAGATTCTGGAAGAAGTCTGTGGCTGGGTAGCAGCAGCAAGCAAAAAGCCGGTCTGGGCAAAGATGACGCCGAATATTACCCGGGATGGGAGTGAATCTCGACACATTGCGGCCGGAACCCACTGTCGAAGGCTACACGACGCCCGGCGGTTACTCTTCTAAAGCGGTCAAGCCGATAGCGCTCCGCATGGTGATGGAAGTTGCCAACATGGTGCGGACAGAATTTCCTGGTCGGACGATTTCTGGGATCGGCGGAATCGAAACCGGCGGGGACGCGGCGCAGTTCATGCTGCTGGGTGCGGACACGATTCAGGTTTGCACAGGAGTTATGAAATTCGGATACGAGTGCATTAAGCCGATGCGAGACGAGTTACTCGAATTCATGGAGAAGCATCAGTTCGAGACCATATCGGATTTCAAAGGGAAATCCCTAGACTATTTCACTTCCCACTCCGATCTGGTTCGCCGCCAGACGGAACGCAAGGCCGCTCAAAAGGCCGCGGCCGCTAAATCGGTAAGAAGCGATGCCGAGTGGAGCGGCGATTCTTTCGTCCAACAATCGGACTCGCTTTCTCGGCAGTGAACCACAAAAGAAATTTAACCGCGAATGGACGCGAATAAACGCGAATAAACACGAATAGAGCAGCAGACGAACCGGAAACCCACAAATAGTACAGATCGTTCACCTCAAATCCCTGCACTTATCTGCGCCTGTCTGCGTTTATCTATGGTTCAAACAGTCAGCGTTCATCCGGGCTTTCTTATTCGCGTTTATTCGCGTCCATTCGCGGTTGTTTTTGAAGTGTTATGGCCTTGCTGATCAAGAACGGAGAAATCGTTACTGGCAGCGAACGTTACCACGCAGATATCTACTGCGAAGGCGAAACTATCACGCGCATCGATCGCGATATCTCTGCGCCGCAGGGCGCCACGGTGGTCGACGCTACCGGGAAATTCGTCTTTCCGGGTTTCATTGATCCCCACGTTCACATCTATCTCCCTTTCATGGGGACCTACTCCAAGGACACCTATGAGACCGGAAGCAAGGCGGCTTTGGCCGGGGGCACCACCACGCTCATCGAAATGTGTTGTCCATCGCGTCAGGACGATGCGTTGAAAGGGTTCGAGCTCTGGATGTCACAAGCGGTTGGCAAGTCAGCCTGCGATTTTACTTTTCACATGACAAAGGAGCGTTCGGCATCGATGATACGGAGCTATACCGAACACTAGCCCTGGCCAAGAAATTGGGCGTGATCGTCACCGCGCATTGTGAAAATGAGACGCTGGTGGCCGAGCGCTCGGCCCAACTGTTAGCTGCCGGAAAGACAGATCCCGGCCACCATCATGAAAGCCGTCCACCGTTAGTAGAAGCGGAAGGGGTACATCATCTTCTGACATTTGCGGAGCTGACGGGCGCTGCGACTTATATCGTCCATTTGAGTTGTCAGGAGGCGCTGGCGGCAGCTGTCGCCGCGCGTCAACGCGGGGTCAGGGTTAGTGTGGAAACATTGATCCAATATCTATTGTTAGATAAGACTTATGCTGAGCGCCCCGGATTTGAAGGCGCAAAATTCGTGATGTCACCCCCGCTGCGGGATGCACGTAACCAAGAAATCCTTTGGCAAGGACTGCGCGACGGGCTCGTCAACACCGTCGCCACCGATCATGCCCCTTTTGATTTTTCTGATCAGAAGGTAATGGGCAAAAACGACTTCACTAAGATCCCGAACGGGATTCCATCTCTGGAAGAACGGATCAAACTTCTCTATACCTACGGGGTCAAGACCGGCCGCATCGACCTGCACACGTTTGTTAACGTCGCGAGCACTCAGGTAGCAAAGCTGTTTTCACTCTTCCCTCGCAAAGGAACTATCCAACTCGGCGCTGACGCCGATCTGGTGGTGTTCGATCCCAACTTTCGCGGTACGATTTCCGCCAAAACCCAGCTGATGAACGTGGACTATAGCGCGTTCGAGGGATGGCAAATCGAGGGCCGTCCGAGCGTGGTAACCGTTCGCGGTGAAATCGCGGCCCGTGATGGGCAGTTCACCGGCACCATCGGGCGTGGCAATTTTCTGAAACGTGAACCCCAACACTTCTAATTGGTTATAAGTTATAGGTTATAGGTTATAGGTTATAGGTTATAGGTTATAAGTTTCCGGGTTGCGAGGACACTATACAGGCGGAGCACGCAACCCCTAACCTAAAACCTACAACTTATAACCTACAACTTATAACGTATAACGTATAACCTACAACGCCTCATGGCTTCCGCTATAGACACTACCACGCTTGACGCTGCCCGCGCCGGCTCACTGTACAACGAAGATCTCGCACCCGTTACCTGGGACCACAGAAAGTGGGGGCTGGGCAGTTTCGCAGCCTTATGGATCTCGATGTCTGCCTGTATCCCCACCTACATGCTGGCATCGTCGTTGATTGGCGGTGGCATGAATTGGTGGGAAGCCATTCTCACCGTTTTTCTCGGCAACTTGATCGTTTTGATCCCGATGGTTCTGAATGCTCATGCCGGGACAAAATACGGAATCCCGTTTCCGATTTTGTGTCGGGCTTCCTTTGGTACCAGAGGCGCCAATCTTCCCGCGTTACTGCGCGCGTTAGTCGCTTGTGGTTGGTTCGGCATTCAGACCTGGATTGGCGGTAGCGCCATCTACAAGATCCTGGCCATATTTTTCCCTGGCCTGGCTGCTCCGGGAATGGCGACTCTGTTCGGAATCACTCTGCCGCAGCTCGCTTGTTTTCTGTTCTTCTGGGCAATCAATATGTGGGTCGTTTACCTGGGCATCGACTCCATCCGGTTCCTCTTGAATATCAAAGCTCCTTTATTAATAGGACTTGGGCTACTCCTACTTTTCTGGGCGTATCGAGCTGCCGGTGGGTTTGGACCGATTCTTTCGCAACCTTCCGCGTTCGATCCCGGACAGCCCAAAGCCGGCCAATTCTATTCCTTTTTCTTTCCTGCCTTGACCGGAATGATCGGTTTTTGGGCAACGCTATCGTTGAACATTCCTGACTTCTCCAGGTACGCAAAATCGCAACGAGATCAGATCATCGGCCAAACCCTCGGCTTACCGCTGACCATGGCGCTCTATGCGTTTATCGGCGTCGCCGTGACGTCCGCGACGACGATCATTTACGGACAAACCATCTGGGATCCGACCGATGTACTCGCCCGGTTTAAAAACCCGGTGTTATTGATCGTTGCGATGCTCGCGTTATGTATCGCAACGCTGGCCACCAACATCGCAGCCAATGTGGTGAGTCCGGCTAATGATTTTTCGAACTTGTCGCCGAGAAAGATTTCCTTCCGCACCGGAGGCCTCATCACAGGGATT
>WNFN01053714.1_pt1 | contig 10805 bp, 8 predicted proteins | sample 5400161 | NCBI WGS metagenome assembly WNFN01 (sample SAMN13153353, study PRJNA577476) | soil metagenome | isolation source: 80 cm saprolite on Douglas fir-dominated hillslope | place: USA:California | collected 2013-09-17
TCCCCCGAATCCAGCGTGGCCTGGCGGCGCTTTGATCGCGGTCAATTTCAATCTCAACATCGAGGGCGGCGGCGAGTGCTCGCTCGCGAACGGCGATGATGTTTCCGAGGGTATGCTCAACGACATTGGAGTTGGCCCGCAGCCGGGTCGCCGCGTGCCGCTTGTCGAATCCGTATTCGAGTACGGCAGCCGTCGCGGCGCTTGGCGTCTGCTCGATGTCTTTCGCGACTTTTCGATTCCGGTCAGCGTGCTCGCCGTTGCCCGCGGCTTCGAGCAAAACCCTGAATTGGCGCGGGCCTGCGTCGCTCGCGGTCACGAGATCGTCAGCCATGGTTACCGCTGGATCGACTACGGCGACGTGGCCGAAGACGTCGAGCGCGAGCACATGCTGCGCGCGATCGAAATATTGACCCGACTAACCGGCACGAGGCCGGTCGGATGGATGACCGGGCGACCCGGCCCAAATACGCGCCGACTTCTCGTCGAAGCGGGAGGGTTTCTATACGATCGCGACTCGCTTGCGGACGAGCTCCCGTACTGGCTGCGCATCAACGATCGGCATCACCTCGTTATTCCATACTCGTATGAAGCAAACGACAACCGTTTCAATGAAAATAGCGGCTTCTCGACCGGCGAGCATTTTTTCACCTACATGCGAGATGCCTTCGATGTCCTCTATCGCGAGGGCGCCAAGGGCTCGCCCAAGCTTCTCTGCATAGGGCTGCATGATCGGCTTATCGGCAGGCCGGGACGCTGCGCGGGCCTCATCCGGCTGCTCGAGCACATGCGCGGCTTCGAGCGGGTTTGGTTTTGCCGCGGTATCGATATCGCGAACCACTGGCGCAGCCAATTTGCAATCGCCGATTGATCACGTAGGGCGCAATACCGTCGGTGAAGAGGGTTGGGATGAGGGGCAGTTTGTGGCAAGCCCCTCACCCCAACGAGAGTGAGGATCGAATCTTGAGCCCTCTCCCCGCTATCGCAGGGCGAGGGCACGTGCCGCGCGAGCGCGGATGAATGGCGCAATGCGCGCCGCTTATTGCGCCCTACGGATGCCCATGGAGCGGCGACAAGCCGCGCCAAGGTGCCTTGCCATCGGAAGGATTTGCGGAGAAGTTTGCTGCGCGGCCAGCATGGCGTATCGATCGCAAGCGCCTCGGCCATGGAGAGCGAACCGCGAACTCATGGCCGCAGTTATGGATCAGGAAAACCGTCCCGGGAGCACATAGTGCCGGAGGGCGGCGGGTGAAAAGGGAGGACTCGCAATGCGGCTGGCACATCGATGGGTGGTAACGGCTTCGCTGCTGATTACCGCGGGTTCCTTCACGGCCGCCGTCGCCGGCGAAGCGAAGCACGGCGGCATCCTGAAAATCTATCACCGAGACAATCCGCCGAGCGCCTCGATCCACGAAGAGGCCACCTACTCGACGGTGATCCCGTTCATGCCGATCTTCAACAATCTCGTCCTGTACAACCAGAATGTGCCGCAGAACAGCTTCCAATCGATCGTGCCCGACCTGGCAACGAGCTGGTCGTGGAGCGACGACAAGACCGTGCTGACATTCAAGTTGCGCCATGGCGTGAAATGGCACGACGGCAATCCGTTCACGGCCAACGACGTCAAGTGCACCTTCGATCTGCTGATGGGCAAATCGAAGGATTCGTTTCGCAAGAACCCGCGCCAGGACTGGTACAAAAATGTCACCGAGGTGAAGGTCAACGGCGACGACGAGGTGGCCTTGCAGCTGCGCCGCCCGCAGCCGGCGGTGCTTGCATTGCTGGCGTCGGGATATTCGCCGATCTACCCCTGTCACGTCTCGGCGCGCGACATGCGCATCAAGCCGATCGGAACGGGTCCGTTCAAGTTCGTGGAGTTCAAGCAGAACGAGTCGATCAAGATCACGCGCAATCCGGATTACTGGAACAAGGACCGCCCCTACCTCGATGGTATCGAGTTCACCATCATCCCCAATCGGTCAACCGCGATTCTTGCCTTCGTTGCCGGCAGGTTCGACATGACCTTCCCGACCGAGGTGACGATTCCGCTGCTCAAGGACATCAAATCACAGGCGCCGCAAGCGGTGTGTGCTCTCGTCCCGATCAATGTAAGCACGAACCTCATCGTCAACCGCGACAAGCCGCCGTTCGACAATGCCGATCTGCGCCAGGCCATGGCGCTTGCGCTCGACCGAAAGGCGTTCGTCGACATCCTCTCCGAAGGCAAAGACGATATCGGCGCGTCCATGCTGCCGCCGCCGGAGGGCGTGTGGGGAATGCCGCCCGAGATGCTCAAGACCATCCCCGGTTACGGGCCGGACATCCAGGCGAATCGTGCGCAAGCGCGCAAGCTCATGGAGAAGCTCGGCTACGGGCCCAATAGACGGCTTCCGCTCAAGGTCTCGACGCGAAATATCGCGGTCTATCGCGATCCCGCGGTCATCCTGATCGATCAACTCAAGGACATCTATATCGACGGCGAGCTCGAGGTGGTGGAAACGAGCAACTGGCACAGCAAGGTCACGCGCAAGGACTATGCGGTCGGGCTCAACCTCACCGGCAACTCGGTCGATGATCCGGACCAGAACTTCTACGAGAATTACGCCTGCGGATCGGAGCGCAACTACACCGACTACTGCAACAAGGAGCTCGAGAAGCTGTTCGACCAGCAGTCGGCGGAAACGGATATCGAGAAGCGCAAGCGGCTGGTTTGGGAGATCGACAAGAAGCTGCAGGAGGACGTCGCGCGGCCGATCGTCTTGCATTCGCGCCGCGCGACCTGCTGGTCGCCGCAAGTGAAGGGCGTCACCATCATGACGAACAGCTCGTACAACGGCTGGCGGTTCGAGGACATCTGGCTCGATCGGTGAGTCGAATTAAGGTCGTGTCCCGGGCGCAGCGCAGCATGAGCGGAGCGAATGGTGTGCTGAGGACACCGATCTCGGGTTTACCCGAGATCGGCGCTCAGATGTGCGCAAGTCGGGCAAGCCCGACTTGCGTGGACCGCCCCGCCCCGTGGCGGTCCCGGATCAGCGGTGCACCGCTTCACTTCGTTTCGCGCTGCACCGCATCCGGGACACGCGGCCACAAACCCGGGACGCCGGACGCTTCGTGTGCAACCAGAGCAAGCGCGAAATTTCCACCAATATGAAAGGACAAATTGTTGGGTGCTTATCTCGCGCGGCGTTTCTCGCTGATGCTCCTGACGCTGTTCGGGATATCGGTGATCATCTTTCTGCTGCTGCGGGTGATGCCCGGCAACATCGTCGATATCCTCTACGACGCGGCGGGCTACGTTAATCCGCGGGAAAAGGCGAAGATCGAGGCGGAGCTCGGCATCGACAAGCCGATTGTCGTTCAATACGCCACATGGATCGGCGGGCTCGCACAGGGCGACCTCGGCTACTCCTATGTATCTGAGCGGCCCGCGCTCGAGGAGATCGCGCCGCGCATTCCGATCACCGCAAAGCTTGCGGGCCTTGCGCTCTGCTTTTCCGTACTCATCGGCGTTCCGCTCGGCGTCATCAGCGCGGTGCGCCAGAATTCCGGCACGGATTACGCGCTGCGAGTGCTCAGCCTGACCGGCTTATCAATGCCGTCATTTTGGCTCGGGCTATTGATCCTGATGGCGTTCGTCGCCTATCTCGATATGATTCCGATCTACACGGCGCCGCCCAAAACGTGGTGGGACGAGCTGTTGCTGCTGAGCGTGCCGGCGGCGGCGGTCGGCTTTCGCAGCTCTGCCTTGATGCTGCGCCTCACGCGCTCTTCCATGCTCGAGGTGCTGCGCCAGGATTATATCCGCACTGCCCGCGCCAAGGGCGCCTCCGAGCGAAGCGTCAATTATCATCACGCGCTGCGCAACGCCATTCTGCCGGTCGTCACCGTCATCGGCATCGAGGCGGCATTCCTCATGGGCGGCTTGATCGTGACCGAAACCGTGTTCAACGTGCCCGGCGTCGCGCGCTACCTCGTGACGGCGCTCACCCAGCGCGACTACCCGATCGTGCAAAATCTGGTGATGTTCGTGGCAACGATCGTGGTGCTCATCAATTTCATGGTCGACATGCTTTATGCCGTGCTCGACCCGCGCATCAAATATTCGGAGAGCTGAGGTCTCGCGGCCGGAGCGCAGGATGAGCATCCTCGATTTCGATGCGGAACTGGTCAAGGCCGGCGCCACGGCGCACACCCGATTGGCGCGGCTGCGCTATCTCATCTGGCGCAATCCGCTCGGGGCGGCGGGCGCAGCGATCATGGGACTGTTCGTGTTCGCCGCCGCGTTTGCGAACCTCCTCACGAGCTACGATCCGCTGTCGATAAATGCTGCGCTCTCACTCGCGCCCCCGAGCAGCGCCCACTGGTTGGGCACCGACCCGTTCGGCCGCGACGTCTATGCGCGGATCATCTACGGCGCGCGCATTTCGCTCGCGGTCGGGATCGGCACGACGATGCTGGGAAGCGGATTCGGCATCATCTTCGGGTTGGCCTCCGGCTACCTCGGCGGCTGGGTCGACCTCATCGTCCAACGCGTGATGGATATCCTGCAGGCCCTGCCGCTGTTGGTGCTGGCGCTGGTGATGGCGGCGGCGCTCGGCCCGTCGCTGCAGAATACCATCATCGCCATATCGATCCCGCTGATCCCCTATGTGGCGCGCGTGATCCGCGCCAACACGCTTGCCTTGCGCGAGCTACCCTTCATCGAGGCGGCGAAGGCGGTGGGCATGAGCGAGGCGCGCATCGCGGTGCGCCACATCCTGCCCAACACCCTTGCGCCGCTGATCGTGCTGGCAACCGCGCAGCTCGGCTCGACCATACTCACCGAAGCCGCCCTGTCGTTTCTCGGCCTCGGCGTGCCCGAGCCTTATCCGTCCTGGGGCCGCATGTTGTCGCAATCGGCGGCCGAATATGTGCGCACGGCGCCGTGGCTCGTCGTCTTTCCCGGCATCGCCATCAGCCTCGCGGTATTCGGCACGAACCTTTTGGGCGACGCGCTGCGCGACATTCTCGATCCGAGGCAGCGCAGCTGAGATGATGCCAAGCCGGATTCCCGACTCGTCATTCCGGAGCGCGGGCGACGCCCGCGAAGGCGGACTCCATAATCGCGACCTGTGGTCGTGGATTCCGGCTCTCGCCGCTATCACGGCTCGGCTGGAACGACGAGGCGAGACATTGGTATGAATCGGTCGAGCTCCGACACAGCGCTGGCCAAGCGTGCCGAGGAAGGAGCCGGACGGGCTGTTCTCAACGTCGCGGGGCTGCGGACATACTTCTTTACCCGGCTCGGCATCATCAAAGCGGTCGACGACCTCTCGTTTGCGCTGCGTCCGCGCGAGACGCTGGCGATCGTCGGCGAATCCGGCTGCGGCAAGAGCATCACCGCGCTGTCCGTGTTGCGGCTTATTCCCGACCCGCCCGGCCGCATTGTCTCCGGCTCGATCGAGCTCGATGGCCGCGATCTCACCAAGCTCGACGAGGCGCAAATGCGCGCCGTGCGCGGCAACGACGTCTCGATGATCTTCCAAGAGCCGATGACGTCGCTCAATCCAGTGCTCACCATCGGCGCGCAGATCAGCGAGACGGTTGAGCTGCACCAGGACCTGTCGAAATCGGCGGCGCGGGGAAAGGCCGTGGAGATGCTGCGCCGGGTGCGCATTCCTGAACCGGCGCAGCGAGCCACCGAATACCCGCATCAGCTGTCGGGCGGCATGCGCCAGCGCGCGATGATCGCGATGGCGCTCGCGTGCAATCCCAAGGTCCTCATCGCCGATGAGCCGACGACCGCGCTCGATGTCACCATCCAGGCGCAGATCCTCGATCTCATGCTCGCGCTTCAGGAGGAGTTTGGCACCGCGATCATCCTGATCACCCATGACCTCGCAGTCGTCGCCGAGACGTCGCAATGGGTCATCGTGATGTATGCGGGTAAAAAGGTGGAGGAGGCCGCCGTCGATGCGCTCTTCGAGCGGCCGCTGCATCCCTATACGCTCGGCCTGCTGGCGTCGATTCCGCGTCTCACCAGCATGGGTGGCGCGCCAGCCGGAATAGGGGGACGGCTCAAAGAAATTCCCGGCGTCGTGCCGCCGCTCAACCGTCTTCCCGCGGGTTGCGTCTTCGCGCCCCGTTGTCCGCTCGCCGACGACAAATGCCGCGCGATCTACCCGCCGTTCGAGCAAAAGCGGCCGGGACACTGGGCCGCCTGCTGGCACTCGGACGAGCTCGCTGGAGCGGCGCCGTGAAATCAGCCTGCATAAATTCCGACTGGTCAGTCCGGGGCGCGCTCGAAAGGCTACAGCTTCATAGGCTGCGAGCGCGGTACCGCCGCTTGTGCCCTCTCCCCGCGGGGGAGAGGGCTCCTCGCTCTTTCAAGATGAAGCAATGGGTGAGGGGGCTCGGCTTCATCAGTGCCGCGGGTAGCCCCCTCACCCCAACCCTCTCCCCAAACGGGGAGAGGGAGCGCACCGAGTCTGTGGCGCGAGAGTTGGCATGAGTGCCGTGCTCGAGGTCACGGACCTCAAGAAGCATTTTCCCGTCAAGCGAGGGATCATTCGCCGCACGGTCGGGCACGTCTACGCGGTCGACGGCGTGAGCTTCGAGGTGCGCGAAGGCGAGACCCTGGGGCTGGTCGGGGAGAGCGGGTGCGGCAAATCGACGGTCGCACGCACCGTGCTGCGGCTGCTTGAGCCGACAACTGGCATTATCAAGCTCGACGGCCATGACATCACGCACCTGGGCAAAGCCGAATTGCGGCGGCATCGGCGCGGAATGCAGATGATCTTTCAAGATCCGTATTCGTCGCTCAATCCGCGCATGACGGCGGGAGATATCGTAGCGGAGCCGCTCGAGGTGCACGGCGTCGGCGGGCGAAAGCAAAGGGCCGAGCTCGTCGCCGCGCTGTTCGAGCAAGTCGGCCTGAGCGCCGCGCAGATGAAGAGCTTCCCCCACGAATTCTCCGGCGGGCAGCGGCAACGGATTTCGATTGCCCGCGCGCTTGCGCTCAACCCCAAGCTGATCGTCGCCGATGAGCCCGTCTCAGCGCTCGACGTGTCGATCCAGGCGCAGGTGATCAACCTGATGATGGACCTGCAGCGTGAAAAGAAGCTCTCGTACCTGTTCATCGCGCATGGACTTGCGGTGGTCGAGCACATCAGCCACCGCGTCGCGGTGATGTATCTCGGCAAGATCGTCGAGTATGCTGATAAGAAGACGCTCTTCCTCAATCCGTTGCACCCCTACACCGAGGCCTTGCTCGCGGCAGTGCCGATTCCGAATCCCAAGCTCAGGCGGGCGAAGCGCCCGCTTGCCGGCGACGTGCCGAGTCCGATGAACCCGCCGGCAGGCTGCGCCTTCCACACCCGCTGCGGTTACGCGCGGGAGCGCTGCCGCCGCGAGACCCCGCCGTTGCGCGAGGTCGCACCGGGGCATTGGGTCTAGGATCCGCCGATACGATCGACCTCCTGAGCACAGGAGCAGACATGAGTCGACGCGCGTTCATCACGCTGCTCGGCGGCGTCGCAGCGGAGTTTTGTCTCGCCTTGCCGTTCCGAGTGGAGGCGCAGGCATCGATGCCGGTGATCGGCTTTCTCGGGCCGGCCTCGGCGACTGGTTATGCGCCCCATCTCGAGGGCTTCCGCCAGGGACTCGGCGAGGCCGGTTTTGTCGAAGGCAGAACCGTCACGATCGAATATCGGTGGGCGGACAATCAGCTCGACCGATTGCCGAGCCTGGCGGGCGAACTGGTCGGCCGTCCCGTCGCCGTGCTCGTCACCGGCGGCGCCAGTGCCGCCGCGCTCGCAGCCAAGGCCGCGACCGCAACCATTCCCGTCGTGTTCGCAATCGGTGCCGACCCTGTGAAGGTCGGCCTCGTCTCGAGCATGAACAGGCCCGGCGGCAATGTCACAGGCGTAAGCTTCCTCGCGAATGTGCTCGTGGCAAAACAGCTCGAGCTATTACGGGAACTTGTGCCGAGCGCGATGGTGATTGGCGCACTCGTCAATCCAAACAATCCCAATTCACCCTCCGATACGAGTGAGGTTGAGAAGGCAGCGCAGTCGCTCGGCCGGCAGGTCTACATCGTTCATACCACTGCCGAGCAGGAGTTCGACGCCGCCTTTGCAGCTCTTGTTGCGCGGCGGGTCGGAGCTCTCCTGATCGTCCCCGACGCGCTGTTCACCAACGGACGCGAGCGGCTTGTCGCCCTCGCCGCCATTCATCGCTTGCCTGCAATCTATACGAGCAGCCTCTATGCCGAAGATGGCGGGCTCGTGAGCTACGGAACCGACATCAAAGCTGCGTTCCGTCAGATCGGCGTCTATACAGGCCGAATACTCAAGGGCGAAAAGCCGTCTGATCTGCCGGTCGTACAGTCGGTCAGGTTCGAAATGGCAATCAATCTGAAGACCGCGAAAGCGCTCGGCTTGACGGTACCGGACAAACTGCTCGCCATTGCCGACGAGGTGATCGAGTGAATAGCTGTAGGGTGAGCAAGGGCGCGCTGCTCGGGTTATCGACGTGGGCAAAATGGTGCTCGCGCCGTGCGCACGCGGCGAGAATGCGGCGGTTGATTTTGCCCACCCTACAATCGACAGACGAGGTGATTGAGTGAGGCGACGCGAGTTTATCGCGCTCATCGGCGGCGCAACGGCATGGCCGCTCGCGGCGCGCGCGCAGCAGCCACAGATGCCGCTGATCGGGTATCTCAGCGCAAGATCGCCCGATGAGACTGCACATCTCGTGTCGGCGTTTCGCCGGGGACTGGGCGAGAACGGCTTTGTCGAGGGCCAAAATGTGACGATCGAATACCGCTGGGCGCTGGGCCAATATGATCGCCTGCCGGCGATGGCGTCCGAGTTCGTTCGTCTCCCGCTGACCGTCCTGACAACGACGGGCGGCGAGCCTTCAGCGCTCGCAGCCAAAGCGGCAACTTCGAGCATTCCGATTGTCTTCGCGAGCGGCGGCGATCCGGTCAAACAGGGGCTCGTGGCGAGCTACAACCGGCCCGGGGGAAACGCGACCGGGGTCGTTCTCTTAACCACCCCAGCGGAGTCAAAGCGCCTCGGGTTGTTACGCGAGCTGGTGCCGCAGGCGACAAGGATCGGGTTTTTTCTGAACCCCGGCTTACCACAATTTGCGGACCAGTTGAGCGACGTGCAGGAGGCCGCGCGCAAGCTCAATTTTCACGTTCATGTGTTCCGGGCGAGCGCCGATCGGGACATCGACTCGGCATTCGAAACGATCGCTCGAGACGGCATTCAGGCGCTCGCTGTAGGCGCCGACCCTTTCTTTGATACGCGTCGCGAAAAGCTTGTGGCCCTGGCGGCACGCCAGGCCGTGCCCACGATCTACCACTTTCGCGAGTTTGCCGTGGCCGGCGGCTTGGCGAGCTACGGCATCGATGCGTCGGACGCCTATCGTCTCGTTGGCGTTTATACCGGACGCGTGCTCAAAGGCGCCAAGCCCGCCGAGCTGCCGGTCATAGAGACGGTCAAGTTCCAGTTCGTCATCAATTTAAAGACGGCGAAGACGCTCGGGGTCACCATCTCCGACAACGTGCTCTCGCTCGCCGACGAGGTGATCGAGTGAGGCGACGCGCGTTCATCTCGCTCCTCGGTGGCGTAACGGCTGAGTTTTCGCTGTCTTGGCCGTTCACGGTGCGAGCGCAGGCACGATACTGGTGATCGGCTTTCTCGGCCCGGCCTCGGACACTGGTTACGTGCCCCATCTCAAGGCCTCGAAGCGTCAATAAGAGGATCGGATCATGGGCGAGTGCGCCTTCATCTCCTACTGTTTGCAGGATCGCGGCGTTGCGGTGCTGACGCTGGACAACCCGCCGCTCAACCTCACCACCCTGGTCACCCTCGACAAGCTTTCTTCCGCCTGCCGGGACATTGCGGCCGACGAGCGGGTGCGCGCCGTGGTGGTGACAGGCGCGGGAACCAAAGCGTTCTGCGCCGGCTCCGACATCGGCGAATTCCCCCGTGTGCGCGAGGATGTCGTTTCCCGGAAACTTGCCCGCGAGAACGCGGCTTTTACGGGGCTCGAGCAACTGCCCATGCCGGTCATCGCGGCATTGAACGGTATCGCGCTGGGCGGCGGAGCTGAGATCGCCCTCGCCTGCGATATCCGCATCATGGACGAGACTGCGCGTATCGGCTTTCCCGAGGTGAAGCTGGGCATCTTCCCCGGAAGCGGCGGCATTTTTCGGCTTCCACGACTTGTTGGTGCAGCGAAGGCTTACGAGCTGCTCTACACTGGCGAGCTGATCGGGGCACACGAGGCGCATCGCATTGGCCTCGTCAACCGCCTCGCGCCGGCCGGTCACGCGTTGTCCGCCGCCGTTGCGCTCGCCGAGATGCTGGCTAGTCGACCGGCCCTCGCGCTGAGCCTCATCCGCGCCGGCGTGCGCGATTCTCTCACGCAAACGACGCAGGAGGCGATCAGCCGCACGCTTGCCGACAGCCATCGAGTCTTCACCGGCCCGGACATCGAAGAAGGCATCAACGCCTTTTTCGCCAAGCGCGCGCCGGTCTTCACGGCTGGACGCAACGGCTCAAGACAAGAAAAAACGCAAGGAGATTGAAGATGAGCGGCTCTGCTCGCGGCTAGAAAGATGGTAGGCTTTACGCAACGTCGTGAAGATCGAGAGGATCGGCAGCCCCTATGCGTGCCGTTGGTCCGCTGCCAACTCGAACTCAACAAGGCTTTGCCCGTCTTCGTTGGGCAAAACACAAACCGATCGACGCACCTGGGAGGACACGATGATCAACAGACGCACGCTTTTAGGCGGAGTTGCCTCCGCAGCGGCGGCG
>WNFN01210170.1_pt1 | contig 10801 bp, 9 predicted proteins | sample 5400161 | NCBI WGS metagenome assembly WNFN01 (sample SAMN13153353, study PRJNA577476) | soil metagenome | isolation source: 80 cm saprolite on Douglas fir-dominated hillslope | place: USA:California | collected 2013-09-17
AGTCGCGCCTCGGATTGCGAAGCATCTGGGAGAAGTGCTCGGCGTGGAGATGAAGGAAGCGACGAAGAGAGAATTGATGGAGAAGCTGGAGCACGCCGAACAGGCCGTCATGCTTTCCGCCTAGGAATTGGAGCAGGGGATGAAGAAGGAATTAACGCGGCAGCAGTATCTGGACCTGTACTACTACATGCGGCTGAACCGCGCCGTCGAAGACATGATGGTGAAGCTGTTCCGGCAGAACAAAATTGTCGGGGGGCTTTACTCCAGTCTCGGCCAGGAAGCGATTTCCGTGGGAACGGCATACGCGCTGGAGAAGAAGGACTGGCTGGCGCCGATGATCCGCAACATCGGGGCGCTGCTGGTGAAGGGTGTACGGCCGCGGGATGTTTTCATGCAGCACATGGCGAAGTATGATTCGCCGACCAAGGGCAAGGATGGCACCAGCCACTTCGGGGATCTGGACAATCTGCACATCGTTTCGCCGATTTCGATGCTGGGGGATCTGATTCCGGTGATGACCGGTGTGGCGATGGCGGGACGTTATCTGGGCCAAAAGATCGTGGCCATGACGTGGATTGGCGACGGCGGCAGCTCGACGGGAGTGTTTCACGAAGGGCTGAATTTTGCGGCCGTGCAGAAGGCGCCGTTTGTTTTGATTCTTGAGAATAATCTGTGGGCGTATTCGACGCCGGTGCGCAAGCAGGTGCCGCTCGAGAATCTCGCGGACCGCGCGAAGGCGTACGGAATCGACAGTTACATCGTGGACGGCAACGACGTCGTGGCGGTCTACACGACGGCGAAAGAAGCAGTGGCGCGCGCCCGGGCGGGCGAGGGACCGATCTTGATTGAAGCCAAGAGCTTCCGGCGCATGGGTCACGCGCAGCACGATCCGGCCGAGTACGTGCCGAAGGAGATGCGCGCGTATTGGGAAGCGCGCGACCCCATCGCACTCTATGAAAAATTTCTGACGAGCGAAAAGTTGCTCGACGCGAAGGGCAAGAAGGAGACCGAAGAGAAGATCAACGCCCTGCTCGAGAAGGAACGGGAATTTGCGGAGAATTCGCCGCTGCCTCCGCCGGAATTGGCCGATATCGGCGTCTACTGCACCGGCGACGATTGTCACAAAATCCGCGCGAAGTGGGAGCGGCCAATTGCGGAAGTGACGCCGCCGAGATCGAGCGTCGAAGCGGTTTGGATGGTTCCGGGATTCGGGTCGGGCCAAGAGTCCGGCGGTGGGCACGCGCCGATTCACTTCGGCGATACGCAGCCAGCGGAGACGAAACCCGCTGAAGCGGGCAAGCCCGCGGTGAAGGCGCCGGCGAAAGTGGCGCCAAAGAAAACCGTGAAGGCCGTCAGCGCTTCGAGAAAGGCGCGGAGATAATCATGCCAGGAACGAATGGTAGTGCGCCGGGCGAAACGCCAGTTACGTTTCTTGAAGCCATCAAGCAGGCGATGTTTGAGGAGATGGAGCGAGACCCGGCCGTCGTGCTGCTCGGCGAAGACGTCGGCGTATACGGCGGAGCGTTCAAGACCAGTGAAGGCTTGCTGGAGCGGTTTGGCTGGGAGCGCGTGATCGACACGCCGATCAGCGAAAGCGCCATTATCGGCGCGGCTTGCGGGATGAGCTATCTGGGGCTGCGGCCCATCGTCGAGATGCAGTTCATCGATTTCATCGTTTGCGCGTTCAACCAGATTACGAATTTCGTGGCCAAGGGACATTATCTGTGGAACGCCCCGGCGCCGATGGTGGTGCGCGGGCCGTCCGGAGGCGGCGTGCACGGCGGGCCGTTCCACTCGGCGAATCCGGAGATGTATTTCGTGCATACGCCGGGGCTGAAGGTGATCTATCCCTCGACGCCGTACGACGCGAAGGGCTTGCTGAAGGCCGCCGTGCGGGACAATAATCCGGTTCTTTTTTTCGAACACAAGTTCCTCTATCGCCGCATCAAAGGAGAGGTTCCCGCCGGAGACTACACCGTGCCGATCGGCAAAGCCGTGGTTCGCCGCGAGGGGAAACACCTGACGATCCTTTCCTACGCGGCGATGATGCAGACCTCGCTCGAGGCGGCCGAGGCACTGGCCAAGGAAGGAATCGAGGCGGAAGTGATCGATTTGCGAACGCTGCTGCCGCTCGATGAAGAGACGATTTTAAACTCGGTGAAGAAGACGAACAGATGTCTCGTCGTGCATGAAGACACGAAGACGGGCGGAATCGCGGGCGAGATTGCGGCGATTCTATGCGAGAAAGCGTTTGGCGATCTGGACGGGCCGCTGATGCGCGTGACCTCGCTCGATACGCCGGTGCCGTACGCGCCGACGCTGGAAGAGTATTTTCTGCCCAATGCGAAAAAGGTTTTTTCCGCCGCGAAGGAACTCGCGCGGTATTGAAACAAGTTTTCAATAGACAGTTGTCAGTGCTCAGTAGAAACAAGAGAATTCGCTCCGATCGAAGGATGTCTGACTGACTACTGAATACTGACAACTGAGAACGGAATCCTGGAAGAACCGGGCTCTAAGGAGAAGCAAATGGCCGTAGACATCGTAATGCCCCAGATGGGGGAAAGCATTTTCGAAGGCACGATCACCAAGTGGCTGAAGAAGCCAGGCGACAAGGTGGAACGTGATGAGCCTTTGTTTGAGATTTCCACGGACAAAGTGGACGCGGAAATTCCCTCGCCGTCGGCGGGCGTGCTGAAGGAGATCAAGGTCGGCGAAGGGCAGACCGTGCCGATTCAAACGATTGTCGGCGTCATTGATGCGGCGGGCTCTGCGGCCGCTGCGCCTGCTCCCGCTCCGGCGAAGGCTCCTGCCGCCGCGGCTCCGGCCCCAGCAGCGCCGCGGCCTGCGGCTTCCGCTCCAGCGGTGCCGGTTGCGGCCGCACCTGCACCGGCTTCCTCGGCTTCAACCGGCGAGCGGATTCACAGTTCGCCGCTGGTACGGCGCATGGCCAAGGAGCACGGCATCGACCTCTCCGCCGTGGAAGGCACGGGCGCGGGCGGGCGAATCAGCAAGCAGGACATCGAAGCGGTGATCGCGGGCGGCGGCGCGCCGGCCGCTGCGGCGGCTTACTCCGCTCCGGCTCCGGCGGCGTCTTCGCGGCCCGCGCCTCCGCCAGCGCCACCTGCGGCCGCGCCGGGGGTCTCCGGCGGGCAGGTGCACGTAGCGCTCGAAACGGCGGTGCCGCGCGAAAAGATGTACTTCGGCAATTACGAAGTGCAGCCGATGAGCACCATGCGGCAGCGCATCGCCGAGCACATGGTGGCGTCGAAGCGCGTTTCCGCGCACGTGTACTCCGTCGACGAAATCGACATGACCAAGGTGGCTGCCTTGCGCGCGAAGTCCAAGGACGAATTCGAAAAGCGCTACGAGACCAAGCTGACGTTCATGCCCTTCTTCGTGAAGGCCGCGGTCGCCGGACTGCGCTCGTTTCCGACGCTGAACGCCTCGCTCGACGGAACGAACGTCATCCTGCACAAGGAGATCAACATCGGCATCGCCGTGGCGCTCGACTGGGGCCTGCTCGTCCCGGTGGTGAAAAACGCCGACGAAAAAAACATTCTCGGCATCCAGCGCAACATGAACGACCTCGCGGAGCGCGCGCGTTCGAAAAAGCTGAAGCCCGAAGAAGTGCAGGAAAGCACGTTCTCCATCACCAACCCGGGCGTCTTCGGCGGCTTGTTCGGACTGCCGGTGATCAGCCAGCCCAACGTGGGTATCCTTGGCCTCGGCGCCATCGAGAAGCGCCCGGTGGTCATCAACGACTCGATCGCCATCCGCTCGATGTGCTACGTGACGCTCAGCTACGACCATCGCGTGGTGGACGGCGCGGTGGCCCACCAGTTCCTGCACAAGGTGAAGGAAACGCTGGAAAACTGGTCGGAGCCGGTGTTGTAAGAGACGCTCCCTTCGCGGTTCCAGCAAACAAACCACGAGCAGACTGTGGTCGCGGGCTTCGCGCCTCGAGTGGAGAGATGTTCTCAAAAGTGGCTTTCCTCTCGGAGCCAGCCATTCGTTTTTCGCGGTGTCCGGAATTGGGACGCCCGTTCCCGCTAGTGGCCAGAAGGAGGTGCTTCCTTCCCTCTTCCTTTCGCACAAACCATTCACACGAAAGCTGTTATTTTCAGGCATCGCTGGCAGCCTGGCTGCCCCTGATATGCCGGAGCGGATGGACGCCCGCACCGCGAGACGCAGCGAGTAGCCAGCCATGGTGACTCGAAATCTCAATGGACCGCGAAACGATGCAACCGCGAATTCTCATCGCCGATGACCAGCAGGACGTTCTGGACGCACTGCGGCTGCTGCTCAAGGGTCACGGCTACAGCATCGAAACGGTGAATTCACCGGCGGACTTGCTGGCGGCGATGGGCCGCCAGGAGTTCGATATCCTCCTCATTGATCTGAACTATGCGCGCGACACGACGTCCGGACGCGAAGGCTTGGACGTGCTCAGCCGGCTAAAGGAATTCGAAGATGCTCCACCGGTGGTGGCGATGACCGGCTGGGCCACCGTGGGCCTGGCCGTCGAAGCGATGCAATACGGCGTGAGCGACTTTGTGGAGAAGCCGTGGACCAACACGCGGTTGCTAGAAATTCTTAGCAAGCAAATCGGCCTGGGGCGCGAGCGTCGCGAATCGCGGCACCGCGCCGTGGAAGAGGCCCGGGCGCGGGAAGAGGCCCTGATTCATCAGCAGGAGCAGGAACGGGAGATCACCGAGGCCAAAGCCATTCAGGAAAAGCTTCTGCCGCGCGAGATTCCGCAAATGCCGGGGTATGAAATCGCCAGCGCGTGGCAATCAGCCCGGTTGGTGGGAGGCGATTATTTCGACATTCTTCCGCTGAACGAGAAAACGCTGGGAATTTGTATCGCCGATGTGGCTGGGAAGGGAATGCCGGCCGCGCTGCTGATGTCCAATTTGCAGGCTGCGGTGCGCGGACTCTCCTCGGTCTCCGTTGCGCCGAATCTTCTCTGCAGCCGGCTAAACTCGATCGTCTACCGGAATACCGACAGCGACCGCTTCATCACCTTTTTCTACGCGCAGTTGGAGGGCGCCACGCGCCGTCTGACTTACGTCAACGCCGGCCACAATGCGCCGTTCGTGGTGCGCTCCGACGGCTCGCACGAGCGATTGCGGGAGGGCGGCACCGTGCTGGGCGTCTTCGCCAGCCGTGATTATGAGATGGGCTCGGCGCAGTTGTCCCCGGGTGATCGCGTGCTTCTGTTTACCGACGGCGTCACGGAAGCATGCAGCCCCGCGGGCGAGGAATTCGGCGAAGCGCGCCTGCTGAGTTTGCTGGAAGATCATCGCACGTTGTCCGCCGACGAATTGCAAGCGAAAATCCTGGCCGTGGTAGCCGAGTTCAGCGGGGGCCGCTGGCAGGACGATGCCACGCTGCTGGTGCTTACCGTGGGTGCATAGAGACACGGAAGCGCAGAACCTCTACGGAACCGCCGCCGGGGAATCTGCTCGCTGCGCATTCCGCTGTCCCCGGATTCCTCTTCCCGTCATTGCAGCAACGGCTTCAGCTTGGCCACCCACACCGCAAATCCTTCCATCGCGACCGGCTCGATGCCCGCGTCACGCAGCGTGTCACGGACGAAGCGGTGGCGGTCATTCTCCGCGTTCAAAGCCACGTCGGTGACGGCGGCAAATTCGGTTTTCAGGGAAGCCTTGGCGACGATGCGCTCCGCGGTATAGGCCAGCAGCTTGGCGTCGGCGGGCGCGCGCGTGACAGAGAGCGCCTGCACGAAACCGCGCGTACCGTTGCGGCGGTAGCGGTAGTCCAGACGCATGGGGTCGCCGGGAAAAGTAAACTCCGACGCGCGAACGGACTTTTCGATGCACTCCCACAGCCGGGCTTGCCGGAAACCCTGCGAGCAGTACGAGCGTATTTGGGATCGAGGTCCGCGGCAAAGACGCCTTTTTGCGGGGCCAGTTGCAGTGCATTGGACAGAGTATCGTCCCACTTGCCGAGGAGTTGCTGTCGGTTGCCGCTGCCGCCGTTCGAACCGTTGGCAGCTTGGGATTGAAAACGGTCTTCCAGGTCATCGCGGAGCGCGCGCAGCAGTGTTTCATCGGCCTGGGGATGCAGCCGCCGGACGCGGTTGTACTCGTCCTGTTCTTCGATCAAGCGCAACCGGCGTTCGCCGGTCTTGGGATCGAAGACCAGGACGCCGATGTTCACCCACTCGTCGCGAACGAGATTCGCGGCGTAACGGAGGATGCGGTAGGCGCACGCTCTTTCTCCCGGCGAGGTTCCGGCACCCAGCGATTCGACGGACTTTTCATTCATGGTTCACATCCAGTTCGGAAACGGCTGGCGATTAGATCACTTGGCCTCCAGAATCAGGTCCGGCACGCGGTGGCGGCAGTGCAGTTGTTCGGCCAGTTCCGGGATCAGCCGGATCAACTCCTCGGAGACGGCGACAATCTCCACCGGGACCGTGGGCAGCCCGAGGCGCGCCGCCAGCCTGGTTCCAAGCAATTCGTTGACCAGGATGCGGCGATGCTGAGGATTATTTTGGAATTTCACGACGTAGTAGTAGCCGTCGTCGCAGCGCATCAGATGAGACTGCGCGCCACCCCGCATCCGGCGTATCTGTTCCAGTGCCGGCAACATGCGAGGTTATGCTAATGGTACTGACTGCTTCCGGCAGACATCATTGCTCCACCCGGGAGCTCAATTCCTGAATCGAGAAGCGCGGCGTTCAAGTTGGGAAGCAACCGAGGCCTGTGGAATCCCACTCCGGGAGGCGCGATTCCGCAAAAAGAAAAAGCCGGAACGAGAGTCCCGGCCCTTTCCTCACGCGGATCACTGTTTTTTGAAAGAGACTTAACGCTTCTTTTTCTTCTTCGCCGTCTTTTTCGCTTTCTTCTTGGCGGCCTTCTTTTTGGGCTTCGATTTTTTCGCCTTTTTCTTCGGCGCGGCTTTCTTCTTCGCCGCTTTCTTGGCCGGCTTCTTCGCCGCCGGTTTGGGCGCAGGCTTTGGCGCGGGCGCCTCTTCCTCAGGCTCCTCGCCGACGATCACCAGTTCCTCTTCCTCGGTTTCGACGATCTCTTCCGTCTCGCCCGCCAGTTCCTCGTCGTCTTCCAGCCGTGACAGCTCGTTGTCATCTTCGAAATTGTCCTTCTCGAGATCCATTCCATCCTCCCCTCGGGGAATCTTTGGGTCCCATTCGCAAAAGGGTCCCGTGGGTCGCTGTTCTGGCCGGAGTTACCTGAAATTCCACCCCGTCCTTGAGCCGTTGTTACCGTACTCGCCGTGCGTTGTCAAGCATTCTGCGGTATTCCTTGCCAGAGACTGCCGGAATTTTGGGGAGCGCGGCGCGAATAAACCGCAACAGGAAACTCTTCGAGACCCTTGTCCACCCGTAATCCATTCACAGGAAACGACTTAATTGTGGCCTGCAGCGGCTGCTCCACTTGCAGTGCCGCCCCCTGCAGGTTGCGAGGATTTTTTCTTTGACTTGGATCGCGCGCGCGCCGGCGAAGTTTCCGGAGCGCCGCCGAGCGTGTAAATACGCAGCACCATGCCCCGGCCCACCTTCTTGGATTTCAAGCGATTCCATTTGCGCAAGTCTTCCGCACTCACGCTGAAGCGGTCGGCGATTCCCAAGAACGTGTCGCCGCGTCGCACGCGATAACTCACCAGCCGGCGTTTCGTTTCTGATTGCGGCTGCGTCGCGGGGATGATCAGCTTCTCGCCTGCATCGAGAGTGGTATTGCGCTCCAGACTGTTCGCGTCGGCGATGGCCGCGGCCGTCACGCGGTATTTCTTGGCGATAGTCGTCAGCGTCTCTCCGGTTTCCACGCGATGGCGCCGCCAGCTGACCCACTTGTCCGGAGGAATATCCGCGATCTCCGCGGAAAATTTTTGCGCCGTGCCCGGCGGCAGATGCAGTTCGAAAGAAGGATCGTCGGGAGTCGCCAGGCGCAGCAAAGAGGGATTGAGCGAGCGAAGCGTCTCCGCGTCGACGTCGATGGTTTCCGCCACCAGCCGCAGATCGATGGCGCGCCCCGGTTTCACGACCTCGGTCGGGACCGCCGCTTCCGGTTCGACCTGAATATTGTAGTGCGCGGCATCTTTGGCGATGAGCGTCAGCGCGATAATGATGGGCACGTAGTTTTTTGTTTCGCGCGGGAGCACATTGCGCTTGTAAAGCTCCCAGAAATCGGCGTAACCGGTGCGTTCGATGCCCTTCTGCACGTTGCCCGGGCCGCAGTTGTAAGCAGCCATCGCCAGGTACCAGTCGCCGTAGAGCTTGTAGAGGTCGCGAAGATGCTGCGCGGCGGCGTGCGTGGCCTTCTCGGGGTCCTGGCGTTCATCGATCCACCAGGTGTGCCGCAGGCCGTATTGCTGCCCGCGGTAGGCCACGAATTGCCAGATCCCCCGCGCGCCCGCGCGCGAAAGCGCCAGCGGCTGGAAAGCGCTTTCCGCTTGCGCCAGGTAAATCAGGTCCTGCGGCAGGCCCTCCTCCTGCAGCACGCGCGATATCATCTCGCGATAACGCCCGGCGCGTCGCAGTCCGGTTTCGACGATGGCGCGGCCGCGCGGCGTTTGAAAGAAATTGAGAAACGAAAGCACCTGGTCGTTCACGGTCAGCGGCAGGTCGTGCGAAACATTTTTAGCCGCTTCCTCGGCCCGATCCTTCAGCCGCGGATCGACCGGAAAGGTCATCTCCGCCACTTCATCAATCGCCGCAGGAACGGCGGGAGCTTCGCTGAAGCCGTCTCCCGCTCGGAAGGCCTGCAGCTCGTACGCATACACCGTGTCCACCACGCGGTGAAACAGTTCGCTCAACCGCGGATCGCCATTGAGGTCGTAGCCGCTCTCCAGCATCCAGTCCACGGCGTCGTCAAAGTCCTTGCGCGCCGCCTCCAGATGCCCCGCTTTGAAATTCTGCTCGCCGGAGGCGAATTTCTCCTGGACCCTCTGGATCAGGTAGTCCTTATCCGTCGGAATCGGCGGCAGCAGCCAGACATAGTGGCGGTGGGGTGGATTCTGTACCGGCAAAAGCGCCAGCTCCGCGGGCGCCTGCGCAGCGCCCGCCGGCCCCAGCGCCGGAACGCGTGCCTGCACGTGCTTTTTCCCCGCGCCGCGATGCTAAGCCTTTGCCTCATCCCCCTCATGGTAAGGACCCGCTCACCCCCAGGTCAATGCTTTCCGGCGAGCAGGGGGGTGCCGATCTCACTACACGCCGAGGCCTTCCTCGGCGCTGTTCCGGACGCCTCCGGATTGGGTTAGACTCGCGCGGGGGGTGAACCAGTGAATACGAGTCCGCGACTTGCCAGACCGAACCTGTTCCGAACACGCATCTCTTACCTTCTCGCCTTGCTCGTCGCCTGCGCTTCGGCCGCTTCCGCGCAGCAGAAGAGCATCTCTGCTGAGAAGCGCTCGGCAGTCGAAAAGGTTGTTTCGAGTTTCATGTCGGCAAACAGCGTGCCCGGGATGGGTGTCGCAGTCGTTGTGGATGGTGAACCCGCCTGGTCCGCGGGATTCGGCATGGCGGATCTGGAAAATTTTGTTCCAGCAAATTCATCAACGCTCTTTCGTCTGGGTTCCATTTCCAAACCGATCACCGCCACCGCCATTTTGCAACTTTGGGAACGCGGCAAATTGGACCTCGACGCGCCTGTCCAGAAGTATTGTCCTGCGTTTCCGCAGAAAGAATGGCCCATAACCGCGCGCGAATTGCTTGGCCACCTGGGAGGCATCCGGCACTACAACAGCGACGGAAAAGGAGACATTCCCGAGGATAGCGCCCGGCATTTCGCGGGCATGCAGGAGTCGCTGCAGATCTTCGCCGGCGATCCACTGGTCGCGAAACCCGGGACCAAATTCAACTATTCCACTTACGGCTACACGCTTCTCGGGTGCGTGCTGGAAGGCGCCGCGTCTCAGAAATTCGTGGACTACGTGCGCGACAATGTCTTCCGGCCCGCCGGAATGGAGGAAACGCAGCCCGATGATTTTTTCGCTGTCATCCAACATCGCGCGCGCTGGTATCACAAGGACAAATCCGGAGTGGTCCGCAATGCGGGCGTCCTGGACTCCAGTTACAAAATTCCCGGCGGCGGCCTGATCTCTTCCGCGGACGACATGGCGCGCTTCGAGGCCGCGATTCTCGCGGACAAACTTGTGCAGCGCGCCACGCGCGACCTCATGTGGACCATTCTTAAACCCACAGAAGGCAAGCCCAGCCGCTATGCCCTCGGATGGTTCGTCGCCGAAAAGTTTGGCCTTCGCACCGCGGGCCATACGGGTGGACAGCAGGGGACGGACACCGCTTTCATCATCGTGCCGGAGCGCCGCGCCGGCGTGGTAGTGCTAGCCAATATGGACAACGTGAACACCAACCTCCTCGCGGACGAAATCTTGAAGATCGTGCTGGACCTCAAAGACAAGACTCCCTAGAAACCTCCCCCCGCCGGCGGGCGCCCCCAAACCGCAGAAAACAAGGGGGTAACGAATCAAAAAAAAATCATTTGAACAAATTGCCATCCTGTGGTACTCTGTCTTTGCGTTTGTTGCTCTTGTATCGCCTTTGGGTAGTAAAGCGGTCGCAAGGTCACACTTGCGGCCATTTTTTTGTTCGCCGGACCGCTTTGCAGTCCTCCCGAACGAAGCTTGAAGACGGCCGCGGCTCTGTTGAGGGGCTCGGAACTTGGGGCATCAGATAGCTTAATGTTGTGCTCAGCCGTATCCCGGCTGACAGAAAAGAGTAAAGCAGTGAGTAAAGAACAAGGTACAGTGAAGTGGTTCAATGCCAGCAAGGGCTTCGGCTTCATCCAGCGCCAGAGCG
>WNFN01025502.1_pt1 | contig 10800 bp, 8 predicted proteins | sample 5400161 | NCBI WGS metagenome assembly WNFN01 (sample SAMN13153353, study PRJNA577476) | soil metagenome | isolation source: 80 cm saprolite on Douglas fir-dominated hillslope | place: USA:California | collected 2013-09-17
ATGGCCTGGAGAACGATCGCAGCGTCGCCAACCGTGGCCGCCAGCGGGCCCACATGATCCAGCGACCAGGAAAGCGGAATCACACCCTGGCCAGAGACGCGCCCATAGGTCGCTTTCAGGCCAACGCAGCCGCAGAGAGCAGCGGGTTCGCGAATGGAACCTGCAGTATCGGTGCCGATGGCTGCGTAACAAAGACCGGCAGCAACTGCGGCGGCTGATCCGCCGGATGATCCTCCGGCAATGTGCTCCAGGGCCCAAGGGTTGTGAACGACTCCAAAATGGCTGATGAGAGAACTGCCGCCGTAGGCAAATTCGTGCAAATTGTTTTTGCCAACAAGAACGGCCCCCGCTTCCCGAAGACGGCGGACCACTTCCGCATCCTCGGTTGGGATGTGCTTGACGTGGAGAGCGCTGGCTGCGGTGGTGCGGATGCCGGCAGTGTTGATCAGATCTTTGATCGCCACAGGTACGCCGTGCAGTGGGCTACGCCATTCACCGCGAGCGATTTCGGTCTCTGCCTGGCGCGCCTCAGCTAGGGCGGAGTCAGCGGTAACCGTGATGAAGGCGTTGAGTGCGGGATTCAGCTTCTCGATCCGATTCAAACAAATGCGGGTAATCTCCAGCGGAGAGATTTCCCTCCGCTGCAGGAGTGGCGCAAGTTGGCGGATGCTCTCCGGTATCGACATTAGGACAGGCGGCGGCTTCCCATTGTAGAGCACGCGACTTGTAAACACGGCGCGCAAAGCCCTCGCAACTCAAAGACAACCATTCAAGGCAACCCATGCGATCGTTTTGTCACCTGTGCACGAGCGGTCGCTTGCCTGAAGTCCTATAATCGCTGCAGCCGGTTTTGTTTTGGAGGCTGAAAAAATCATGGCAGAAATGACGGTCACTCCCGTTGCGACGCATGGATTTTTCATGGATGGCCGTTGGATGGACGACGGCGATCTGGTCGAGATTCGTGCCCCGTACGACGGCAGCATAATTGGACGAGTCGTACAGGCGCGGCGGGAGCACGCTGAGGCCGCCATTGCCGCCGCGGTAAAGGCATTTGGGACCACGCGGAGGCTTCCCGCATTTGAGCGGCAGCGCGTGTTGAGGCAGATTTCGGCGGCCATCGGCGAACGGAAGTACGAATTCGCGCGCACGCTGGCTCAGGAAGCCGGGAAACCGATCAAGGCGGCTCGCACCGAGGTGGATCGCGCCATCTTCACCTTCAACGTGGCGGCGGAAGAGAGCACACGTATCTATGGCGAGTTCCTCCCGCTGGACTGGCAGGAGTTTACCGCGGGACGTTGGGCGATCGTGCGCCGCTTTCCGCTGGGGCCGGTAGCCGGCATTACACCATTTAATTTTCCGCTGAACCTCGTCGCGCACAAGGTTGCGCCCGCGATCGCGGCGGGCTGCTCCATGGTGCTGAAGCCTGCTCCTCAGACTCCGCTTTGTTCGCTGATGCTGGCGGAGTGCGTGCAGCAGGCCGGATGGCCCGACGGCGGTTTTAATGTGCTGCCGCTGTCAAACGAAGACGCAGGCCTGCTGGTGACCGACGAACGCATCAAGCTCATCAGCTTCACCGGCAGTGTGCCGGTTGGCTGGGACATCAAGCGCCGCGCGGGAAAGAAAAAAGTTGTGCTGGAACTGGGCGGCAATGCGGCCGTCATCGTGCACAACGACGCGGATCTGGGATATGCCGTTGACCGTTGCGTCAGTGGAGGATTCGGCTACGCCGGGCAAACTTGTATTTCAGTCCAGCGGATTCTGGTCGAGCATTCAGCCTACGGTCAATTCACCGATCTGCTGGTCGATGGAGTCAAGAAGCTGAAGGCGGGCGATCCGCTCGACGAATCCACCGACGTGGGTCCGCTGATCCGCGAGAGCGACGCGATTCGCACGACAAACTGGATAGAAGAAGCGGTCCGCGGAGGGGCGCGCTTGCTGTGCGGTGGTGGCCGGAAGGGTCTGGTGGTCGAGCCGACGGTTCTTACCGGCACTAAACCTGACATGAAAGTGAATTGCCAGGAAGTTTTTGGTCCCGTAGTGACGGTTGAGCCGTACAGAGATTTTGATGAGGCGCTGCGACGCGTGAACCATTCTTCATTTGGTCTGCAAGCGGGATTGTTCACTCGCGACGCAAAATTATTGTTCCAAGCCTACGAGGAATTGGAAGTCGGGGGATTGATTGCAGGCGACGTCCCGTCGTTCCGCGTCGACCACATGCCCTACGGCGGAGTCAAAGATTCAGGCCTTGGCCGTGAAGGATTGCGCTATGCAATCGAGGAAATGACCGAGCCCAAGCTGCTGGTCATGAATCTCCGTTAGACCGAATGCAGTTTTCTTACTCGCATTGCGCGACAAAATCCCGCGAACTATTTATAATCTTGAGTTTTCACATTGCATCGCCGAAACCCGTCGATAATTTTCTTTTTACGCCGTATCTAATAGAGTTTTCGAAACATCAATCATCTTAGGCTTCCTTACGCATGTCGCAGATTTTTCAACGCAGTACGAATACCCTGTCTCGAGCCACAATCTTTGGCGCGGTATTTGTCATTGCGGCGCTGTCGTGGGTAGCGATGGAGTTGCAGCGCTCGCCCTATCTCACTTACGCAGGCGTGCGTAAGCCGCAGCCCGTACCCTTCAGTCACCAGCATCACGTAACCGGGTTAGGAATCGACTGCCGCTATTGTCACACCTCGGTCGAAACCTCCAGCTTCGCCGGCATTCCCCCGACCAAAACCTGCATGAACTGCCACTCGCAGATATGGACCAACGCCCAACTGCTGGAGCCGGTGCGCGCCAGCTATCGCAGCGGCGAATCGCTACAGTGGACGCGGGTTAATCAGCTTCCTGATTTTGTCTATTTCAATCACAGTATTCACATCAATAAGGGAGTGGGATGCAACACCTGCCACGGGCCGGTCGACCAGATGCCGCTCATGTATCAGCAGGAATCGTTGCAGATGGCGTGGTGCCTGGAATGTCATCGCGCACCGGAGAAAAATTTGCGGCCCCGCGATCAGGTTTTTAACATGCGCTATCAGCCGCCCTCGGCGGGAAGCCCGGTCCCGGTGGACGGTAAGAATTTTATGGATCAGGAATCGCTGGGCGCCTACTTGGCGAAGGCTTACAAGGTGCGCATTGGAAGATTGATGACCAGCGATGGGCAGCGGAGCGTGTCGGATATTACGAGTTGCAGCACGTGTCACCGGTGAAAGCGACTTTATGCAAACTTGTCATCCCGCGCGGAGAATTTGCATCGCGAAGCGATGCAGATTCGGAGTCGAAGGACCCCGGCAACGTTGGCAGTTCCACTGCCGCTTCAGGGAATTCTCCCGCGCGGTCGACGGCATCGTGAGAATACCTCGCAGCGTTCGGGGCGCTACCGGCGGTGCAGGGGTCCTTCGACTACGCGAGACTTCGCTCCGCGAACCTCGCTCCGCTCAGGATGACACTTCTTTGTGTTGTTATGTGTGATTAGTTATGAAGATTGAAGCACAAGACGGCAGCGTCAAGCGCGAAGAAGTTTGCCCCAGCAAGAAGGGCAAGCTGGATCTGGACTCCGTCCGCTCGGAGATCGAACAGGCGACGGAGCAGGCCAGCGGGCAGAAGACCGGCCCCGAATACTGGCGCAGCCTTGAAGAACTCGCCGGCAGTCCCGACTTTCAGGATGCCCTGCACCGCGAATTTCCGAAGGGCGCATCCGAGTGGGTGGATTCGGTTTCACGCCGTGGCTTTCTGAAAGTGATGGGCGCGTCTCTCGGACTGGCGGGGATGACCGGATGCGTGCGTCTGCCGCTCGAGCCGATCGTTCCCTACGTGCGGCAGCCGGAGGAAGTAATTCCTGGTCGTCCGATGTTTTACGCCACCGCGGTGACGCTCGGCGGACACGCCAGCCCCGTGCTGGTTGAAAGTCACCTGGGCCGTCCAACGAAAATTGAAGGTAACGACCAGCATCCCGCATCGCTTGGCGGTACGGACATCTTTGCGCAGGCGTCGATTCTCGGGATGTATGATCCGGACCGCTCGCAGAGCGTGATGTCGATGGGGCCGACCAGCTGCGCAATTTTCTGAAAATTTATCCGCAGGCCAAGTGGCATGTGTACGAACCGGTGAATCGCGACAACGTGCTCGAAGGCGCGAAGATGGCCTTTGGCCAGCCGGTTGAGACGCGCTACGACCTTGAAAAGGCCGACGTAATCGTCTCGCTCGACGCTGATTTTCTCTACGCGGGATTCCCGGGGAACGTGCGCTATATCCGCGATTTTGCCAAGCGGAGAAATCCCGACGCGCCGATGAATCGGCTGTACGTGGTCGAGAGCACGCCGAGTTCGACTGGCGCGAAAGCTGATCATCGGTTCCCGGTAAGGGCTTCTGAGGTTGAGGTCTTAGCTCGCGACCTGGCAGTTCAGTCGGGTCCCCATGCTGACTTTATTCCTATGGGAGGTATCGGACCTGGAAAGGCTAGGGTCGGCGATTACGGGTGGCTGGTTTCTGCCGCCGCGAAGGATCTGCAGGACCATCCAGGGTCTAGTATCGTGCTCGTTGGCGATCATCAACCGCCGGCTGTGCACGCTCTCGCCCACTCGATCAACGCGAGGTTGGGCAATGTCGGCAAAACCGTTTTCTATTCCGACCCAGTGGATGCGAACCCGGCCAATCAGACCGAATCGATCAAAGATCTTGCTGCTGATGTGAATGCGGGCCACGTGGATCTGCTTGTCATTCTCGGGGGCAATCCTGCCTACGACGCGCCCTCCAATCTAGATTTCGCTGGTGTCCTGAAAAACGGGAAAGTTCCAGTGCGTGTGCACCTTGGCCTCTACCAGAACGAGACCGCGGAGCTTTGTCAGTGGCACATCAATCAAGCGCACGAACTCGAAGCTTGGGGGGATGCCCGCGCGTACGACAGTACTGCCAGCATCATTCAGCCGCTGATCGCACCTCTTTATGGCGGCAAGAGCGCGCACGAATTCGTGGCGCTACTTTCTGGACAAGCTGACGCCACTGGTTACGATCTCGTCCGCGCTTACTGGCGGAAGCAGCACACCGGCGCGGACTTCGAACAGTTCTGGCGCAAGTCATTGCACGATGGTTGGATCGAAGACACCGCATTCAGGCCAAAGTCCGTGAGCCTGAAATCCGGGGACATCGCCTCGGAGGCAAGGACTGACTCGACCGCTATCGAGCTGAACTTCCGCCGCGACCCCACCATCTATGACGGGCAATTCTCCAACAACGGCTGGCTGCAGGAACTCCCCAAGCCGATGACCAAGCTCACTTGGGACAATGCCGTGCTTATCGGTCCCAAGATGGCGGAGCGGTTGCAAATTAATGTCGAGGATGTTGTCGAGCTTGAGCTAAACGGCAAAAAAGCTACCGGGCCGGTTTGGATTCAGGCAGGACATCCTGACAATTCCGTCACAGTATTTCTCGGCTACGGGCGAACTCGCGCCGGCCGTGTAGGAACTGGGCAAGGCTTCGATGCTTACGCGTTGCGTACAAGTGCGGCGCCCTGGTTCACCACGGGCCTGCAGATCCGCAAGACGGGCGGGACTTACAAGCTCGCCTCCACACAGGGCTACCAGTCCATGGACACGCCCGACGGCGGCCACCGTCCGCTGGTCCGCGAAACTACGCTCGAGGAGTATCGCAAGGAGCCCAACTTCGCGAAGGAAGAAGAGCCGGCGCCTGGTCTGACGCTTTATCCGGCCTACGAATACAAGAAGGAAGACTACGCCTGGGGCATGACCATTGATCTGAATGCCTGCGTGGGTTGCAACAACTGCATCCTGGCCTGTCAGTCGGAGAACAACATCGCGGTGGTCGGCAAAGAGCAGGTCGTCATCGGCCGGCACATGCACTGGATTCGCGTCGACGCCTACTATCAAGGCGATCGCGATAATCCAAAAGCGTTCTTCCAGCCCGTGCCTTGCATGCAGTGTGAGAACGCGCCCTGCGAGGTTGTCTGCCCCGTCGGCGCCACCAATCACAGCAGCGAAGGCCTGAACGACATGGTCTACAACCGCTGCGTAGGCACGCGCTACTGCTCGAACAACTGTCCTTATAAAGTGCGCCGCTTTAACTTCCTGCTCTTCCAGGACTGGGAGACGCCGCAATACAAGATGATGCGCAATCCCGACGTCAGCGTGCGCAGCCGCGGCGTCATGGAAAAGTGTACGTACTGCGTGCAGCGCATCAACGAGCACCGCATCGACGCCGAGCGCGAAGATCGAAAGATCACCGACAGCGAGTTGCAAACAGCGTGCCAGCAGTCGTGCCCGGCTGGTGCAATTATTTTCGGAAATATCAATGATCCGAATAGTAAGGTCTCAAAATTGAAGGCACAATCACGCAACTACAGTTTGCTGGGCGAACTCAATACCCGTCCACGGACTACGTATCTGGCGGAGATACGCAATCCTAATCCGGAGTTGAAGTCGTGAACGAGGCGCAGCGCCTAAAGGCGCAAATCATGTCGGCGGGCCTTGCGGTATGCCTGAAGGCATACCCTGATACGAACCATTTCGATCGCTACTATGGCGACAACTATTACGTGAGAGATCGAGGCACGTCGAGATTCGCTTAGGGCACGACGAGGTGCGTATCACGGGGCGAGATTCGTATCAGGGCACGGCTTTAGCCGTGCCGCAAAAGCTGATTTAGAAAACGGGCTTTAGCCCCAGATGGAATTCATGGACGAGCAATACAAGATGACGGTGGACGCAGAGAGGGCTCCGGTCATTGAGCCGGGCCACACCTTCGGCACGGTGACGGAAAAGATCAGCGCCATTGTGCTGACCCGCCCCACCTCGAACGGGTGGTTCGTGGGCTTCGGCATCGCCTTCATGCTCACGATGATGCTGCTGTTCGCCGTCGGTTATCTGTTCCTGAAGGGCACTGGAATTTGGGGCATAACCATTCCCATCGGATGGGGCTTCGCAATCGTCAACTTCGTATGGTGGATCGGAATCGGCCACGCCGGCACTCTGATCTCTGCCATTCTTCTATTGTTGCGGCAGTCGTGGCGCAATTCGATCAACCGTTTCGCCGAGGCCATGACGCTTTTCGCCGTCGCCTCCGCCGGAGTTTTTCCCCTTATCCACGTCGGACGTCCGTGGCTGGCGTACTGGCTGGTGCCTTATCCCAACACCATGAAAGTGTGGCCGCAATTTCGCAGTCCCCTGGTGTGGGACGTGTTTGCGGTCTCAACCTACGGCACGATTTCGCTGCTCTTCTGGTTCATCGGTCTTATCCCTGATCTCGCTACGTTGCGCGACCGCGCCGAGAATCCCGTCGCTAGAATCATCTACGGCATGCTTGGCCACGCCACTGGTACTTTCCGTCCACACCGTGGTGAGTTTCGACTTTGCCGTCGGTATTGTTCCGGGCTGGCACACCACCATCTTTCCTCCTTATTTCGTAGCCGGAGCAATTTACTCGGGCTTTGCCATGGTGCTGATGCTCGCGATTCCCATCCGCAAGATTTATGGCCTGGAAGATTTCATCACGGAACGCCATCTGCAGAACTCTGCCAAAGTGATGCTGGCCACCGGATTGATCGTGGCGTACGGCTACGGGATCGAGGCCTTTATGGGATGGTATAGCGGCGACCGCTACGATGCGTTCACGCTGTGGAATCGCCTGCACGGCCCCTATGCCGGCCCTTATTGGTCGCTGCTGATTTGTAATATCTTTATCCCGCAGGTGCTTTGGATTCGCAAATTGCGCACCAGTCCCGTGGCGCTGTTTTTTGTTTCAGGCGTGATCCTGGTGGGTATGTGGCTGGAACGATTCATCATCGTCGTAGTCAGCTTGCATCGTGACTTCCTGACGTCTTCCTGGGGCATGTATTACCCAACGCGCTGGGACTGGATGACCTACATCGGCACCATCGGAATGTTCCTGGCGGCCATGTTCCTGTTCCTGCGCATCCTGCCGGCGATCTCGATCTTTGAAATGCGCACCCTCTTGCCGGAGGCGGAGGTGAAAGCGGAATGAAGCGCGATCCCATCTACGGCATGATGGCGGAATTCGATTCGGCGACCGCCTTGGTCGAAGCAGCTCGCAGCACCAGCCACGCGGGTTACAAGAAGATCGACGCCTACAGTCCGTTTCCGATCGAAGGACTAGCCGAGGAAATTGGCTTTCACCATGATGAAGTTCCGCTGGTGGTGCTCATCGGCGGAATCATTGGCGGGCTCACGGGCTACGTGATGCAGTACTGGATGTCGGCGGAGATGACAATTCTGTTCGCTGGAATCTCGGCCGTATTCGGCATGCTGGCCTTGAATGGCCTGCCCATGCCGTATCACCCGGCATTCAATGTGCCGCGGTTTGCGCTGGCTTCGAAGGACCGTTTTTTTCTTATCGTGTTTTCTTCCGACAAGAAATACGACCCGAGCCAGACGCGTAAGTTTCTGGAAAGCCTTGCTCCGCGCTCGGTTTCGGAGGTGCCCAGCTAAGATGCTGCGCCTCCGTCCCCTTTCTGTTGCCACTGTCGTAGCAACGGCCGCCTTGCTCAGCGGTTGCCGCATCGACATGCATGTCCAGCCTCGCCAGAACCCTCTTTCCCGCAGCGACTTCTTCGCCGACCAGCGCTCGGCGCGTCCTCCGGTGGAGGGCACGGTGGCTCGCGGGCAGTTGCGCGCCGATACGTATTTCTTCACCGGCAAGGTCGGCGACAGTCCCGGCGACTATCTGCCATTCCCCGCAACCAGGGAAGTTCTGGAGCGCGGCCGCGAGCGTTACAACATTTACTGCGCGCCCTGCCATTCGCGCGTCGGAGACGGCAACGGCTTCATTCCTTCGCGCGGTTTTGCGCGTAAGCCGCCCTCCTATCACATCGAACGGCTGCAGAAAGCGCCGCTGGGATATTTCTACGACGTGATGACCAACGGATTCGGCATCATGTCCGACTACGCGTCGCAGATTTCTCCGCGGGACCGCTGGAACATCGTGGCCTACATTCGCGCGCTGCAACTGAGCCAGAATGCCGCCACTGCGGACGTGCCCGCCGGACAGAAGGTTCCGTCAGAGCCGCCGAAGTTCCGCGATGTGGGAACCGGGGCGAGCCTGCCCGAGACTGCGCCACACACCGATTCCAAGCCTGAGGAAGAGAAATGAGCCCGGCGACCGCAACCCATCTCGATCTGACGCCGCCGCCGGTGGTGAAGAAAATATCTCAGCGGTCCCTCGTCGTAGGGGTCATTTTCTCAGTGATTGCAGTCATAGGAATTTTTGTCTTTCCTAACGGCCGCGACCAGTTTTATCGCGCGTACCTGCTCGGCTTCATGGCGTGGCTCGGCATTGCGCTAGGCTCAATGGCGATTCTTATGATCCGCCACTTGACCGGTGGAGGCTGGGGCATGGTGATCCGCCGCATCCTTGGCGCGGCCATGCGTACTCTGCCGCTGCTGGCTTTCCTCTTCATTCCCGTGATCCTGGGAATGAAGAGACTCTACATCTGGGCCCAATTGCTCGACCAAATCCAGGACAAGCACCTTCGCGAGCACCTGGAAGACATCACCAAAACTTATCTCACCACGAATGGATTCATCATCCGCGCGGTATTCTACTTCGCCGTCTGGAACCTGCTGTCATTCCTACTCAGCAAATGGTCTAAACAGACGGATCGCCCAGGCGCACCTGACAACACCGCGCGATTCAAGGCGGTCAGCGGACCGGGACTGATTCTCTACGGGTTCACTATTTCTTTCGCCGCGATTGATTGGGTGATGTCGCTCGATCCGAGCTGGGTTTCGACCATCTTCGGTCTTGTCATCCTCATCGGCGAGGTGCTGTCGGCAATGTGCTTCGCTGTTGTCGTCGAGCGCATCCTCTTCAACTACCGACCCATGTCGGATTTGTTAAAGCCGGACTTTGTCCACGACCACGGCAAGTGGATGTTGGCATTCACCATGGTGTGGGCCTACTTCAACTTCTCGCAGTGGCTCATCATCTGGGCGGGAAATCTGCCCTCGGAAATCACGTTTTATCTGACGCGATTGAACGGTGGCTGGGGATACGTCGGACTGACTCTCGTGCTGTTCCATTTTGCCATCCCGTTCGTGATCCTGCTGTCCAGGCCGTTCAAGCGCGACATCCGGAAACTGGTCTGGCTTGCGGTCTGGCTCATGGTGATGCGCTATGTCGACTTGTTCTGGATCATTGAACCGAATTTCTCAAAGACATTGAGTTTGACCTGGGCGGACGTAGTTGTGCCGATCGCCATTGGCGGTTTCTGGTTGGCTTACTTCTTCCACAACCTGAGTGCACTGCCTCTGCTTCCGGCGTATGACCCGTCGGCGAATGAAGTGCTGGAGCCGACACACATGAGTGCCGCAATATGAGTATCGAGACACACGAGAACAACAACGCGCATGGACACGGCGATTTCGAGCGCCGGGACATTGGACCGGCCGGCATCATCTATTTCTTTGTGGGCCTCGCCGCTGCCACGCTGATCATTCATTTTCTTCTCGCCGGCTTGTATGACTTCCTCGACAAGCGGGAGAAGGCGCATCAGCCTCCGGTGAATCCATTGATCACGAACGTACCCGCCGATACCCGGCAGATTCCATTCAATTATCCGGAGAAGGTCTTTCCTACTCCCCGTCTCGAGCAGGATGAGCGTACGCAACTGAACGATATTCGGATGGCGGAAGAGCAGAAGCTGGCCAGCTATGACTGGGTCGACCAAAAGGCAGGAACAGTCCGCATCCCAATCGATCGGGCGATGGAGTTGGTGGCACAACGCGGTCTTCCGGTGCGTACACAGGAAGCGGCAGCACAGGCGGGAAA
>WNFN01203673.1_pt1 | contig 10797 bp, 14 predicted proteins | sample 5400161 | NCBI WGS metagenome assembly WNFN01 (sample SAMN13153353, study PRJNA577476) | soil metagenome | isolation source: 80 cm saprolite on Douglas fir-dominated hillslope | place: USA:California | collected 2013-09-17
GAACGAGAACTTCGCCGAGCTGACGACCAGCTCCGCCACCGTCGCGATCGCCAGCACCCGCACCGTTCCGCTGTTCGCGCCCGGCGCCGCCCGGCCGGCCGACAACAACACCGTCATCATCGAGTTCCTCGTCGACGACGTGGACGGCGTGCACCAGAACCTGGCCGGCTTCGTCGAGGACTTCGTCAACGAGCCCACCACGATGCCGTGGGGCAACCGGTCGCTGCTGTTCCGCGATCCCGACGGCAACCTCGTCAACTTCTTCACCCCCGTCACCCAGGCCGCCATCGAAAAGTTCGCCCGCTGACGACCCCGCGGCCGGCCCTGACCCAGGCACCCTGCCTGGCCGCACCCGGCACGCCGCAAGAGGACCCGCGCGCGGGATTGCTGCTTGCCCTCCCACGCGCGGACACGATGTCTCTGGTGCTGAGAACTGCGGGCTGGGCCGGTGAGCCTTACGGCACTGGACGGCTTACGTCACCCCGAGGACTTGGGCCTGCGGGTGCTGGCAGGGCGGAGGGTGCCGTCCTGGTCAAGGTCATCGAGGACGGGCGGCAGGCCCGCACGGAGCATCTTCCTGCGGACGTGGCCCAGCAGCTTGGCCAGGAAGACCCCGCCGACGCCGGTGAAGCCGGCGTGGTCGTAGGTGAAGCGGGTGCCCCCGGCGTGGGGTTCGAGCCGGTAGACGACCTCGGTCACGTCGCCGCCCTCATCGCCAGTCCACGAGTAGCGCAGCAGCGATGGCTCGTTCACCTCCAGTACCTCGCAGTCAACCACGCCGCTCCACCCGGGCTTGGGCCTGGCGAGGAGCCGGAACCTCGTACCGACGACGGGGGCGAACCCTTCCGGCCGGCCGCCGGCGCCGGTCACCGTCCACAGCGGGACGAGCGCCGGGTCGGTCACCGCACGCCAGACCTTCGCGGGGGGATGGGGGTAGTCACGGACGATGTGGATCTCACTCACCGGATCTCCTCGGGCGGGCGCAGTGACAGCGAGGGCAACGTCCTTTAGCTACTAGAAGTTTAGTGTAGCAGAACAAGTCTGGGCACTGGACTATGCTGCGGGCATGAGCATGCGAACGGTGGACTGGACGCCACCGCGCACCCCCGGGGCCGGAGCGGCGGAGGCCGAGGGGCTGCGGGAGCGCAAGAAGCGGCTGATGCGCCAGCAGCTGTCCGACACCGCGACGCAGATGTTCATGGAACGGGGCTTCGACGCGGTCCGCGTAACGGAAATCGCCGAGGCGTGCGGGGTATCGGAGAAGACGGTCTTCAACTACTTCCCCACCAAGGAGTCGCTGATCCTGGACCGCCTGGAGTCCACGATGGCCTCCCTCAAGACCGGCCTGACCCAGCCCGGAGCCGAGCCGGCCGAGGCGGCGCTCCGGATCCTGAACGACGAACTGACCGCCATGACGTCCTGGCTCGCCAGCCAGGACGACCTGGCCCAGGCCAGCGCCGCGATCCGGCGCTTCGGCACCCTGATCCAGGCCTCACCATCACTGCGGGCCCATCAAAGCGACATGATGGACCAGTTCGTCGCAGTGGCCGCCGAGATCCTCGCCGGGCAGGCCGGCATGAGCCCGGACGACCCAGAGCCGCAAATCGCGGCCACCGCCTTGCTCGGCCTGTGGCGCATTCAGTTCCAGGCCCTGTCGAAATACCTGAACGGCACCCGGACCCCCGCACAGGTCCACCAGGCCGTGAGCGCCGACGTCAACCGCGCCGCCCAGCTCATCGACACCGGACTGCGATCGTTCCCATCCGTCACACGTGATACCGGCAACCGCCGCGACGCGCCGGCCACCAGCTAGAACTTTTCCATGGCCACGGACACGAGCGAGGGCTCACAGGCAGCGTCCGAACTGGATAATATGCGCGCGACCGCACTGCACAACATCCATGATCTCAGGCGCGCCTAGTCGGCCTTATGCGCGAGCATCCGGCTGTCGCACTTGCCGTTTATTCACTCTCCGTAACGGCCACATTCCAGGCTTGAGCGCTAGCTTCCGGCGTCGCGCTCGGGCTTTCGCCGGGACCTGGAAGATCGCGTTCTTGCCGGTGCCGCGGTTGCCCACGGTGATCCGCTTCGCGCCGGAACTCGTCTGCGCCGGAGGCGACAGAGTAGTCTTCCAGCCCGTGCCCAAAATACTCCGCTTGGCCGACGGCGCCCCGAGGTCGCGCCGCGCGAAGTCCCGCGCGGGCACGGCGATCGGTGACGTGTCGCGGCTCCTGACCTGGCCAGCGACGGAGACGATCAACATGACTCTGGGGCTCGATTCGCCGGCCAAGAGCCAGCGATGAGCCGCGAGCTGGTCGTTGTCTACGCCCATGAGGAGCCGCCAGCAGGCTGGGACGCATCGGTGTTTCTCGCCGGGCCGACGCCGCGGGACCCCGGCGTCGCCTCCTGGCGCCCCGAGGCGATCAGCTTGCTGCGCGCGCAGTGGGCCGGCGACGGCCGGCTCGTGGTGTTCGTCCCCGAGCACCGCAGCGGCCGGCATGACAGCTACACGGGCCAGATCGAGTGGGAGGAAGCCGGGCTCCACCTGGCGGATGTCGTGATCTTCTGGGTACCGCGGGATCTGGAAACGCTGCCGGCGTTCACCACCAACGTGGAATGGGGTACCTGGCACGACTCCGGCCGCGTGGTGTTCGGGGCGCCGCCCGACGCGCCCAAGAACAACTACCTGCTGCATTACGCCGGCAATCAGGCTGTCCCCACCGCCCTCACGCTGCCGGACACCATCGGCGCGGCGCTGGCCGAGATCGGTCACGGCGCACGCCGGACCGGCGGGCAGCGGCACGTCCCGCTGCTGCTGTGGCGGACCGCCAGCTTCCAGCGCTGGTACTGCGCCCAGGCCGCCGCCGGGAACTCCCTGCTCAGCGCCCGTGTCGTGTGGACGTTCCGGGTGGGGCCGACCCGCAGGTCGGTGTTCTACTGGGCAGCGCACGTCCAGGTGCACGTCGCTGCCGAGAACCGGGTCAAGGCCAACGAGGTCGTGATCTCTCGGCCCGATCTGAGCGTGCTCGCGCTTTACCGGCCTGGTGCCACCGCGGACGACAGCACGGTGGTGCTGGTCCGCGAATTCCGGTCTGCGGCATCGGGCCCGGATGGCTTCGTGCACGAGCTGCCGGGCGGATCGAGTCCGCCCGGCGCGGGAGCCGATGCCGGCGCCGCCCAGCAGGCCGCCCCCCTGCTCCCCAGCCGGGGCGGGGCCGACCCGGCGGCGGACGCGGCCAGGGAAGCCGCGGAAGAGACCGGCCTTAGCATCGCGGTGAGCCGCATCCGGGCGCACGGCAGCCGGCAGCTCGCCGCGACCATGTCCGCCCACCAGGCACACCTGTTCTCGGCCGAGGTCACCGAGCAGGAGCTAGCCTGGCTGCGGACGGCGAGCGACCGTCCACACGGCGCCGCCGCTGATTCCGAGCGGACCTGGATCGAGATCGCCACATTCCGCGAGATCCGCACCGGGCGCCTCGTCGACTGGGCGACGCTCGGCATGATCGCCGAGGTCCTCAGCACAGCGGTCCCGCGCCGACCGCAGACAGCGTAGTGGCGCTCCGGGCTGTAACGGGCTAGCGACTGGCACCGGTAACCGGTAATCGTGAGCAGCCCGTTGGCCTAGGTTGCCGACCTCGCGCGGCTGATCGCGTGACTGCGGAGCTGCCTGGGTCCGCCTGCAGGTGCGGGCCGGTGGCTCTTGACGACATCGAGCCCGGCGCGAAATAGCTCATGCCCGCGGTAGCGTCGGCGCGCGGCTCCCGCAGGCCGCCGATGATGATAGCCAATTCCAAGATCGAGATAGCCATGACAGGCAGGCTTGGGGACTCCTCCAGACCCTCAGAGGCACTAAAATCGCAGGTCAGCCGGATATCCTGCTGGTCAGTGGCTCGCTGATTGTCCCTGACACGGAAGAGGCCACAAGTTCAAATCTTGTACCGCCCACCAGTTTCCGCAGGTCATCGGCCTTCTCTGCCTCCGAGGCAGGGAAGGCCGATGACTGCAGTGAGGGCCATCCAAGATCGTCAGCGCTGGCATCAGGGCGTGGCTCGGCGCGGCTGGGGCGAAGACTCGATCTACCTCTGGGAGGCGCGCAAGCGCTTCGTCGGCGAGGTCTCGCGCGGCTTCGACGCGGACGGAAAGCGGATCCGCAAGAGGGTCTACGGCCGGACCAAGACCGAGGTCCGCGACAAGCTCAAGAACTGAAAGAGAAGCTCGACGCCGAGCAGGACTAGTCGGGCAAGCCCCATCGTGCCGGGAAGGACAAGTGGTCGCGGGTGATGGCGCGGGCCCGTGCTTGTCGGTCTCGGCCACGACGGTCAGTTCCGGGCGAGCAGGGGTCCGGGGCCGAGGACCTGGCGGGCGCGCCGGGTGCGTTGCACTGTGCCCAGGTAGGGGTGCGCTCCCGGTGGGGTGGTCTCGTGCCAGCGCCGGCATCCGCGGGCCCAGCGCGGCAAGCACCCGCCCAGCGGGAGGAACCGAGCGGGACGCCATGTCCAGCTGATCGAGGTAGTCGCGCATCCAGGTCACAGGCCGCGAATACCGGCCGGGCTGGCCGGGGTTGACCAGGTGGGCGTGGCTTACGCCGAGCCCGAGGAGGAACCGGCCCGGGTGCGCATCAGTGATGGCCTGGCGTGCCCGCGCCGCCTGGGCCGCCGGGCGCTGCCAGATGCTGACGATCCCGGTGGCGACGGCGACGCGGCGCGTGGCGTGGAGGAGGTCGGCGGCCAGCTCGAAGCTGTCCGGGCGGTTCGGGAACCACGGCGCTCCATAGCCGAGTTCCTCGAGCTCGGCGGCCACCTCCCGGATCTGTTCGCGCTCACCGCCGAATGACCAGTTCCAGATCCCGATGGGGCCAAGTTCAACGGGCATGACCAGCTCTAGGGGTTGAGCTATCTCAGGGTGTGGGCACGGCGATGGCCTGCAGGGGCGGCCGGGCCGGGACCCAGCGGGGGAACGGGTCGAAGACCTCGGCCCGCTGGATGGTAAACGCGGCGCGCTCGATGGCTGCGGCGGTGTCGCGTCCCAGATGGCACCCGGGGTTCAGTCGGGACCACAGCGAGGTTAGCCGGTCCTGCCAGCGGGCCAGGGCGCCGCTGCCGCGGACATGCTCAAGGACGTGCTGGTGGCCGCCGGCACCCACGGAATCGTCAGCGCGTTCGTGCCGCTGCACTACCGCTGGACCGCATCCGCGCTGCTGCCGCTCGCGCTCGTGGCCCTGACCGCGACCGGGTTCTCGCTGATCATCGGCGGCCTGACCCTGGTGTTCAAGCGCATCCAGCTGCTCAACGACAGCGTCATGATCGTCGTGATGCTCGCCAGCGCCGGGGCGCTCCCGCTGATCGCCGTGCCCGGCTGGATGGCCGGCGCCGGGCGGGTCTTCCCCCCTCAGGGCCGGGATCGCCAGCCTGTACGGCGTGCTGCTCGGCCACCGCCCGGTCACCGCGCTGTGGGGCACGGGCGGCCTGGTCTGGCTGCTGGTCACCGCCGCCGCCTACCTGGCCGCAGGGATCCTGGCGTTCCGGCTCGGCGAGCGGACCGCCAAGACCCGCGGCATCCTCGCGCTATTGAGGCGCAAGGGCAGGAATGCTCAGCACTGGCCGCGGCGGCGCTGTTGTCCCGGCCCGCGCGCGGCCGCCCGGTCACCGGGTGCCCCGGCCGCCTCTGCCCGGGGCCATGGCTGCCCCCGGCAGCCTACAGGGCGAGCTTTTCCAGCCCGGCGAGGTAGCCCCCACTGTAGGTGGGGTACTGGGCGACCTGGTCGAGCAGGGTGTCGATGGGGATCTGGGCGCGGATCGCCAGCGCGGCCTGGTGGATCCACTCGCTGGCCAGCGGCGCGACCGCCCACGCCCCGACGAGGACGCGGTCCTGCCGGTCGGCGAGCAGCCCGAGGGCGCCGCGGGGGTCACGCTCGTAGGTCCACGACCGGTCCACCGCGTCCGCCATGGCCACCTCGCTCGCCGCCACGTCGATGCCGCGGTCGCGGGCCTGCCGGGTGGTGAGGCCGACGGCGGCGATCTCGGGGTCGGCGAACACGACCCGGGGGATGCCCTGGTAGGAGGCGGTCCGTTCGCGGCCGAGGATGTTGTCGCTCGTCGACCGGGATCTCGCCGCGCGCGCCGGGCGTTATGCCGACGGCCTTCAGGCCGAGCCCCGCGGTGACCGGCTGGCGCCCGGCGCCGAGGATCACCACGTCGGTCTCGGTCTCGGTGCCGTCATCGAGCGTGATGACCGCGCCGTCGCCGGCTGGCCGGGCCCGGGCGGCGGTGCGCCCGGTATGGACGGTGACCCCGTCGGCGGCCAGCGCGTCGCGGGCCAGCTCGCCGACCCTCGGGTCCTCCCGGTCGACCAGCGTGCCCGCGCGCTGGACGATGGTGACCTGCGCGCCCATCCGGGCGAAGAACTGGCCGAGCTCGACGCCGACCGCGCTGCCGCCGACCAGCAGCACCCGGGAGGGAATGTCCCGCACGTTGGTGGCCTCCCGGTTCGTCCACACCGGCACCTGGTCCAGGCCGTCGATCTCGGGCCGCACCGGCTGCGATCCGGTGGCAATCACGACGTGGTCGGCTTCCAGGAGCTCCCCGCCTGCCTCGACCCGGCCGGGGCCGGCCAGCCGCGCGCCGCCCTTGATGACGGTGGCCCCCTGCTCCTCGTACCCGCGGACCTGGGCGGTGTCGTCGAGGTGGCGGACCATGTAGTCGTGGTAGTCCCGCAGCTCCGGCCAGTCCAGGGCCGGGGTGGCCACGCCCGCGGCCCTGGCTGCCTCGGCCCGCGCCTCCGGGGAGCGCAGCAGCGTCTTGGACGGGATGCACGCCCAGTAGGCGCACTCCCCGCCTATCAGCTCCCGCTCCACGATCGCCACCCGCTTCCCGGCGTCCAGCAGCCGCCCGGCGGCAGCCTCCCCGCCCGGGCCCATCCCGATGATGACCACGTCGAACCGGTCCACCTGCGCACCTCCTGATCTTGTGGCTGACATGGCGTCCCGCCTGCCGCCGATGATGGCCAGGGCCGGTGATTCCGGGAGCGCGGCGTCCCGCCGACTAGGCCGAGCGTGAGCGCCGCGCGGGCGTTGCGCGGCCGGCCATCCCTGCCGACTGCGCTGGCATGCCGCGTGCGGTCACCGGGTCCCGCTCCGCGGGGCCGCGGTCTCAACCCCCGGCTGCGGGTCAGCGGCACCCGCCGACAGGCAGGCGCGCCTGCGGCGGCGGATGACCAGCACGCCCGCGGCCAGCAGCACCGCGACCGCCAGCCCGATCCCGCCCCAGGCCAGCGCCCCGGCTGCGGCCAGGCCTGCGATCAACAGCGGAGCTCCGCAGCAAGCGAGCGGGACGAGCAGCAGCCACAGCCCGGCCAGCCCAGAACGATTGTCGCCGCGGCGGCCCGGCTCGCGAGCCTGTGGCGGCATGGGCGCAGGCTCCCCGCCCGGGACGGCGGCCAAGCTCGCATAATGCCAGCCGTCGTCGTTCATGTCAGCGCGGGTCATTGCCGTTCCTTCGCCGGGCCGTGTCCTGCCGGGCCGTGCTCAGTCTGGCTGGCTGCCGCGATCGCCTGCCGGAGCGACTCCACCGATGGTGCCGGGCCGGTGCGCCCGGCCGCGTCCCGGTAGAGCCGGCACGACAAGCTGGGCGCCTGCCCCGGCCCGGCGAACGGGTCCACGCCGTCGATCAGCAGCGTCGGCGACCCGTGCATCCCCGCCTGTGCCGCCTGCCGGTCGTCGGCGACCTCGCGGCGGCCCACGACGGCGCCGGGATGGCCGGCCAGCGCGGCCGCGAGCCGCTCCTCAAACGCGGCCGCGTTCGGGCAGGCCGGCACCGTCAGCAGGATCAGCTGCATGAAAACCAGCTCCTCTTCAGGGTCTCCCCCGTACCGTAGACCTTCCCCCTGGCTGGAAGGTCAAGGGGCGGCAGATGATGCCAGCTCGGCAGCGATGATCGAGCAGTAGCCCCGGCAGTCGGCCGGGTCCTGCGCCACCGCCCGCCGGGCGAGGGCGGCGAGCTGGTCTCGGGCGCGGGCGAGCTCGGCCAAGCGGGCCTCGACCCCGCCGAGCCGCTGGCTGATCAGGTCGGTGACGTGCACGCATGGCGGTTCGCCCCCGTCGCGGATGTCCAGGACCTGGCGGATGTGCCCCAGTGTGAGCCCGGCGGCCTGAGCCTGGCGGATGAAGGCCAGCCGGTCGAGGACCGCGCGGTCATAGTCGCGGTAGCCCGACGGGGTCCGGGCCGGCGGGGGGAGCAGGTGCTGGTCCTCCCAGAACCGGATCGTCTTGGCCGGGATCCCGGCCTGGGCGGCGATCTCGCCGATCTTCATCCAGGCTCCTTGACCTTCCAGGTGACTAGAACGTTTGAGCGTAGCAACCGGACTCGTCCGGCGGCAACCACCGGGGCGCGCGCCGCCGCTACGACCGGCCCTCGATCAAGGAGCACAGACATGACCGCAGAAACCACCACCGCCTCCGTCGACGCGATCGACACCGCGCTCGCCATCGCCGCCCGCAGCCGGGGCGAGGACGAGCAGCGGCTGGCAGCCGCCGTGCTCCGCCTCTTGGCGGCCGGCGCGCCGGTCAGCATCCCAGCCGCGGCCGCTGCGGCCAGGCGGCCTGAACCGCTCGCCGGGCAGGTGCTGCGGTCCTGGCCGGCGGTGTTCTGGGACGACGATGAGCGGCTGACCGGCCTCTGGGGACTGGCCCTGCCCGGGATGCCGCACCGGATCCGCCGCGCCGGAACCGACCTGAGCACCTGGTGTGCGTGGGACCCGCTGTTCCTGGCCCGGGTCATCGGCGACCTGGAGGTGACCACCGCCGACCCGGTCACCAGCGAGGAGATCACCTACCGCATCAGCCGCGACGGCACCATCGCCAGCGCCTCGCACCCGGGCGCGGTGCTGTCGTTCCTGCGCCCGGACCAGCCCTGGGACGACGCGATGACCACCTTCTGCCACTACGTGCTGCACTTCACCAGCCCGGCCACCGCCCAGCGCTGGACCGCCGCCCATCCCGGCACCTTTGTGATCAGCCTCGGCGACGGGGCTGAGCGGGCCCGCCGCCACGTAGCCCGGTTGTTCGCCGCCGCGCTGCCATGAGCGGCCACGCCCGGCCCGCTGCACTGCGTGATTCCGCGGTGGTCACGCGCTATTCGCGTGCCGGCAGGCGCGGGCGCGGGCGCGGGCGCGGGCTATCGACAGGCCGGCGCCGGTCATCGCCTGGGCAGAGGCGAGGGCGACCAGCACCACCGACATCGGCGGGAGGGCCGTGGCCCGGCCTGCGGACAGATAGAGGGTCCCGGCGATGGCGATCCCAGTGACGATCGCGAGCTGGTTGACGGTGGCCAGGACGCCGCTGAACGAGGCGGCGCGGGCGGCGGGGACACCGGCCGTGGTGCGGTGCACCAGCGCGTCGAACCCGTTGCCGTGCGCCACCCCGGCGATGACGAGCACGGCGCTGGCCTGCCAGGGCCATGCGCCCGCGTTGGTCAGCCAGGCGAGCAGGCCACTGGCGGCCGCGAAGACGGCGAAGGCCGCCTGCAGGAGCCGCGGCTGCCGCGCGGCCGGGAGCCTGCTCCAGGTGACCGACGCGGTGGCGAACCCGGCCGCGTAGCCCGCGAACGTGAGCCCGGAGGCCAGCGGGCTCTCGCCCACGGCGTGCTGGAGGTAGACGGCGGTGGTGAACACCAGGCCGCCGTAGCTGGCGTGCAGAGCGAAGATCCCGGCCAGGCCGCTGCGGACGCCGGGCCGGGCCAGTAGGGCGGGATCGATCAGCGGCTCCCGTCCCTTTCGGAACAGGCGACTCTCGTGCCCGGCGAAGAGCGCCAGGGCGACGACGCCGACCGCCAGCACCGGCCATGACCAGCTGGGCCCGGAGGATCTGGCCGGGCTGCGCGCGCTGCGGGCCCAGCTCAAGCCGGTCTTCGCGGCCGGCACCATCGGCGCGGCCGTGGGCGTCCTGGACCCGATGCTCCGCGCCGCCGCCGCGCCCGGACCCTCCGGTACTGCTGCGACCAGTGCAACGACCGCGCGGCCGCCGCCGCCTACCGCCGCCGGAAGGCCGATTAGCGCCGGTCAGCAGGGCTGCGGTGGTGCTGCGGGGCGCGGTCGCCGGCCAGCGGCGCGGCCTGCTCTGGGTCCGCCGGGCACGGGCGCCCTGGTCGGCGCCGAGCGGCGGCGGTAACGGCCGGACACCCGCATGCGCAAACTCCGCCGTGGTAGGGATGTCTCAGCCGGCCCTGTCCCGGTGACCGCCGCCCGGCACCCGGGCGGCGGCGAGGTAGCCGTAGCTGGAGACGAGGAGCGGCACCACGAAGTTGAGCCCGACCTGAACCCAGGTCGTCCACACCGCGAGGCCGGCGGCGATCCGCGCACCCTCGTTGATCGCCGACAGCACGCAGCCAACCACCGCGGCCACCGGCACGCAGGGCCGCAGCGTGACCCCGCGCGCGAACAGCCGGATCGCCTCACCCGGCCGTGACCAGGGCGGGCACCGCGCCCCGGAAGCCGCAGGCGTGGCCTGAGGTGTCATGGCGGGCGTTCCTCCTCCTGGGCCGCGGGCATGCCTCGCTTCCGGCCAGCCGCGGCGACATCGGTAGCCGCCGGGCTGCCGGCGTGCTGCCAGGACGCCGACGGCCCGGGACCATCCGGTGCCCGGTTCAGAGCCCGAGTTCGGTGGCCGCGAGCTGGGTGCCGGCCGCCCGGGCGCGGATCTTCGCGAACGCGGTCTCGCGGGTGGTGGAGGTGTCGTCGCCGAACGGCGCGAAGCCGCAGTCGTCACAGGTGCCCAGACGGTTCGGTTCGATGTATTCGGCCGCT
>WNFN01092566.1_pt1 | contig 10787 bp, 10 predicted proteins | sample 5400161 | NCBI WGS metagenome assembly WNFN01 (sample SAMN13153353, study PRJNA577476) | soil metagenome | isolation source: 80 cm saprolite on Douglas fir-dominated hillslope | place: USA:California | collected 2013-09-17
TTGCTCATACTCGAAACGTTCTCCAACCTGGCGGAACTGCGGCAAGCCATTCTGGCAGCTAAAGAGAGCGGACTGCCCATCATTGCTCAAATGAGCTTTTATGAAGATGGTCATACCCTCTCTGGCCAGTCGGCAGCACGAGTAGCTGCAGTGCTAAGCGACCTGGGAGTCGATGTGATAGGCGCGAACTGCAGCGTGGGACCCGCCGCCACATTTGACGTGCTTGAAGAGATGATCGCTGAAGCCAACCGGCACCAGGACGGCCTGAAATCCGCGGCCCCCCTGTTCTCTGCTCAGCCTAATGCAGGATTGCCAACGCGCATCGATAACCGCTTTTTCTACGTGTCCACGCCTGACTACTTTGCAGACTATGCCCTGCGCTTCGCTAAAGCTGGAGTACGGCTGATAGGCGGCTGCTGTGGCACAACACCGCATCATATCGCTGCTATGCGCAAAGCGCTCGATGAGCACTATGGTGTGCGTGATTCGCTAACGACCGGGACAGCTGAAAACCTTGTGCACACAAAACCTGCAGTTGTTTCTAATGGGCAAGCCACAATCGCCCGGTTGCTTGAGGAAGAAGTAATCCTGCCACAGCAGGGTTCAACGACACGCCTGCAAGAAAAGCTGGCGGCGGGAGAGTTTGTTGTAAGCGTCGAACTCGATCCCCCCAAAGGTTTGAATCCGGCCAAAATACTCGAGGGTGCGGCGCTGCTTCAAGAAGCTGGTGTTGATTGCATCAACATTGCCGATAGTCCAATGGCGCGGGTACGCATGAGTTGCATTGCCCTCGCGCGTTTGATCCAGGATCACCTGGGTATCGAAACAATTATCCACTTTACAACGCGAGACCGCAACTTGATGGCGCTGCAATCCGAGCTTTTGGGAGCTCATGCCCTGGGCATTCGCAATATCCTGGCTTTGACAGGGGATCCACTACGAGTTGGTGACTATCCCAACACGACGGGGGTATGGGACCTGGACTCCGTGGGGCTAATCCAGTCGATCCGGGGTATGAACGAGGGGCATGACGCGGCAGGCTCATCGATTGGAGCTAAAAGCTCATTTCATATAGGGGCAGCGCTCAACCTGAACATGACAGATGAGCAGGCCGATCAAGAGATTGAGAAATACCGGCGTAAGATTGACGCGGGGGCACAGTTTATTATGACCCAGCCTATCTATGAATTGGCACGTTTATTGCGCTTTTTGGACCGGGCCGGGAAGCCTCCAATACCCATGATCCTTGGCTGTATACCTTTACACAGTTCGCGCCACGCTGAATTCCTGCATAACGAAGTTCCCGGCATCACCATACCCGATGATGTGCGTGCACGTATGCGCGCTGCTGGTGAACATGGTCACGAGGAGGGGTTGAAGCTGGCACAAGAACTGCTGACGGCAGCACGCGGTATGGTGCAGGGGGTGTACCTGATGCCATCATATGGACGCTATGATGTTGTTAGTAAGCTAGCAACCATGCTCAACGAGCGACAAACAATCTAAGTTATCCCAATTCTGAAATAAACAAGGAAAGACTATTGATTGCACTTTTTTCAAAACGTATTTGACTTGGATAAGGCTGTATGCTACACTAAATATGGTTTCATAGTTATCTTTGCACCAGTTGTTAGTGTAATTTTTACCAGTACCATAAAGAAGGAATACGTACTCGCGAGGTGCGCTTAATCGACGAAAACGGCGAAATGATCGGCGTCATGCCCACCCAGCGTGCGCTTGATATTGCCCGTGAACGAAACCTTGACCTGGTTGAGGTGCAACCCAACGCCATCCCACCAGTCTGCAAACTGATGGACTACGGTCGCTATAAGTATGAGCAGGCAAAGAAAGAAAACGAGGCGCGTAAGAATCAGAAGACGGTCACATTGAAAGAGATTCGTTTGAGTCCCCGTACAGACGAACACGATATAGATGTAAAGACGCGCAAGATTCAAGAGTTCCTCGCTGATGGCGATAGAGTCAGAGTCAGTGTCAAGTTTCGAGGGGCGGAGATGCGCCACCCCGATATTGGCCGTAAGTTGCTTGATGGAATCGCAGATGTATTGAAAGGATCGGCTGTTATCGAGCGCTCCCCAATTATGGAGGGGAAGATGATGTCGATGATTGTCTCCCGTGCACCCGGATGGGAGCCACCGAAAAAGCAAGCTCCTCCACCTGCTGTTTCCAAAAAACACCAGGCTGCTCAGGCAACCCTAAGCAACACTACAACCACTCCAACACCCGCCCTTGTCCAAGAAAGCGAACTACACCCCTGAATTTTTTGCGATACCCATAGCGTTGACTTTTATACTGAGGGCTACTACGATAGAAATATCGCAATAAGCATAACCGCAAGCAAACTTATGTTGCATAATAGAGAAAAGTTTTCCTGATAACCGACTGATATCGATGCAGACACCGCTTGCGCGGCTACGCTTCGCGTCATGCATCGAAAAAAGGTATTGATATCGATGCAAACGCCGCTTGCGCGGCTACACTTCGCGTCATGCATCGAAAAAAGTATGGAGGCCACTGGTGAGTAGCTACGATGATCCACGTTGGTATGAAGAGCCCGGGATAGATCAGAGACATAGACTGGTACCTGATGATGAGTCCAAGCCAACATCAGCAACAAACGCCAATAATTCTACGCAACAACAGGTATCTACACAAGAACCTGCGCCAGGTAAGGGACCCCAGCTTGGCCGGGTATTTGGGCAGATTGTTGTTACTACCACCCTGATGATGATTGCATTTCTAGGTGGCTGGTTTGGTCACCAGGCATTTACCAATACAAACTTCAATCCCAGCAACCTATCTAAGAGTTATGCTAATCTCTTCCAACAGGCCTGGAATATTGTGGACCAGAACTATGTCGATCGCAAAGCTATAAACTACCAGCAGATGTCATACCAGGCTATTACCGCTATGCTCAACGTGCTGCATGATACCGGCCATACCCGTTTCCTCACTCCCCAGGATGTGCAAGCAGAGCACCAGCAACTAAGCGGTACCCTTATAGGTATCGGCGTCTACCTGCGGCAAGACCCTACAACGAAACAACTCATCATCACTTCTACTATTCCCGGCGCACCGGCAGCGAAGGCCGGGCTTAAAAGCGGGGATATCATTACCGACGTAAACGGTGCGAGTGTCGTAGGGAAAGACCTCAGTACTGTCAGCTCACTCATCCAGGGACCTGCCGGCACGAATGTATCCGTCACAGTCAAACGCCTTTCCACAAATCAGACACCGACATTTACTATGAAGCGGCAAGAGATTACGGTGCCATCCGTCACTCTGCATTATATTGCAGATGTCCACATCGCGCATATACAAATCACTCAATTCTCCGATGGCGCCTCAAATCAACTCAAAGCTGCTCTCAGCCAGGCAAAAAGAATGGGGGCAAAAGAAATTATTCTTGATCTACGCGATAATCCTGGGGGATTCCTCCAGGAGGCCATCAACGTAGCCAGCCAGTTTATACGCAAAGGAAATGTGCTTCTGGAGCAGGACAGTACTGGACAACGAACGCCTGTCCCGGTAAATGGGCAACCGATTGATACGACTACCACGATTGTGGTGCTGGTCAACAGTAACACAGCGAGCGCCGCAGAGATTGTTTCTGGCGCTCTACAAGACAACCACAGGGCAATCATTATAGGCACAAAGACCTTTGGTACAGGTACTGTGCTGCAAGAGTTTGACCTATCCGATGGCTCCGCTGTTCTCCTGGGGACGAGCGAGTGGCTGACTCCTGATGGTCAATTTATCCGTGGTAATGGTATTATCCCCAACCCTGGCTTCAATGTGCCGCTGGGCCCCAATGTAAGCCCTCTTACACCTGATGAAGAGAATCAGGAGCATATGACGTCGCAGCAAATTCTCCATAGCGGGGATGCTCAGTTGGTCAAGGCGATTGAGTATCTAGAATCGCATTGATCGATAAACCCTGGCGGTGAGCCGATGCACGACAGCTGGGCGCGATGATGCAAGTTAATGAAGTCTCATCGGCGCACGGACTTCTGCTGCGCTCTACCACGCGACATCGAGGCGTCTATATCCCCGTTGCCTGAGTACTGGGGCGTGCGAGAGTGTTTGCTCAGGCGCCAGCCGCAGATTTGGCAATCGCTGGCAGAGCGTCTCCAACGCAATTTGTCCCTGCTCGCGTGCCAGAGGTGCCCCTATACAGAAGTGAATGCCGTATCCGAATGCCAGGTGGCGATTTGGTGACCGCTGCATATCAAACTGGTCTGCCCGGGGAAATCGCGTTTCGTCCCGGTTCGCTGACCCGAACACCACCATGAGCATGGTTTCCGCTGGAAACGTGATCCCTCCTACGGTCACTTCCCGCGTGGTCGTGCGAAAGAACGCGTGCACGGGTGCGTCGTAGCGCAAGATCTCCTCGATGGCCTGCGGAATGCGTTCGGGATGAGCACATAGCGTTTGCCATCTTTCAGGATGCTCGAGCAAGAGTGCAAGTCCATTCCCAATCAGCTGTGTCGTGGTTTCGTGACCCGCTATTACCATACTGGTGAGCAAATTCGCGAATTGTGTATCGTCAAACGGTCTTTCTCCCGCTGGCGTCTCAAGCAAATCACTAATCAAATCTTCTCTAGGAGCACTTCTTCGCTCGTTGACGAGCCCTATAAAATAGTGTTGGAAGGTAACAAAATCGCGAGCGCACTCCACTTGCTGCTCCTCCGGGAGTGGGGAGTTGACGAGCATTGACGTACGATCGCTCAACTTTTTCGTGAAGGCCATGTCTTCTTTAGGAACTCCGATCAGAAAGAGAGCGACTTCAAGGGGAAGGGGATACGCGAGCTGTGAGATTAACTCGGCTTTGTGGTCATTAATGAAGGCGTCTATTAATGAGGTCACGACCTCTTTGATGAAAGGCTCCAACTGCTTAACGCGTTTCGGAGCAAATGCTTGGGCCACTGCGTTACGAAACCTGGTATGTTCTTTTCCATCGCTGTCGACTACATTCGGGACGAGTCGGTATCCTTTGCTTAGTTCTGCAAACACTGCAGGAGAAAATGTTACCACAGGGCGCAAAGCGTCCTTCGATGAAAAGATATCCGGCTGGTTTAAGATGCTCAGAACATCATCATATCTGGTGACAACCCAGGTGTTGAGATCAGGACTGAAAAAGATAGGTTCTTCTTTACGAGCACGGGCATAAAAAGGATAGGGGTTTTCCAACTGCTCACCGTGTAAGGGATGGTAGAACGCTCCAAGAGAGCCTTCGTGTGTTTGGGACATGTTGGCCGACCTTTCTCTCTTTCGGGTGTATTTGCGTGCATACAAGTAACCGGCACAAGGAGTGTATTCGACTATACAACGAACCTGAATATACCAACCAATTATATCACATTACCTCAAGTTCAAGGTATCTCCAGCTTTCAATAAAGGAGTATAAAACATGATCGAAGTAGAACTAAAATGTGAGTTATTTCCTAAGTTGCTGCCAAAGCTGCAGGAGAGACTCCAACACATGACGTTCGATGGTACAGCGCATAATGTAGAGCGAAACAGCACATCGTCAGAGTACGGAGCGCGTTTTTTCTCTCTTCCCCGATCCAAACACGTGTGAAAAAATGAATGCTCTTTTTACGCGGTTCTTACCACATTGGTCTGCCTCGTCCAACTTTAGCGAGGCGATAACAAAAAACAATCTCGCTGAATTGGCGCACATCAACAATACAAGAGAAGTCTATGTAGATGGGGCAGTACACCTGAATATCGATCATGTGGAAGGGCTTGGGGATTTTTTAGAAGTTGAAATGCAGTGTGAGGAGGATGGAGACACGAGCGAGGCACTGGCTCTTTTGCACAAGTTTATAGCTGACCTTGATGTACAGCATATCAAGGTGGGGTATGTTGAACTCTGGCTACGTATTCATAACCCACAGGCGTATCAGCTCGGCAAGTACCGCTTATGACATCCTCCCCAGGTGTTCCCAATTATTCTGATGAGAGCAGCATCTGTGCAGTTATATGGTCAGTGACCAGGATGTTCGCGAGGCCAGCCTTCAGAACAGCTTGAATAGCGGGGACATATGAAGGACCTCCTCCTGCGACAAGAATCACCTGGGCGCCTTCTTTTGTGATTTTCTCCTTCAGACGAGGAATCGCCAAACCTGTGAGGTGGTATGGCGGTGGGTCCAGCAGTTCATTAATGCAGCGCCCTTCTGCATCAAAAACCCAGTGGTTGATATCCACGACTGGATGGAATGCCTCTATCGCATCGACCTGTTCCCTGCTGAGGATTCCTCGTATAACCACTTCATCATTCGTGTGTGGGGTCCAGAGTCCCATCATGACCACATTTGCTTTTTCACTGAGTTCGATGGCCTCCTGCGTTATAGAGAGACGGGAATTCACCGTCATGATCGCCTCTGCCGAGACTAGCGGATTATGCGGCATAAATGCAGGAATAGTAAACCATACGTGTGAAGCGCCATACGCCTGGGCAATGTCATATGCAACCAGGTTCGCATCGCCAAAACTCGTGCGGGCCTCGACGAACCCGATAGTAGACACAACACGTAAACGCGGTAGTGGCCTGCTTGGTTTTAAGTAACGGACAACATTGCGCATGAAGACTTTACCACCGGAGACGGCGAGAATATCTGAGTCCGTGAGTAATTGATCAAGGTAGTCGGCGGCGGCGTTTCCAATCTCGGCTACAACGTCGTCGAGCGTTGCATCAGCTTTGACATTTTCGAAGTTGCGACCGGGAACGAGCACTAAATCCTCCAGGTTAAGCTCTCTACGTACCTCGCGGGAAAGATTGCGCAAGTAGCCCGTACGAAGATCGGGAACGATAGAAATACGGACAATTCCCCGCTCTTTCGCCTTTTGTAAGGCCTTACTCACGGTCTGCCTGGAGCAAAACTCCATCTCAGCAATCGTTTCCTGTGAATGCCCATCCTCATAATACATATAGGCGATTTTGCGCAGGAACCGCTCATCACCAATTAATTTTGCCTCTGATGTACTTACTGGTGGTATATCTGATGGCATGTTGTCCCAATTCCTTTCCAACAGCGAACGACGTAAACATCCTCAAAGAAATCAGGATGCTCAGAATTTCTAAATCAAATACCTGTTGTTCTCTCTTCCTCTGTTTATGGCCGGTGTTTCTGCTTTTGAAGAAAGCATACTGCATATTTCCATATAGCGCAAGTATACGAACGAATTTACAGCGTCGTGTATTTCTGGTATATCCGCTATCACACGGACTCCTTTCTCTTCACAGAGCACCATTCGTTCACGTTCCCGAGAAAGCATCAAGGTGCTACTGAAATGATGATGCAGTACATATGGTTCTAAGCACACAGTTTTCTTACAGGCCGCTGCTTCTTCAAAGTGGGCATACAATTGTCCATAATAGAAGGAATATCTTACAAATGCTACTATTTTAGCCATTTGTCTAAAATGCATGTTTTTTTACCAATTTTATGCTAGACTCATTTCAGAGACTACTTTATTTGTATTGGCTGCCAGGTAACATGAGAGGTATTCCAGTCTGTAAGAAGAATGGACAAACCATAGTGTTGAAGAACATTGCGCCCTATGACTAGAAAGAAAACTATGACCGCGCGAATTCTGTTCAAAGTCGAGAAGGAGCGTGTCCTCGTCCCTGTTGGAGAACCTTGTCCCTTTGGATGTAAATATTGCTATACACGAGGAGGGGAGGTTGGGCTAGCGAAAATCAAGGCGGAGGAAGTTCTCCTCCAGTTTCAAAACTTTGCAGGTACTACTGCGTTCGAGACGATTCAGTTCGGCTATGACGGTGATCCCTTTGCTCGCCCAGAACGCGGCATCGCGATGCTGAGACGACTGGCTACGCTAGGCAAGAATGTGAACTTCAGTACAAAGGCGTCACTCGAAGTACCAACCCTCAATGCGCTCGCAGATATTCAGCGCCACATGGAGGAAAATGGGACCACTTTAAGTGCTTTGATCTCGGTAAGTTGTTGGGATTCCGCTTCTTTTGTGGAGCCTCATACCCCTCCACCTGTTGAGCGAATGAGAGGAGTTACAGCTCTCAAGCGGATAGGAATTCCCGTATTCATCGCTGTGCGACCAATTTTGCCGCACATCCCTGATGCGGAGTATGAGCGAATTGCTACAGAAGGAATCCTCGCCGGCTGCGACGGGTTTATCTTAGGACCGCTCTATGCCGATGACCGGGGACAATTTGTGCGTTTCGTTCCCCCCGAAATACTCAAGACTGTGCCGAGCAGCAAGAACGTGGTTTCCTGGTCAGCGCACTCTCCGCTAAATCTTCCTATCATCTGCCGATGCTATGGCTATGGTTAGCCAAAAACGATCAGGGATGTTGCCCGGCCCACTGAATGTGGAAGTACAACCCTCTGAAGAGCCTGCTCTTGAAGCACTGGCTATTTAGGAAAAGGAAAGGAGGCAGAGCATAGTAATGGCATACTTCCAGCAGGAGACCTACCAGCCTCATATCCGGAGAGAAGCATTGCAGCAGATTGATAAAGGAGATATCATCACGTATTTGTTGGCGCCAGTAAGGCGTCCTTCCAATCCATTGAGGGAATGGCACGGGCGCGTCGAATGGATCGGCCCGGAATGTGTGAAGGCGACGGTGCTCGATGAGGGATATACCGGTGAGATCGAATTTATCAAGAGAACAGAAGTCGTGTCCGTTACGAAGTTTAACAAGCAACACCGGTAATCCCCCGTAGTGGACAGTCAACCTTCATCTGATCGATGAAGAGCGTTGTCATCCTGAGCGCAGCGCAGGATCTCCCGCTGGGCAGAGATCCTGCGCTGCGCTCAGGATGACAGACCAGATGGCTGATGCAGTGGCGCCCTTTCCTGGCGGGTGCCAGGCGCGTGCGCCTCCGTCACATGAAGCTTGACGCACTAGTAGGCGCACAATTTATTGGCGCAGCGCCGATTTATCGGCCAATGCCCGTCGATGCACCCCCCAGGCCGATTATGCAGTTTCAAAAATTAATACCGATTATGAAATTGGCCTGTGCGCTGCTATGGCTTCTTCGATAATCCACATTAATTTTTGAAACTGCATAATCGGCGGTGCGGGCATGAATGCGCCGCCTACAAATACACCCCCTGTCTTTTCTTTTACACACAATGTGATATGCTGTGTTGTAGATAGAAGAAATGCTTCGTTTACCAAAAAAGCTATAACCATGCCAGATCAGTCATCGCTTTTCGGATCAGACACTGATCCATCCACTAATAAAAAGAATTCGCCAACATCCTCCATAGCGGCGGTAGAGCCGTTGGCGGCGCGTATGCGTCCACGCACATTGGACGAGATTCTTGGCCAGGAGCATCTTCTGGCGCCAGGGCGGGTCCTGCGCCGCAGCATTGAAGAGGACCACATTCCCTCTATGATTTTGTGGGGACCACCCGGCAGCGGCAAGACGACATTGGCAGAGGTGATTGCACGGCAGACCCATGCTCACTTCGTTACACTCAGCGCCGTCTCGGCAGGTGTCGCCGACCTGCGTAAAGTGGTAGAGGACGCGCGCAAGCTGAGCCAGTTTAGCAAGCAACGGACTATCATGTTCATTGACGAGATACATGCTCTCTTGTCGCGCACACGCGTTTTCGTGTTGCGTGGTCTGACCGAAGAACACATCTTGACCATCCTCCGGCGTGCCCTGGAAGATAGAGAACGCGGCCTGGGTCAACTCAACGTTACGATTGACGAGGATGCACTGCAACAGATTGCCGTCTTTGCCAATGGTGATGCTCGCGTTGCCCTCAATGTGCTGGAACTGGCTGTTCAAGGAGGCGGAGAAGGGCAGGGAGAAAACGTACCTGTACACATTACGCTTGCCACGGTTGAGGACGTGATGCAGCACCGCGCGCTGCTCTATGACAAGGGCGCCGACCAGCATTATGACACGATCTCTGCGCTGCACAAGGCGCTGCGCGGCTCTGACCCGGATGCAGGGTTGTACTGGCTTGGACGCATGCTTGAAGCGGGCGAAGACCCGCTCTATATCGTGCGCCGCCTGATTCGCTTTGCATCAGAGGACGTCGGCATGGCTGATCCCCAGGCATTGGTGGTCTGTGTAGCAGCGCAGCAAGCGGTGCACTTCGTGGGCCTGCCCGAGGCTAATCTCGCGCTCGCCCAGGCCGTCGTATACCTGGCAACCGCGCCTAAGAGCAATGCTTTATACGAGGCCTATAGCAGTGTACAGGAAGATGTGCAGAAAACCCGCAACGATCCCGTTCCTCTCCGGATTCGCAATGCTCCCACGCAGTTAATGAAAGACCTCGACTATGGCAAGGACTACAAGTATGCCCACGACTACTACAAAGACATGCAGATCGAGGACCCCGAAAGACCGCCAGCGCTGCAGCTCCAGGAGTATCTACCTGAGAGTCTGAAAGGGCGTCGCTACTATGAACCTGGACAACAGGGGAAAGAAGCCAGTATTAAGAAGTGGCTGGAGAAAAGGAGAGGCGCAAGCAGTTAGCAATAAAATGTCCCTGGATTGTGATAGAATAACAGAGCATATTGACATGTTTTGATATGATATGAGAACAATATGCCCGGGCACAGTGGCTGTGCCCGTTTTGCCATTATATTTGTAGCTACACACGATAGGTGACAGTCAACGCGGATAACGGTTGGTAGGGAGAACTAAAGCGCGGTCTCTCTGTATTTCATGTGACTCCGTAAGAAAGGGAGAGCGAATGCCCAGCAACAGACCATCTCAAAAAAGACAGACCAGCGAGACAAAGAAAAACGATCTCAATCCTCT
>WNFN01272562.1_pt1 | contig 10786 bp, 9 predicted proteins | sample 5400161 | NCBI WGS metagenome assembly WNFN01 (sample SAMN13153353, study PRJNA577476) | soil metagenome | isolation source: 80 cm saprolite on Douglas fir-dominated hillslope | place: USA:California | collected 2013-09-17
GCATTCGGTGAAATAGCTGATGCGCATGACAAATAGCAAATGACGGGGAGCAAATAGCAAATAGTAAATAGCAGAGAACGCTATCTGCTATTTGTTATTCGCTTCGACTGCCTGCACCACGTCCAGATATTGATCAGTGAAGAGAACCCAAGTGTCATTCTCATCTTCCAGACTATTGCGGCGCGCGATGTTTAAGGTCATCTGAAGTTCCTGTAACGCTCGATCGAATCGATTTCGTTCTGGACGTCGGGCCATGCCGAGTTCCTCCCGTAACGAGCCGGTTGTCAGAGGATCTAACCGGAGCCTTTGATAAATTCTCTGCGCTAAGGCGCTGCATTCCCGTACCGGCCGATGATGTTTCGGATAATGCTCTCTGCGCAGGTAATCCAGGCTCATCAATACGGCGCGACCGCCCGAATCTTTCCGTAGAAGATCTCTCCTGGATAGATAGCTGGTAGTTCATTCTTCCATCGCCAGATCGCAACGACCTTATGACCCCAGCCCTTTTCTCCCGGTTGCCGGTCAGGCAAATCGACCACATCCCATAAGTTCGGCAAACCAACTCCGGCGTCGGAAAAAATTCCGCACATCCCAACCTGTAAGACATAGTCCTGAGCCTGTTTCAAGGTTCGGACAGCGACCCGGCGTTTCATTGGGAGCATCCTAGCAAAAATAGCAGATCGGCGAAACGCATGAAAGGTTTCACGGCCTTTGCTATCGTACCCCTTCCTGAGTGAGGTCAGCAGATCCAAAAGATCGGTAAGGCCGATACAATCTAGTCTGATCAGCGTATTAATCGGCCACCAATTGTACTAGTAGGATACTACAATGACCACTGATCTGATCGCAGTCGTGACGGGTTCCAGCCGTGGCGCCGGCAAAGGCATTGCAATTGCCGTGGGGCAAACGGACGCTACTTTGCCGCGCTCTATGCTTCCGAAGAGCGCATGCCGCTGTCGGGTCAGGCATGATCGGCGCGGAATTGGCTGAGCGTCTTGGGGTGCTCGTTATCGATGGGCGCCAGCCGCCGTCCCATCGGCGCACCTTGGGGCTCCCCACGAATTACATGAAACCCTAAGGCCGTAACCTGCTGTAACGCCCGAGTGCATGAGTCGCAATCGCCTGGGCTCGCGACTCAAAGCGCGAGAATATAGAACAGTATACCTGCGACCATTCCCGCAGAGGTGAGCCAAAAAAGCGATTCTTCGATACGCTTAAACCTCCCTGATGAACCCTCGTGAGGCACAATGATTTCTTGATCTTCCCTTTCTGTTTCGGATGGCCTGGCGGTGGCATGAAAGGTTTCTTTGAGCCGATTTTGTGCTTCAGCATAAAGATAATCGAAGGCGAGTTCAGAATAAGCAGGGACTGGTTTATCAAGTTTCGTGCGCTGATAAACCGGTTTTAAATATTTTATCGTACTAGGCATGGTAATTGACCGTATTAATTATTTACAAGCCATGGCGGTCGCGGGTGACTCCGAAATCTGGTCTTGAAATTGAGGAGCGCGGAAACCGATGCGTGAGCCTGTTATTTGTAGCAATAGCGGCCAGGATTTTGATGACCGACCGTTTTTTGTTCCAACTGCCGCAATTCTCGTCTGGGTTGCGGATTTTCCCTGCCAACGAAGCGATTGACCTTGTCGGTCTTGATCTCGCCTGGAGCCGTTGGGTTAACCCGAATGCCCTGCTGGGCGGATTCGAGGGCCACCAGATGAGATATTGTCAAAAGTTGTGTACGGGGAGCTGGCGCACCCCTTGATTTAAAATAGGTTAGGCAGCTTGTTGTTCTAACTCTTCTCCGTCGACGAAAATTGGGTAGCGAGCTTGAAAACCATGGTTAAGGTCGCGATTCGCGAGCCGCATCCTTTGGTTCTCTGGGTACGCAGGCGCACGGTAGCAAAGGTCGATTCAATGGGATTGGTGGTGCGTAGATGCGACCAGTGCTGTGCCGGGAAGTCGTAAAAGGTGAACAGCCATTCCTTGTCTTTTTCCAGGCACTCGGTGGCTTTTGGATACTTGGCCTGGTAACTGGCGATGAACTGATCGTAGGCTGTCAAAGCGGTTTTGCGTGTAGGTGAGAGATACATCTCATGAATGAGCTGCTTGGCCCGGCCCTGCACGCTCTTGGGCATTTTGTCCAGAATGTTAGCGGTTTTGTGTACCCAGCACCGTTGCTGGGCTACCGGTCCGTATTCTTCGCGCAATGCCAGCCAGAAGCCGAGAGAACCGTCGCCTACAGCCAGTTTGGGTGCCGTTTGCAGACCTTGTCTTTTGAGCTGCTGGAGCAGTTCACGCCAGGATTGGGTGCTCTCCCGGTAGCCGTCAACCACAGCCAACAGTTCTTTGCTACCGTCTTGGAGCGCTCCGATCAAAACCAGCACACAACTGCGTTCTTCATCGAGCCGGACGTTGAAATAGATTCCATCCGCCCACCAATAAACATAAGCCTTCGCGCTCAGATCCCGTTGGTACCAGGCCCTGTATTCTTCTTCCCAGCCGGCTTTGAGTCGCACGATGTTGGTCGCCGACAGCCCAGCCGCTCTTTCTCCTAAAATCGCACTGAGGGCCTCGGTAAAGTCGCCGGTCGAGATCCCTTTCAAGTACAGGGCCGGGATCAGCGCGTCAATGCTGGGCACCCGACGCATATACTTAGGCAGAATCTCACTACTAAAACTACCCCCATCGCGATGCCGAACTCGTGGCTGGCGAATCTTCACTGGACCCACTCCAGTCACCAAATCCCGTTCCGGCAGGTGGCCGTTGCGCACCACACTGCGCTCTCCTGACTCGGTTCGTCGGGCCCCAGGGCCTTGCAAATACTGAGCTACTTCATTTTCGATAGCGGCCTGCAAAAGCTTCCGAGCCCCCTCAACCAGCAGTTGTTCCAAATAGCTTTTGGCTTCGACTTTTACTCGCTCTTGGAGCGAGACCACATTAACTTCCATTCTAGGTGCATCCTTTCTTTTCGGCTCCTCGAGTGAGGCCGCCGTTGTTTCATTTTTCTATTGAAAGGATGCGCCTTTCTTTATCTCCTCATCCACAAAATTCGGCTATACCTCCCACCAGATCCATCCCCTCCACTGCGTGTTTCGACGCGATAGACACGAGGGCATGCGCCCTCGTTTCCGAAAGCGTTTCGGAGGCCGGAAGGATTCATTGTCCCAACCGTCCGCCCAGGATTAAAGCTAAATTGCGGTGATGGTCGGTGTAGGTTCTCCGGTCCAAATGAATCGGTACTTAATTCCGGTTCGGACGTTTGAAACCAGTGCGGGCCTGAAACATGCGAGACAAGTGCCACCTTCGTAGCGCACGCTCGGATAGAGTGTGCCGAGGGATCCAGCCGTGAGCAGTTGTTCGGCCAAGGCTTGGGACTGGACGTAACTGTTTGGATCCAGGCAGGTTGCAAAATCTGCATCATAGCGCAAATCGTGGAAATCCCCGCCAAAATCGGCGAGGTAGTTCACGTAGATTGTTTCATCCTGAAATCGGCCGATCTCGGCTAAGTGAACCGTCTTGTGAAATGCGATTTCGATTTGCGAGGTCTCAATTTCGAATCCGGCGTACCAAGCGCCGCGGTTTGGACCGTTAAATCGGCTGCCTAAAGGATTGGCGTGGGTGAAAGCGCCGTTGATGATACGCGCGTGCGGTACTCCGAACACAAGCTCTTGGACGCCGACGCCCGGCAACAGGTCGTTTTCGGCTAGGACTTGCTCATCGGTTACACTTTCCAATTGAGAGAGCTTTGCCAGGTCCCCTTCGTTTTCGGCGATGCGACCTAGGATCGCGACCGGGTCGTCACTATATGCCGAAGGTATTAATCGGTGCGTATCGATTTGGCGAACGCGAGAAGTGTCCGGAACTGCCTTCACACTCCTTGCACCCGCGCATCGAGCAACCGGCGTACGTTTTGCATGGCCGGAGCTCCACCCTTTTTTATGTACTCCAAGGGAGTAAGGCCATGAAAGATACGGTTGGAATTAGGAAGATTGACCCATTGATCAGCCAAAGGACGGCTGTGCAGTGTATTGAGCGCTTTGAAGATCCCTAGAAGATAGGAGATTCTCAAGAGTTCATCGGCGTCGAGTACACGGCTGACTGGATCTTTCTTCATTTGATAGTAAGGGCCATTAGTGACGCCTCCCAGAAGTTGGCGAGCATCCTCGTCTCGGACCTGCCAGTGAGCGATGATGTTAAAAAAACCCTTCAGAGCCGGACCGCTTAATCGTTCCCGTTCCACCTTGGAACCAAGGTCTGGCGGCGTTGCAGGCGCATAACGGGTTTCTGGATAAGCCTGGATCGTCATTTTGCTGATCTCCTATTCCATAGAGGATAGACTACTGTCCAGGAGATTGCAACAAGTGGCTAACGACCATGGAGAGGGGGAAATGATAAGTTTCGTGATCCAAAAAAGCCCAAGAATCGTTTGTTCTCCCGGAGGGCCTGTACCATCGCTCCAACCGTCATCATGCTGACAACCGAAGCGACTATCATTCGCGAGGCGCTTCTCAGCGACCCGGTGCAGATTACCAGCCTGATTAGCGAACTTGGTTATTCGGCCACGGAGCAGGTTGCTAGAGATCGTCTGGCGCAGCTTTCCTCCAGTGGTGAGTCCCAAGGATTTTGCTCCGAAGGCCCACATTGACCTTAGCCCAGCACTGCTGCGCCAGACAACCGTTCGTCTGGTCAAAGAGGGCTGAGAAGTCGAAATCACGGTTCAAGGCAAAACGTATCGGTACGATCTATCCGCCGGTCGGGTAGAGTCAGCGAGCCAAACCTCCACCGACCCTAGTCCGAGTCCAAACTTCAACAGCCCGCAACCGATCAGAAAACCGACGCTGTACTTCGGATCGCGGGCGCTCTTTGAAGTGCGAGAATTCGCTTTCGGGCGATCGACTCAGAACGAGTACGCAAACTGCGTGATTGCTGCTTGCCGGCGATTACCTCCGCACAAGATGGTCAAGATGGCCAACACGAGAAGCGCCCTTTTCATTAGCAGGGGGAACTAGCCAGGAAATTCCAGCCCTTCGAAAAGAAGAATCTAGAATTACTAGAATTACTTGCAAAAGACGGCGGGGTCTGATGATGATGTCGAACCCAATGCATGGACGCTCAGGTTCTAGGACTTGGTGTCATTCTGTTGCTGTCGGTTCGCTCGGCAGTAAGGTTATTTCCGCATTTTCTCTCATATAGAACTATTCTCGTTGCGTTCTTCGCGGTTTTCATCGTCCCGCAGCATGGCTATGCTGGAGGCCCTCTTCCCGGTCAGGTGACGTTCGGCTTCGGAGGCTCGGACCAAGAGGTCACGGAATCCGTCGATACCCTATTTCCGCTCTACGCTCCCAAGGACAGTTTGTTCTTTTTCAATCCAAAGCTCACTGTCTCGGATGAACTCGATCCGCGCGTGAGCGTCGGCTTGGGATACCGGCAGCTTTTTGAGGATCCGCAGATCATTCTCGGCGCCAATGTTTTCTACGACAACTTTGATACGGTGAACAATGACCGCATCAATCAGCTCGGTTTTGGTGGAGAAATGCTGACCCGCTGGTTTGATTTGCGGGCCAATTTTTATCTGCCAGATCAAAAGAGGTATAAGATCGATCAAACGCAGACGGTGAGCACCTCGAGGACATCTTCCTCCTTCACGCAGGCGCTTGGCCCCCAGATCATCTCGCGGACCTTGGGCTACCAAGGCTACGATATCACCCAAACCGCCAATGGTGTGAATGTATTGCGCACTACCACCACTTCGGAAGATATCCAGACTACGCACTTTTTCGATCGCTACGAGGCTGGCATGTTGGGCGGCAACGTCGAAGGGGGCGTGCTTCTGCCTTGGCTGGATCGTTACGCGGACGTCCGGATTTTCGGTGGCTATCACAACTTCCGCAACCAGCTCGGCAAAAATATCGAAGGCCCCGACAGCCGCCTGGAAATACGCGCCCTGCCAGCGCTGACATTCGACGTGATGTATAACGCCAACAAGGAAGTCATCGGCTCGCATTGGTTTTTCGGCGTGCGGGTCAACATGCCGTTCGACTTGGCGAATATCGCGGAAGGACGCAGTCCATTCGCTGGTTTCTGGGAATCTTTCAAGCCGAGGAGCAAGGAGGAACATCCCCTTTTTGCAAGCCGCATGACGGAGAACGTGATTCGCTCTTCGCGTGTGACCACTTCAGAATCGGACTTCATCCAAGTCGCGACCTCGAAGAAAGTAGTCGCTGGCGGTACAACCACGCGGGATACCGTTACTCCATTCAGCCAGACGAGTGTGCTCACGCTTGACGGTGCGCCGATCACTGTCACACATGTGGACAGCGCCGCCGGCACTCCGGGTAATGGAACTTTCGAGAGCCCATATATGACTCTCACGCTGGCTGATACGGACGCGGTTAAACGCAATATCGTGCTCCTCAATGCCGACAGCGTTTTCAACGCGCAGAGCATCAAGCTGGCTTCCGGACAACAATTGCTCGGCGATGCAATTGGCCTTACGCACCTGATCAACACCGATCAACTCGGCACAATCGTCTTGCCGCATGCGACAATGGGCGCGACGCTCCCGATCCTCAGCAACCCTGGCGGCACCGTAGTCACGGTCGCAAACAACGCGCTCGTCTCGGGTCTGAACATTACCAACAGCGCACGCGGCATCGTGGGAACGCCGGGCGCGAGCAATGTGACGATCACCAACTCGACGATCAGCAACATGACGACGGTGGGCATCACGATCGCCCCCTCGACGAACACCACGCTAGATAAACTGACGTTCCAAAACAATTTCAAGGACGTCATTCTCGACGCGGCCAACACGACTATAACCAGTCTCACTAGTACTGGTGCTACTAACGGCGCAATCTTGCTTGCCGATACGACGGGCACCACAACGCTAACCAACGTGGAGATCAGCGGCGCTGGCGTTTATGGCTTGCGCGTCACCAACCCCGGTGGCACGCACAACATTACAAATCTCAACATCACCGGCGGCACGGGTGACGGCGTAGATATCCAAGGTGGTGGCGGCGCTTTTGCGTTCAAAGCAAATTCCTCGATCACCAACACCGGCGGCACTGGTTTCGACATCAACGGCGGTGCTTCAGACGTGAGCTTTGGCGGGACCATTGTCAGCTCCGCGACCGGTCGTGCCGTGCAAGTGCAAAATCACACCAGCGGCGCGATATCCTTCACCGGCAGCGTGACCGACACCGGACTAGGCGTCGATCTCGCGAACAACATCGGCGGCTCCATCGTTTTCTCGGGGCCCTCACAAAGGCTCAACACCGGCGCGAACACCGCCCTCGCGCTGAACGCCAACAACGGCGCGAGCATCAGCTTCTCGAACCTCGCCATCACCACCACTTTACTTTCACCAATACTTCGGGCACTTATGACGACTCCGCCCTGAGGAGCTCCGAGAGCAACATCGCGCTGGCTTTCGATAACACGCAAACCGGCACCTACAAGCTCGGCAGCCTCACCGTCGCGAGCGCGCCGGGCGTGGCGGCTTTCACCGGCAACACCACTGCGGCCAACATCACGCTGGCAAACCTGACGGTGACCAACGCCGCAGGCATAGGCCTGAATCTCAGCGGCGACACCGGCAGCTTCACCGTAACCGGGACGACTACGATCAACACCACTGGCGGCGATGCCATTCATCTCAACAGCATCACCGGCACGCTCAACCTGGGCAACGTGAGCGTTACCAACGCCGCGACTACCGGCCTTGTCCTCGTCAATTCCAGCGCTGCAGTCACCGCGGGCACGGTCACGATCAATGGCGCGACCACCGGATTGCAATTCGGCGTCAACACCGGCGGAAGTTTCACCGCGACTGGAGCGACGAATCTCACCAACATCACTACCACCGGCATCAATGCCAATGGGGCAACGGGCACTTACTTGTTCAAGGGCTTGGCCATCGGCTTCGCCGGCGCGGTTGCGAACACTCGCGGGATCGATTTCCGCAGCTCCGATCTGCAATTCCAAACCGGCAATCTTGCGATCGCCGGCAACGGCACGGCGACCAGTATCGCTATTGACCTGAGCGGTTCGCTCTATCCCGGCGGCCAGCCGGTGACCGTCAACGCGCCCAACATCCTCCTCGCGACGGCTGCCGGCGAAACCGCGGTCATCAGCAACGTAGGCACGGGCGTAAAACTCGGTGACGGCACTGTCGGCTCGGTTTCACGCAGGGCCGCTACGAATTCACCGGCGTCACCTACACCGGCCAGTCCACGTTTGAACTCACGGCGAATCCCAACTTCATCTTCGTCGGCTCGACTTCGACGGGAAACGACAGCGGGTCCAACCCCTCCAATCGCATAAACGTGGCCCAGTTGCTGACGCTCGACGGCACGCCCTCTAACCTGAACAACAAGACTGTCGTGTTCGTGAACGATGGTTCCATCAATTTTGGCGCGACCACTCTGACGCTTGGCACCAGCACCACCATCGACGGCTTCGGCAACGGCCACACCGTCGTCGTGCCCGGCGGCATCCAGCCCGTCAACGTCATCGGTGACACCTTCGTTCTCGGCGGCGGCTCATTTACCAACCCGAACGGCGCGGCGACCTTGACGGCGAACCCGGCCGTCAACGTGCTCACGCTCTCGAATGGTGACACGGTGCAAAACATCAACATCAACGGGGGCAACAACCAGATCTTCGGGAGCGGCACCGCCGGCTTCACGCTCAACGGAGTCGTGCAGACGAATGCTGCCTCCTCCGCTATCAGCCTCACCAACGCCACCGGCACCATCGTGATGACCGGCGGCAGCATCAGCGGTGCGGCGGGATCAACGATACCGGCACCGGCATCCTGATACAGAATAACACGGGCGGCACGACGACTTTCTCCGGCACGGGCAATACGCTCAACACCGGCGCGAATCAGGCCGTGACGCTGACGAACAATACCGGCGCGACGACCAACTTCACCGGTGGCAACCTCACTATCACCACGACGAGCGCCACCGGCTTCGGAGCGAGCGGCGGCGGCACCGTTGGCGTGACGGGAACGGGCAACACCATCACCTCAGGCACCGGCACCGCACTTAGCTTGAATGGCGTGGCCATCGGCAGCAGTGGTTTCGTGCTCCAGAGCGTCTCGGCCAATGGGGCGGTCAATGGCATTGCACTCACCAATCTTACCGGTGGCGGAGTGGTTGGTGTCCAGGTTACCGGCACAGGCTCAACGGCGACCTCCGGCGGCACGATCCAGAACACGACCGCGGCGGCCGTATCGCTTACGAGCCTCGGTTCGCTCGGCGGCGGAGTGACGCTGAATAACATGAACGTTACCGGCGGCGGCGGGATCTTGGGGACAACATTCGGCACGCTGAGCGTCGCCAATGATTCGGTCTCAGCCACGGGCGCGGCGGCGCTCAGCCTCACCACGGGCACGATCGCGGCTGGGAGCACCTTCAGCACGCTCTCCTCAAGCGGCAGCGCCAGCAACGGCGTGCAGCTCAGCGGTGTTAACGGCAGCTTCACGGCCAATGCGGGCACCATCACGGGCGCGACCGGCGCCGCATGGTTAGTTATAGGCGGCACTGTCGGAGCGACCTACTCCGGCGACATCACGCAGGCGAACAACGCGGCGCTCGTGAGCGTTTCGGGTGGCCACACCGGTACGCTGACGTTCCAGACCGGCACGCTCTCCGCGACAAACGGGACCGGCCTGCAATTCAACAATGCCGATGGCACCTACAACTTCAACGGCACCACCACGCTGAACGGTGGCAATGCGCATATTGACATCAATACCGGCTCCAGCGGCACCATCACTTTCGGCAGCAACGCCAGCATCGGAGCGACTACTAGCCCCAGCGGCGTCGCCTATCGCGAAGACACCAGCACCGCAAACGTGACGTACAACGGCACGATCCGGCAGACCAACGCGGCCAACGCCGTCTCCATCAACGCCAAGACCGGCGGCACCACCACCTTTGGCGGCGCGATCACGGCCAACACCACCACCGCGAACGCGATCAATCTGACCGGCAACACCGGCGGCACCGTCAACTTCACCGGCGGCGGACTCGTTATCAACACCACCACCGGCGTCGGCTTCAACGCGACGGGCGGCGGGACGATCAGCGTGCAAGGCAGCGGCAACTCGATCAACTCGGTCAGCGCGACGGCGCTCAACGTCACGAACACGACGATTGGCGCGAGCGGCCTCAATTTCCATAGCATCTCTTCCGGCAACAACACGGCGGCACCCGAACCGGTGAGCGGCATCGTCTTGAACACTACCGGCACTAGCGGCGGGCTGACCGTCACCGGCGACGGCAACACGAGCGTAGGCGGGAACAGCTCGGGCGGCACCATTCAGCACACGACCGGCGTCGGAATTGCGCTGACGGACACGCTGAGTCCGTCGTTCACCAACATGAACATTCAAAGCACGGCTCGCAGCGGCATTGCCGGGACGAGCGTAACGAATTTCACGTTCAACAATGGCACGGTGAATCAGTCGGGCACTCAGAACGCGGATGCCAACATCGCATTCAACACGACAAATTTTGCGGGTGCTCAGACGCTGAATGGGAACAATATCAGCGGTACGTTGACGATCACGAACAACGTGTTGAGCAACGGCTTTTCCGCCGGGCTCGACATTCAATCCGACGCCGGAACCGTCACCAATGCGACCGTTTCGAACAACTCGGTGAGCAACCCGGGCGCAGGTACCGCGGGACTCAGTTTCGTGGGCACCGGCAACGCCAGCACGAGCTTCAGCCTGCTTAACGCGACCATCAATCAGAACACCGTGACGAACG
>WNFN01273436.1_pt2 | contig 10785 bp, 8 predicted proteins | sample 5400161 | NCBI WGS metagenome assembly WNFN01 (sample SAMN13153353, study PRJNA577476) | soil metagenome | isolation source: 80 cm saprolite on Douglas fir-dominated hillslope | place: USA:California | collected 2013-09-17
TGACCAGCCCGCGCATTTTCTTCACGATGCGATGCACCACGTCCAGCCCGAGCCCGGTGCCGTCGCCAACGCCCTTGGTCGTGAAGAACGGCTCGAAGATACGCGACTGCACTTCCGGCGGAATTCCCGGCCCATTGTCCGCTATCTCGACAAGCACGTAGTCGTTTTCGCGCACGACGCGTATGGAGAGCTTTCCTTTTTCTTTCATCGAGTCGGCGGCATTGTCGATGAGGTTTGTCCAGACCTGATTAAGCTCGCTGCCGTAGGCCATCACTTTCGGCAAGTCAGGAGCATATTCGCGCGCAACGACGATGCCGCGCTTCAGTTTGTGATGCATGATAGTGAGCGTGGTTTCCAGGCTGCTCTTGATGTCCACTTCCTGGAGCGGCGCCTGGTCCATGTAGGAATATTCTTTGATCGCTTTGATCAGTTCCGAAATGCGCGCCGTGCTTTGTTCGAGTTCCGCGGCGATGCGCTCCATTTCGAGGAGCGTGCCGAAGCGCGTGAGTTCGGGCCCAAGGGAAGCTCCGGCGGCCGCTGCAAAATTTTCCAATTGCGCGTCCGTTAAGTTTGCGTCAGCCAGAAGCGGCGCAAGCTTCCAGGCATCGGCAACGCCACGCGATTCCAACCAGGATTGAATTGCTTCTTCACGCTCGACGCGGGCGAACTCATCCTTGCTTTCGGAGGGCTTCAACGCGAATCGAATCTCCTCTTCGCGCTCCGCCAGCAGGCCGCAATCTTCCGGACCGAGCCGCGAACTCCGGCCGGCAACGCGCAGGCGTTGCAGGCAATCCCGTAGCGACGACGCCGAACGCCGCGCCGCGGCGGAAGGGTTATTGAGCTCGTGCGCGAGACCGGCCGATAATTTTCCTAGTGCGGCCAGTTTTTCCCTTTGCTGTTCTTCCCGCGTTACGTTTCGAACGCGGTCCGTCAATAATCCCACGAGCCGCTGGGAAAGCTCGGGCATGCGCTGGAACAATTCCGGAAACTTGGCCGAGGGAAACGCCAGGACACGAGTAGGAAGTACAGCACGCCCGGTCACACCAACCGTTTTCATTCTGGAAAAAGGCAGGACCCCTGTTACATCCCCGGCATTGACGGTAAAGACTGGGCCGTCCTGCGGGCCGTTCTCGCGCCGGGCCCGGAATTCTCCCTCCAGCATCACCAGCATGGTGTCCGCGGGAGCGCCTTCCTTGACGATGACTCCACCAACTTCGAAACGGTGCTCTTCCGATTGCGCGACAAACCATTCCAGGTCCGCCTGCGGCTGGTCCGCGAACGGCGCCACTTTCTTTAATTCCGCGACCAGCGCTTCCAACCGTGCTTGATCCAGCGCTTCGCTCATTGGACCTTCGCCAAATATTGATGCATGAATTGCACGACGACGGCGCCTTCTCCAACACCTGAAGCCACGCGCTTGACGGAGCCGTGGCGCACATCGCCCACGACAAAAATTCCGGGCACATTCGTTTCGAGCAAACCCGGGTCGCGATCCAGCGTCCAGGACGCCGGCCGTTTTCCTGCGTGCAATAGATCCGGGCCGGATAGGATGAAGCCGCGCTCGTCACGCTCAATTACGTTACCAAGCCATTCCGTCCGCGGCTGCGCACCGATGAAAATGAACAAGCTCGTGGCGGGGAGCTTCTTCCTTTCTAAGCGACACTCCGCGCACCAGCATCACCACTTTCTCAGCAAACTTTGAAAAATGCATGGCGGCCTGCCCTGCGGAATTCGCGCCGCCAATGATGTACACCGTTTCGCCCTTACAAGCCAGCGCTTCGGAAGTCCCGCCGCCGTAATAAACGCCCGCGCCTTGCAAGTGCTCGATGCCCGGAACGTCCAGGGTCCTCCACTGAACGCCCATGGCCAGCAGCAAGGCGTGGCAAGAAATCTCGGAACCGTCGGCAAGCCTCAGATACCGGTAGGGGCCCTCCGCGCGGAGACTGATCGCCTCCTGTGGCGCAAGAATCTCCACGCCGAAGCGCCGCGCCTGCGCAACGGCACGCCGCGCGAGATCATTGCCGCTGAGCCCGGAAGGAAAGCCGAGATAGTTCTCAATTCGCGAACTCATTCCCGCTTGGCCGCCCGGCGCTTCGCGCTCGATGATCACCGTGCGCAAGCCTTCGCTCGCGCCATACACGGCGGCCGCAAGACCTGCCGGGCCTCCACCGACAATGGCAAGATCGTAGAAGTTGGTGAGGGCATGCGTGCGCAGCCCGATTTTGTCCGCCACGGCGGGCAATGGCGGCTCCGGGAGTCGCGTGCCATCCGGAAACAAAATCAAGGGAAGTTTATCCGCCTCGGGTCCCAGAGAGTCAATTAGCCCGCGCACTTCGGCATCGCTCTGCGCCAGCTCCACGTCAATCCATTGATAGGGAACCTGATTGCGCGCTAGGAATTCGCGCAGTTCGTAAGAGCGATTCGACCAGCGCGTGCCGAGGACGCGAATACCCTCGTAGGGCGGCCGAAATGTCGCGGTCCAATCGTGAAGCAAATCGTCGAGAGCAGGAAAAAGTTTTTCCTCAGGGGGATCCCACGGCTTCATCAAATAGTAGTGCACACGGGCTTCGTTGATGGCATCGATGGCGGCGTTGGTGTCCGCATACGCGGTGAGCAGGGCGCGCTTGGCAAGCGGGTGCATCTCCATGGCTTCGGAGAGGAAATTCACGCCGTCCATTTGGGGCATGCGCTGATCCGCGAGCAGCAAGGCAACCGGATTGTTGCGCGCTTTCAATTCGCGCAGAGTGGCGAGGCCGGCGCTTCCGGAATTCGCGCGCATCACGCGATAGCGATCCGCATAGCGGCTGCGCAGGTCGCGTTCAATGGCCCGCAGGACTTCCGGGTCGTCATCCACTGTTAATAAAACTGGTTTTGGCATATTCCTCAGATGCGGCGCACGTGGTTTTCGATGCGTCTTACGAGGATTGCTCTATGGCTTCAGCTTCTTTTCGTGCCGCCCTCAAGCTACAATTCTTGACGCATCTATGTCTAGTCCCCTCGCTCCATGCATAGCGGACCTCTCGTCCGCCGATGTGTCCAAACGGCTTGCGGCCGCCAAGGAAGTCTACCGGCTGGGCCGGGCGACTGCGGGATCCGCCATTGCTGAATGGTGGGCCGATAGCGAACTCTCCGCGCTGCTGCTTGGACCAAATCCCGCCATAACCGTCGGACTCGCGGTGCAGCGCGATACGTTTGGGCGAATCCGAATTGCGAATGGCACCCCGAGGCTTGCCGAGGTTCCCCCGGACCAGGATGCTGAGGAGTTCGAGCTTCATTTCACCGATGGGATTTCCCTGGACATTCTGACCACGCGCGAGCCGGGCGGTTCGGGGGCCATGGCAAAATATCTGGCCAAGATTGGGGAGGGCATCCAACAGGTGGAATATCGGTGTGCCGACATCGACCGCGCCGCGCAAATCCTCAAGGAAAAATTCCAAGTCGCCCCCGTTTATCCCGCAACTCGGGCCGGCGCGGATGGCACGCGAGTCAGTTTCTTCCTCGTCGCCTCTCCGGATGGCGGTAAGGTGCTCATCGAACTGTACGAAGGGAAATCATCAGAGGTCCTGCCAAAATAGGACGCGGGCAGGATCCACTATGCGGTTCTCACCCGATGTAACAAGATTGTCCCCCAACGCTAGGTTGAGTCAATTGAATTTGATCGAGTTTTGAATGGTCTGCCATGAACGGAGAACTTCGGCGACCGTCCAGGCCTGGGCGATACAGCCGCGCGACGTGAAGGGAGCGTCGCCATCGAAAATTTCGCTTAATGTGCCGAGGCCGCTCGCGTAGATTTGCCGGCCGAGCGGCTCGAGAAAACGCAGCGCCGCTTCGCGGTCACGGTAGACGCGAAAATGCGCTCGCGCGAACGGACCGAGCAGCCAGCCCCAGACAGTGCCTTGATGATAAGCGGCGTCGCGGTCGCGGGGGCTGCCGCCGTAATGGCCGCTATATCCAGTTTCGCCCGGCGCGAGACTCCGCAGTCCGTGCGAGGTCAAGAGGCGCCGCGCGCAAATATCCACAACCGCCCTTTGCTGCTGGGGCGTGAGCGGGCTTACCGGCAAGGAAACAGCAAAAATCTGGTTCGGCCTAAGTGACGCATCATTTCCGATTCCCGGCGAATCGATGACGTCGAAGCAGCAATTGCGATCCAAGTTCCAGAATTTCTGAAAGCTTTTCTTCGTTTTGGCTGCGAGTTTTTCGTAAGCGTCGCCTGGTCTCGCGAGCGACCGCGCAAATCCGGCCATCGTTTCGAGCGCGTTGATCCACAGAGCATTGATCTCCACGGGCTTTCCGGTGCGGGGTGTCACCACCCAGTCGCCGATTTTTGCATCCATCCACGTGAGCTGGACGCCGGGCCCGCCGGCATAGAGAAGCCCGTCGGTGGGGTCCACATGAATGTTGTAGCGGGTGCCCGCGACGTGCGCCTCGATCACGCCAGCGAGAATCGGGAAAAGTTTTTGCAGCGTCACGTCATCCTGCGTCGCTTCGAAGTATTGGCGTAGGGATTCGAAATGCCAGAGCGCGGCGTCGACGGTGTTGTATTCAGGTTTGCCCGCCGCGTCGGGGAAATTATTGGGGAGCATCCCTTTGTCCACGTAGCGCGAAAAGGCGAGAAGGATTTGCTTGGCAACGCCTGCGCGGCCGGGGGCGAGCGTCAGCCCCGGCAGTGCGATCATGGTGTCGCGGCCCCAGTCACCGAACCAGTGATAGCCGGCGATGATGCTCCGGCCGTCCGGTTCTTCCGCAAGGCTGCGCTTCACGATGAATTGATCGGCGGCCAGGATGAGCTGCCAGAGCCACGACGGCGCTTCTCCGGCAAGCGTCTCGTTTTTCGCCTGCCAGTCGTGGAACAGCTTCACTTCATAATTCGCGCGCTCCGCACGGGCGGTTTCAACATCGAGCGCGGCTGCGGCCTCCGTGCTCACCACAAGCGTGAAGCTGGAACCGACTTCGAGTTTTGCGCGAAATAGCGCGGCAAATAGACGATCTTCACGGTCACTCAGGCCCCGCTCGGTTTCTTCAGCAAAATAGCAGCCGAGGTACCACTCGTGGCGCGGCTCGCAGGTCGCAGCACTACTTTTCAGATAAAACGGCGCAGCGCCATCAAATGCCAGCACCTTCACGCCATTCTCTACAGGCGTTATGTTCATGCGCCATTCGCCTGCATGCGTCAAGGAATGGAAGTCGCGATAATTCACCAGCGCTTTCCATTCCATTTCCAGGGCACTGCTTCCCCGCACGAGCGTGTACTGAATGTAGGTCGTGTTTTCGCCCTGCCGCATCCACACGCGCTTTTCCAGAAGCGCATCGGCCAGCGCGTAAGTCCACACCGGCGTCGAGCCTTCCAGGTGAAAATCCTCAAGGAATAGAAAGCCTTGCGGATCGATGGCGCCGCTGGCCCAGCGATGGGTGGCGAGGGGGAAATCCGCCCCGGCATAGTGAACGATTTCGTCTATGGCCGAGACAAGCTGCGTGCGGCCGACGGGTGGCTGCAGTGCGGCCACCAGCATTCCGTGATAACGGCGAGTCTGGCTTCCGGCCACGGTACCGGAAGCATATCCGCCGATTCCGTTCGTAACGAGCCACTCGCGCGATTCGGCAGCGGCGAGGTCGCCGCAAATCTCGCGGCCAAACTGAACTTCCGCCTGTTCCGGCACCCGCCGCTCCTTGATCGCTGAGGATTGCACTCGGCCCTGCAATGCAAGGCCGCCTAATTCAGGTTCATCTCTTGAACGAAAGTTTCAGCTATCTCCGTAGACCGGGATGGCGGCGCCGTGAATGACTCTGGCATCGTCACTGCATAAAAAAAGGATGACACGCGCGATGTCTTCAGGCTTAGGCCACTTCGCAAAATCCGCTTTGGGCATGGCTTTGCGGTTTACCTCCGTATCGATGATGCTCGGGAGAATCGTATTCACGCGAATACCGCTGCCCTTCAAGTCCGCAGCTAGCGAATCCAGCAGCGCCACTGCGGCGGATTTTGAAGCTGCGTAAGCGGCTGCGCCAGCAGCGTGATCAAATGCGGCTTTTGCTGCGACGTTTACGATATATCCATGACCTTCTTTCAACATCGCTCTTACCGCCGCACGCGCGAGCGCATACCCCGAGCGCAGATTCAGCGCCAGCATCTGATCGAATACTTTCGTCTCCAGCTCCCACAACTTCGTGCTGCCCGCGTAACCGCCCACGGTGTTGACCATGACATCCAATCGGCGATGCTTCCCCACGATTTTCTCGATCAACTGGCGCACCGCAGCTTCGTCCGTGACATCGACCGTGTGTCCCTCGAGTCGCGAGCCGTTCGTCCCCGCCGCGCTCGTCAAGGCATCGAATTCTTCCTGTTTTCGATACGTGACAACAAGTTTGGCGCCTTCTTCAAGGAATGCCAGAGTCACGGCGCGCCCCAATCCACCCGTGCCGCCTGCCACTAGAACCACTTTCCCCTCGAATTTCGGACTCATCAGCACACCTCTGACATTGTTGAGCCTAGCGGTTCACCCATTTGGTCATCAATAATCGATCGTGATCCCGGAATCCCGTGCGCCGGTAGAGTTCGAATGCCGGATCGTTTCCCTGGTCAACTTCGAGACGGATGGCATTCACGCCCCTCTCCCGCGCCTTCTCTTCGATAAGGGTAACCGCTTTCCGGCCGTACCCCCGCCGCCGGTACTCCGTGTCAACATACAGTTCGTCGATGAACGCATCGTGTCCGTGGAATTCAAAGCTGAATCCCACCATCAGTATGACGTAATCCACCGTTTTGTTCCCTTCGCAGAGCATCCATCCGCCGCCGAACACCGGAAGGGACCGGAACTTCCGCAAGGAAGCGCGCGCCGCGGCTTCGTCAAATTGGATTTTTCCAGGCTCCTGCTTCGCCAAATGGCGCATCATGCAAAGCAGTTCCGGCTCATCCTCGGGAGTCGCTTCCCGGATCATCGCTTCGGACACGTTACTCACCGCTTTGTTCGATCAGTTTTGCGACGAGGCCGGTCCAGCCGGTTTGATGGCTTGCGCCGATCCCGGCGCCGTTGTCGCCGTGAAAGTATTCGTAGAAAAGGACGAGGTCGCGCCAGTGCGGGTCGCTCTGAAAAAGCTCGGTGCCGCCCGCTACGGGCCGGCGGCCTTTCGAATCGCGGAGAAAAATATGAATGAGCCGCCGGGAAATTTCCGCGGCGACCTGCCAGAGATCGGATTCGCTGCGGGAATGCGTGGGGCACTCAACTTTGAAATCTTCCCCGAAGTAGTGGTGAAATTTCTGAAGCGATTCCACAAGCAGATAGTTGACCGGAAACCAGATAGGCCCGCGCCAGTTCGAATTTCCGCCGAACAAGCCCGTCGAGGATTCGGCCGGCTCGTAATCGACGCGGTTCGTATTTCCGTTCACGTGAACTTCGTAAGGATGGTCCTTATGGAAGCGCGAAAGGGCGCGCACGCCGTAAGGCGAAAAGAATTCCGTTTCATCCAGCATGCGGCAGAGCACGCGCTTGAGCTGTTTGCGATTCACCAGCGAGAGCAGCCGGCGCACCCCGCGCGCGGAACGCTGCGTCATTTCGATGTGTTCGGGCACGTCCGGATGATTGTCGATGAACCATTGCATGCGGCGCTTGAAACCGGGGAGGCAATCGACGATTTCCGGCTCCAGTGTTTCCACGGCAAATAACGGAATTAGCCCCACCATCGAACGGATTTTCAAGAAGTGCTCTTCGCCGTTCGGGAGCTTCAATACGTCGTAAAAAAAACCGTCTGCATCATCCCATAGCGACTGCCCGCCGGCTCCGAAATCGTTCATGGCGCGGGCGATGTAAACGAAATGCTCGAAAAATTTGCTGGCGACGTCTTCGTAAGCAGGATCTTCTTTGGCCAGCTCGAGAGCGATCGCCAGCATGTTCAGGCAATACATGCCCATCCAGCTCGTGCCGTCGGACTGTTCGAGGTGGCCTCCGGTGGGGAGAGGAGCCGAGCGGTCAAAGACTCCGATGTTGTCGAGCCCGAGGAATCCGCCCTGAAAAATATTCGCGCCGTCCGGATCCTTGCGGTTCACCCACCAGGTAAAATTCAAAAGAAGTTTGTGAAAAACTTTTTCAAGGAATCCGCGATCGGCGACGCCGCGCACGCGCCGCTCGATTTTGTAGACGCGCCACGCGGCCCAGGCATGCACGGGCGGATTCACATCCCCGAAAGCCCATTCGTAGGCGGGCAATTGACCGTTGGGATGCATGTACCATTCGCGCAAAAGAAGGATGAGCTGTTCCTTCGCAAAATCGGGATCGACGAGCGCCAGCGGAATGCAGTGAAACGCCAGGTCCCATGCGGCGTACCACGGATACTCCCATTTATCCGGCATGGAAATAATGTCGTCATTATAAAGGTGCGTCCAATCCTTATTGCGGCCGTTCCAGCGGTCGTCCGGCGGCTTGGGGCCGGCGGGATCGCCTTCGAGCCAGGTGCGCACATCGTAGTGATAAAACTGTTTGGACCAGAGCATGCCTGAAAACGATTGCCGCATCACCGCCTTCGCATCGTTCGAGAGTTCCTTCGGAATTCTTGTAGCGTAAAATTCCTCTGCTTCTTTTTGGCGCGTCGCGAAAAGGCCTTCGAATCCCGCGTCAAAGTCGTTCGTGCCGGGAACGCCCTCGGGACGTTCCTGCGTGCCGGGAGACACGAATCCCCCCACCGTGCCGGCGCCCGTATCCATCCCGCCAAGAGGCTCAAGGTTGGTGAGCCGCAGCTTGAGCGTGACGGACTGACCGGGGTCAAGCTGCAACGGGTAATACGCGGCCATTTTCGTTCCCATCTGATCCGGATTGACGGCCGCCGTATTGCCGTAAATCCCATATTCGTGGAAGGCGTCTTTCACGTAAGGTGAGCGATTTTTTCCACCGAACAGGCGCGCGTTGTTCGTCTCGTTTTCCGTGAAAAGTAACTCGGGCTGGCCGGCGCACAGCAGCCAGCGCTTGCCGTATTGCCAGTGCTGCAATTCCGCGCAGGTGCTTCCGGGTATGCAGGTCGCTTTTCGTACGACCGGGCGGCGAAGATCCTTGCCCCAGGACCACGTGTTGCGAAACCAAAGCTGCGGAAGAATGTGCAGTACGGCGGCTTCCGGCCCGCGATTCACCGCGGTGATTCGAATGAGCATGTCCTCGACATCAGCCTTGGCGTACTCGACGAAAAGGTCGAAATAGCGGTTTCCGGAAAAAACGCCGGTATCGAGCAATTCGAATTCCGGCTGGCCACGGCCGCGGCGCTGGCTCTCCTCCACCAAACTTTCATATGGAAATTCGGCTTGCGGATATTTGTAGAGCATGCGCATGTAACTGTGCGTAGGCGTGGAATCCAAATAGAAGTAATACTCCTTCACGTCCTCGCCGTGATTGCCCTGATTTCCGGTGAGGCCAAAGAGGCGCTCTTTTAGAATGGGATCGCGTCCGTTCCATAACGCCAGCCCGAAACACATCATCTGATGACGGTCGCTGATCCCGCCGATGCCGTCCTCCCCCCAACGATACGCGCGCGAACGCGCGTGATCGTGCGGGAAAAACTCCCAGGCCGTGCCCCCCGGACTGTAATCCTCGCGAACCGTTCCCCACTGCCGCTCGGAAAGATACGGTCCCCAGCGCTTCCAGTGCTTCTTTCGAATTCGCGCTTCCTCGAGCCGGCGGTCTTCAGTGGTCTGGATTCGTGGCATCGTTGGATGACCCTCGATCAAAAGTTTCAGGTTATAGTCGCACTTTTCCGTAGCCGCAGCATCGTTCGAATCGCCTGAAGTGTCCGTTCCGGCAAGCCTCGCAGGCGTCAGAATGTCCTCATGCATCGGATGCAGGAGACTTCATTTTGGTGCAGACTCAAGACAACAAGATCGCCTTCGCCAAAGCCATTGCTTCTGTTGATTCGCGGGCGAAACCGCGGCGCGAAGTGATTCGCTGTACTATAGCAGACCCACTAATCATCAATGGATGAGGATTGTATTGAGGAGACTTGTCATGTTCGAGTCCAGCAGCTACCCCACTATTAGCCGGCGTCCGGCGCTGCGCTCTGCAGCAGCGTGGTGATCCTGCTTATTCATTCGGCAGGATGTTCCCGTAGTTGAGTATCGCCATGGCCAGAACGATGGAGATGATGGCCACGGCAGTGAGGATCTCCAACGGGGAGAAACACCGTTGATATTGCCTCGAATCCGGTGTCATTGAGAATGTTCCGAGAAAGCTCCCACGCACGGCTTACTCTGCCCAGTATAAAAGGAGCGCGTTCACACCCAACTCATTTTTGTGAGTAAGTGGTTTAGATTAAACGTTTTAGCCAGACAGAGGAGGAGTGAAAGCGGGGTACAATTGTCACAAAATGTTACAAAGCACGCCGCCGAAGAACATATTTCCGAGAATGACTGATAGCTTAAGAGTTAACAATAGATGGGAGCGGCGTCGACGCACAATCCAGCCAATCCCGCGATGCAATCGGCAGGACCCTGCACGACGAACCGGCGATGGTAGAGCAACATGGCACGCAATCCGGCGAGTTCCTCGCCTCCTCCAGCTCTTCCCGGGCCGCCGTGCAAACAGCTCGGCACGACGTTGCCGTGGCCGGTGTGCTGTCCCCCCACGGCAGAATTGACTGCCAAGACTCTTCCGTGCAGATCGCCGATTCCAAGAACTGTTTCGCGGGTGAAGTTCGCATTGTTGGAAAAAACCGAGGCCACGAGGGAACCTAATCCTCGGCGTGTGATGGCAACGAGATCCTCCAGACCGTCATACGCCACCAGTGTAGCCACCGGGCCGAAAACCTCCACGT
>WNFN01209620.1_pt1 | contig 10784 bp, 12 predicted proteins | sample 5400161 | NCBI WGS metagenome assembly WNFN01 (sample SAMN13153353, study PRJNA577476) | soil metagenome | isolation source: 80 cm saprolite on Douglas fir-dominated hillslope | place: USA:California | collected 2013-09-17
CCGCCACTGCGATTTGAGTGGAAGGAACACAGGCCCCTCGAATCCGGAGCCGTCGCAATCATTCCGCACGAAGCCTACCGCTACTCCGATGGATTCCACGACCTGGATGTTGAATTTGAGGATGGCAAAGTTGGCACTATTCGTATCGGGCTAGGTGTTAGCGCGACTCAGGATACCGTGGTTTTCGCCGGCGTATTCCAGTTTTTCTATCTACGCCTCGCCGTCTTTTTCGGCTGCCTCGGAATCTTCATGAATCTGTTCCGCGGCGAAATCCTCGACAAGAGTCTCCATTTTTACTTTCTCGCACCGATCCGCCGCGAAGTGCTGATGGTAGGAAAATTCCTTGCGGGATTGCTGGCGACCTGCATTATTTTCGTTACCAGCGAATTGCTTCAAATTGTCGTCTTCATCTGGCAGTTCAGTCCGAACGCGCGCGATCTCTATCTCTACCACAACCACGGTCTGGCGCAGGCGGCGGCGTATCTGGGTATCACCGCTCTGGCCTGCCTCGGTTACGGATCTTTCTTCCTGGCAGCTGGAATGTTGTTCCGCAATCCGATTCTGCCGGCAGGGGCGATCTTGCTTTGGGAGGCAGTGAATCCGTTTCTGCCGGCGTTGCTCAAGAAGTTCAGCGTCATCTACTATCTGAAATCGCTTTGCCCCGTGGACATCCCCAGCCCTCCGGGTATGCCGCCACTGTTGGCGCTACTGGTCTCCAACCCTGATCCGGTCTCTACCCCTGTCGCGATCCTGGGCATCGTGATCGTGGCGCTGCTGGTCTTGTACGTGTCCAGTCTTCAGGTCCGGCGGATGGAAATCAATTACACCACCGAGTAATCGGCAAAATGACTGCGCGCGACCGCAGGCTCGCCGAAGCGGGTTCTCCAAATCACTTAGGCGAAGTGCGTCCACGCTCCGCCCAGCGTCGTCGTATTGCAGCCAGAAACCCCACCTTGTCCTCACGCATTTGCCTGACGAGCGCTTGATTGCCGGTCTCTTCATGCGCGGCTGCCCAGAGGACCATTTCTGTGAGCACTGGCGCCAGATCGATTCCTTTCGCAGTCAGCAAGTAGATAAGCTTTCGTCCGTCCGATGGATCTGGTTCCGCGGTGATGATTCCGTGGGCGACCAGCTTCCGCAGGCGATCTGCCAATATATTGGTCGCAATTCCTTCGTAGCCCTCCATGAACTCCTTGAAGGTATGCGCTCCCCGCAGCATCATGTCGCGGATGATCAACAGCGACCAGCGATCGCCCAACATCTCCACCGAAGCATTCAGCGGGCACGGCGATCGCCGCTTGGCTGGGCGTCTTTTTTGCACATCTCTACAGTATCATTTTACTTGCATTTCGCAAGTGACATATTTATAGTCCTCTGAGTCTTTTGGTTTCGACTGAACCACAGGAGAGACCCACAATGAAGAAAATGTCCCTGCAATTCTTTGCGCTTCTGCTTTTGTGCACCGTCGCATTCGGCCAAACGCTCACCCAGGCGGACCGCGAAAAAGCAGCGCAATATCTCCAGCAAACCCGCGATGGAGTAGTTGAGGCCACGAAGGGACTTTCGGAAGCTCAGATGAAGTTCAAGCCGGCGCCAGACCGCTGGTCGGTAGCGGAGACGCTCGAACACATCACATTGGCCGAGGATGTTCTTTTGCTAAATGACAGGGACAAGATTATGAAAGCGCCTGCTGGAGCCGCCGATCGCGACACCGCGAAAATCGACGCCATGGTTTTGGCCATGGTCCCGGACCGGACCCAAAAGCGCCAAGCGCCGGGGCCACTGGTGCCCACAGGCCGCTGGGCTCCGGCCGAGACCTTGGATCATTTTCTGAAGAGCCGCGCACAGACAGTCGCGTTCCTGGAATCGACGCCTGACTTGCGCGGGCATGTTGCCGACAGTCCGCTCGGACAGCCGATGGACGCCTACGAATGGGTCCTGTTTATGGCAGCGCACAGCCAGCGCCACACAAAACAAATCCTCGAAGTGAAGGCCGATCCAAATTTCCCGAAGAGTTGAAGCCGGGGCAGCGCAGAACCGAAGGCTTGAAGTACAATCTCGTGATCCGGACGCGGAAGTTCGACCCTTAACTTAAGAACTTTGCTAGGTTCAGGAGGAGTAGGAAATGAGCACGGTACGAGTATTGGTTGGCACCCGCAAGGGCGCATTTATTCTTACGTCAGACGGCAAGCGCGAAAAGTGGGATGTGAGCGGCCCGCATTTTGCGGGCTGGGAGATGTATCACCTGAAAGGATCCCCCGCTGATCCAAATCGTATTTATGCATCGCAGACGAGCGGCTGGTTCGGGCAGATCATTCAACGCTCCGATGATGGCGGCAAAACATGGCATCAGCCGGGAACACCGCCCGGCGAACCGGTTGCCCCGGGTCCTCCCAAGAGCGAGAGCAACAAGTTCGCTTACGATGCCTCTGACGAAAGCGGCAAACCGCTCACCACGCATCAGTGGTACGACGGGACGCAGCACCCCTGGGAGTTCAAGCGGGTGTGGCATCTGGAGCCGTCACTGAAAGATCCCGATACGGTTTACGCCGGCGTGGAAGATGCCGCCATTTTTCGCTCGACCGATGGCGGACAGAACTGGAAGGAACTCCCCGGCCTACGCGGTCATGGCACCGGCCCAAAATGGCAGCCGGGCGCGGGTGGCATGTGCCTGCACACCATTATCCTTGATCCGAGCAATCCGCAGCGGATGTACATTGCCATCTCGGCAGCTGGCGCGTTCCGCACTGACGACGGCGGCGCCAGCTGGAAGCCGATCAACCGCGGGCTGCGGTCCCAATATATCCCGGACCAGGACGCCGAGGTCGGCCACTGCGTGCACCACATTGCCATGAATCCGAAGCGTCCGGGTGTGCTCTTCATGCAAAAGCACTGGGACGTGATGCGCTCGGACGACGCCGGCGACAACTGGAAAGAAGTCAGCGGCAACCTGCCCACCGACTTCGGCTTTGCGATTGACGTCCACGCGCACGAGCCGGAGACGATTTACGTCGTCCCCATCAAGAGCGACTCGGAGCACTATGTGCACGAGGGCAAGCTGCGCGTGTACCGCAGCCGCACGGGCGGCAACGAGTGGGAGGCGCTTACCAAAGGTCTCCCGCAAAAAGACTGCTACGTGAACGTGCTGCGCGACGCCATGGCCGTGGATACGCTGGATAAGTGTGGCATCTATTTCGGCACCAGCGGCGGCCAGGTGTACGCCTCGGCCGATGCGGGAGATAGCTGGAATCCGATTGTGCGGGATTTGCCAGCGGTGCTGAGTGTGGAGGTGCAGACGCTGGGGTGAGATAATTCTTTGAACGAATCCAATGCCTTACACCGACACGAGCCCTGCGGCGCAGGCTGTCCAGCTCGAAATTCAGCGGGCAATGTCAGGAGAGCAGCGCATTCTCCTGGCGTTCGAAATGAGCTTGTTTGCCCGGGAACTCGCCAGGGAGGGGATCCGGCGCGAGCATCCCGAGTGGCCTGAAGCGCGCGTCGCACGAGAGCTGCTGAGGCTGGCATTCTTTCCGGCGCCCCTTCCCGCCTGGATTCCATGAGCGCATATGAAGTCCTCCGAAGAATCAGCGCGGCATTGGATCGCGCCGGAATTGTTTACATGCTGACTGGATCGTTTGCCAGCGCCTACCACGGCGCTCCACGGTCTACTCAGGACATTGACATCGTGATCGCAGCCAATCCGGAACAATTGCGAAGGTTCGTTGAGTGCTTGCCGAGCGGCGAATACTATGTTGACTTGGATGCTGCCCTCGAAGCCCATAGACGGCAGTCCTTGTTTAACGTGATCGACCTGGCAACAGGCTGGAAGATCGACCTGATCATTCGTAAATCGCGCGCCTTCAGCCAGGAGGAGTTCGGCCGTCGTCAATTGGTCAACGCGCAGGGTCTTGCCCTTTTCGTGGCGAGCGCCGAGGACGTAGTTATCGCGAAACTGGAATGGTCAAAGCTGGCGCAATCGCAACGGCAGATCGAGGATGTCGCAGCGATATTAAAGTTGCGGTGGGAGTTGCTGAACCGGCCCTACCTGGAAAGATGGATCTCCGAGTTAAACTTGAACGAGGAATGGAGCAATGCTAAACGCATCGCTGGAATTTCCGAGAACACGTAAGCCGGAAGTAAACGGATAACAGTGATGATCCGAGTCATACTGCCACCTCATCTGCGAACGCTGGCGCATGTCGGCAACGAGGTGACGATCGAGGTTCAGGGTCAGGCCACGCTGTGCTCGGTCCTCGACGCACTCGAGGGCCGCTATCCGATGCTGCGTGGTACGATCCGCGACCACGTCACGCAACAGCGTCGGCCGTTCCTGCGGTTCTTCGCCTGTGAGGAGGATCTGTCGCACGAGCCGCCGGACGCGCCACTGCCCGAGGCAGTCGCATCCGGAAACGAGCCCTTGGTCATCCTAGGGGCCATTGCCGGCGGCTAGGGCTGGCCATGCTATAACTCTCCTGCATCGGAAACGGCTTCAGACATCTCCTGATTTTCGATGCAAAGACATTCCGGAGGAACGATTCATGCATTCAGCCATGCAAACCACTCCCGCCTCAAAGACGAGTCTCTGGTCCGGCCGCATCATGAGCGGCCTGGTCGTACTGTTCATGCTCTTCGACAGCGCGATAAAATTAATGAAACTCGCTCCCGCTGTCGAAGGAACCGCACGGCTCGGATATCCCGTGAGCCTTGTTCTCCCCATCGGCATCGTCTTGCTCGTCTGCACTGTCCTCTATGCGATTCCGCGCACCTCAATTCTTGGCGCGATCTTGCTGACGGGCTATCTTGGCGGCGCCGTAGCTTCCAACGTGCGTATGAGCAATCCTCTTTTCGGATACGTGCTGTTTCCCGTCTATATCGGCGTGTTGCTCTGGTTAGGGCTTTTTTTACGCGACGCCCGGCTGCGCGCGCTCATTCCATTGCGAAGCTAGTTCACTGGCTGGAGCATTTTTACAGTCTATGGACGAGAAATCATCCAAAAAGTTCCTTAAAATAGGAACTGTTCCGACATCAAACGAAACATCCGTTCAACTCGACTGGAAGTCTAGAGGTATATGCCGATGTGCAGGAATATCAAGACACTTTTCAACTTCGATCCGCCCGTTACTGACGAAGAGGTTCGAGCTGCTTCGCTCCAGTTCGTGAGAAAAATCAGCGGTTTCAACAGGCCGTCGAAGGCAAACGAAGGCTCGTTCCTGGCTGCGGTCGATGAAGTAGCCGGCATCTCGATACGTCTTCTTCGTTCGCTCGAAACCAATGCGCCGCCGAAGAATCGAGAAGAAGAGGCGGCAAAAGCGAAGGCTCGCGCGGCGGAAAGATTCGGCGCTTGACTCCGGTACCCCACGTCCTTCTGCCGAGGGCAGCTGACACGACCCGTCGCGAGTTGCAACGCTGGGCACTCCAACCCGAAGCTTTGGGGCACATTCGCAGAATTGTGACAACTGATTTGCAACCTTCCAGCCCCGAGGCTCACCCCAACCCGAAGCCTTTGTGTTGACCGAACAAGGGTGTTTGTATGGGCTCCCGTGTTGCATAGTCTGTACGATCCAACTAGATTTCAAGGATGAACCACAAACGCCGGGAAAGCTGAGGAGACGTTGTGGCATCGCCCCAGGACACACTCTGGTACAAGAACGCGATTATTTACCAAGTCCATGTGCGGACTTTCTTCGATAGCAGTGGCGACGGAATTGGGGATTTCCGTGGACTCACGCAGAAGCTCGACTACCTGCAGGAATTAGGCATTACGGCGTTGTGGTTAATGCCGTTCTTTCCTTCGCCCCTGCGCGATGACGGTTACGACATCGCCGACTACCGGTCCGTCCACCCCAGCTACGGCACCGTCGACGACTTCAAGAAATTTCTCACCAGCGCCCACGAACGGGGAATCCGGGTGGTACGTGTGGAGCGAAACCGATACCCGCTACCGTGGTGCGCGGATTATTTTTCTCGACACCGAAATGTCAAACTGGGCATGGGATCCGATTTCCAAGTCCTACTATTGGCACCGATTCTTCAGTCATCAGCCTGATCTTAACTACGACAACCCGGCTGTTCGGCAAGAGATGTGGGATGTCATGAAATCCTGGCTGGAGATGGGCGTTGACGGCTTTCGTCTGGACGCTGTCCCCTATCTCGTTGAACGGGAAGGGACGTCTTGCGAAAACTTGCCCGAGACGCACGCCATCATCAAAGAGCTTCGCAGAAAGCTCGACGAACATTTTCCCGGAAGGCTGCTCCTGGCCGAAGCCAATCAATGGCCCGCCGATCTTCGGCAGTACTTTGGCGAAGGCGATGAGTTTCACATGGCCTTCCATTTTCCGATCATGCCGCGAATGTTCATGGGGCTGAAACTCGAGGATCGCAAACCGATCATCGATATTCTTCAGCAAACCCCCGAGATCCCGGAGGTGTGTCAGTGGTGCTTGTTCCTTCGCAACCACGATGAACTTACGCTTGAGATGGTGACCGACGTTGAGCGGGACTACATGTACGACGTTTACGCCCGGGACAAAACCATGCGGCTGAACATGGGCATCCGGCGGCGGCTGGCGCCTCTGCTGGAAAACGACCGCCGGCGCATCGAATTGATGAATGGCATGCTGTTGTCTCTTCCCGGAACTCCTATCATCTATTATGGCGACGAGATCGGCATGGGAGACAACGTGTTTCTCGGTGACCGGAATGGAGTACGCACTCCTATGCAATGGGACGGCGGTTGGAACGCGGGTTTTTCCACTGCCGATCCCGAGAGCCTTTATTCACCGCTCATTCTGAATCCCTTATACGGCTATCCAGCGGTGAACGTTCAGTCGCAGAGGCGGTCTGAGCATTCTATCCTCGCTTGGATGAAACGCATCATAGGTGTGAGGAAATCCACTCAGGTTTTTGGCAGGGGCTCAATCGAGTTTCTTCATCCGGCGAACCATCGCGTGCTGGCGTACGTCAGGCAACTAAAAAGCGAAACTGTGCTCGTTGTGAACAACCTCTCCAGTTCCGCACAGGCGGTGGAACTGGATTTGAAGCGCTATGAAAGCAATATCCTGATCGAGATGTTCGGCAAAAATATTTTTCCCCGCGTGGGCAAGTTGCCATATCTGCTGACCCTGGGGCCCTATCAGTTCTTTTGGTTCCGTCTGCGGAAGATTTGAACTATCTGTGGAGGTTCGTCTGGCCGAGAGAAGTGTTCTCAACGATGATTTTCTTCGCCAACTCATCAGCGTCGGCGAAGTGGATCTTCTTGTCGGCTTGCCCACGTTTAATAATGCGAAGACCCTGGGCACCGTGGTGCAGGCCATTCGAGCCGGATTACTGAAGCATTTTCCTCGGGAGCGCGCTGTGATCATCAACGTCGACGGAGGATCCAGAGATAGCACGCCCGAACTGGTGAAGGCGGCTTCTATTAACGATCTTCAGCGCTCATCGGAGCTCTACACTCTGCGCACTCTGCATTCCATCAGCACAATCTCCGGCCACGGCGCGGCGACTGGACCCGCCCTGCACACGATCATGGCCGCCGCGGAGCTCCTGCGCGCGCAAGCCTGTGCGGTCATCTCGCCGGAATCTATCAACATCGATCCAGCGTGGTTGGAAAGGCTTTTTCGTCCGGTCTACCGCGACAGTTTTGACTTTGTGACTCCTCTCTACCGGAGGCATAAATTCGACGGGCTGCTGCTGCGCAATCTCCTGTATCCGGTCATGCGCGCGCTTTACGCCAAGCGGATCAGGGAACCATACCCAACTGATTTTGCGTTCTCGGGGCGCTTTTGCAATCATTTTCTGGAGCAAAACACTTTCGATCACGACGAGAGCGGTTCCGGGACGGAAATCAGCATGGTCATCCTCGCCATCGCCGGGAGTTTTCGGATCTGCCAGTCATTCCTCGGCACCAAGGCTCGTGCCCACCGCGATTCCGCCGAACTTGTGCCCGCGATGCGGCAGTCGGTCGGTCCACTGTTCTCGTCGTTGGATACTAACTTTCAAATCTGGAGCGCCAATAGCGGCGCGGAAGCAATTCCGACGTTCGGCCCGGAATGCGAAGTGACCTCGGAGCCAGTCAGAATAAATCGCAAGCAGCTCCACCAGATGTTCACCTCTGGCGTCGCGGAACTCGAGCCCGTTCTCAAGTCAATCCTCTCGCCCCAGACTCTGCTCGAAATACAAAACATCACCAAAGTCGCGGAAGACGACTTTCGATATTCCCACGAACTGTGGGTAAAGACAGTTTATGAATTTGCGGCGTCTTATCACAAATCCGTAATCAGCCGGGATCACATCATCCAGGCCATGGCCCCTCTTTATCGTGGAAAGATGTACACCTTCCTCGTCGAAAATCGCGACGCTTCCGGGGAAGAGGTGGAAGCGAACGTGGAAGGACTCTGCCAGACATTCGAACGTTTGAAGCCGTACCTGCTTGACCGGTGGGACGGAGGGAAGTGAGGTGAATATGTGGGAGCTGATTGTAGGTGAGTTGACACGCGCGATGCAGGAACTGGCCCGCGATTTTGCGCACTTCCTGCCCCGCCTGCTGGCGATGCTGGTCATTGCCGTTCTCGGTTGGGCGTTCGCATACTTTCTTAAAATCGTGGTTCGCGCAGCTTTGCGTCTGGCGAAGTTTGACAAGCTTTCCGAGAGCGCCGGGGCCAACCAACTGCTGACCAAAGCAGCTTTACCCTCGTCCACCGAACTAATGGCACGTCTTGTATTTTGGGTCGTCTGGCTGGGGTTCTTTCTGTTGGGCGTTGACGTGCTCGGAGTTGTGGGCCTTCAGGAATACGTTTCGCGATTCTTTCTGTATCTGCCGAGATTACTGGTGGGAGTGTTCATTGTCTTCTTTGGATTGCTGGCTGCAACATTTTTTTACCGTGCCGCTCTGCTGGCAGCGGTAAACGCGAATCTTCCATCGGCCCGAGTGCTTGCTGTCTCCCTCCGGACGTTAATTGTCATTCTCGCTGTGTCCATGGCCTTTGAGGAACTTGGATTGGCGGAGCGCACCATCATTGTGGCTTTTGCGATTGCTTTCGGCGCCATCATGCTCGGTCTTGCTATCGCGTTTGGCTTGGGGGGGCAGGACCTGGCACGACGGTTCCTGGAAAGACGGTTCCTGCACGATAAGCAAGAACAGAAACAGGACGAATTTTCACCGCTGTGACGAGTGCGAGATCCAGGCAGAACCCAGAAGCAGCGGAGAGGAGTGTTTCGGAATCAGCTCAACAACCGCAGTAGTCAGAGCCATTCCCGCACCGAAGCGGATTGCTGGGTCCTGTTGCCGTTGGCGGCAGAGTTCTGCCCGTTGACTGCAAGGCGTAGTTGGTCGTCGCGGCTCCTGAAACTGCGGCGCTCCCGGTTCTAGTTGACAGTAAAATCCATCGTAGTCGAAGTTTCAGGCAGCGTACCACCGCCACCGTACTGACACATTCCGGGCGTGCCGGGATTGGTCACCGAAACTTTTACCGTGCTGGGCGTTGCGATTGCCGTTAGTTTGTGCGGTTCCGTTCCAGTTTACCGTCGCCTTGGCGGCAAAATTGTTGCCGTTGACGGTCAAAGTGAATGCAGGGCCGCCCGAGGTCATGCTGGATGGTACAAGCTGGGTGATAGCGGGCATCGCTCCTGGCTGCGGCGGAGCGGCAGCCTTAGAGCTATAGCCGCAAGCCAGGCCGCAGGCAATCAGCCCGGCAAGCAATACTATTTGTACGGTTTTCATTATGGTTCCCCCGTGGGCGGTGGCCCACAAGAGGAGTCTAGGACGAACAAAAATCCTTATGTCATGAATGGGTCCATTTGATGTCAAGATGTTGTCAGGCGCGCCAAGGACCAAATGTTTCCGACTGGAATGCAGCTGATTCATGGTGCAAGCTCTTGAATGCGGATCATGCTCGCCGGAATTGTGTGCTTCGGTTCCCGTGGTTGCGAGTGTAACGACACTGCACAATTGTCCCCGGAACGGTTGCGGATGAAGAAGCCAGAAATCGCCCAGCACTTTGAACAGATCTTTGGTACTTTTCCAACCGTATTTCGCGCACCGGGACGCGTGAATCTCATCGGCGAGCACACTGACTACAACGAAGGTTTCGTCCTGCCCGCGGCCATTGGCTTCTACACCCAGGTAGCGATTGCCACGCGGCCGGACCGGAAACTGCTTATTAGGTCCCGGGAGTTCGCCGGCGATTTCGAATTTGACCTCGAGAACCTGCCCTCGAAGCGGGTCGGCGCGTGGTGCGACTACGTTCTTGGTGTGGCGGTAATGCTGCGCCGGCGTGGACTCTTGACTGAGGGCGCGAACATACTCGTGCAAGGAGAGGTCCCGGTCGGCGCGGGGCTGAGTTCGTCCGCAGCGGTAGAAGTAGCCAGCGCGCTTGCCCTGTTGAACCTTGCCGGATCGCACTTGCCGATGTCCGAGGTGGCCAAGCTCTGTCAGCAGGCCGAGAACATTTTTGTCGGCGCGCGCGTAGGAATCATGGACCAATTCGTATCCTGCATGGGAAAAGTGGGCAACGCCTTTTTCCTCGATTGCCGTTCCCTTGAGTTCGAGCTTGTCCCCATTCCTGCAGAAATCCAGTTGGTGATTTGCAACACGATGGTAAAGCACGATCTGGCGACCGGAAACTACAATACCCGGCGGCAGGAATGTGAAGAGGGCTCCAGCATTCTTGCGAAACGGGATCCGAAGGTTCGTGCCCTGCGGGACGTGTCCATCGATCAACTGGAGCGATATGCCGACGATCTGCCCCCCGTGCTGCGAAAACGATGTACCCACATCGTCCACGAGA
>WNFN01183639.1_pt1 | contig 10781 bp, 9 predicted proteins | sample 5400161 | NCBI WGS metagenome assembly WNFN01 (sample SAMN13153353, study PRJNA577476) | soil metagenome | isolation source: 80 cm saprolite on Douglas fir-dominated hillslope | place: USA:California | collected 2013-09-17
CGATTGAGCCTGGCGTGGCGGATAAAGATCTCCGCCGCATGCGAATCTTTACTCAGATCGTGATCACGCTGGCCTGTATGGCCCTGGCCTTCCTGGGCGGCTGGCTCTCTCATCAGGCATATACCAATTCGTTCTACTCCCCCAGCAGCAAGTCAGCGCAATACTCCAGTCTCTTGCAGCAAGCCTGGAATATTGTGGATCAGGATTATGTCGATCGCAAGGCGGTCAACTACCAGCAGATGTCCTATGATGCGATACGCGCGATGCTGACTGATCTGGGCGATACCGGTCATACCCGCTTCCTGACACCTCAGGATGTGAAGGCGGAAAACCAGCAGTTGAGCGGAACATTCGCGGGCATTGGTATTTATATTCAGCAAGACCCTAAAACGAAGGATGTTTCAGTCGTTTCCACGATTGATGGCGCGCCCGCGCAAAAGGCCGGTCTGAAACATGGCGATATCATTCTCGCGGTCGATGGCAAAAATGTGGTCGGCATGGACGAAAACGCCCTGCAACCCCTGATCGAAGGCCAGCCAGGCACAAAAGTCAAGATTACTATCAGACGTCCTGCGACGAACCAGACTCTGACCTTTACGATTACCCGCGAGACGATCCAGGTGCCGAATGTGACCGTGCACTACATCCCGGAAACCCATATCGCACAGATCCAGATTGTGCAGTTCTCCACAGGCGTCTCCGACGAGCTCAAAAAGGCGTTTGTGCAGGCCAAAAAAGAGGGTGCAACCAAAATTATTCTCGACCTGCGCAACAATCCCGGCGGCTATCTCCAGGAGGCGATCAACACGGCCAGTGAGTTTATGGCCAGCGGCACGGTGCTGATCGAACAGGATAGTTCGGGCAAGCAGACTAAATATAGCGTGACTGGCCAGTCAGTGGACACGTCGATCCCTATGATCGTGCTGGTCAACGGAAATACGGCCAGCGCTGCCGAAATCGTCGCGGGCGCGCTCCAGGACAACGGACGCTCGCTGGTAATGGGCACCAAGACCTTTGGCACAGGCACGGTTTTGCAGGAATTCGATCTCTCAGACGGCTCAGCAATCCTGCTCGGCACCTCTGAATGGCTGACCCCCAAAGGCCACTTTATTCGCACAGATAAGATCACTCCCAACATCGCGGTCTCCCAGGACCCCAACGCCACCATCCTGACCCCCGACGTTGAGAACCAGGCGAACATGACCCTGGCCCAGATTATGAAAAGTGGAGATGCCCAGCTGATCGCTGCCATTAAATACCTGGAGAGTCATTAGAGTAATTCTCTGTGAGGGAAAAGGGGAGTGCCGTGCGAAAAATGATGCACATCATTTTTCGCACGGCACTCCCCTTTTCCCTCACAAGAACAATAAAAAAACTGTGAACAAGTTATGCAGATTGTTGGCGCCTCGTCAGACGGTGGCTATGGCGGCCTGATAGTATTTGCTGGTCGGAGGATGATCGAGCCAGGCGGCAATAAAGCGCGTGGCTGCGACGACTCTGGCAAGGTCCACGCCGGTGGTGATGCCCAGGCCGTGGAGCATGTAGAGGAGGTCTTCAGTGGCGAGATTGCCCGCGGCTCCCGGCGCGTAGGGGCAGCCGCCGAGGCCACCCGCTGAGGAGTCAATGGTGCTTACGCCCAATTGCAAAGCCATGAGTACGTTGGCCAGGGCGGTGCCACGAGTGTCGTGGAAATGGACGGCGAGCTGGTCGATGGGGATCTGCCCCTTGTTGACGAGCAGATCAAGCACGTCGACAACCTGATTGGGCGTGGCTACGCCAATGGTGTCGCCCAGCGAAAGCTCGCTGGCGCCCATCTCCAACAGGGCCTGTGCCACACGCAGGACCTGGCCCGGCTCGACTGCGCCTTCGTAGGGACACCCGAAGACGGTAGAGATATAGCCGCGCACGGGAATATCGTTCTGGCGAGCTAGTTCGATGACCGGGCGAAAATTGGCCAGGCTTTCGGCAATAGTCGCGTTAATGTTGTGCCGCGTGAAACTCTCGCTAGCAGCGGTGAAAACGGCAATTGAGCGTACACCAGCCGCCAGAGCGCGCTCCAGGCCCTTGAGATTTGGCACCAGCACAGGATACTCCGTTGCCGGCAGCCGCTCCAGGCCGGCCATGACCTCGCTCGCGTCACTCAACTGGGGAATTGCGCGTGGCCTGACAAATGAGGTAGCTTCGACGACGGGCAGCCCGGCCTCGGCCAGCATCTGGATAAAATGGATCTTCTGCTCAGCCGGCACCAGCGCCTTCTCGTTCTGCAAACCATCGCGTGGGCCAACTTCGACTACGCGCACCGCACGCGGCAACACTGTCTGCATGCTCATAACTGTTTTCCAATTTCTCTGCAAGCGTTCCCCCATCTGAGTGCAAAGGCACAACGACGCGCAGCAACTCATTTCTGCTGCAAAGCCTGGCCAGCCGGCTTCTCATCCCCGCCGGCCTGTTCATCCCTCGCTGGCGGGACGGCGGGCAATGGGAGCAGGGTGGCAGGTTGGCGCGGATTCGTCTCGTGTTGCACGGAATTGGCCGGCTCTTCTTTGGGCAGGAGCTCGACCTGCACACGCACAATCCGCCTGCCGCGCGTGGTGAGAATGGTGAAGCGGTGATGCTCAAAAGTGATGGTATCTCCCGCTACGGGAATCTTGTCCAGCTCAGCGTAAAGAAAGCCGCCCAGCGTGTCATAATCCTCGTTTTCCAGCTTCTTCCTGATCGTATTCATCCTTGATATCGCCAACGATCTCTTCCACCAGATCCTCAATGGTGACCAGGCCAGAAACCGAGCCGTACTCATCAATGACAATCACCATATGCACGCGCTTCTGGCGTATCTCCAGCAGGAGGTCATCCAGCTTCTTGGTTTCCGGCACAAAATAGGCCGGGCGCACAAGATTGCGAATAGGAGCCGAGTCGTGGCCTTCACGCAGTTGCTTGAGCATATCCTTGGTATAGAGCACGCCGGTGATATTCTCGATCGTCTTTTCGTAGACCGGGATACGCGATAAGCCGCCTTGCAGGGCCAGGTCCACGGCCTGCTCAACCGTGGCGTTGTTCTCCAGAGCCACGATGTCGATACGCGGGATCATGACTTCACGCACAGGAGTATCGGCGAACTCGAAGATGCTATGGATCATCTCCGTCTCCGCCTCTTCCAGCACACCCTCTTCTTCGCCAACGGTCACGAGCAGGCGCAATTCTTCTTCGGTCACGAATGGGCCATGGCGCACACTCTGGCCCCCTGTGATGCGCACCAGAAACCGGGTGATCCCGCTCAACGCCCAGACCAGTGGACGCAACACCTGGGCCGTGCCGCGCACAACACCTATCATAGCTCGCGCGAAACGCATGGGGTTCTGCACAGCGGCGGTTTTGGGGGGGATTTCACAGAAAATCAGCACCACCAGGGAAAGCACAAACGACGAGATTAGTTCGCCCCAGGACGTGGAGAAGCGCAGGGCCAGCACGGTCGCCATGCTCGAAGCCACAATCGTCGCCACACTGTTGACAATCAGAATCGTGGAAAGAAAGACATTTGGATTAGCCAGGAGCCTCTGGATCTCCGCAGCCTTTAGATCGCCCTCCTCGGCCAGATTGCGCAGCTTGATCCGGCTGACCGAGGTCAGGGCCGTCTCCGTAGCTGAGGCCAGAGCACAGAGAATGAGCATAATTACAAGCAGAATAAGCTGAAACCACGCTTCGCCATCGAATTGTGGCCATTGAAAATCGCTTGTGGCATGGGCAGCCGCCAGGGCCGCCTCGGATAGGCCACCGCCATCCATAGGTCTTCTCTTACTCCTTTTTGCTACCTTCGGCGGAAGAAGTATCCACCGCTTGAGCCACATGCAGAAGGCGCGCCGGCACCCCCGCAACAACCGCCCCGGCGGGCACATCATGTTTGACGACAGAGCCAGCTCCGGTTATTGCATGTTCGCCTATTGTGACCGGAGCCACTAACATTGTATCACTTCCAATGGACGCGCCGTTTCCTATGATCGTCCGGTTTTTCCGCACGCCATCATAATTGCATGTAATCGCCCCTGCTCCTACGTTGACTTTCTCCCCTAAAGTGGCGTCACCCACATAGCCAAAGTGATGCATATCAGTCTCCGGGCCAATATACGAGTTTTTGACCTCACCAAAATTGCCGAGACGCACCCCGCGAGCAAGATAGGCACCGGGCCGACAATGGCCAAACGGACCAATGCTGACATTCTCCTCAAAAGTCGTTTCCTCCAGCACCGACTGGCGTACAATACAGCCATCTCCAATGACGGAATGCTCAATGGTGCTGTACGGCCCTATGCGGCAGTTGGAGCCAATGCGTGTGGGTCCGCTTAATGTGGTGCCGGGCAAGATGATGGTATCCATACCGATCTCGACGCCCGCGCTGATGTAGGTGCTGCCAGGATCGATGATAGTTACGCCCGCGAGCATGTGCTTCTCCAGAATGCGCCGGCGCACCAGCTGCTCAACTTCCGCCAGTTGGACGCGGTTGTTGATACCCACGGTTTCGTCCAGCGAGCCGGTGACGGTGGCGACAACCCACCCCTGCGCGCCGGCAATGCCGATCAGATCAGTGAGATAATACTCGCCAGTGGGATTGCGCGGCAGGCGCTCCAGCTCGCTCCAGAGCCAGGTCCGCTCAAAGCAATAGACACCGGAGTTGACTTCGCGCCCTTGTAAATGCTCCGGCGTGGCCCGCTTGACCTCGACAATTTCGCGCACACGTCCCTGCTCATCGCGCACGACGCGGCCATAGTCCGAGGGCAAATTGGCGATGCCGGTCAGGAAGGTCACGGTAGCCTGGCGCTGGCGGTGCTCTGCCAGCAACTTCGCCAACACCTCACTGCTCACCAGCGGAGGATCGCCGTAGCAGACCAGGACGGTATCCGGCACCGGCTGGAGCGCCTCGACTTCCTCTCGCACCATCAAAACGGCGTGCCCGGTACCCAGCTGCTCCTCTTGCAGAGCATAATGACAACGCTGCCCAAAAAGCGCCGCCACATGCTCGGCTCCATAGCCTACCACGACCACCGGACGATGACTCTCCAGCGTGGCGCGCAATTCCACAAAAGCTGCTGCTGTGGGAATATCGTCAAGAGCATTCAAGACATGGGCCATCAGCGGCAGACCCGCGACCTGGTGCAAGACCTTAGGAAGATTTGAACGCATACGCGTTCCCTTCCCGGCTGCAAGTACGACTGCGACATATGTATTATTCATAGCCAAATAGTTCCAAAAACTAGAGCGTTTTATTGCGCACGCCCATATTCGTTTGTCGCGTTTACACGGCAACCGTATGGGGTGAACCATCTACTCCCTTTGCAAATGCATCGGGTCCACGTTTGTGTAGAATATTCTCTGCGCCATCGACATCGGCGCATATCTTGCGCCCATCTTTCGTGCGGTAGAGGCGGTTTCTTTGTCCAATCCGCTTNCCGACCATTTGTCCAAGTCAACAAAACTGGCTTTACTGCTATAGCTCTCTTCAGTAACTTCCACCTGGATACCTACTACCTCCGCTTTAACTTTCTCACAAAAAGATTCTCCGACAAGATTTTACCGCCAACTCTGGTCTTTTCTCTACCCTGCACAACGAAGCTGAACGCGGGAAGAGGAGGGACTTGATCGAGAAGGGCTGGTCTGCGACGAGCGCTCTCCGACAAGTTGTATCCAGCCTCAGCACCCGATCTGGATAGTCTCTACAATTTTTGTTAAGAAGTATTCTTTTTTTCTTTTATAAGAAAAGCCCGTTTTTCTAATATTTTTCCCTCTTGCAATTTCCCCATCTTATAGAGAAGCACAGCGTAGCTTTCCAATGTATTGACAATGTCGGGGTGTTCCGCTGCTAACACTTGTTCCTGAAGGGCAAGCGCACGTTGAAAAAGCAACTTAGCTTCTTTGTATTTGCCGCAGTCACAGCAGAGCCTTGCAAAATTGGCAAGAGTAATTGCTACAAGAGGATGATCTGAGCCTAATACTGACTGCCGAAGAGCAAGCGCACGACGAAAGAGAGCTTCGGCTTGTTCATATTTATCCTGACTCTGATAGAGGAGAGCCAGGTTATTGAGACTAAATGCCACATCGGGATGGTTGAGTCCAAGTTCCTCTTCCCGAATAGCCAGCGCGCGCTGGTGAAACCGTTCAGCTTCGTTATATCTGCCTTGATCCTGATAGAGTCTGCCAAGATTGTTCAGACAGGTCGCTACCTCAGAATGTTGCAAGGCGAGATTATTGAGGGTGAGGGCCACTTGTGGGTGCTCTGAACCCATCGTTTGCTTTGTAATGGCGAGCGCACGTTGGTAAAGTTGCTCAGCGCGTTCGTATTTGCCCTGGTCCCAGTAGAGCAATGCAAGATTATTCAGGCTCTCTGCTACCTTAGGATGCTGAGATCCCAGCGAATGCTCGAACACAGCCAATGCACGTTGGTAAAACTGCTCAGCTCGCTGAAACTTGCCTTGATCGTGGTAGAGCCATGCCAGTCTATCGATCGTGTCAGCTACCTCTCGATGGGCAGATCCTAACATTTGCTCACGCATCAATAACGCTTGTTGGTAAAACTGCTCAGCCTGCTGAAATTCGCCTTGATCATGGCAGAGAGACGCCAGTCCATGCAATGTTTGGGCTATGATAGGAGATGCGGATAGAGATGCCTGCTCATAAAGACCAAGAGCCTGCTCATAAAGAGGTTGTGCTTGCTTATACTTTCCTTGAGCTGTATAGAGAAGTGCCAGGTGGTTAAGGCTTCTTCCTACATCAGGATGCATCTCTCCTAAGATTTGCTTGCGGATGTTTAGAGCTTGCTGATAGAGTAGCTCTGCCTCGTCGTACTGCACCCGCAACTCCAAATAATTTCCCACACGATCAAGAAGCAGTACTGCTTCTGAAAACCACAGTTCCCACTGGTCGATCAATGATGCTGCGACCAGAGCGTGCGAGAGGTATTGTTGAGAGATCGACCAAGTTGCGCTCTCTCTCATTTCAGGAAATACACGACAGAGAGTCCGTACCACTCGCGTGGCCCATTCTTTCTGTATCTCCTTATATCACGCCGTATGAGTGAGTAGGCCAATAACTCCCGAATAGCGTTGTTCAAATTCATTTTATCTTCCACAATTGGTTGGAGTACCGGACCTAGCTCAGGCGCTCCAGCAACAAGCATCGTCTCTGGAATCGAGTCAGGATGGAAAAAGGCGCAGATCTGTAATAACTCCGCAGCAGCAGGATTAGCCTGTTTTACCCCATCAAAGGAAAGTGACCAAGTCATCGCAACTGGCTCAGGATGCCCAACAGGATCTCTGCCTCGCATGAGTAGCAGATGATTCCGACGGGTCTGATAAAACTCAAGGTAATCCATCAGGCTACACCCCGTCTCCTCTATGTACGCTCCTGCTTGATCGATGGCAAGAGCCAGGCCATCTACTGTCTCAACGATGACCTGAGCAGAGGTGCGGATAGTTTCGCTGACCATTTCAAGCGAATCATCTCCTTTCAACAATTTCATACGACGAAGCAGAAACAGCGTCCCTTCCTCTTGACCCATCCTGTTGATATCGATCTGTTCGGCAATAGTTCCGGTCGCTTGAGCACGTGTGGTCAGGATCACATGGCCTTTCCCATCTGACGGAAGAAATTCGCTCACCAGTCCCAATTGATCAGCATTATCAAAAATGAGGAGCCATTGTTCATGCCTGGCTAACCATTGTTTTACCGCCTGCACGATCTCTTGAGGATTTTGCTGATCCCTTTCCGGCAAATTGAGCATGGCGGCTATGGTTAGGAAGTCAGAGATGAGAAGATCAAGAGAGTCGGCGCGTACCCAAAAGAGCGCCTCATACGTGTCCGCATAACGGTAGGCATACTCAATAACGATCTGTGTCTTTCCAACACCCCCAAGCCCACTGATCGCCTGACGCTGGGTTAGGCCCGCTGCGCTTTGCCGTATCAATGCGCTCCGCAATGCTGTCAACGCCTCCTCTCGCCCGGTGAAATACAAATTTCGCAGATAGGGAATACGACCAAGAGGTAAAGAGGTGGCTTCGTTGCGGCGTTCACCGAAAAGTTCCTCAACCCCCATGTCAAAAATGTTGCAGAGTTTTTCTCGATGATAGGGCTGTGGGAGTGTTTTATCATGTTCCCATCGGTTGATATTCAGGACTGTCGTTCCGATCTTATGAGCGAGCATCTGCTGGGACCAGTTGCGACGCTCTCGCTCTTGCCGAAGTCTTTGTCCAACAAGAGATTTCTTTGGGAGGCTCATTTTCCTCTTCAATTCCCTTCGTATCCGCATCAAAAGTGTACCAACAAAAACAAACGTTCAGCCAGAACCAGACAATTTCAAAAAATGATAGGAGAATGATAGGGATATGCGAATGGTATTATACAACGTTTCGATCCATAATTGCAGTAGAGAAAGAAAAACGGAGTCATCCATTGATAGAAAGAGAAAGGGAAACACGAAACGACAAAAAGCGGAGGAAAATAGTTGGAATAAACGATTCTCTAGACAGGCAGTCTCGTGAAGGACAGAAAAGATTGCAATGGCTCTGGGAGAGTAGCGCTATATTCTCACTGCCAGAAATCCTTTGCAAGTCAGAGCTGACATATAAGGCAATCATTGATTACTTTGCACACTATAGATCGACGGATGTCCGCATTCAAAAGAGCGTGGTTCTGCGAGAAAAACTTCCCGAGGGAGTACATATTGTGCAGGTGTTTTTAGATGAGAACCATCATCTGACCTATGTGTCTGCTGAGCGCCCCTGTGGCCGAAGGTTGTTGGTTCAAGTCCTTGATCAGCAATTGAACAACAAGTTTGGTAAGGAAAATCTGATTGTTCTTGAATAGCACAAATCGCGTAGAGGTTTTACTACTTAATGAGTAGCCTTAGTGTATTCATCAAGCCTATCTCGATGAATTAGGAGGAAATTAGCCAATGATGGAATACTTTGTACGAGAGGCATTTATGCATGCAGGTCGAGAACTGTTAAAACTTGGTATCGAAAAAGTAACAGAAAAGAGGAATGAGCAAAAGCAGGCTGAGCAAGGAGGTGAGATCACGACCTGTACTGAATGTGGGCAGCCACTCTGTAAAGAGTGTTTGGCGTGCCACAACGGAGACTGCTGGGCAGCCACCTTGTAAAGAGTGCTTGGCATGCTACAACAAGGACTGCATTCAGGAGTACCATTTGACTTAATCCCTGGCTCATACTTAGTGCTGCGTTTCCCAAAGAATACTGCGGCAACGGTGTTTAACAGCATACGAGCACATATGTATTGTGCTCGCCACCAGAAAGGAAAAACCATGTCCACACGACCTTGGGCTGACAATCTCTCTTCCGAGGAAAAAACACAAGTTGGACTGTGTGGTCTCGGCGTTCTCGCGGGTGCTCTCCTTTGTACGGTTGCTCCACAGATCGGACTACCAATAGCCATTACCTCAGCAGCAGGCTTTTTCAAAGGCGGCTACGATAGCGCATCCAAAGGGGAAGACGTATTCGAGGGAGGGGTCAGAGGAGCAATTGCAGGCGCTGTCACTGGAGCCGCTGGAGCCGCCGTGCCACAGACCCCGTAGGGGGAGCAATCACAGGCGCAGCAAGCGGATTAGTAGGAACAGTCGGCCAGCCCTCATCCACGAGCAGTGGAAGCAACACGCCCAGTAATCAAAAATAAAGTTAGTAACGGTTACTTAGGATCGGTGTAAATTCATCAGTTTGTGCGGCTTCAACTTGAATCAAGTTGAAGCCGCACAAACTGATGAATTGGATAATTATACAAAGACGGCGCGTTGGAGACCATTCAATCGCGGGCTCTAGACTTCAACGAGTTAGATGCAATGATATCTTAATATTGTTATCTACGGGCAATTGGCTTTTGAATAAAGGATAACTGGTTTACCAGCACCCAAAAATGAATGGTTTCCAATAAGGTGTAGGGGTAGGATCTCTGCGAAAATTTACCATAGGGCAACCTTGTGATAGATTTTCGCAGAGATCCTACCCCTATGAGAGGCTCGGGCGCCAAGATTCGAACTTGGGATCGTGGATCCAAAGTCCACTGCCTTACCGCTTGGCCACGCCCGAATGTTGCATGAGAACAGAGTTGGGGAAAACCCATGACTCTGCATCACACGCCCCGTATAGTACCTTACAAAAAGCATTTTGTCAACGCTTTTTTCGCCTGGAGTTAGGGTTTATATATTCTGGCAAAGTCCATTCCCCAGAGAAAAAAGGCAGCAGGTTCGTGCTGCTTTTTTTCTCTGGGGAATGGACTTTGCCAGAACGCATAAGCTTACCCCCGCAGCCTTCCCAGCCGCTGCTTCGCCTCCAGCAACATCTCGTCGCTCTTACAAAAAGCGAAGCGCACATAGCCATTCCCAATGTGGGCGTGCTGCTCGCTGTAGAAGGATTCGGGCGGGATGCTGACGACACCGATTTCACGGATGAGGTAACGTGCAAATTCCATGGGCGAACCCTGGTAGAGATGGCTGTAGTTGGCAAGCAGAAAATAGGTGCCTTCGGGGACGCGATAGGTCAGGCCGGCGGCGTCGAGGGCGTCCATCATGAGCCGGCGCCTGGCCGTGTACATGGCCTGGAATTCGCTGTAGTATGTGTCGGGCAGATTGAGGGCGTAGGCGATGGTCTCCTGCGTAGGATGATGCACGGCGAAGGTGATAAACTGGTGCGCGCGCCCAACAGCGGCCACAAGGTCCGGCGCGCCATAGGCCCAACCGACTTTCCAGCCGGTGGCGCTGAAGAGCTTGCCAGCGCTGCTGATGG
>WNFN01231055.1_pt1 | contig 10781 bp, 9 predicted proteins | sample 5400161 | NCBI WGS metagenome assembly WNFN01 (sample SAMN13153353, study PRJNA577476) | soil metagenome | isolation source: 80 cm saprolite on Douglas fir-dominated hillslope | place: USA:California | collected 2013-09-17
TGGCGATTCTGGGCATTGTGTTATTCGGCTACCTCGGGGGCGAGATTGTGATGCTCCTGTGGAATTGGCTACTGCCACCGCTGTTCGGCTGGCGCGCGCTCACCTTCTGGCAAGGGCTCGGGTTGTTGGCACTCTGCCGGATTTTGTTCGGGGGCTGGGGCGGCTCTGGAGGCGGAAAAGGGCATATTCGTCATCGCATGAGAGAACGCATGGCGGAGCGTATGGGGGAACGCATGCGAGAACGGTGGGAAAAGATGACGCCCGAGGAACGCGAAAAATTCCGCCAAGGGCTTCGTGGTTGCTGGGACGCTACGCCACCGCCGGATTCTAAGACGAGTGCCTAATCGCAGGCCGCGCCGGGCCGGTTGCAAATCCGATCAAGGGACCAAAGTCAGTGTTGCTGGAGAACGCCAATGAAGGCCGCCTATACCCGATACGGCCCCCCGGACGTTTGTCCAAATCATGGAGGTGGAAACCCTGTTCCGAAGGACAACGAGGTTTTGATTAAAGTTCACGCGGCCTCCGTCAATCCTGTCGACTGGCGCTTGATGGAAGGCGCGCCGTACGTCTTTCGAGTACTGTTCCAGCTGCGCAAGCCCACGCCTGCGGAAAAGTGGTCATAGATTTGGGAGCTAGCAACAAAGCCTGACAGCGCTGCACGCAGAAGTGTCGCCGCACCCAACGATTCCGGGCGAGTCGTCGGCAATACGGAAGTGGAAGGCTTCGTCGTTAACTTCCGGGTATTCCGTGATACACCGCCGAGCACATCTCCAGTCAGCCCACTTACCGGTCAATTGCAGCGAGCCGCCGAGTTCGCCGCACCGGCCCAGGTTTTCATGGTGATTTCTTCTCAATTGAGTTCGGTGAAGGGCGGCCGAGTGACTTGATGAAGGTCACAAGCTGCCAGCGTTGCGGTTCGGGCAACTTGGACCAGACCGGCATTCCTCGGCGGACCACACCGTTTGTCAGGATCCAGAAAATAGCTCCTGGTGCGGCGTTCTGAACTTCCTCGGCGCGAAGACTTGGAGCTTTCTTTGAGCCGTCTGCGGCGTTGCCGTGACATTCGGCGCAATGCTGTTCGAATAGATTTCGTCCCGCGGCGACGGCCTGTGTGTCTGTCTCGAACGGGTTGCGCTTGGCGCGGGCTTTTTCAGGGGCTTTGGCGAGGTCGGCGTAAACTCGCAGGTCTCCTTGGTATTTATAGGCCGGGGATGTCTCCTGCTGGCCGAAAGCGACCGAGACGATCAACAGACCGGCCGTGGCCGCCAGCGCCGCGATGGATTCCTTCATCGGCGGCCACCGAAGATGTGGGCGATCATCTCGCCGAAGCCGGAAATTTCTCGGGCAACTCCCCATCGCACGAGAAAGCGGTGGCTGTTGTCATTCAATCCAAATCCTGAGGAGAGCCGCAGGGTCCAACCGGAGGGGAGGTTCCATGCAACGGCGGGCGCGAGGTAATGCGAAGTGTTCCTGAGGCCAAAGCTGTGGCGGTCGCCGAGACCTCCATACATTTCAAAGCCGGCCGCGAAATTCTGCGGACAGAAGCTGCATCGCGTGGCCGAGGCTTTCATTGCCAGGAGACGGCTCGCTCCGAGGGCGTATCCGAATTCCCAGGGATTATTTGAAAGGTTCTTCGCCGCCAAAGTATTTTCGCTGAAATTCCATCCCTTGACGGTACTGGAAAGAATGAGCTTTAGCTCTATTTCGTGAATGTGTTCCTTGCGCGCTTCGGCATTAGGTGTGAGGAAATCGGCCTGCACGTCGTGGCCTTCGACTTCTTTCAAAATCTTGTCGGCGCCATTCTTGCTTTCGTATTCGAAATAAAGGACGGGATTAATGAAGTGCTCGCTCTTGAGAGGGCGAATACGATTCTCCCAGCGGTAGCCGGTGAAGATCGTGCTTTCGTTAAATGTGGTTTGGCCTTCTAAGTAGAGTTCGCTGGTCCACCAGGCCGTGGCCCCGTATTCCAGCTCCGCCCAGAAGGCGTGAAAGTCGTTGCCTGCGCGTTGAGTCCCGAACGTGGAAAAGTACTCAATCTCAAGATTTCCCGGTTCTTCTAGATAGTGGTCGTAGGTGACCACGTACGGACTCTCTTGACACCGAACCACCGGAGTCACAAAGGCGAGAGAAACGAGAAAGAAAATTCCGGGAAGGCATCTGACGGAGCTAGAGTTCAGAATTTCCTCTTGAAAGTGATTTGCAACTGGATATAAGACTAACTTAGTCCTATATGATTTTCAAACGGAGAAGCCGGTGAGCGTTGGCAACTGCAAGACGGATTTTCAAGGGTAACGCCCCATAAGCGTGCTGCACTCAAGGAGTGTCCGCCAACTCCCGCAACAATCTGGGCGTATCGTCGGCTACACGGAAGTTGTCCTGCAACCGCGTTCGAGAAGCAATCGAAGCGAACCGTCGCGGCACTTGGACGATTAACGCGCTATCGGACAAGTGAAATATCCAAGAGTCTCCTTCGAAGAAGTTGGCTCACTTGGTCGGGCAGTCATGCAATGTGAGCCGTGCGACCCTGCGCTCCTCTTGCTATGAGCAGTTGGAGAAATAAAGAATTTCTGAGGGGCAATAAGGGGGCACTAAGGATTCCCTTCCTTTCCTTTCAACTACTTAGAAGGCCGGGCTGCGCCGCAAAACTCCTTTGTTTCCATATCGCTGGTGAATTCGAATCCCATCGGCTCCACCAAAATATCTTTTAGTCTATTTCTCTGTGCGCTCAGTGGTGAAATCTTCGCTCAATCACTCATGGGCGCCGACGACCGTAAGTGCGCCAAAAAAGCCCGCTGCAGCCGCGTAAGCGATCGCCCGCGCAACACTACCGCTCCAACCGTCCTCGACGCCTCGGCATCCGCGATTCGCACAAAGCGGCAACCCGATTTCTTCTCCACCGCCATCTGCGGAATAATCGAGACTCCCATCCCCGCGCCCACCATGCTCAAGATGCTGCTGAACTGCCCGCTCTCGAAAACAATCTGCGGGTGCAGCCTCGCTCGGTCGCAGGCCGCCACCGCGGTATCGCGAAAACAGTGACCATCGCGCAGCAAAAGAAAAGGCTCCACGCCAAGGTCCTTCAACGAAAGCGAAGATCGCTTCGCATACTTATGCTGCTTCGGCAGCGCCGCAAACAAATTCTCCGTCAGCAGCGGAAACGTCTCGAACTCGTGCCCGCGAATCGGCAGCGCCAGGATCGCCACGTCCACCACGCTCGCGCGCAGCCGTTCCAGCAATACCGGCGTAATCTCTTCCACCACTGTGACCCGCGCCTGCGGAAACCGCCGCGACAAAAATGTCAGTTGCGCCGGCAAAAAGTACGGCGCGATCGTCGGAATTACCCCAACGCAAATCGACCCTCCTACGGAGTCCTTTCGCTCCACCACGTCTCCGCGCGCCGCTTCCAGTTCCCGTAGAACCGCCCGCGCTCGCGGCAAAAAGGTTTTGCCCACGTCCGTAAGGCGCACGGAACGTCCCAGCCGGTCAAACAGCCGCGCCCCCAGCTCATCCTCCAACTTAAGAATCTGTTGCGAAAGCGAGGGCTGCGAAACGTGCGATTGCTCCGCCGCCCGGCTGAACGACCCGCTGTCCGCCACCGCGCAAAAATATCGAAGCTGGTGCAGTTCCACGCTTCCCACCTATAGGCTATGCCTATCTCCTTTATCCAATCTATATATTGGTAGTATATCTCCCTGCGACGTACATTGTTAATGCAGCACCCTGAGGAGGATCGATGGCTGACGAAAAGAAAAACATCATGACCACGGACGCGGGCCGTCCAGTCGGCGACAACCAAAATTCGCTCACCGTTGGCCCGCGCGGCCCCGTGGTTTTCGAAGACTTCCTGCTCTTTGAAAAAATGGCACATTTCAATCGCGAGCGCATTCCCGAACGCGTGGTCCACGCGAAAGGTTCCGGCGCCCACGGTTATTTTGTCTGCACCAACCCGGACATGCCCAAATTCACTACCGCCAAGCTTTTCAACTCCGTCGGCAAAAAGACCCCCACCTTCATTCGCTTCTCCACCGTCGGCGGCGAAAAAGGCTCCGCCGACACCGAGCGCGACCCCCGCGGCTTCGCCCTGAAGTTCTACACCGAAGAAGGCAACTGGGACATGACCGGCAACAACACTCCTGTCTTCTTCATCCGCGATCCGCTAAAATTCGGCGACTTCATTCACACCCAAAAACGCGATCCCGAAACCAATCTCAAATCCCCCACCATGATGTGGGATTTCTGGTCCCTCTCCCCCGAATCCCTCCATCAAGTCACCATCCTCTTCTCCGACCGCGGCACTCCGAACGGTTATCGCCATATGGACGGCTTCAGCAGCCACACCTACAGCCTTGTCAACGACAAAAATGAACTCTTCTACGTGAAGTGGCATTTCAAAACCAAGCAGGGCATCAAGAATTTCGCGCGCGAGTCCGCCGATGAAATGCGCGGCAAAGATCCCGATTACGCCCAGCGCGATTTATTCAACGCCATCAAGGAAGGCAACTACCCGAAGTGGCGCGTCTCCGTCCAGATCATGCCGGAAAAGCAGGCCGAGACCTATCACCTCAATCCCTTCGATCTAACCAAGGTCTGGCCGCACAAAGATTACCCGCTCGTTGAAGTCGGCGAACTCGTTCTCGACCGCAATCCTGAAAATTATTTTGCCGAAGTCGAGCAAGCCGCTTTCGAACCTCGCAACATCGTCCCGGGCATGGGTTTTTCACCTGACAAAATGTTGCAAGCGCGCCTAATTTCTTATCCCGACGCGCACCGTTACCGCCTCGGCGTCAACTACGACGGCCTGCCCATCAACAAGCCGCAATGCCCCGTCCACACTTACAATCGCGATGGCGCTATGCGCTTCGACGGCAACCACGGCGCGCAACCCAACTACGAACCCAACAGCTTCGGCGGCCCGAAAGAAAATCCCCAATATCGTGAACGCCCCAAAGAAGTCGCCGGCACGGTCGACCGCCACAATCACCGCCTCGACTCCGATTACTACACCCAGCCCGGCAACCTCTTCCGCCTAATGACCGCCGACGCAAAGGAGCGCCTCATCGGCAATATCGTCGCCAGCATGAGCAGCATCCCGCGCCGCATTCAAGAGCTGCAAATCCAACATTTCTACAAAGCCGATCCCGCCTACGGCACCGGCGTAGCCAAGGGCCTCGGCCTCCAAATCGACCAAATCCTCGCGCAAAAGCAAGCGACTGCAACCGCCGCCGACTAGCCCAAGTAGCACAGGCACTCATGCCTGTGCGCGTGTCAACACGACCGCGCTGAATCCGCCAAAGTCAGTCCCAGGTCGGGGCGCAGCATGCTGCGCCCGATCTCGGCAAGATGTTATCCCCTACTCTTCGCCTTCTCGGCGCTCCTCAGCGTTCTCCGCGTCTCTGCGTTAGCTTTTTCTTTCTTTCCTTCTTTCGCATTCTCTCTTTCGCACTTCCCCCGCCTAATGCGCTAGCTGCAGCCGTTCTTTTCTGTAAAATGAAGCCCCTATGCCCAAACTCACGTTCCTCGGTGCCGCCGGCACCGTCACCGGCTCCAAATATCTAATCGAAGCCGCAGGCAAACGTCTCCTCGTCGATTGCGGCATCTTCCAAGGCACTCCGGAACTGAGCGATCGCAACTACAAACCTCTTTCCTCCGATCCAAAGGCCTTCGACTACGCCGTCCTCACCCACGCCCATCTAGACCACACCGGCTGGCTTCCGCTTCTCGTCAAGTACGGATACTGCGGCTCAATCTTCGCCAACCCCGCCACCATCGAGCTAACAACGCTCCTCCTCAAAGACTCCGCTCATCTGCAAGAAGAAGACGCCCTTCACGCCCAGGCGAACGGACACAGCCACCATACAAACTCGCAACCTCTCTACACCACACAGGACGTCGATCCCGTTCTGCGCAACATAAAACCCATGCCCCGCACCGGCGGCTTCGATATCAGCCCCGAATTCCACATTGACTCCTACGACGCCGGCCACATTCTCGGCTCCTCCAGCCTCGTGCTCGCAATCACCGAAAATGGAAAGAAAACCGTGGTCGTCTTCTCCGGTGATATCGGCCGCTACGACCAGCCCATTCTCAACGATCCAACCACGCCGCCCGTGAACGCCGATGTCCTCCTCTGCGAATCCACCTACGGCGACCGCGACCACGAAGCGGGCGACCCCGCCGAACTGCTCGCCGCCATTGTGGATCGCGTAGCCAAGCGCGGCGGCGTAATCGTCATTCCCGCCTTCGCCATCGGCCGCACGCAAACGTTCATGTACTACCTGCGCCAGCTAGAAGATCAGCAGCGCATCCCCCGCCTCCCCGTATACGTCGACAGCCCCATGGCCCTCAGCGCGACAGACTTGTACCTAAAATATAAGGAAGACCATGATTTGGATTACTCGCGCGTAGATAACAACGGCAAAGGCGACCCGCTCGATGTTCACCAGTTTCATCTAACCCGCACCGCCGATGAATCCAAGCAAATCAACAATGTGAAAACTCCCTGCATCATCATCTCCGCCAGCGGCATGGTCACCGGCGGCCGCGTCATGCACCATCTCGCGCAGCGCCTGCCCGACCCGCGCAACGCCGTCATTCTCGCCGGCTTTCAAGCCCAAGGCACCCGCGGCCGCGCGTTGCAAGAAGGCGCCAAGACCCTGCGCCTCTTCGGTCAAGAAGTTCCCGTCAACGCGGAAATCGTCGAGCTAGGCCAATTCTCCGCCCACGCCGGCAAGAGCGAGCTCCTTCGTTGGCTAACCGGTCTCCCCGCACCGCCAAAACAAACCTACCTAACCCACGGCGAACCCTCCGCCGCCCAATCCCTGCAAACCTCCATTCAGCAAAAGTTCAACTGGAAAGTCTCGGTAGCCCGCTACCTAGACACCGTCGCCCTTGGCTAGCAAGCAGCTGGCAATGAGGAAGATCCCATGGATTTCGCTTCGACGATTGAACCGGTCGCCCATGTGGGACAGCCATTTCTGGCTGTCCAAGCATTCCACGCCCAATTTCACCCCCATCCACTCCAAAAAATCTTTGCTCTTCCAGGAAACTTAATCCACCCTGCCTTCGTCTATACCAACAAGACCACTCGCGGGGTAGGGGGCTAACCACCACAGGGCAACCGACCGTCAGTTCCCTACCCCATAAATAATTCGGTCGAGAGACTTACGTCAAATCAATGTCAAGTCCTCGACGCGTCAGCCTCCTTGCCGCTGCACACGCGGCCCATCAAAACACCTCTTTCGCGTCCTAAGTAGTGCCCTCACAACGAAACGCCAGCGGCAAATCCGCGAACCTGCATTGGTACGAAAGATGCTCCCTGCCTATCCACCAGTCTCCTTCCGTCGGGCATTATCCGTGTCAAGCTGCAAACTGTTGTCGCAAGGAGCAACGCATACCATGAACACCCTCTTTGATATTTTGAAAAAAGATCGCAAGGGTACATTTCACTGGGTCGAATCGGTAAATGACATTGACACTGCCGAGGCTCGCCTTCGGCAATTGTCTGCAGCAAGCCCGGACGAGTTCGTTATCTTTCGCGAAACTGACCTCCGAGTAGTTGCAACATACTCAGACAACACATATCGGCGGCTATAGGCGCTGTTCACTAGAAATTGATTTTGCAGCCTCGCGGCTGGTTCGTTCTAATCTTTGACCTCAATTCCTGTCCGCGCGCTTTGCTCAAGGCACGCAGGTAAGCATCCCTCCAAGCAATCCTGCAAAAATGGATCGCAAACCTGAGCCGCGCCGGATAGGTTCGCGCGCTATAATCCTCACCCCAACTTCACGTACAGGAGCTTTCCGAATGAGAGCGTGTTTTCTTGCACTGGCATCCTTGCTGATCGCATCCGTCGCCGCAGCGCAAAGCCCAGCACTAGACGCCAGGGTCGACCAGGAGCTCCCTTCCCTGGTCTCCACCTACAAGGCGCTGCATGCCGCTCCGGAGCTTTCGCATCACGAGGATAAGACCGCGGTGCTGCTCGCCCACGAACTTCGCGCCTTCGGCTACGAAGTCACCGAGCACGTCGGCAAATATCCGAATCCGCAATGGCAAGGCCACGGCATCGTCGCCGTAATGAAAAACGGCGCTGGCCCCACCGTATTAGTTCGCGCCGACATGGACGCGCTCCCCGTCGAAGAGCAGACCGGGCTCCCGTACGCGAGCCATGTTCACACAAAAAATGACGCCGGCGTAGACGTCGGCGTCATGCACGCTTGCGGACACGACATTCACGTCACCACGCTGATCGGCACCGCCAAGCTGCTCGCCGCGATGAAAGATCAATGGCACGGCACGCTCGTGCTAATCGGTCAGCCGTCGGAGGAAACCATCGACGGCGCGCGCGCCATGCTCGCCGACGGTTTGTATTCGCGTATCCCCAAGCCTGACTATGCTCTCGCCCTGCACGACAGCTCCGAACTCGAAGTCGGGAAAATTTCGTACACGCCGGGCTACGCTCTCGCCAGCTCTACGTCCGTGGACGTCACCATTCGCGGACGCGGCGCCCACGGCTCGCGCCCGGAAGTAAGCAAAGATCCCATCGTGCTCGCAGCGGAATTCGTCATGGCCATCCAAACCATCGTCAGCCGCGAAAATTCACCCTTCGATCCTGCCGTGGTAACCGTCGGCTCCATTCACGGCGGCACAAAGTACAACATCATTCCAGACGACGTTCATTTGCAGCTCACCATTCGCACCTACAAAGAAGAAGTGCGCCAGCACATCCTCGCCTCCCTCGATCGCATCGCCAAAGGCATCGCCCTGGCCGGCGGAGTCCCCGAAGATCGCGCCCCCATCGTAAAAGCCAGCGAGACCGAGGTCACCCCTGCCATGTACAACGATCCCCCTCTAACAGAGCGCGAAGTATCGGCCCTGAAGCGAGGACTCGGCGCCGACAATGTTCTCGAGAAACCAGCGGTGATGGGCAGCGAAGACTTCGGTCAGTTCGGCCTCGAAGGGCACAAAATCCCGACCTTCATGTTCATGGTCGGAGCGATTGACCCAGACCGCATCGCCAACAGCCAAAAGACCGGCGTGCCGCTGCCCTCCCTGCACTCCAGCCTCTTCTGGCCCGTCCCCGAGCCCACAATTCGCACCGGAGTAAAAGCCATGACCGTAGCCGCTCTCGAATTGATGAAGAAGTAGAGTTTAAGCGTGTAACTCGGCCAGGGCTTCCCCCTCGGCCAACGTATGTGTTCGTGCCTACCTCGACTAGGCCATGGTCCCCCGATTGTTTCGAAGAGAATCCGATAGCAAGATCGGCTGAAGCGAAGGCTCGCCCCAAGCAATCTTTCAGCCATACAGTGAAGTACCTATATTTCAACACAACGGCCGCGCCCATCTGAAGTGAAGAAGGACGCCAATCTGTAAGTAATTACGGACGCATGATGAATCCGTTGGGGGGGCAAATGGGCATCGAACCCTGTCAAGTAGCGCGAGAAAGCTTTGAATCAAATGTTCTGACTATAGAACGACGAGGGGAATTGTCGAGTTCTCTCTTCGGCTTCTTTGGTCTCCACGACAATCCCTTTAGCATTAGCCCGAATCCGCGTTTCCTGTATCCTACGCGTCTCACGCACGCTGCTTCACAGCAACTGGTTGACGCCATTCGCAACCGCAAAGGACTCATTCTGCTCACCGGCGAGGTAGGGACCGGCAAGACCCTACTGCTTCATTGTGCATTGGATTGGCTAGCCGAGCAGAACATGCCCACAGCCCTGATTTCCAATTCCCATCTCAAACCCGACCACCTGCTCGATTTCATCCTCAGCGACTTTGGAGTTCCCTGCGAGTCCTCCCTTAAGAGCGAGAAGTTAATCTCGCTCAATCGTTGGCTCCTAGACCGTTACCGGTTTGGCCAAACGCCGGTGCTGATTGTTGACGAAGCCCAAGGGCTCCCACTGCGCACCTTGGAAGAAATCCGCCTGCTACTAAACCTCGAAACTCCTCGCGAAAAGCTTCTTCAAGTTGTTCTTTCAGGCCAGCCCGAGCTGGAAGAAAAGCTCAAAAGCCACGAGCTGCGACAATTCCGTCAGCGCATTACCGTGCGTTGTAGAACCGCTCCCCTCACTCTGCAGGAAACCCAAGCTTACATTCAGGACCATTTGCGTACCGCAGGTGCCAAACAGCCCATTTTTCAGCCTAAAGCCGCCATTTTTGTTCACGCCTACTCCCGGGGAATCCCGCGCGTAGTGAATCTTCTCTGCGAACATTCGCTGATCAATGCTCTTGCGGACGGCTCCCGGGTTGTTTCACCTCAGTGTGTCGAACGCGCCGCTCAGGATTGCCAGCTTGACCAGGTCGATTCTGTCAGCCGCGCACTCAATTCCAGCTGCCTTGCAGGACCGTTGGGCGACTTCAGCTCAATTTTCGCCGGAATGTCTTTGCCCGATTGTGCGACGCCAAGTGAGGCGTATTCCGTGGATTCTTCGGTCCGGATTGAAGCCCCTCCAGCTGCCATCGATTCGGAAGTGCATGTTCAGACGGGAGATTTCAGCTCGGGTGAGGTCGCAGCGGTTTCGGATGACCTATCTTTAGCACCTGATTTGAGGGTTTATCCGGACGCTATGGTCCTTAAAGAGATCCCAGCCGTATCTGCTCCAGTACTGCGGAAAAGGGACGTCGCTGAATCGAAGTGCGCCTCCTCGGCGGTTGCCGTTCGTAGAGGCGATGTTGGTACTGAAACCCTCATTCGGAACCCCCAGTGGCACACTCGCTTCGCTCAAGCAACAATTCTCTTGTTTCAGGCATGGGGGAGAAGCTTCTCTGCGGACGCTCATTCGAC
>WNFN01268896.1_pt1 | contig 10779 bp, 9 predicted proteins | sample 5400161 | NCBI WGS metagenome assembly WNFN01 (sample SAMN13153353, study PRJNA577476) | soil metagenome | isolation source: 80 cm saprolite on Douglas fir-dominated hillslope | place: USA:California | collected 2013-09-17
GTACGGTTCGACTGCAGCAGAGCGGTTAGTTTGGAAAACCCCTTTCTCATTGGAATAAAGGCGAATGCTAAGATCGGCCAAAGTGAGCCACGTGGTTGGATCTTGACTCTCCAATTTCTGCGCACGCTGCAGAATTGCTTCCGCATTCTTCTTGCGATTGAGAGCGAAATTGATCTCAAACAGGGTCTGATACGGAGCTAAACGGTCTGGCGCCAAACGCAAAGCCTGCTCAGCATATGGGAGAGCAAGATCCGGTTTTCCGAGTTGTTGCAGATAAATATCAGCGAGGTTGAGAAACGCCTGGATCTCATCGGGACGAACTTTGACGAGATCTTTCAAAAGATCGAGCGCGGAGGGAATGTTCTCGCGTTTGACGTATTCGTTGGCAACCCGGATCGCAATCTGCGGATTACCCCCCGGATCGAGTTGCAATGATTTGGTGTAAGCCTCCAGAGCAGAATCGTAGTCGCCCTCTTCTTCAAGGATTAAACCTTGCATGAAAGCGGCTTCAGCATCCGCTTTCTTCTCGGAAGGCTTGGCCAGCGACTGATCCGGAGCTGACGGCCGGGCATCGAAGAACAGGCTTTGCTCGAGATCGCGATTCTTCGGCGCAGGCTTATTCGGCTGGGCAATAGCACCCAAAGCCACGCCGGCACTTAGCGCAAGGCCGCTAAAACAGAGACAGAATGCGCGCACTAAGCATGAAGATCGGAGCCGATTATTCATCGGTATACCCGCTGACTCCGATCTTGCCATGGAGTCAACCTAAAGATTAGGACTTATACCGCAAACGCTTCTTGTGGCGATTCTCCTTCATACGTTTGCGTCGTTTGTGCTTGGCAATTTTAGCCTTTCTTCTTTTCTTTAGGGAACCCATAACGAGGTGCGATCACGCTGGTATTATTGGTTGCCGGACCAGCAGCCGGACTTAAAGATCCAAGTAACTCTAATAAACCACTTTATTCAACGGGTACTCGATAATGCCTTCGGCACCGAGTAGCTTAAGTTCCGGAATGATTTCGCGCACGACGGTTTCGTCGATGATCGTTTCGATTGCGACCCAACCATTCTGAGCTAAGGGCGAAATGGTGGGATTTCTAAGCGCCGGCAGCCGCGCGAGAAGATCATTCAGCTTAGCTTCTTCCAAATTCATCTTAAGCCCGACCTTGTCTCGAGCGTTGAGGGCTCCTTGTAACAACAAAAAAATTCGTTGGAGTTTGGTTTGCTTCCAAGCATCCTGCATCACAGCGTGATTCGCGATTACCTGAGGGTAGGATTCGATTAATACTTCAAGGATTCGCAGATTATTAGCCTGGAGTGACGCGCCCGTTTCCGTAATTTCCACAATTGCGTCCACTAACTCGGGCACTTTGACCTCAGTGGCTCCCCAGCTAAATTCAACTGCGGCTTCAATCCCGTGCGCCTGCAAAAACCGTCGAGTGATGCCGACCGCCTCGGTGGCAATCCGCTTACCGGCCAAATCCTCAATCCGCTGAATGGGCGAATTTTCCGGTACAACGAGGACCCAGCGGGTCGGATTCGAGCTGGTTTTGCTATAGCTAAGGTCGCCGAGCACAACGACGTTAGAACCGCTTTCCTCGATCCAGTCTTTGCCGGTGATCCCACAATCGAGGAAACCGCGCTCGACATACCGGCTGATTTCCTGAGCTCGCAATAACCGAACCTCCAGTTCGGGGTCGTCGATCACCGGTTTATAGGACCGTTTATTAAGTGTAATCCGATATCCGGCCTTCGCAAATAGTTCCAGCGTAGCCTCTTGGAGGCTTCCGGATGGCAACCCGATGCGAAGTTTGTTTTGGCTCATCAATTAAAAAGGGGCGTTTACGTACAGGCAACTTCCGTCACAAGCCAGAAAATTCTTTTGGAAATCGGACGTTTTTTAGATGCGCGGCAAACTTCTTACGCGGGCCGCGACGGAAGCGCGCGGATTGGCAATGGACTCAGTCCAAGCGGCTAGTTCCGGTCACCTTGGCTTGCCTTTGGGCGACGCGGAGATAGGGGCGGTTCTCTTTGGACACGCGCTGCATTATTACCCCGATGATCCTCGTTGGCTCGGTCGAGACCGGTTCGTTCTATCGGCCGGGCATGGCAGCATGTTTTTGTATTCTTGGCTGCACCTCGCTGGCTTTGATATCTCTATCGAAGACATCCGCAACTTTCGACAACTGCACAGTAAGACTCCTGGGCATCCAGAGTTTGGCGAAACACCGGGAGTAGAATGTACTACCGGCCCACTGGGGCAAGGAGTTGGAAACGCAGTAGGCATGGCGATTTCAGCGAAGATGGCGGCTGCTCGTTTTAACACCGCAAAGCAGGCGATCATTAATCATAAGGTGGTATGCATTGCCGGGGATGGCTGTCTTCAGGAGGGCGTAGCGGCCGAGGCATCGGCGTTCGCCGGTCATTACAAACTCGACAACTTGATCCTGATCTACGACTCGAACTTGGTCACTCTCGATGCGATGGCAAAACTCTCGCAGAGCGAGGATACGGCACAGCGATTTTCCGCCTACGGTTTTGACGTACAGCAGGTCGACGGTCACAACATGGAGGAATTTCTCGCCGTCTTCGAGAAGGCGAAAGGAGCGACCAGCGGCCGCCCGCAATTCATAGTTGCGCACACCATGCAAGGCGCACGGTGAGGCCGGCGTTAAGTTTGTAGACGCCGCTCGAAAAGCATTAGGCTTGCCCGACGAGAAATTCTACGTCTCTACTGAAGTCAGAGACTATTTTGCAGAACACAAGCAGACGTTAAAGAAAGCATACGACGCCTGGCAAAAGATGTTTCGTGATTGGCAAGAAGAGAATCCAAAACTGGCGGCTCTGCTTGAACAGGGCATCAAGAATGAGATCCCGCACGATCTATTGCAGCGTGTCCCGGAGTTTCCCGCTGACGCGAAGATCGCGACCAGGAAGGCCGGAAGCGAGGTGTTGCAACCACTTGCCCAAGCCTTACCCCTGTTAATTGGCGGGAGTGCCGACCTGTACGGCTCTACTCTTAATTATATCGAATCTGATAAGGATTTTAATCCGGAGAATTGGTCGGGAAGGAATATCCGGTTCGGAATCCGGGAACACGGAATGTGCGCGATCCTAAACGGCATCGCTTACGACGGAATTTTCCGTCCTTCCGGGGCGACGTTCCTCGTGTTTGCGGATTATTGTCGTCCGTCCATCCGGTTGGCCGCGCTGGCCAAGCTTCCGGTAATTTACATCTTTACCCATGATTCGGTCGGCGTCGGTGAAGATGGTCCCACTCATGAGCCGGTCGAAACGGTCAGTGGTTTGCGGGTTATTCCGAATTTGGACGTTTACCGCCCGGCCGATCCAGAGGAATGTGCGGCCGCATTTGTCGCTGCTCTCGAGCGGACCGATGGACCGACATTGCTGGCTTTGACGCGTCAGGCCGTGGCCAATTTGACAGAGATCCCGGCCAATCAACGCCGGCAAGGAGCAGTTCGCGGCGCTTACATTTTGCATAAAGAGACCTCTCCTTTGCAGCTTATTCTCATCGCGACCGGTTCTGAGGTTCAGCACGCTTTAGCCGCTGCGAAAGAGTTAGGCAATAGGTTTGACCGCCAGGATACGCCTTATCGAAACGAAGTTTTGCCGCCTTCTTGCCGGAAAAGAGTATCGATCGAAGCCGGTGCTACTCCACTTTGGTACAAGTACGTCGGTTTGGACGGAAAGACCGTGGGAATTGATCGGTTTGGATTGAGCGCTCCGGGTGGGAAGGTCATGAAGGAGCTCAGAATTACCGCTGAGCACCTGATCGAGGTAGCGAAAACGCTCCTCTAGCGTATTCGGTGCGGTTCCGGCCGCTACCGGATCCGACATAGTCCGGTATTGCGAGGTAGTCTCCTGTTGGGAGTGGGACGACGTCGGATCCCGATAAGCCAACTGGCGTGACCGGAACACGGACACCAGCGGAGCTTTTGGCTTGGGCTGAGCCTGGCCGGAAATAGTATTTGCGTATTCTCGGTAGACAATTAGAGATTATGCTCTGATGTCCGTCTCCGAGCTTCTTTCAAGTACCGAGATCAAGGCCCTGGCGCACAAGTTTGAATCTGCTGCCCCGGCCGAGATTTTGGCCTGGACGGCCGACACGTTTCCGGGGCGCGCTGCGATAGGGACAAGTTTCCAAGGAGCGGGCTTGGTGACAATTCATCAAGCGGTTACCGCTCAACTAGATCTGCCGGTCTTTACTATCGATACAGGATTACTTTTTCCTGAGACGCTCGAATTGAAGAGTCGTCTTGAAAAGTTCTTCGGTATTGATATTGAGACGCTTGAACCAGAACTCACCGTGAAGGGTCAAGCTCGCGAACTCGGTGCGAATCTTTGGGAACGAAATCCAGATCTCTGTTGCACAATCCGAAAGGTGATGCCATTGCAAAGAAAGCTTTCAGAGCTGGATGGGTGGATTTCGGGGTTGCGTCGAGACCAATCTGACACCCGTGCGTCTACTCAAGTACTGGAACTATACGAATTCGATAAGTTGCACGGAAAGCAGATCGTAAAAGTGAATCCTCTCGCCACATGGAGTTCCGCTCAAGTGTGGGACTATATCCGTGAACATCGCATTCCTTACAATCCGCTAAAAGACCGCGGCTTTCGGAGTATTGGCTGCTGGCCATGTACCCGTTCGGTAGGTAGCGGCGAATCGGATCGCGCCGGCCGCTGGATTGGATTTGAGAAGAATGAGTGCGGAATTCATACGTTTCTAGGCGAGAACATTTGATGGACGAGCGGTTTGCACATCTGGACGCTCTCGAGAGCCAGAGCGTATACATCTTGCGCGAGGCTTATCGAAAATTCCGGCGCCTGGCGATGCTTTGGAGTGTTGGAAAAGACTCTTCCGTACTTTTGTGGCTGATGCGCAAGGCGTTCTTTGGTCATTTGCCAATCCCCTGCGTCCAGATCGACCTCGTGATTGGCCAAAACCGGGAAGCGCTTAAGACCGGGCGGACATTTCCCCAGGGTGCATTGACCCGCGTCGAGTGTTGCGGATTGCTCAAGCGAGATGCGCTCCAGGCGGTGATTGAGGAGCGTGGCTATCAAGCAGTGATCGTGGGAATTCGCAGGGATGAGGAGGGAACGCGGGCAAAAGAACGTTACTTCTCGCCCCGAGATAAAAACTTTGAATGGAATTTTCGAGATCAACCGCCGGAGCTCTGGGACCAATTCAAGACAGATTTCGACCCGGGAACCCATATTCGAATTCATCCGTTGCTGCATTGGACGGAGACGAACGTCTGGGAGTATATAGAGCGGGAAAACATCCCAGTGGTGGACTTATACTTTGCCCGGAATGGCTTTCGCTATCGGAGTCTGGGATGCGCGCCGTGCACGAAACCTGTACAATCGGCCGCAAGTTCGGTTCCAGCCATTATCGCGGAACTCCGCGAGACTAAGCTTTCGGAAAGGAGTACGCGTGCTCAGGATCAGGAATCAGAAGACGCTTTTGAACGGTTGCGAGCCAGTGGCTACATGTGAGAGGAAACGGCATCGGCGACAGATCTGTCCGAACAAGCTTTGTCCGACGATTCGGATCGCGAATTCGTCGAACCAGCGTTTGGAGAAAAGGCTTTTCGTGTGGTTATCGTGGGTCATGTTGATCACGGTAAATCTACGCTGGTCGGCCGCCTTCTGTATGAAACGGGGTCCCTTCCGGAAGGTAAATATGAGGAGATCCAAACGATTTGTCGCCGGAGGAATATGCCTTTTGAATGGGCGTTCCTCATGGACGCGCTGCAAGCGGAACGGGATCAGAATATAACGATCGATGTCTCGCAGATTTGGTTTCATAGCGCTCTCCGCAACTATGTGATTATTGATGCGCCCGGGCATAAAGAATTCCTCAAGAACATGGTCACAGGTGCCGCGACCGCGGACGCAGCGCTCCTCTTGATTGCGGCCAACGAAGGAGTTCAGGAGCAAAGCCGACGTCACGCCTACCTGTTGAGCTTGTTGGGGGTAGGTAAGGTGCTGGTCGTGGTCAATAAGATGGATCTCGTGAGCTATTCGTCAGACGTTTTCGCTCAGATCGAGGCTGAGTACCGTGCATTTCTGAAGCAGCTTCGAATAGAGCCGATCCGCTTTGTCCCCATTTCGGCGCGAGATGGCGTAAATCTCATCGCCGCTCAAACGAAGCATTTGGGTTGGTATGATGGACCGACGCTGATCGACGCGTTGGACCAATTGGAAGCGCCGAAGTCAGCGAGTGACGGGCCATTGCGATTTGCCGTACAAGACATTTATCGGTTCGACGAACGAAGAATCATCGCGGGCCGAGTCGAATCGGGTAGTCTACGCGTCGGAGAACAAATCCTGTTCGCGCCAGCCAACAAGGAATCGACGGTTGCCTCCATCGAATCGTGGCAGGCTCCTCCTAGTGCGGTTGCGCGCTCTGGTCAGTCGATTGGAATTACTCTCAAAGAACAGATCTTCGTAGAACGCGGCCAAATCGCGGCCACCGGTGACGCGATGCCGATCGAAACCAATCGTTTTCGCGCTCGTCTGTTTTGGATGGGTGATCGGCCGCTCACGCTTGGACGGCGCTACAAGGTGAAGCTCATGACTCAGGAAGTTGAATGCCAGGTGGCTTCCATCGATCGGGTGATTGATGCTTCGTCGCTCGAGACCACTTCCAGTATCCGCCGATCCGTCGGCAGAAATGAAGTTGCCGAGATTACAGTCCAAACGAGAGGTCCTATTGTCCTGGACAATTACGATCGTCTAGCGGTGAGCGGGCGATTCGTTCTGGTTGACGAAAATGATGTCGCCGGTGGCGGCATCGTTTTTGGTGGACAGTATCTCGATCGGGCACCCTATCGTAGTTCCAATATTTCGTGGGCGGAAGGCCAGGTGAGTTTGGGGGAGCGGATCGAACGCAACGGTCACCGCGGCCTGGTTGTTTGGTTTACCGGGTTGTCTGGTGCTGGAAAATCGACTTTGGCGTACGCGCTGGAACGAGAATTGTTTGATCGGCAAATGCACGTTTGCGTCATGGACGGGGACAATCTTCGCCACGGCCTGAACGCCAATTTGTCTTTCAGTCCTGAAGACCGAGTCGAAAACATCCGGCGGGCGGCGGAGGTCGCAAAACTGATGGCAATGACCGGTCTGGTCGTGGTCACTTCCTTCATTTCTCCTTATCGAGCTGATCGGCTGAAGGCGCGCCAAATCGTTTCCAGTGGCGGAGTCGAGTTTGTCGAGGTACACGTTTCTGCTCCGATCGAAGTTTGCGAGAGTCGCGATCCGAAGGCGCTGTACCAAAAGGCGCGCGCCGGGCTGATTCAAGGTTTTACCGGTATCGACGCGCCGTACGAGACGCCCGAGGATCCCGAGTTGATCCTCAAAACCGGACAAGAGAGCATAGCGACTTCTTTAAATCAGTTATTGGCCTTTGTGATTCCCCTACTCCGGTTGGATGAAGCCGAATACGAAATTTGAATCGAACGTAGTTTCGTGGCTAGTGGCCCTACCGTGGGACGAATCCCGATAACCGGAATTTTTTTGATCTTGTTTTCTTTAGCTTCTGGAGCAACACAGGCCGAAGAATCTGAACTCTTGCGCCCAGGGTCGATGAGTCTGGCCCTGACCTTCACGACACAGGCGGATCAAGGTCTTTACAGTTTGGCTTGGTCTCCGAATAGCCAAACTCTTGCTTGTGGAGGGTTGAACAAGATTTGGCTGTTTTCCGCGCCCGGCTTTGGAGCGCTTGGACGGCTAGCCGCCGAGCAAGGAGAAGTCTGGGGCTTAGCATGGGCGCCGACCGGCAATCTCTTAATTTCCGGAGGAATCGATGGTTCCCTGATCTGGTGGGAAAACAGAACATTGCTGAAAACGCGCAATGAGGGAGGCGCCATTTATGATGTTGCTTTCTCGCCAGACGGTCGGGAATTGGCGGTGGCAGATGATTCGGCTACTACCAAGATTTGGAAGATCGAAGGTTATCCGAGATCGACTATCCAGCTGGATGGAGCTGGCTTAGGCGTGAGCTGGGCGCCACATGGCCGCGACCTGGTCATCGGGACCGGTCAAGGGGGGAGCAGCCTCTTGGTGCTCGACGCCAACAGCGCGGAGGTGCGGTGGCGGAGCCAAAATGTTCCATCGGGCTATCGAGCTCCATACGGGTTCGGAAAAGATGAAGTCAACGGAGTGGCCTACTCTCCCACTGGAAATTGGATAGCTGCAGCGTTCCAAGACGGTCGGATCTTGATATTCGGCGCGCGGACCGGTCGCAAGCACCTTGGCCTGCAGCTGCATCGACCGGGAAGTGGCGGCGCTCGACGAGTGACTTGGTCTGCGGACGGGAAATGGATCGCTAGCTGTGGGGAAGATGGCCGAGTCAACCTAGTTTCGTTTTCCCATCCAAACCGGCGAGTGGAACTGCTGAGTACCTCGAAAGCGGTGTGGGAGGTTGCCTTCTCGCCCGATAACCGGTGGTTGGCCGCCGTTGGCGACGAAGGACGAGTTTGGGTCTGGGACGTATCTAGTCAGAGTGATCGCAGTAGTCCGAGCAACCGGAATAGGCACAGCAATCACAGTAGACACGGAAGACGCTAGATGTGCCGCGGGAAGCACTTGCCTGTGAGCCGTTTTATCAAGTCAGTTTAATCCACTCGCTGCACATAATTACAGTTCGACGGCAGGACAAGATGTCGTTGTTGCGCTGCCATTACGGTCGTTGCAATGGCTGGACCTGCGCGAGCTCATCGCGGATGCATCTCGACTACTAAGCCAATAGCGATTGGGCCACCATCCAACATGGGGTGGAAAATGTGTCCGCTGAAATAGACCTTTGGACGAAGAGAACGAACGAGGAGGAACATCGCTGAAAGCGCCATGATAAATTCGAATGGCGGCAACACACTGATCCGGGCGGGTAGCTTCGCTGGTCCTTTCTTACCAGCTACGCGTTTTGCGTTACCCTAAGCGGGCCGCAACTTCGTAGCGCGTCAAACTTTTACACGATTCTTTTCGATCTCGATTCCGTTGAAACGTTCGGCCTTACAGATAGCCGACGCGTCGCAAAAAACCCGCTAACCTCGCCAGTATACACCGTTGAGGTCGATCTCTTCCGCCCAGCCAGGAGGTCAATGTCATTCGGTTGACACCTAGTTTTGTTGCCGTCTGACGATCACTCTCAGGTGACTCTTCCGTGTACCGCTCCAACGCTCTCAAAACTTCTTCGGTGCTCATACGCGCGGAAGGCAACGCCACCCGTGACGAAGGGTCAGAGTGGTCAGGCCCATGATGATCGAAGCCTGTCGATTCCATAATTGAACGCGAGCGCTGCAGGCTAACACGGTCAGCGAATGAAGAATAGTCGGGAAATACCCTGTTTCAGGTATCAGGGCATCACTCAAAAATAGAGAAGCCTCCGGAAATTCGACGGCAGCGAACATCAGTTGTGCTGCGCCTCGTAGCTATCGGTGAAATACTTCTCCTGCTTCAGTTCGTCACCTTCAGCCTTGTCGGAATCGATATCTTCAGTGTCAATGTCCTTGCTGCCCTCCTCATTCTTATCGTCGGGCTTGATGCTTTCACCCTCTGGTTTCATGCCCTGTAGTTCGGGACCGCTTCGAAAGTCTTTTCTCCCGAATATTACGGCTCTTCCAAAGAGGAGGAAGCATCGTCCAGGTGTTCGAGGCGAGTGGCAGCTTCGGTCAGGCGTCTGAGAGCATCGGCGTCTAAAGGGGGAGGGGGATAGAGGACTTCAAAATCTTCTGGCGTTTCACGATCCGCCTCTTCCCAGCGGCGCATTTCTCCGGATTCGGTAAGGAGACAGCATAATGATCCTCTGTTAGCCTCCTGCTGGTCATGAAACTCCGGTTCTTGCTCTTGAATTCGTATTCCGGGGTCATAACTGACTTTCGTTTGCCTCGGTAACAATCATCTGGTCGACGGCAAAGAAAACTCGCGGCGGTAAGCGGTCGGAGCCATCCGCAAATGGCGGTGAAATAACCGCGAAAAATAAAATTGGTCGTTAAACCCGATTTTCATTGCTATCTCCTGCATGGAAAGGTCCGTCGTCTTTAGCAACTCACAAGCACGGCTCATCTTAAGGCGAGTAAAGAATTGGATCGGGGAGAGGTTCGTCTGCCGCCTGAACACGAGACTAAAGTGAGCGGCGGACCAACCCGCTGAGTGAGCGCAATCACTGAGAGCCAATGGTCGTTCCACATTTTCTCGCATGTACCTGATTGCCTGCAACACCCTGTCTTCGGCCAGTCGGCGACGAAGGAGAGACGATTTTTGATGAACGCGGCACAGGCCAAGCAGGCGTGCTAATGAAGTAGAAAGGCCAAACAGATCTTTGTCGGTATAGCCGCTAAGAGCATAGCGATAGGTTTCTTCGAATGCATCGGTCACAACAGCAAGGTCACTGATCCAGAACCGCGGTTCACTGACCGTGATCTCCATAGCTTGCAAATAGGTGGCAGCCGCTGTTCCCAGAAAATGGACCCAGAATATCGTCCATGGTCGCTCCTGGTCGGCTTGGTACCGATGACATGCATCCGGTGGCAGGATAATTGCATACCCCTCTTCGAGCTGCCAGATCTTCGATCCCAGCTTACAACTACCAGCTCCCGCCAAACAGACAATCAGGATATATTGTCCCGACCCGTGGAGTCTCTCGACGAAATGATATTTTGCCTGATTAAACCTTCCGATATGAGTCGGGAAAAGTAGATTGCATACCGGCGACCTCAGACCATGAGCAACGATCCTTGGCGGAACCACCACCAA
>WNFN01037734.1_pt1 | contig 10772 bp, 6 predicted proteins | sample 5400161 | NCBI WGS metagenome assembly WNFN01 (sample SAMN13153353, study PRJNA577476) | soil metagenome | isolation source: 80 cm saprolite on Douglas fir-dominated hillslope | place: USA:California | collected 2013-09-17
TCGAGAAGCAGCAACCGAAGATTTCGAAGCAGGAGTACTTGCCCAGCTGGACAGCTTATATCGTACTGCCCTGCGCCTTACGCGAAATCAGCAAGAAGCAGAGGATCTCGTGCAAGAAACTATGCTCAAGGCTTTTCGTTTCGCCAACACCTATCAACGCGGAACGAACCTGCGTGCCTGGCTTTTCCGCATTCTGAATACCTCCGCAATTAATCGCTATCGCAAGCAGGCCACGCATCCGGCCACAACGCCGCTACCAGAAGGCGAAGAGTTCTACCTCTATAACCGTATTCGCGATATCAACGGCCAGGAGTTGAGCACGGCCGCCGAGGACGAGGTGCTGAGCCAGTATCTGGACGAAGATGTCTACCAGGCGCTCAACGACCTGCCGATAAATTTCCGTATGCCTATTATCCTGGCCGACATCGAAGGACTTTCTTATAAAGAGATTGCGCAGGCCCTCAATATCCCGATCGGCACCGTGATGAGCCGCATTTCGCGCGCGCGCCGGCATCTCCAGCGCTCACTGTGGAATTACGCTAGAAATCGCGGCTATCTCAGCGATGAAGAGAAAGAAGCAGAGAAGATTTAAGATGAAGACGGACCAGGCGGTGCCACTGCCTGGTCCGTCTTCATCTTAAATCTTCTCTGCTGTTTAGCTTCTCATCACTAAGGGCGCTGTGGCGTTTACCTGGCGTGGGGCGATGGACGCGCGCTGCAAGGTAAAGGAAAAGGTGCTGCCTTCACCGGGAACGCCGCTACTCTCCACCCAGAGGCGCCCGTTCATGGCCTCAACCAGGCGTTTGGTGATATACAGACCCAGACCGGCTCCGCGCACCGGGCTATTCATATCTCTTTCCAGGCGTACAAAACGTTCAAAGAGCCGCTGCTGCTGCTCTTGCGGAACTCCCAGGCCGTAATCGCGCACAGAAATCTTGATCAGCCCCTGCCCTTGTAGCGCCAGCATCTGAATGGTCGTGCCGGCTGGCGAGTACTTGAGCGCGTTACTGACCAGATTGAGCAGAATCTGGCGCAGGCGCAATTCATCAGCCTGTACAAAAAGGCCGGGCGCAATCGCCAGATTGATTGCGCGTGCCTCTCGCATGGTTACAGCCTCTAAAATCTCCATCACATGGCGTACTGAGCTGATCAGTTCGACCGGAGTGAGGCGAATACGTTCACCATCAATTTGCAGCCGACTGGCATCCATAATATTCCCTACCATCAACGCCAGTTCATCGCAGCTCCGATGAGCCTTCTGGATAAACTCAGTCCGCGTCTCTAAGGATAACTCGTTATTGTATTGATTCAATAGCTCGATATAGCCCTGCACCGCCGTCAGCGGTGTACGCAATTCGTGTGAGGCGGTCATGATAAACTGATCTTTGAGTTGATCCAGCTCCTTCTGGCGCTCATAGGCAGCTCGCAGCGCGATAGTAATCTGCGCATTTTCCATGGCTGCCGCGCATTGGCGCGCGAACATGCCCAGAATGCGCTTCTCCTCCAGAGAAAAAACGTGAGGGCGCGCGAAGGAGAGCATCAGCACACCCAATCTCCGCTGGCCCTTGCACAAGGGCAGCCAGGCAAAGGATATGCCTGAGAGATGCTCCAGACAGACTGGCACCTGGCCTGGACGAATCGCGCTATTCTGCCCGTTGCGCTCCCGAAAACAGGCCGACCAATCCTGCTCCTGCAACTGACCCACCCATTCTTGCTGTAACAACGACGGTCCCTGCCCGGCATGCACTGTACGATGCAGGGCCACACGCTCCGGCATATACAGCCAGATCTCGGCCGCCGCCTGCATCGCCTCTGCCGCGACCTGGGCATAAGCTGCCGCGACCTCCTCGATATGCATGTAGGTGCGCTCTAAGCGCGAGCTGGCGCTATATAACGAGTTGAGCACCGCAACATGCCGGCTGGCCTGAACATACAGGCGCGCTGTCTCCAGCATTGAGGAGAAACGGGCCAGCAGCAGATGAATAAACTCAAAGTCAGGACCGGCATACATCTGCCCATCCCCACGCTCACCCAGGCAGAGTACGCCGATCATCTTGCCCTGCGCGCGCACTGGCACTAGTAGCGGATCAACCTCCACTGGCGGCGTAGTAACCAGATAACGCGCCAGCCCGGCTGGTTTCCCACGCTTCGCGTCTAATGCCTCGTGCAAAAAGAGTGGCCGCTGCGCCTCAGCCACGCGCAGGGTAACCGGATGTTGAGCCTCCACCACATCCACGCTACCATTCCCAAACACCTGCATAAAGCTGGCCAGTTGCCAGAGCAATTGTCCACGCATCACGCCCTGAACCTGGCTGGACTCCAGCGTGGGCGCGAGATGAAAATAGCCGGTCCGCTCATCGAGCACGTACAGACATACCTCCTGTGTCTCAAAGGCCTGCATCATGGCCAGCAACAACAGTTCAGAGGCTTTATTCAGATCAAATGTCTCGCGTGTCAGCAGTTCAGGCCGCTGCATATGCCGGTGATAATAGCGAAATTCCGGGAAGAACAGTTGCTCCGTCGTCAGGCGTGCCAGCCACCAGGTTAATGGCCCCAGTATTGCCATAGACGACGTGACAATGATAATCTGCTCCAGCTTGAGATGCGCCCCATCAAAGATCCGTCCACTCACGGCCACAACCAGGTAACAGAGCACAGCCAGGCCAATCGTGCCCGCCGTCCAGGCCACAGCGCGCCGAATGTACAGATCAAAGACCAGAATCTGGTAGCGCAACACCGAATAGCCCGGCGCCAGTGGCAGCAAGAGCAGCGGCAGTGAACTCCACTGGCTATCCACCACATAACGCTCCGGCAAATCCAGAGCCTGAGGCAGGATGGTCAGAAAAAAGACCGGCGCACAGGCCAGCACCACACCAATCACAAAGAGCAGCAATTGCTGGCGCGTGCGCAACTCGTGCGAGAGAATATACGAGCCAACGATGGTTAGCAAAATACAGGCCAGCGCGAGCGCGTAGTAAAAGTTGACCGCTGTATCCAGCCACGCGGGCATCCGATAGGCTAGCACATTCTTCGCCAACGCATAAGCTCCAGTCCCGCCGGCACAGGCAATATTTCCGGCAATATAGGCGCCCAGCAAGACACGCCCACACAAAGCAGAGGTGCGATACCTCCCTTGCCTGCCTGTACGCAGAGCCGCCAGATAATTATACGGAAAGAGCAGAAGCAGAATCGAGAACGAGGCCAGTGCAATAGCGCTACTGATCCCCGTCGCCGTGGTCAATAACACACCCGGCGCATTATCAGAGGTTTGATTGGCAAAAGTCACCATCATAGCCAGCGCAAAGCAGAAGAGCAAACTGGCCACTCCACGCTGGCGGGCAAAGAGCCAGACCAGACTTCCCACCGCCAGATAGGCCAGAGCAGTCAGAGCGGAAAAACCAAAGCGCACCAGGCTGACTGTAGACAGATTATCCCCCTGTGGAAAAAAATCGAGCGCATTGACCACTAGCAAAGCCGCGCAAAATACCGAGGCCACTGAGATCAGTAACCAGCGCCCGACACGCCTGTATCGCCCGCGAGCAGAACGCCTAATCCCTTCCATGTTTCATCCTTACTACCATCTTTTGATTCTATCTCTTGTCTACTGATCCTAACTACCTATCTTCTTCTCTACCTGGCTTTCTATAAGTACATGCTCTAATCCCAACACCCTGCACAGAGCCGGTGAGAGAGTTCGTTCGCCTACAAGTACACATAAAGACTCCCTGGCGCGCTCTCGATACAGGAGAGCCACACCCCAGGTAGTGATAATGCCTTCCCGCAGGGCAGTGAGATATATCTCTCGTTCTGCATTCGCCAGCACATCTATGCGCCGGAAGTCGATTGCGCGCACCTCCAGGGCATAGACATCGCGCAGCGAGCGAGCTGCCAGTACAATCGGCAGTGTCTTTTTGCTCCAGTTGAGCAGCAATGCCCAGCAAACGCCCCACTTCTGCGCAGCGCTCAATGCCCGCCTCCCCGATCCTGGCGCAGAGCGCCCCCATCTGGCAGGCCAGGCTCAGCAGCGCGCCCGCCTTGGCCGCCGCAATCGCAAGGCATTCATCCCGCGTAAGATCACAGGCCGGGCGCCTCTCTGCTAGCAGATCCTGCTGTTGACCCGTCGAAGCCTGGAGAATAGCACGCTGCATCATGTCCATGAGACGCGCCGGTACAGTGACTGGCAAAGCCAGATCCAATAAGGCAAGCAGTATGCACTGAGACAGCGATATCAGTGCAAGAGCTACATTCAAGGCCCGCGCCATCCCTATCCGCGCGATCAGCGGAGTTGTGTCATCATCCATGACATCATCCAGCAAATCGGTCGCGCTGACCACACATTCCATAGCTAGAGCCACATCACAGGCCGCGTCCACCCATAAACCGCCAGCCTCAACGGGCGCGCGTAGATCCTGCGCCAGACAGAAAGGCAGCAGCGCCCAGCGCCCATCCAGTTCCCGCGCGGGACGATGCAGCAGCTTGCCCTCCAGCGCCAGCGCCGCGCCTACATCCTCCCGCAACGCAGGCTCTAAACCATCTAGATATCTCCGCAGCCGCTCGCAGAGCACACGCCGAGCTTCCTCCAGATCCGTTGTTTCGATCATGACCATCCTGCCCTGTTGCATCAATCAACACGAACTACCTTCAGGCATGCCACCATTTCTCATCCGCGTGCAAAGGCTGTGCGGAGATCAGGCACGGCACCAGGCGCAACAAAATATCTGTGACACATGGAGAGTAGTTCCCACTTCCAATCACACACACCGGATCAAGCGCCAGTTCACATCTCGCGATCTGATCCGTCACTACGCGATGGACAAATTCCTGAATCTGCTGCTCTTCCACTTGCTTCTTTCCCCCAGCCAGCGCCTGAACGATTCTCTTCCTTCATGGCAGGCGGCATCAGGCCCGGCCAAATCCTATCGACAAACACTGTCAGATTATGCCAGCAAACGGGAAATCTGGCGGGAGGTGTCTGTGTGGAGGGCCTGTCTTCTGAGTTGTACTGTTTCAATACGTCAATCGCCTGTTTGAGACACTTCCTACTGCAAAATCAATTGACCTTTTCGGATTCCTACGGTATACTATCCCTGGGCTGAAGCGGTCAAACATATGCTTGATACCCATCCGCTTTGAGGATACTGCAATACCGACCTATCCCCCGGTGCTACCATACAGTATACTGATGTCAACAAACCAGACAATTCGCATCTCTACCTTTGCATGAAGAGAGGGCGAAACGAGGCTGGTGGATGGGCAAAATCCATCCACCAGCCTCGTTTCGCCCTCTCTTCATGCAAAGGTAGAGACGTTATCAGTCGGCGCTTGCGCCTTCGATCCCTTCTACTACTATTTTCTCGCCTACGCTGTGTTCAATCGCGGCCAGCTCTTCCGCTGAGCCTTGAATATGCGGGCCCTTAAACCACACGCGCGCACTGACAAGCCACCAAACGACCAGGATGATCAGCGCGCCCAGCACAACGACCGGGGTATAGTTGAAGTTCTGGGGAGTAACCGGACGCGCGGTTGGCAGCATGAAGAGCACAGAAATGAAGAGCACCCAGAGAACTGCGATAATCCCAATGGGCCTGCTCCACGCTCCCAGATGCCAGGGACCACGGCGGAAATCCTGCGCGAAAAGGCGTAGCAAAATCGGCAGCGCGTATGCGATATACAGGCCGATGACGGCAATCGAAGTCACGGCGAGATAGGCCACGTCGCTGACCACTGAGGGCACAGCTAGAATAAACGCAGCCACTGCCGCCAGGAAAATTGCGTTGCGCGGCGTGCGCCCCCTATCCAGGCTATGCCACAGATGCGAGAACGGCACGGCTCCATCGCGCGAGAAGGCGTAGATCATACGCGAGTTGGTGGTAATCGAGGACATGCCACAGAAGAACTGAGCCACGACCGCGAGCAGAAAGAAGAGCGTGCCCAGCGCCACGCCCAGCCGGCTCTCCAGAATAAAGAGTACCGGGTTAATATAGCCACCAGCGGCAGCCAGGTCCGGCACAGCAGCAACCAGGCCCATCAGCAGCGCATAGCCAGCGAAGAAGGAAACCACCACGGACATAACTACACCCCAGGGTGCGCGTGTGGCGGCGCCAACGGTTTCTTCGGTCATATGCGCGGAAGCATCGTAGCCTGTATAGGTATACTGCGCCAGCAGTAAGCCCAGCAGGAAAGCGTACCAGATGGGGAAACCAGTGCCATTAAAGGCCTGAGTTGGTGTAAAGAGCGTGCCGGCGGAATTCAACGGGGCCGCGTGCGCGACAACGGTCGTAAAATGTGAGGCAGCGGTAAACTGGAAGCCCAGCACTGTTGCCAGAACAACGCCTCCGGCAATCAGGATCACGCCGACGATATGCCACCAGACGCTGATATCGTTCAAAAGCGCAACAATGCGCACGCCAAAGATGTTGAGCAACGCGTGCGCCGCCAGGACGACGGCATAAATGCCCAGCGTCGCCCACTGCGTCGCCGGATTAATGGCCGCCACCGTGGCCAACGTGGCCGGAAAACTGGGGAACCAGGCGTTGAGCAGCACATCAATGGAGACGGCCAGCCCATAATCAATGCCGGCGGTAATCGCAAACTGCCCGATCAGGTTAAACCAGCCAGTAAACCAGCCCCAACCAGGCCCACCCAGCTTCGAGGCCCAATAATAGAGCCCTCCAGCAGTAGGAAAAGCCGAAGCCAGTTCAGCCATGCCCAGCGCAACGATCACGACGAAAACTGTTACCAGCGGCCAGCCAATCGTGGCTGCGGTAAATCCCGCGTTGATCGGAACCAAATAAAAAAGGGTAAGACACCCACTCAGTACAGAGATAATCGTAAATGATATGGCGAAGTTGGAGAAGCCCCCCATGGCGCGGAAAAGCTCCTGGGCATAGCCCAGAGCGTGCAGGCGTTTGATATCCGCCGCGATCAATTCTTCGCGGGCGGAACGGTTGGATGAACTCACAGAATACCTCCAAAAGACCGAAAAGCGATGTCGATAGATTAACCTGAGAAACGCGCAACCTCCTTTCCGCGCAAGCCAGATCTTGCCTTGCGCGCATGCAGAGAACAAAGACCTCTCGCTAAGCGCCTCCGCATTTTTTCTCTGCTATATGCACAATTTTGCCCGACGCACAGGCCTTTCGTCAAGCGTTTTGACAGCCATTCCATAGACTTTTGCTCTTTTTTGACTGGCAATCGGCGATTACCAGTCAAAAAAGAGCAAAACGCACCCTTTACGCAGTGTGAAGATATGAATTCCTGCATTGACAAGAGCGTGTTCTTACCGTTAGAATCGGGGAAGTGCAAAAAACGCTCTGCGCTTTCACCGCCAGGAGAAATATTTCATGTCTAATCCGAAACAAGCGCCAGCCACTCCCTCCGCACAGCTCTTTGCGTTAGAACAGCCCGACGCGTCCGGGGTGCTGACAAGCACAAGGGAGGTAGTGCTAGTAGAAAGCTGGTTGTACCAGAGCAGATGCCAGCAGGCACGGAGCAGGCTTCTGCTCTGTCGAACTGGCCGGCACACTATCACTTTTTTGATGGGAGCGAGCGCACGGTGAACTGGATGCTACTGTTGGATGCACTGAATTTTTGTTTCTGGGGCGAAAAGGACCAGCCGCGCTGGCAGATTGCGTACCAGGGTGAGGTGCTGAATGGCTACTGGGCGGAGGCTGCTGCCCTGCGCCGGGCTGTGGAAGAGGGCAAACCTGTATGGGACGCGGAGTATCTTAGTACTATAAGCGCCCAGGAACTGGCTGCGATCTTTCGTGGTCCTTCTACTGAGACACCCGCTATTCCTCTGTTCGAGGAACGCCTGAGGATTGCTCACGAGGTCGGCCAGGTTCTGCTGGAGCGTTTTAACGGACAATTCTCCCACCTGGTTGAACAGGTAGAGCATCGTGGGGTAGAGTTAGCACTGGCGCTAGCTAAGCATTTCTCATCTTTTCGCGATGTCGCGATCTACGGTTCTCAAGAAGTACGCTTTTTGAAACGCGCCCAGATTTGCGTAGCAGATCTGCATGGCGCGTTTAACGGCCAATTGTGGGGAACGTTTACTGATCTGAATCAGCTGACGATTTTCGCGGACTATAAGCTGCCACAGGTGCTGCGCCACTACGGCGCGCTGGTCTACACGCCAGAGCTGGCCGCGCGTGTCGATCAGCAGGAACAGCTCGCGCCCGGCAGTTGGGAGGAAGTGGAGATCCGCGCGGCGGCGATCTGGGCCTGCGAGTTGCTCCGGCGTGAGACGGCTCGCTTGAGCACGCAGGCACCGACCGCTGCGGCGATCGATCAGTGGCTCTGGCACCTGGGCCAGGATGCGGAGTACATGCAGCCGTATCACCGGGTGCGCACAATTTATTATTAAACATCTGGTGTAAGTCAGGTGATCCAACTTGCTGAGTCAAGTGAAGCAATGCAGCGCAGCGGGGAGTATGAGTAGTAGCCAGGGCAAACAAGGCGATGGGGAGCAAGGCGATGGGGAGCAAGGCGATGGCAAGCATCGCCTCTACACTGGGGCATCCTGGAGGCAAGCTCCAGGCTCCCCCACTCCTCGCGAGGCGCTTCAACGGAGCAGAGAGGGCATCCACGAGCTAGCCTCGTGGATGCCCCAGTGTAGAGGCGATGCTTGCCATCGCCTTGCTCCCCATCGCCTCAACCTGACGGCTGTGAGACGGGCCTTGCGTCCGTCTCGGTCTCCTATCTCACACCAGGCGTTTTAAGGACTGTATCCTTGCGACGGATAAGAAAGAAACAGGCTTTCTGCGCATCGGGACAGGATATGGTGAGACGGCAATTCAGCGCTTTTTGAGGGCGTCTTTGCAAACAAACAGGACAGGAAACTTATGCGTCTAGATATGCTACTGGCCGGCTTAGAACAAACACCGCGCGCTTCGCGCAGCGGCCCACACTCTGAGTTGAACCTGGAACAGACGGAGATTACGTCGCTGGCCTATGATTCGCGCCAGATCCGGCCCGGCGGGCTGTTTCTCGCGGTGCCTGGCGAGCACACAGATGGCCGGCGCTTTCTCGCGGACGCGGCCCAACGCGGCGCGCTGGCGGCTCTGGGACCCGCCGGCGTGGGCGAGACGCCCCTGCCCTACATCGAGGTTGCCGATATACGCGCGGCCCTGGCTGATCTCGCCTGCACTTTTTATGGCCAGCCAGCGCAACAACTCTGCACGATTGGCGTGACCGGCACCGATGGCAAAACGACTACCAGCAACCTGATCAGCACCATCCTGGATGCAGCAGGCAAACGTAATGGCCTGATGACGACCGCGAACTTTAAGCTCAACGGCCAGGAATGGGAAAACTCGACGCGCCAGAGCACGCTGGAGGCCCTGGATATCCAGCAATTCTTGCGCCGCCTGCTCGACGAGGGCGCGACCCACGCGGTGATTGAATCGACCTCACATGGCCTGGAGCTCCAGCGGGTGCGCGGCTGCGCCTTTGATATCGGCGTGGTGACGAATATCACTCACGAGCACCTGGATTTCCACAAAAGCATTGAGAACTATCGCCGCGCCAAAGCCCGGCTCTTTGAAATGCTCGATCCCGCCCGTGATAAAGGCCTGGGCATTACGCCAGCCGCGATTCTCAATCAGGATGATGTATCGTATGAGGTTCTCAAGCCCTACTGCCGCGTACCAGTTCTGAGCTATGGCATCGATACGCCTGCCTCGGTGCGCGCGGTCGATCTACGTCTGGAGGCTGAGCAAACACGCTTCCGTGCGTTGCTGCCGGCTGGCGAAATCGAGATCGTCACGCGCCTGGTGGGCCGCTTTAATGTCAGCAACTGCCTGGCCGCCATCGCCACAGCCTACAGTCTGGGTATCAGCCCGGCTCTGATTGCCGCAACTCTCGCCACGGTTCAAGGCGTAACCGGGCGCATGGAGCGCATTGACGAGGGACAGCCCTTTACGGTCATCGTCGATTATGCCCACACGCCCGAGAGTCTGGAAAAGGTGCTCGCCATCCTGCGCCCGCTCACCAGTGGCAAACTGATGGCCGTCTTTGGCTCCGCTGGTGAACGTGATAGACAAAAACGTCCTATCATGGGAAAAATCGCCGCACAGATGGCTGATTTCTTCGTTATTACAGATGAAGATCCTCGCGAAGAAGATCGCCTGCATATTTTACAGGAAATCGCCGCAGGTGCGCGCTCTGCCGGCAAACGCGAGGATGAGGATTTTGTGTGTATCGCGGATCGCCGTGAGGCGATTAACACAGCCTTTGCTCATGCCGGCAAAGGCGACACAATCCTGCTAGCCGGGAAAGGTCACGAACAAAGTATTATCATCGGCACAACAAAAATGCCCTGGGATGATCGCAGGGTAGCACGCGAACAACTAGCTATTCTTTCGTCAATGTCACTGAAATGGAATGTATGACGTTTCACAAGTGTACGTATTTCTACTGATACAGAAAACGTTGCACGCCATGTTTTTCGGCTTTTGGGAGTTGATATGGAACCTATCTGGTTATTATGCTTATTTATCGCTTGCGCGTTTCTTAGCCTATCCCTCTGCTGGATAGCAAAGCTGCTCTTCCCCAAGTTTCGCAGCGGCGAATTTAAACCGGGACCACATCGCTCCGATATGCTGCCGGGAAGTGGACGCGAGATCAAGACGATAGAATTGCCGCTGGTTGGCGGTCCGGCCCTGACGCTGGCTATCATAGGAACAGGTATTCTGGCCGGCTACCTCTTCCATTTTAACGATCAGCAATGGCACCTCCTTTTGATTGGTCTGGGAGCGACCGTGGGTTATATG
>WNFN01193290.1_pt1 | contig 10772 bp, 10 predicted proteins | sample 5400161 | NCBI WGS metagenome assembly WNFN01 (sample SAMN13153353, study PRJNA577476) | soil metagenome | isolation source: 80 cm saprolite on Douglas fir-dominated hillslope | place: USA:California | collected 2013-09-17
CGTGCAGGAGCACAATGACCCGCTCTCCCTTGCCGGCAGTCACGTAGTGAAGCCGCATGCCCGGCTCGATGTCGGCGATTGCGTGGGTCCACGCTTGCGTTTTCTGATCACGCTCCCATGAATATTCCTCCATGTTCAAGATTTCTCTTCACGACGTGGCCTTTTCGCGAGCCACTTGCCGCCGTCCCATCCGTTCATGGTTGGGAAGACGATTGCCAACCTCCGCCTAGCGCTTTGTATAGAGCGATAAGGTCCAACGTCTGTGCCGTGTGGCTCTGCGCGAACAGATCTTCGTTAGCATACAGCTCGCGCTGGGCATCAAGTACCGCCAGGAAGTCTGTCAGCCCGGCCCGATAGCGTTCTCTCGAAAGCTTGAGCGCTTCCTCGTTCGCTCGTACCGCGCTTTGCAGACGCTCACGGCGAGATTGCTCGTTGGAGTAGTTCACCAGCGCATTCTCGGTCTCTTCAAGCGCTGAAAGTACCGCCGAGCGATAACGGATCACCGACTGCTGCAGGCGCGCATCCTGAACGCGGATGTTCGAGCGGATCCGTCCGCCAGTGAAGACCGGAACACTGATCGCCGGCCCAGCGCTGAAGAAATTGCCCACGCCCAGGGTGATGTCATGGAGCTGCGAGGCCTGACGGCCGGCCGTACCGAACAGTGTGAAGCGTGGGAACCATTCTGCCTTGGCTTCGCCCACATGCGCAGTCGCGCTCGAGATCTCTGCCTCTGCCTGCCGCAGGTCGGGACGCCGCTGCAACAGATCGGAGCGCAGTCCGACCGGCACCTCCGGTGGCGTGACGGGAACCGGGGCACTCGCTGAGAGTTCCGCTGTGAGCGCTCCGGGATCCTGGCCCAGCAACACGCTCAGGCGGTGAATCGCAGCCTGAATCCCGCTCTGCAAGGTGGGCAAGACAGCGCGCGTTGTTTCCATCTGCGCGGCTGCGCGTTCAACATCAAGGTCCGTCGCCAGTCCTGCCTTCGCACGCGCCTGTGTCACCTCCAAGGTCTCCTGCTGCGTGCGGATGTTCTTCTCAGCGATAGCGAGTCGAAGCTGCAGGCCTCGCAGCTCCGTATAGGAGCGGCCCACGTCCCCGAGCAGTGTCACGAACACCGCGCGACGGGCCTCTTCCATTGCGTCAACGTCGGCGGTTGCAGCTCGCAATCCCTGGCGGAGACGGCCAAACACGTCCAGTTCCCACACGGCGTCGAAGTTTCCCCCCGCGCCCACAGAAGGGAGCAGCCCGGCTTGGGCAATGCCCCGCGCAGCGCGAGCCTCGGTGACACGTGCGGCAGCGAGCTGGAGATCGAGATTGCCTTCAACCGCGCGCCGAATGAGGGTGACAAGTTGGGGGTCGTTGAAAGAAGTCCACCACTCGGCCACAGGTTCCCCTGTTTCGATGCCGCGAGTCTCGGGAGAACTCCAATTTTTGGCGACGGAAACAGCCGGTCGCTGATAGCGAGGCCCGACAGTGCAGCCGGAGACGAGCAGCATCAATCCTGCAGCAGCTATGAATGCCTGCACTCTCATTGGGGTCCTCCTGTGGTCTTCCGCTGCTGGGTCACCTCCGGTTGGCCCGGAGTCTCAAGGAACACATCCATCTGCTGTCCCACAAACAGCCGCAAGTCCTCCCGCTCGACGCGGTAAATGACTTGTAGCACGCGGGTGTCAACGCGCTCGGTACTGTCGCCTGTCAGAGATTTCTTGGGCAGAACAAACGGTTCAAAGCGCACGAATCGAAGCGGTGTCTTTAGTTCTGCATTGCCGCGAACCTGAGCGATCGCATTCGCTTCGGGCCGAACTCGCCAAGCTTCATGCTCGTCAACGTCCACCCGCACATAAAGTGGCTTGGCGCGGCCCAACAGGATCATCGGATTCGCGTTCGCCCCGGCTACGGCAAATTCTCCAGCGCGGATCTTCACCTGCAGGACTTCGCCATCGACAGGCGCCGTGACTATGCTGCGCTGCAGCTCTGTCTGAACCATAGCGATCTGTGCTCTTGCTGTTCCCACTTCGGCTTCGGCTTCGCCCATCCTTGCTTTCGCAGTCTGAACAGCCGAGCGGCGGCGCGTGACTTCCTCCGCACTGATCGCTCTGGGATCGGTCACGCTTTCTGCGAACTTGAGTTGCTGTGTGAGATCGTCGAGGGCTGCGGAAGCGACCGCTACTCGGGCCTCTGCGGCCTTTTCAGCGGCTTCTCCCTGCGCAAATTGCGCCCGCAGCTGGCGATCGTCGATCTTAAACAGAGGACTCCCTTTTCTCACCGAATTGCCCACCGTCACGAAGACCTTTTCGACCACGCCAGGAAGGTGTGAGCCCACCGCAATGTTCTCGGTGCTCGTTTCAATCAGACCCACTGCGGCGACCGTGTGCGCAAAAGTCGATCCCGGTGGCTGCACAGGTGGACTGGTCTGCTCTCGCCTGGGCTGGGAACGCACGACCGAGATGATGCCGAACGTAAGTGCAGATATTGCAAAGATGGGAATAAACCATCGTTTCATGCGTGTGCCTCCTTTGGAATGCTTCTGTCAGTCCGAATGATTCTGCCGTCATCCATCTCCGCGATAACGTTCGCGTAATGAAATACGCGCGAGTCATGGGTCACGACGATGACTGCTCGCTCAGGATGTACCGCTTTGCTGGCGAGCAGTTCCATCACTTTTTCACCCGTCGCATGATCGAGGGCCGCAGTCGGCTCATCGCAAACCACGAGACGCGGCTCATGCACCAGCGCGCGAGCAATGGCCACGCGCTGCTGTTCTCCGCCTGAGAGCTTGGCGGGCAACGCGTCACGACGGCCGTTCATGCCGAGGTGGTCCAGCAGCGATTTCGCCCGATCCACCGCTTCGGTACGCTTCATGCCCGCGGCGATCAGCGGTACAGCAGCGTTCTCTGCGGCCGTCAACGCCGGGAGCAGGTTGTACTGCTGGAAAACAAAGCCCAGGTTCTTCCGTCGAAACGTGACCTGCTGGCTTGGCGCGAAGTGCTGAACCTGCTCGCCAAACAGCTCTACCTCGCCTTGACTGGGATCGAGTAGGCCGGTAATAACGCTGAGGAGTGTCGTCTTACCGCAGCCACTGGGTCCAACGATGAACGTCAGTTCCCCGAGTTTGGCGTTGAAGTCGATCCCGCGCAGCGCCTCTACGCGACCGCCGTTTCCGCCGAAATGCTTACGCAACTCGCGCGTGGATACGGCGACCGGACGATCGTGAATCGTACCCTTATCCACGGAACACCTCCGCAGGCTCAAGCACCACAACGCGGCGGATACTCAGCAGGCTCGCGATGATGATCACCAGCAGGATGCAGCCGCCGGTGAGAGCTACGTTCTGCCACATCAGGACAAGTCCGCGTGTGGCGATTTGCTGGAGCGTTATTGCGAAGAAAGTGGCTGCCATTCCGGTGCCGAGACTGAAACCGAACACTCCAACGGTCAACGCCTGCAGCAGGACCATGCGCGTCAGGCGCCAGTTCGTGACTCCAATGGCCTTGAGGGCCCCGAACTGTTTGAGGTTTTCAAGTGTGAATAGATAGAAGGTCTGTCCGGCTACGACCGTGCCCACGATCAGCGCGATAGTGATGGTGATCCCAAAATTTACAGGGATGCCGGTGTTCCTCAGGTAGTAACGTATGCAGTCCCAGCGGAACTGATCTGTGGTGCGTGCGCGCAAACCCGTCTGCGCTTCGATCCGGCGCGTCACCTCTTCTGCACTTACGCCCGGTGAGGACTGGGCCAGCACATATGAGAGCTGGGTGCGCTCACGCCCGACAAAATTCACTGCCTCGCTGTAGCGCGTATGAATGACGGGAAAGCTGAGGAAGGGCGCGGAAGCATCAGAAATGCCGACGATGACCGCTTTGTGATCGTTCATCTCTAGCGTGCGATCGATCCTCAGGGGCTCGCCCGGGAACAACAACAGATATCCGGCTTTGTCGATGACTATAGCGTCGGGCTCGCGAAGTCGCTCCCATGATCCCAGCAGCATCTTGCGCGGGGCCCCGGCAAGACTGGCATCATCAAGACCGAGACAAAAAGAGACTGCGAACTTTCCGTCAGCAGTGCGCGCGACCGGGCTGCCCTTAAAAAGCTTCACCGCCCACTGAACACCTTCCACTCCTCGCACGCGGGTGAGATCGGTGTCCTTGAGGGCTTTGGTCTGTTCGAAATACTCCGTCTTGGAGTCCATTACCCAGATGTTGGCGTCGGTCACATCAAGGATCTGACTTCCTGTGCGCCTGAGAATCCCGGCAAAAATGGACGTCTGGTTCTCCAACAGGAATGTGCAAAAGGCTATGGCGAAAATGAGCCCGAGATACTTCGCGCGGTCCCCCGTCAACATCTTGAGGGCAATGAAGTTCATAGTGCGGTCTCCTTGTCTTGCTATAAATGATAACCATCATCTAATGAATGCAAAAAAATTAACCTTTTTTCGGCGAATAACCTTCGAACGCTAAAATGTAGAACTCCCGGGCCTGGGCAAGGATCTTGTCGCTCAACTCGCGATCGCTCACTGCCCGGGCGATCATTATGCTCCCAGCCATTCCGGAAAGGAGAAGCCGCGCTCGCTCACATTTTTGCTCGACATTCTTACCCGGCATGTAAACAGCCAGTTTCTTGATCTGCTCCTGGAAGCCGCGGGTATAGGCCCGACGCACGGACAGCGGCTGACGGGAAATCTCGCCGGACAGGACCGCAAGTTGACATCCCTGATCGGGATGGTCCCGGTGCTCTTGGCTCAGATATGCGTGCACGATGGCGGCCAGTTCCTTGCCCTTAGGCGCTCCTTCCACGGCCGACTTCATATGGTCCACAGTTTCGTCGAACATCTTGACCGTCGCCGCTGCGACGAGATCGCTCTTGTTCTCAAAGTGTGCGTAAAAACCACCGTGCGTCAGTCCCATCCGGCCCATCAGCTTGGCAATGCCGGTGCCTTGGAGACCCTGAGTCCTAAATTGTTCGGTCGCCTTCTTAAGCAGCCGGGCGTGGGTCTGGGCTTTGTGTTGTGCCGAATAACGCATATGGCTATATGATGACCATCATACATAAAACGATCTAAATTATTCAAGCAGAGACGGATGGGGTCGGGTATCGTGAAAGCGATCGCCGAAGCAGATGACAGTTCCTCGCTCCCGCTTTGGTTATACAGAAAGCAGACACTAGTTCAGGAAGTACTGCCGGTACAGGGTGTCCCGCTGCTTGGGAACAAATCCGGCGTCGCGGATCATGCGGCGCAGCTCTTCTTCCGTGGTGCAGTTGGTCACTCCGGCAGAGCGGACCACGTTTTCTTCAAGCATCACAGAGCCAACGTCATTGCCGCCAAAGCGCAGACCGAGTTGACAGACCTTCAGGCCTTGCGTCACCCAGCTTGATTGCACGTTCTTGAAGTTCGAAAGGTAGAGCCGCGAGATCGCCAGGACTTTGAGATACTCGACCGCAGTCGCCTCATCCCAATGTCTGCCGCCGAGCGCCGTGTTCTTGGGCTGGAAGCTCCATGGGATAAACGCCGTAAACCCGCCGGTCTCTTCCTGAAGATCGTACAAATGCTGGAAGTGGTTGATGCGGTGCTCCGGCGTCTCGCCCACGCCGAACATCATGGTGGCCGTAGTCCTCATGCCGAGCTTGTGCGCGGTGCGATGGACGTTGAGCCAATCCTGGGTGAGGCATTTCAGCCGCGCGATCTTGTAGCGCACTTCGTCGTCCAGAATTTCTGCGCCGCCGCCGGGGATGGAATCGAGGCCGGCATCACGCAGACGGCGGATGGTGTCTTCAATGCTCAGGCCGCTGACTTCGGCAAAATGAATGACCTCTGAAGCCGAGAAGCAATGCAAATGCACCTGGGGAAAGCGCTGCTTGATCCCGCGCATCATCTCTTCATACCACTCGATCTTCAGGTCAGGATGCAGACCGCCCTGCATCAGCACGCCCGTCCCACCCAGCTCGACCGTCTCGCGGATTTTTTCGTAAATGGTCTCGAAAGCCAGCACGTAGCCCTTGGAACGGCCCGGCCCTTTGACCGGGTGGTAGAAGGCGCAAAATGTGCAGTACTCAGTGCAAAAATTTGTGTAGTTAATGTTGCGGTCGATGATGTAGGTGGCCACGCCTTCGGGATGGTTCTTGCGGCGGACGGCATCCGCCTCCATCCCGATGCCGATCAGGTCATCGGAATGGAATAGGTCAAGCGCCTGTGCTTTTGATAAGGACATGGAAAATCAAATTCTATAGCATCCGCACCCGGCGAATCAGCACGGGCCGTGCAAATTCAAGCAAATGCGCTACTTTTGCACTTAAATCTAAATGAAATACGTCACATCGGTACGAAATTGCCCCAATGTTACCGAAGATATCTTGTCATTTATACGACATGACGCCAAACTCGTCGACATTAAAAAAGACTAATGATTGCAAAAGTCTTTCAGGGGAGGGAAAAGAAATGATGAGAGTGCTGCGTATTTTGACCGGGACTTTGTGCCTGCTGCTTGCGAGCGTGTTGTACGGACAAGGTGTGGGCACGTCAGGTGACATTACCGGCGCCGTAGTAGATCCAAGCGGCGCCGCAGTGGTGAAAGCGTCCGTAGTCGCCGTTGATACGGCCAAAGGGTTCCAGCGCAGCGCAACAACGGATGAGAGCGGCCACTATCGCTTCAGCGGAATGCCGCCGGCTGTTTATGCTGTGACGGCCGAGGGCCAGGGTTTTGCGCGTGAGACACGGACGGTAACAGTCGCCCTGGGCGAAACAATGATTACCGATTTTCACTTGAAGCTCTCGGGCTTATCCAACCAAGTCGAGGTCACGGCAGAAGCGGTTGAAGCAGGGCCGGTGGTGGACGTGGAACGCGCTTCACAAGCTAACACGCTGGACCAGCAGTACATCAATAATCTTCCCATTGACCGGCGCGACTACCTCACCTTCACGTTGCTGCTGCCAGGTGTCAGCCAGTCACTCAATATTGCCGACAATCGCGATTTACGGGTCAACTACGTGCCGCAATCGGGTCTTTCATTTTATGGCAGCAACGGTCGCGGCAACATCATCACCGTGGATGGCGGAAACTTCAACGGTTACTCCCAATTTGTAATGGCGAACGTGAGCCAGGACGCGGTGCAGGAGTTCCAGATCAATCGCGCCGACTATTCGGCGGCCTTGGGCGGAGCCAGCGGCGCTTCGGTCAATATCGTGACTAAGTCCGGTACCAACGCAGTCCGCGGCACGCTCTACGGCTTTTTCCGTAATGACATGTTGGACGCGCGCGATCCCTTTGCCTTCAGCCAGGCGCTGACCCCAGGCCAGCCGTTCTCGCTTACCGCCCAGGGCCAGCCGGTCAAGAACTCACTCAGCCGCCAGCAATTTGGCGGGGCCGTCGGCTTCCCGCTGAAGAAAGACAAGACCTTCATGTTTATGGCTTATGAGGGCCTGCTCCAGGATGAACCCAACAGCAGTATTTTTGGTCCTCAAAACAACCAGCAAGCGATTCTCAGCGGCTTGGCTGCGCTCGGCGGGACCCCGGTGCCGTGCCTCACTGGCCAGCCTGCGTTACCGGCGGCCACGTGCGCCGGTATACTGCAAAACATCCTGACCATCAATCCGGCAACGAGTCCCTTGAACAAGTTCCTGGTGAACCAATTTGAATCCAACGGCGGACTCTTGCCCTTTCCCATTACTTCACATCAAGGATCGGTGCGTCTGGACCATTTACTCAATGACACGAACCAGCTTTCGGGGCGGTATATTGTCGCGCATGTTGCGCAATCCGATCCGAGCGGGCATGCCTTGTCTGGCTTCTCGAACGGCTACTCAGAAATGCAGTGGACCAGTTCTCTGCAAGTCTCCTGGCTTCACACCTTCAACGTAAACATGTTCAACGATGCCCGGGTACAGTGGAACGTCAACCAATATAACCTGCTCCCTAACGATAGTGGTGGTCCAGCCATCGGTCTTGACACCTTCGGCGCTTTCGGGCGTAACCTCACGCTACCCAGCCTTTCCAAAGAGCGCGACTATGAGTTTGCCGACAATCTGACCAGGGTCTACAAGCACCACACCTTCCAAATTGGCGGGGATGAGTTGCTTCGCGGCAACAAGATCAGCAATGCCATTTTTTTGGGAGGAAGTTTTACCTTCGGCAATCTGCCGGGCGGGATCCTGAGCCCGTGTTTTCAGGTCCCAGCCGCATGCGGGCTCACTGCCCCGGCGGCATCGATTAACGCTTTGCAGTCCTTCAGCCTGGGACTGCCACAGGCGTTCATCGGTGGCGGAGGAAACCCGACTGTGACAACGATGATGCCCTGGACAAGCGCTTATTTTCAGGATGACTGGGCCCTTCGTTCCAATTTCACTCTTCACCTGGGAATGCGTTACGAAGTGGACCAGCGCAGCTTTATCAATACCACACACAAGAACTTTGGTCCACGTGCGTCGTTTGCCTGGGACCCCTTTGGCGACCACAAAACCGTAGTCCGTGGCGGCTTTGGGATATACTTCGCGCCTATTCCACTGAACATAGACTCAGTCAGCGGGGCTTTCAGTAATCGTTTGCTGACCGCGTCCATTATTCCCCTGAACGGTCTTCCCGGAAACCCGGCGGTCAACTCCGCATCCATATTCCAAACGTTGTTTGCCCAGGGCAAGATACTGTGTGGCCTGCCAACGCCATGCATAACGCCTGCGGACCTGGCGCAATTTGGCCTCAGCTACGGTAACTCCGGGTCCCTGCCGCTGAACGCTATTACTTTCAGCGCCGCGCCAAATTTCCAGGACCCATATTCGCAACAAGCCACCTTTGGAGTAGAACATGAGTTCGCCCGTGATCTCTCCATCTCCGCCAATTACATTTACGTCCATACTGTTCACCTCACCCGCGCCGCTGACGTGAACCTGTTGCCCGGCGCGCCAATCACGTCAAACGTACCAGGGACCAACGGACTACCCTTCCAGAACTGGGGCGCTCCGCAATGCCAGGTCGCGGTCAACAATCCGTGCTTTGCGAATCCGTTGCTTTTCAATAACAACGTATTCTTCTCGAATGCCGGCGCCGTTTATCACGGCGGCATTCTGGAACTGAAGAAGCGTTTCAGCCATCACTTCAGCGTGATGGCCAACTACACCTATAGCAAGGCCATGGACGATTCTTCCGACTTCAGTTATTGGGCCAGTAATCAACTCCAGCCGGGCGCCGAGCGCAGTCTCTCTTCTTTCGATCAACGGCACAAAATTGTGGTGGCTGGAATCATTGACAGTCCAATTAAATCCTATGGTCTGGGTGGGTTCGAACTCGCTCCGGTCTTGCAGTACAACAGCTCGCGTCCGTTTGGACTCTTCTCCGGGACGGATGTGAATGGCGATCACACGAACTTTGCCGACCGTCCACCGGGAGCAGGCCGCAACACCGGAATTGGCCCCAACTACCTCTCCATGAATTTGCGCCTAAGCCGGCGCTTCAAGCTGGGAGAAAAGAGCAGCATCCAGGTCATGGCCGAAGCATTCAACATCGCGAACCGGACAAACTATTCCAACGTGAACGACTTGGTTGGGGCCTCTTTCGCTCCTCCGTTTAATGTCCATGGAAGTGATCACCTTTTGCCAACCCAACCGCTCGGATATACCGCGGACTATGCCAAGCGCGAGATCCAGCTTGGCGCACGATTCAGCTTCTAAGGAACGATATGTCTGTTAGTCATTCGATAGATCACGAAACAGGCTCAGGATCGACACCGGAACGCCCTATTGTCAGGTTTGTGGCACGGCAGGGCATATTGTGGCTGGTCCTTGCGGTTTTGCTTGCGATGTCTACTGTCACAAGCGGGGAACAAACCCGAAGACTCAAGAGAGGTGACCCTCCTGAATATCCGGAGCTCGCAAAAAGACTTAACATTCGCGGCATTGCACGGATTCAAGCGACAATCGCGCCGGATGGCTCGGTCAAAGAAATCAAGGAATTGGGTGGAAATCCCGTCCTGCTCCAGGCACTCGTGAACGCAGTCAAGAAATGGAAGTATGAGGCCACAAACACAACGACCAGCATTGAGGTAAGATTTGCCTTCCCCTCGGAGTGAGCTGTTCCGGATTAAAGATAAGGCAAAGGCCCTGGCTGCTCATGTCTGAAATACCCTGATCCGCAATCCTAAGCTGCGCCTGGAACTGTTACCCGACCTGCAGAAATGCGCAACCCTAGCGCGGTCGCGACTCAAGCCGCTTTGGAATCGGGAATCACGGGCAGGACAACCACTGTCCACAGGATCGGTTGATAGTATGCGCGTAAGAATCCAAAGATTTGCTTGCTGTAACTCGAGCCCAGATATGCCAGTGCAAAGTAACGGACCGCGCGGGCCACACCCACAGCAGCTAAGAATTTTTTCTTGGGATAATTCAGCGCTCCGGCCGCTATCAGAAACGGCGTAAACGGCACCGGAGGAGGAAGCAGCGCGGGGACAAAGAGCGTCCAGAATCCGTACTTCTCAAAAGTGCGGTAGACGCGGTCGGCTTTTTCGCGCGGCAGTTTCTTCTCCAGCGCCTCTTTTCCGCCCTGGCGTCCGAGCGCGTAAGTTGTGTACCCGCCCACCAGTGCCCCGATTGTGGCCATGGTCGCGTAATACCACCACCAGGTTTTCTGCTGTGCGGCAAACACTATGGTCGCCGCATCCATGCTGCCGGGAAGCGGGACTATGGAGTTGTCAGCCAGTCCCAGCAGAATCAGCCCCAGGCCGCCCAGGCGCTCTAGCCATGCCAACCACGAAATAGTGAAGATTAGAAACATTTGCCGGCCTGGGGGGAT
>WNFN01252342.1_pt4 | contig 10770 bp, 8 predicted proteins | sample 5400161 | NCBI WGS metagenome assembly WNFN01 (sample SAMN13153353, study PRJNA577476) | soil metagenome | isolation source: 80 cm saprolite on Douglas fir-dominated hillslope | place: USA:California | collected 2013-09-17
ATCTCGCCGCGCCAGTTCTTGAGCTGCTCAGAGGAGACGCGGCTGTTGAAAGGTTCGGCCGCGAGCGAATTGACCCGGAAGACCTGCAGGTAGTTGACGTTGATCATGAGCAGGACAAAGAGCGCCAGGCTCGCGATCGAGAGTCTGCGGATGGCTCTGTTCATACCGCCCGCACCACCTGTGTCAGACCCTCGTCCTGAATCGGCTGCGGCGCGGGCCGCCTGGCGGTGTCGCTTATCCGCATCAGCAATGCGATCACGATCCAGCTCGCGACAAGGGACGAGCCCCCCTGGGATAGGAACGGTGTGGTGATGCCGGTCAGCGGGATCAGCTGGGTAACCCCGCCAACGATGATGAAGACCTGCAGCGCCAGGACGAAGGAGACGCCTGCGGCCAGCAGCTTGGCGAACGGGTCGCGAACCGCCAGGGCCGCGCGCAGGCCGCGCTGCACCAGCAGCCCGAAGATAAGCAGCAGTGCCATCAGCCCGGTGAGTCCCAGTTCCTCGCCCAACCCGGTGAAGATGAAGTCGCTCTGCACGAGCGGGGTGCGAAACGGCTGGCCCGCGCCGAGGCCGGTGCCGAAGATGCCGCCGAAAGCCATGCCCTCCAGGCCCTGGACTAGCTGGTAGGACGAGCCCTGGATGTTGGCCGGCGCGAATGGGTGCCGCCAGATCGTGAAGCGCTCAGCGACGTGCGGGATGATGGCGCCTGCCAGCAGCGCACCAGCCACGAACATCAGGATTCCGATCAGCAGCCAGGACTTGCGCTGGGTAGCGATGTAGAGCATGGCGACGAACAGGCCGAAGAACAGGGCGGCCACGCCGATGTCGGACTCGAAGATCAGGATCAGCATGGCGATAGCCCACAGCACCAGGATTGGCCCCATGTCGCGGCCACGCGGCAGGTCGATGCCGAGGAAGCGACGCCCGGCTAGGGACAGCACGTCCCGCTTGCGCACGAGGTATCCGGCAAAGAAGACCGCGAGCGCGATCCTGGCAAACTCGCCGGGCTGAATGGAGAAGCCGCCGAGGATGATCCAGACCTTGGCTCCGTTGATCGAACTGTGGCTGGCTGGCAGCAATGCGGGAATGGCCAGCAGGAAGAGCCCGATCGTGCCGAGAGTATAGGTATAGCGCTGCAGGACCCTCGGCTCGCGGATCAGGACCAGTACGACGATGAGCGCGACGATGCCGACGGCGGTCCACATCAGCTGATAGAGGGCCGCGTGCGTGGTGAGCGTGCTGATCGATAGGCCGGGGTTGCCGTTCCTGCCCGACTGCTGCAACCGGTAGATCATCACGATGCCCAGCCCGTTCAGCAGCGCCGCGAGCGGGAGCATGAGCGGGTCTGCCCACGGCGTGAACCTGCGGACGGCCAGGTGGGCAACCCCCATCAGGACGGCGAATCCCGCTACGTAGACGACTAGGCCGGACGGCATATGCCCGTTGAGGCCAAGACCTGCGGCGGCGTAGGCGAAGGCCATGATGCCGACCGCGAAGCCGAGCATGGCGAGCTCGGCACTGCGCCTGCCGCGCGGAAGCGGCACTGCCCGGCGCGACGGGCCGCGCGGAGCGACGTCAGCCACGCTCGGTACCGCAGTCATCGGCCGGCTCCCGTCGACGGCGAGCAGAACAGCGGCAGCACCGGCTTGGGCGGAACGGGGACTGGCGCGTTCACCGGCTGATTGGCCGTGTGCGTCGGTGCATGACCCGCTGCCGTGTGCTTGCTTGCTGGCGTGGGTGCCGCGCTCGCCGCCGGCCGAGCGGCCGGCTTGCCGGCCTGGCTGTTGGTCGGCTTCGGCCTGGCCGACAGCCGCTTCGCCGTTGTCCTGCCGAACCGCGCCGACTGCTTCGTCTTGCCTGCCGTTGTCTTCTTGGCTGTGGTCGTCGGCTGGTGCGCTATCCACTTCCGGATGTCGGCCTGCGCGGCCGCGCACTGGTAGTCCTGCCTGATCCGCGACACGATCTTGTACGCCGCGCGCAGGCTGACCGCGGGGATGGTGGCCTGGATCTGGCCAGCCTCGCCGCTCGGTACGGCAGTTAGCGGGATGTTGGTCCGGCGCACCATGCTGGAGAGGCTGAGGCCGGCGACCGCCTCGTTCACGCCGCGGTACACCACTACCATGCCGTCGGCGGCACCGACGTAGTACTCGTCCTGGGTGATCCTCCACCCGTACAGGCTGCCGGCTCCGACCACGGCCAGCAGCACGAGCAGTGTGACCGAGACCACCGGCCAGCGTCGCCGCGCGGACCTGACGAGCATGGGGTCGTCGTCTTCGTCGTCTTCATCGTCATAATCCCCCTGCGCGGCCTCGCCCTCCGGCTGAGTACCCGGGTCCATCCCGGCGGTGCTGGCACTGGCCATGACGGGCATGGTGCCGGCGGCTGCGGCGAGCGTCGGCCCATTCCTGCCACTGGCTAGCAGGTGCGCCCGCGCAGCCGGGCTGTCGCTGCGCACCGGCTGAACAGGCTGGTCGGATCCCGCGGTCAGGGCGCCCACGACCACAACATCCGTGCTGGGGCCCTGGCCGGCATCGGTGTCAATGACATCGGCGAGGATGCAGGTGATGTTGTCCGGCCCACCGCTGCGGATGGCCAGATCGATCAGCTGGCCGACCGCCTCGTCGAGGTCGGCGAGGTCCGTCAGGGTCTTGTGCACGGTCTCGTCGCTGACCACGTCGGACAGGCCGTCCGAGCAAAGCAGGTAACGGTCTCCGACCTTGGCCTTGAGCATCGCAAGATCAGGCTCGGCCGGCACGCTGCTCTGCAGCGCGCGCATGACGAGCGAGCGCTGCGGGTGCGACGCCGCTGCCTCCGGCGTGAGCTTGCCTTCGTCGACCAAGGACTGGACGAGGGTGTGGTCATGAGTGATGCGGTGGTACTCGTCATCGCGCAGCAGGTAGGCGCGGGAGTCTCCGATGTGGCATAGCGCCACCTCGTCGCCTGACCAGAGCAAGGCGGTCAGCGTGGTACCCATGCCCTCCGTCGACGGGTCGGCCCGCGCGATCTGCCGCAACTCGGCATTGGCCTGCGCGATAGCGTCGGCCAGCGCCTGCAGCATGTCGATGCCGGCCGTGTCGGCATCGAGCGGGGCAAGGGTGGCGATCGCGACGGCGCTTGCTACCTCGCCAGCCGCGTGCCCGCCCATCCCGTCCGCGATGGCGAGCAGGTGCGGCCCGGCGTAAGCGGAGTCCTCGTTGCCCTCACGGAGCAGGCCCACGTCTGACCGGACCGTGTAGCGGAGTGCAATGCTCATTTGCGCAGCTCCAGGACGGTCTTGCCGACGCGGACCGGCACGCCTAGCGGCACTGGCGTCGGCTGCGTGACCTTCTGCCGGTCCAGGTAAGTGCCGTTCGTGGAGCCCAGGTCCTCCACGACCCACTCGCCATTCTGCGGGTACAACCTGGCGTGCCTGGTCGAAGCGTAGTCGTCGGTGAGCACCAACGTGGCGTCCGCGGCCCGGCCGATGGTGATCTGCTCTTCGCCCAGCGTGATGGTGGTCCCGGACAGGCTGCCCCCGGTAACTAGCAGCAGCTTCGGAGTGCCTCTGCTATGCCTGGCGGGCTTCGGCGGCCGCATGGGGCCGGTCTGCTGGTTGTGCTTGGCCTGCTGCCGCGCGGCCCGGCGCTGGGTGCGCGGCGAGGTCGGCTGGTCGAACAGGTCGGTCCGCACGACCCCGACGGCAGCGATGACGAACAGCCAGAGCACAGCCAGGAACGCCAGCTTGATGAGATCGAGGGTGAGCTGGTTCATCGGGTTAGGAGTCCTCAGATCGCCTGCAGCCCACGCGGGCCTCCGCGCGCGCCGCGGCTGCTGGGTAAGTGACTGCTTGCTTCCTGCCGTTCGTCAGTAGGTGCCGTCCCTGCGGAATACCAGAGTCGTGCGGCCAAGGGTAACGCGCGTGCCGTCCGTGAGGGATATTCTCCGGATCGGTTGCCCATCCACGAACGTTCCATTCGTCGAGCCGAGGTCTACCAGTACGACGTCGCCGTCTTCGACCCGGATCTCGGCGTGATGCCGGGAGACTCCCTGGTCGACGAGCCTGAGGTCACAGTCGGTGCCACGGCCGAGGATGGTCAGAGGTGAGGTGAGCGGAAAAGTGCGCTGGGTCGCTCCGCTGCGACCAGGCTCGGCCGTCGAGACAAGCAGGCGCGGCGAGCCAGGGTAGCCCTCCTGCGGCCTCGGCAGGTCGCTGACTGGCCGGCGGATCTCGCCGTCCTCTACGGTAGTTCCCCTGATCACGCCAGAGCGGATGCGGAAGGTCCCGATGGTGAGGTCAGGCACGCCCTGGAACCGGATCCTGACCGGGCCGACGAAGGAGTACCCCTGCTCCCTTGCGTAATCCCTCGCCAAGGTGGCGAGCTCCAGGCCTAGGTTGTCGGCGTAGACCTCGAGCCTGTCGTAGTCAGCCTGAGCAATCTCGGCCACGAAGTCGTTCGGGACTAGGGTCCTGCCCTGTGCCACGATCGCCGCCCGATCGTCCATCTCGCGCTGCACGGCCCCCGCTATCTCGGTCGGCTGCAGTTCGGATTTGAAGGCGCGTGCGAAGCCACCGTCATACATCTCTTGTAGACGGTGCTCGAAGCGCTGCAGCACTCCCACCATGCACCTCCTGTCCCGTTCGCCTTCGATGGTATCGGCGACGTGGCATAGCTCGGGGCGTGCTAACCTGCCAGTGCCCCGAGGGCGGGTGGCGGAACGGCAGACGCGCACGGTTCAGGTCCGTGTGTCCGAGAGGACGTGAGAGTCACTTGCGTCGGACCTGCGCGAGCGCGCGCTCGGCCGCGTGGTCGATCGTGCTGATATCGCGGAGTTCTCCGTGCTGAAGACCTACGATCCGCCCCTTGCCGCGCTGCACGGGGCGACGCTCACGGACGTGACCAGGCACGGAAAGTTCCTCGATCTGGCGACAACTCAAGCGGAACCAGGCGCCGGTGACGGACTGCACCTCATCACTCACTTGGCTAGGGGCGGGTGGCTGCGCTGGCGCGAGGAGATGCCTAGCCAGCCTGCCCGGCCGGGCAAGGGGCCGCTCGCCTTCCGGCTGCGCTTCACCGACGGAGCGGGATTCGACCTGACCGAGGCAGGGACCCGCAAACGGCTCGCGGTCTACCTCGTCACCGATCCCGCCGCTGTGCCCGGCATCGCCTCGCTCGGCCCCGATCCGCTGGCGCCCGAGTTCACCGCCGACGTGCTCGGCGGCCTGCTAGCGGGCCGCCGCACCCAGATCAAGGGCGTGCTGCGGGATCAGAAGATCATTGCTGGCATCGGCAACGCCTACTCGGACGAGGTCTTGCACGCCGCCAGGATGTCCCCGTTCCGGCTCGCGTCCAGCCTCAGCGCTGCCGAGGTAGCTGCTCTGCATGACGTGATCGTGGGGACACTGCGTTCCGCCGTCGAGCGATCAGCCGGGCTTGCCGCGTCGGAACTAAAGAAAGAGAAGAAGTCCGGCCTCGCCGTGCACGGCAGGGCCGGCGAGAAGTGCCCGGTCTGTGGCGATGTGATCCGCGAGGTGTCGTTCGCCGACTCGGCGCTGCAGTATTGCGCGACGTGCCAGACGGGCGGGAAGCCGCTCGCCGACCGCCGCCTGTCGAGACTGCTGAAGTAGGTCGAGCGGGGCCGACGAGTTCAGGCAGCCCAGTTGCCCGATGCATAAAGCAAAGCCGTGACGCACATCAACGGCGCCGATACACCTAGCCAAATGAAGCCAGCCTTCTTGTAGCGCAGGGCAAGGCTGCCGAGTCCGCACCACAGCGGCCATGCGAGCATGAGGGCACGAGGGACAGACTCATACCATGTTCCGGCCATCAGAGCTGCCGCAGTAAGTGAGCAATAAACGAATTCTGGCCATCGGCGATTTATTGCCAGAATAATTGTCGTCGCCAGAAGAACCGCTGCAGCCCCGAGCTCGAGCTGGAACATAAAGGCAAGTGGTGCGTGGAATTCGTGGCCGAAGGCGGCAGTCCAGGTTGCCTTGAAGGTGGTCACCGGGTTCTTAAGAGCCCGACCCCATCCCGCAGCCTCAGCGTGCTGCCATGCCAGCCAGTCGCCGGTGGCAAAACGCAAGTAGAGCTCGTACGCAACCACGGGAAGAACTGGAATGGCCAGATAGACGAACGCGCTGCGCCGGCGCCCGGTGCGGGTACGCAAGGCAATGAGCAACAATCCAGCAAGCAGAAATAGGCCATTGACCCGGACAGCGCACGCGGCTGTCGCGAGGAAGGAGGCCGTGGCCCAGGAACCGCGGCGCGCCGCAAGCCAGCTCGGTAGCGCGAAGGCCAGGAACAGCGGCTCGGTATAGCCGACCGAGAGGAAGACCGCGGCCGGTGCAACTATGAAGAACAAGGCCGCATTAGCGCCGGACCCAGCCCTGTAGTCCTCAGCTAGGCGGACGAGACCCAGAATTGCGAAGAAACTCGCAATGCTTGCGATGGCTATCTCGGCCCCGATCCATGAGGGAATTATCACGTGCACCGTTCGGAGGAGCAGCGGGTAGCCCGGGAAGAAAGCGACTAGGTTCGCCTCTGGCGAGCCCTGCGGCGCGGAGTAGCCGTACTGCGCTATGTGTCGGAGAAGGCTGGCGTCCCAGTGTTCCCACGCGCTCGCAAGAGGAGCGCCGGAGTTGCTGCCGGGACGCATGATCCAGCTAGCCGCCCACGCCAGCGTGATGACGGTGGCCTTCGATGCAAGCCAAAGCGGTGCCGCGATCCGGACCGCTGGATCTAGGCGCCAGCTCCGCAGACTGGCCGAAGCACGCCGCAACCCGGGAAGCCGAACGTGTTCGGGGGAAACCGCTCGATCAGTGTCGGCGAGGATAGAGCCGTCGTCCGAAACCTGAGACCTCCCTGGCTTGCACCGGTGATGCGGCTCAACGGGGGTACGCGCAACCGGAGCTGACTGCCGCCTTTATGACGTTAGGCCGATCTTGTTCAGGGAGTCGAACAGGGCGATGTCGCAACCGCCGTCGACGACGAGCCTGTGCACGGTGGCACCGAACCAAGTCCCGGTCACCAGGATCTTCTTGTTGCTCCGCAACAGCATGGGGCAGTTCATCTCCTTCGCGATCGGCGCGAAGGGGTTCTTCTTCAGCTTCAGCAGGACCGAGCAGGCGGACGCCGCCGCGGGCTGACTGCCGCCAGCGGGGTCGCAGGTGAGCGTTTTAGGCTTGCCGTGACCGCCGGCGTCGCCTTTCACCTGGAACTTCAGCGCGACCTGCGCCGAGCCGCCGCCATGAGGTTGCGGTCCAGTGCCGGCACTGCATCCCGCCACCGCGAGCGCTCCGGCGACGATGCAGGCGACCAGGTACCGCAAGGGAGCGGCGGCGGTGAAATGCCTGGTCACGCTGGTTCGCTCCGCACGTACGAGTGATGTCACAACCATTGGACGCGCAGGCTCCCCAGACTGGTTCCGTGGCCGGCCCCGGGCGGCGTGCCAGGCTGGGCAGATGCGGAACTTGCTCGCGGACCTGCGCGACATCACCGCTCCCGGGCATGTGCTCGCCGAGCCAGATGTGGTGGCAGGTTACGCTACGGACTGGACCCGCCGCTATACCGGCCTGGCGACGTGTGTCGTGACCCCAGGTTCGGCCGCTGAGCTGGCCGACGTCGTGCGCGCCTGCGCGGCGGACGGAGCGCGGATCATCCCGCAGGGCGGCAACACCGGACTTGTCGGCGGCTCAATCCCGCCCGCCTCAACCGACGGACTGGCCGCTGTCATCATCTCTACGAGGCGGCTGACCAGCCTCGAGCCGGTCGACCTTGCCTCGGGCCAGGTCACCGCCGAAGCCGGGGTGACGATCGCGCGGCTGGCCGCCCACGCCGAGTCGGCCGGGCTCCGCTACGGCGTGGACCTGGCGTCGAGAGACTCGGCGACGGTCGGCGGCACGATCGCCACCAACGCGGGCGGGATCCACGCGGTCAGGTACGGACCCACGAGGTCACAGGTCGCGGGCGTGAAGGCGGTGCTCGCCGACGGCAGCATCGTGGGCAACCTCTCCGGACTGACCGCGGCCAGCAGCGGTTACGACCTCGGTCAGCTGCTGACCGGCAGCGAGGGGACGCTGGCGGTGATCACCCAGGCGAGGCTGCTGCTCCGTCCGGCCGAGCCGGCGGCTGCGGTGCTGCTGTGCGGCATGGCCGGGATCGCCGAGGCCGCGGAGCTTACCGGGCTGATCAGGGCGGCCGCTCCCGGGCTGCTGGCCGCTGAGTACTTCGACGCGGCCGGCCTCGCGCTGGTCCGCCAGGCGGCGGGCCTGCCGCCGCCGCTACCGGCCGAATATCAGGGCTACCTGCTCGCCGAGATCGGAGGAGCCGCCGACCGGCAAGATCATGACCATCTGTTGCAACAGATCGCACGTGCTCGGTTGCCTGGCGATACTGTGCTCGCCCAGGACGCGCGCGGCATGGCCGCGCTGTGGGCTTACCGGGACCGGCTGACCGAGGCGATCGCCACGGCGGGTATCCCGCACAAGATCGACGTGGCGGTTCCGGCTGGCGAGCTTGGCGCGTTCTGCGCGGAACTCGGTGACGTGGTGCGGGACGCGGCCGGCCTGCGAAGGGCCGGCGCCGTAGGCGCCGGCCGGGAGTCAGCCCATGTCGGTTCCCTGCGGCTGGTTGTGTTCGGCCACATCGGCGTTGGCAACCTGCATGTCAACGTGCTCGGACCGGATCCCGCCGACACGCAGGTCGACGCGGCGGTAGCCCGGCTCGCAGCAGCGCACGGCGGATCGGTCGCGGCCGAGCACGGTGTCGGCCGGGCCAAGACGGGCTGGCTCGGCTGGACCAGGACGCCGGCCGAGATCTCGGCCATGCGGGCCATCAAGGCGGCCCTTGATCCAGCCGGCCTCCTGAACCCCGGCGTCCTGTTGCCGCCCGAAACTGCGACCGAGAGGCCCGAGCGCGCTACGACGTAGAGCAGCAATGGGCCACCGACGTTGAAAGAAGACGGTCGATGGCCCATCGCTGTTGTTCGGGCTGGCTGAGACCAGCCCAGCCAGGGACAGCGAGGGCTGCGGCCTGTTGAATGTTGGGTGGTCTGTGCTTTTGTGGGCGATCAATCATCGTCACCGGCTGCACTTTGGCGATGCAGATTGCCGATCTGGTGTCACGATAGGGGCGTGTGGCGGAGACGGGCGGTGGCGGCGGGGCCGGATCAGGCGCGGATCGATGCCACGGCGCGCGCCGTCATTGACTGCGCGCCAGGCCCGATTATCGCCCTTGGCAGGGACCGGGCGGTGTGCGTCTGGAACCGGGCGGCCGAGCAGATGTTCGGCTGGACCGCGGCCGAGGTGCTCGGGCTCGATCCGCCGATCATCCCGCGGGAGCTGCGGGCCGAGCACAACGCGGTACTCGAGCGGGTCGCGGCCGGCGGGCAGATCTCGCTCGCGACCAGGCGGATGTCTAAAGCCGGCGAGATGCTCGACCTCCGGATCGACGTCAGCAGCCTGACCGAGGCTTCCGGCGGACGGCTGGGCTGGATCATCCTGTGCCACCGAAGCGACGAGGACAGCGCGATCCGGCACTACATGGCCGAGCGCGCGCGGGTGGTGCGCAGGCTCGGCGACGTCGTGGCCGACATGAACGCCGAGCTTGACCTGGAGACCGTGCTCGACCGGATCGCGGCCAGCCTGCGTGAGCTGACCAGGGCCGACGCCGGCGGGTTCGTGCTGATCGAGGGCGAGCGGCTGCGGCTGGTATCGATGGACGGCCTGCCCGCCGAGCTCCGCGGCCGGACGGCTGACCTGCCGACCAGCCTGGTCGGCGAGCTGATGCGGTCAGGGAACAGCGTGCTGATGCGGACCGGCGAGTCCGGCAGGTTCGATGACCTGATCTGGTCCGCGCTGCCCGGGCTGCATACGATCACGCTGAGCTTGTCGTACGTCGCAGGCAAGCCGTACGGGGCGCTGTACGCCCTGTACAGCGGGCGGAAGGTCGGCCACGTTGAGCTCGAGCTGCTCGAGCTGCTGGCCGGGCACGCCAGCGTCGCGCTCTCGAACGCCACGGCATTCGCTGAGGTGGTACGGCAGCGGGCACACGAGCGGGCCGTCATCGACAGCAGCGCGGACGGCATCGCCGTGCTGGACGGGAACGGCCTGGTCCGGCAGTGGAACCCGGCCGCGCACGCGCTAACGGGCGTTTCGGCGGCGCAGGCGACCGGCAAGCCGCCGCCGTTCCCGCTGCCGGAGCCGGGCGCCACGCTCACCTGCCGGCTGCCCAGCGACCGCTGGATCGACGTGCTCTGCACGGTGCTCGAGGGCCGGGACGAGCAGGTGGTCGACTTCCGCGACATCACGGCAGCTAAGGAACTCGAGGAGGCCAAGGACCTCTTCCTGGCGACGACAAGCCACGAGCTGCGAACCCCCATCACGGTGGTGCAGGGCTTCGCGAGCACGCTGGCGAACCGGTGGGACAAGCTGCCCGACAGGGACAGGCGGATGGCCGTGCAGACGATCGCCGAGCGCGCCGAGTCGCTGGCCAGGCTCGTCGATCAGCTGCTGCTCGGGTCGCGCGCAGGTGCCAACCGGCTGACGGTCAAAAACGAGCCATTCGACCTGGCCAGGCTGTTGATGGACGCCGCGAAAGTGTTCCGCCCCCTGTCCGACCGGCACATCCTGATCACCGACATCGCCGACGACCTGCCGCAGGCGCACGGCGACCCGGCTGCGACCGACAGCATCGTGGGCCAGTTGCTGGAGAACGCGTTCAAGTACTCGCCCGACGGCGGCACGGTGACGATCGCTGCTGCGGCGATCCCCGAGTCAGGCCAGATCGAG
>WNFN01217906.1_pt3 | contig 10769 bp, 7 predicted proteins | sample 5400161 | NCBI WGS metagenome assembly WNFN01 (sample SAMN13153353, study PRJNA577476) | soil metagenome | isolation source: 80 cm saprolite on Douglas fir-dominated hillslope | place: USA:California | collected 2013-09-17
CCGGCCGAGGTCTGGCCGCCCGCGCTCGCGGCCAGTGCCGAGTCGGCCGTCCGCAAGGTGCTTGCGGACGGCATGCCGGTCAGGGACGGACTGCCAGGCGGGGTGCGTCACGGACGCCAGGCAGAGGCCGGCCAGGACGCGCAGATCGCGCTGTCCTGGTTCGCCGCGCACGGGCCGGACGGGACAGTGACCGGGGTGACCATGATCGCCCAGGATGTCGCGGGCGAATCCGCATCGGCCGAGGCCGTCCGCAGGAGCAGGGAACGGTACCGCTCGCTGGTTCAGGCGGGCAATCAGGTGGTCTGGGTCACCAACCAGGCCGGGGAGGTCGCCGAGGACTCGCCAGAGTGGCGCTGGATCACCGGCCAGTCGGTCGAGGATTATCTGGCCGACGGCTGGCTGGCCGCGATCCACCCGAACGACAGAGACAGGATTGAGCGCGACTGGCGCGACTGCATCACGACGGGAACGGTCTTCGACGGCAGTTACCGCGTTCGCACCAAGACCGGCTCGTACCGGCACTACGACGTCAGGGCCGTGCCGATCGAGCGGGACGGCGCCATTATCGAATGGATGGGCGCGAGCACCGACGTTACCGGCCAGCGTGAGGCCGATGAGATGCGCGGCCGGCTCACCGAGCAGCTCTCCGCCGCGGCCCTGCGTACCTCCCGGCTCCAGCAGGCAACGTCGCTCCTGGCCGAGGCGCTGTCGGTCAAGGAAGTCATGGCGGTCATCACCGAGGTCGGACGGTCAGCCATCGGCGCGGACAGATCCGCGGTCGCCTTGGTGGTCGACAATGACAGGCTCAGGCTGCGTGTCATGACCTCCGATGCCTTCGATGCGGGCACAGGCGAGCTTTCCAGCGAGATTCCGCTGGAGACTCCGAGCGTCATGTCTGCTGCCATCGCGCTTCGCCGCTCGCTGGTCTTCGGTAGCCCGGAGAACCTGCGGCGCCATTTCGAGGCTGACTGGGACGGCCAGCTTGCGCTGCAGCATGCTGACGAGCAGGCCTGGGTCGGCCTTCCCCTCACCACGTCGGGCGCGCCGTTCGGAGCGCTCCAGTTCTCCTTCACCGTGCCGCACCAGATCACCGACGAGGAGCGGGTATTCCTCGAGGCGCTGGCAGGCCAGGGCGCGCTCGCGCTCGAGCGGGCCACAATGTACGAGCGCGAGCACGCCACCGCCGAGACGCTGCAGCACAGCCTGCTCCCTGACACCCTGCCCGAGGTGCCCGGCATCGCGCTCGAGGCCACTTGGCCGGGTCAGGAACGCGCTCCGTGCCCTGGCCCTGACCGATCCACGCCCGGCCGCGGTCCTCGCCGGCCTTGACCGGCTTTTCATCGCCACCGAGCTCGACGAGCAGGTCACTACGGTCTGCTACCTCGTGGTCGACCCCCAGACCGGGGAGGGAGTTGCCGGCAATGCCGGTCACCTTCCGCCGCTCCTGCTCGGCCCCGGTACGCTGCCGAGGCTGGATGAGACCGAAGCGGGGACGCCACTCGGCTGGGCCAGCCCACGTCGGCAGTACCCGTTCAGGCTGCCCCCTGGAAACACAGCGGTGCTTTATTCCGATGGTCTGGTGGAGAACAGAAAGCGCGGTCTCGACGCCGGTCTCGACGAGCTGGTCGCGGTGGCCGGGCGGGCACCACGCAGCGTGGTCTCCGATCCGAGAAAGCTGATCGACTACCTGGTCGAGGCGATGATGACGGGCTACGAGCAAGACGACGACGTCACCGTGCTCGTGCTGCAGATGCCCAACGGGGATTCCTCGGGACGCGCGGCCCAGGCACGCAGTCAGGGCCGCACCGGACGCGGGCGCGGGCACGGCTGAACGCTGGCATGGAAGGTCAAGCCGTGAAAGTTGTGGGTACGCTCTCGCGTCGGGTAGTTGTCGGGCATCTATCCGATCGGGGGGTTCGGGCTTGGAGTGGTACGACCTACCTCCAAACTCCGCCTAAGGTGGGGGGCGAGAGCGGTATTCCCGCTGCCAGGCACGGCAGAGCGGGGGCTCTGCGGAGTGCGAGATGAGCGGAGACCTGGCGGTAGGGGTCCAGTTTCTTACCAGACGATTGCAGGAGAGCGTCGGTGTCGCCTGCTAGCTCGGTCGGAAGGGGACTGACCGGACCATGGCGGCTCATCGGCCAGCGAAGGAAGGGGTGACCGCGGTGGCAGGCGCTGCAGGCTCCGCGGCGCGGAGGCAGCCGACGCAGACAGGCCGAGGCGCTCGCGTTCCGCAGCAATCCCGAGTAGAGCCAGCCGACGCAGCTGTCACGCTGGTGCCGGACGACTCGGGGGGGGCTGCGGGCCAGCCAGTGGCTCGGCGTCCGGGCAGCAACTCACGCAGAACAGCCCGGCGGTCGGCCAAGAAGGATCGCGCCAGCGGAACGACCTCACCCGAAAGAGCGGATACTGTAGTAGATCCGGCCATCCCGGCGCCGGCTGGTCCTGTCGCAGCGGCACGCCGGTCAGCCAGGCCAGCGGGCGCCAAGCGCGATGCTCGCGGCACGGCGGCTAATGGATCGAATGGCAAAGTACGTGATTCGGATGGCGAGAGCGCTCTCGCCGGACTCGCTGACCTGGAAGGTGACGTGAACCTGGCGGAAGCGACTGACCTGGATGTTGACTCCGAACTCGGCACGGTGGCTGACCTGAATGGTGACCCAGACATTGGTGCCGTAGCAGACCTGGAGGGCGAACCGGATCTGGCCTCGGTGGCCGATCTGGACGTCGATCTGGAAGACCTCTCTGAGCTCGAAGGTGACGATGCGATCGGCGAGGATGCGATCAGCGGCGTCGGTCTCGAGGGCAGCGACGACGAAACTGATGAGGCAGACAGCGCCCCTGACGCTGCGGCCGCGGCTGAGGCTGAGGCTGAGCCGGGCTCGGTGCCGGCCGCGGTCGGCGTCGTCGCGGTCGGCGTGACGGTGACGGCGGTCGTCGGCGAGGAGGCTGAGGACGAGGCCTTCGTCTACGGCGATGACGACGAGGACTTGCCCGCCGCCCAGGTGGCTGTGGCCGGGGCTACCTCGGACCCCGTGAAGGACTACCTCAAGCAGATCGGCAAGGTGCCGCTGCTCAACGCCGAGCAGGAAGTCGAGCTCGCCAAGCGGATCGAGGCTGGCCTGTTCGCCGAGGAGAAGCTGGCTGATGGCGGCCGGTCGATGCCGCACGACGTCAAGGGCGACCTTGAGTGGATCGCCGAGGACGGTCGCCGGGCCAAGAACCACCTGCTCGAGGCGAACTTGCGGCTGGTCGTCTCGCTGGCCAAGCGTTACACGGGCCGCGGCATGCTGTTCCTTGACCTGATCCAGGAGGGCAACCTGGGCCTGATCAGGGCCGTAGAGAAGTTTGACTACACCAAGGGTTACAAGTTCTCTACGTACGCCACCTGGTGGATCAGGCAGGCGATCACCAGGGCGATGGCCGACCAGGCGCGGACGATCAGGATTCCGGTGCACATGGTCGAGGTGATCAACAAGCTGGCGCGGGTCCAGCGGCAGATGCTGCAGGACCTGGGCAGGGAGCCGACGCCCGAGGAGCTGGCCGCCGAACTCGACATGACCCCGGAGAAGGTCATCGAGGTGCAGAAGTACGGCCGCGAGCCGATCTCGCTGCACACGCCGCTCGGCGAGGACGGTGATAGCGAGTTCGGCGACCTGATCGAGGACTCAGAGGCCATCCAGCCTGGCGAGGCGGTCAGCTTCACCCTGCTCCAGGAACAGCTGCACTCGGTCCTTGACACTCTGTCCGAGCGCGAGGCCGGAGTCGTGTCGATGCGGTTCGGCCTGACCGACGGTCAGCCGAAGACGCTGGACGAGATCGGCAAGGTCTACGGCGTCACGAGGGAGCGGATCAGGCAGATCGAGTCCAAGACAATGTCCAAGCTCCGGCATCCGTCGCGGTCTCAGGTACTGCGCGACTACCTCGACTGATCGCGCCGCCGGCGGTCAGGCATGGGAACGGCCCGTCACCCGGATCGGGTGACGGGCCGTCTTGCTGTCGGTCAGTGCCTCAGCGGGTGGCCGTGGCTCCTTCGCCCGGCTTCTCGGTGAGCCTGGAGGTCTCGTCGTGGATCTCTACTGCCACCTTCGCCAGTGCATTCGCGTGCTGGCGGTTGTGGTGCCCGCAGAAGAGAAGTTCGGTCGAACCGGGCAATATGACCCGCACGTACGCAGGGGCACCGCACCGGTCACACAGGTCGTTGGCGTTCAGCGGCTTCGTTGGGGCCATCGCTCCGGTCATGTCCGCCTCCCTTGCCCGAGTCCCGCCGACGGGTTTGCCGACGGTTTCTACAACCTGCGATCTCTACCGCTCACTGGCCCGATCTTTATACATCACGCGCGGGAGAGCAAGTTGTCGCAGGTCGCCTGCTACGTCGGGAATGGGGTGCGGCGTGGCTCGCCGTGGCACGCAGGCGCGGCAGTTAGTCTTCGAAGCAGATAATTTTCCCGACGCGGGGTAGCTGGGCGGTGCCGCAATACAGGGCGGTCCGCCGACCGGCGCCGCGTCGGCCTGACAGCGCCGGCCTGACAGATGGACCGGACTGACAGATGGAGAAGCGTGAGAAGCGCCGTGAGTCCGGGAGAACTTCTATGACCGCCGCCTTGCGGGAGGCTCCGCCCCCGGCCGCGCCTCCGGCTGCCTCAGGTGACAGCTACTCGGCGCGGCATCTGACGGTTCTCGAGGGTCTCGACGCGGTACGTAAGCGGCCCGGCATGTATATCGGCTCGACCGATGGCAGGGGCATGCAGCATTGCCTGTGGGAGATCATCGACAACTCGGTCGATGAGGCCCTGCACAGTACGTGCACCAAGATCGAAGTCGCCCTGCATCCCGATCACTCGGCCGAGGTCCACGACAACGGCCGCGGCATCCCGGTCGACATCGAGCCGAAGACCGGCCTGAACGGCATCGAGCTCGTCATGACCAGACTGCATGCCGGCGGGAAGTTCGGCGGCGGCTCGTACACGGCCTCTGGCGGACTGCACGGCGTCGGGGCATCCGTCGTCAACGCACTGTCGCACCGGCTCGATGTGCACGTGGACCGGGAGGGCTACGAGTGGGCGGCCAGCTTCCGCCGGGGCGTGCCTGGCGAATACAGCGGCGACGGGCCTGACGCCGCTTTCCGGCCGGGATCTGGTCTGCGCAAGGTCCGCAAGGTGCCCAAGGCGCGCACCGGGACGCGGACCAGGTTCTGGCCTGACCGGCAGGTCTTCGTGCCGGGAGCCGACATTGACGGCGAGGCGCTGGTTCAACGGGCAAGGCAGACCGCCTACCTCGTCCCTGGCCTGTCGATCACCGTCACCGACGACAGGCCGGCCCGCGATGGCGCCGATGACGGCCTGCCGCGGACCGTCGAGTTTCATTTCGGCGGCGGCATCAGCGAATTCTGCGCCGAGCTGAGCACCGGCCAGCCGGTGACCGACGTGCTGAGGCTGACCGGTTCCGGCCGGTTTACTGAGACGATCCCCGTCCTCGACGACCTCGGCCACATGACGCCGACCGACGTCGAGCGGGAACTCGAGGTCGATATCGCCCTGCGCTGGGACTCCGGATACGACACCGTCATCAGGTCTTTCGTGAACGTCATCGCCACGCCCAAGGGCGGCACGCACGTGACGGGGTTCGAGCGCGCGCTGGTCAAGACACTGAACGAGCAGCTCAGGGCGGCCAGGATGCTGCGCGCGGGGGACGAGTCTGTCCTGAAGGAGGACGTGCTTGAGGGCCTGACCGCGGTGATCGCGGTCCGGCTGCCTGAGCCACAGTTCGAGGGCCAGACGAAGGAGGTGCTCGGCACTCCAGCCGCCTCGCGGATCGTCGCCGAAGTGGTCGCCGCCGAGCTCGGCGGATTCCTCGAGGGCCGGATCCGCGGCAGCAAGCAGCAGGCCAAGGCGGTGCTCGAGAAGGTCGCCAGCGCGGCGAAGACCAGGATCGCGGCACGGGAGCACAGGGAGAACCAGCGGCGCAAGTCGGCGCTGGCGAGCTCAGCGCTGCCGGCCAAGCTCGTGGACTGCCGTTCGGCCGATGACCGCAGCGAGCTGTTCATCGTCGAGGGTGACTCTGCGCTGGGAACGGCCAAGCTTGCCCGCGACTCTGAGTTCCAGGCATTGCTGCCGCTCCGCGGCAAGATTCTCAACGTGCAGAAGGCATCGCTGTCGGACATGCTGAAGAACGCGGAGTGCGCCGCGATTATCCAGGTACTCGGCGCGGGCTCGGGCAGCGCGTTCGACCTGGACGCGGCGCGGTACCAGCGGATCATCCTGATGAGCGATGCGGATGTGGACGGCGCTCACATCCGCACCCTGCTGCTGACCCTGTTCCACCGGTACATGCGCCCGATGGTGGAGGCCGGCCGGGTGTTTGCAGCGGTCCCGCCGCTGCACCGGATCAAGTTGACCAACCCGCGCAAGGGGCAGGACAGGTACATCTACACCTACACCGACGCCGAACTGCACCGCAGGACGCTTGAGCTTGATCGCAAGGGCACCAAGTACGAGGACCCGCCGCAGCGTTACAAGGGGCTGGGGGAGATGGACGCCTCCCAGCTCGCCGAGACCACGATGGATCCGCGTCGGCGTACGCTGCGCAGGATCAGGATCGACGACGCGGCCGCCGCCGCTGAGATGTTCGAACTGCTGATGGGCAGCGAGGTTGCCCCCAGGCGCGACTTCATCGTGGGGGGCGCCGCCGAGCTCGACCCCACCAGGATCGACGCCTGAGCGGCATGACCGGCCACACAGTCCTCTACCAGGGAGCGGCCCTGGCTGACGGGCTCAGCCCTGTGCTCAGGAAGCCGGTGACGATCGCGGTCGATGACGGCCTCATCGCGGGGATCTTCGACGGCGACGGCGATGGCGAGGCCCTAGCGGGCCAGGCGACGGCGCTCGTCGACGCGAGCGGCGCGACCATCGTTCCCGGTCTCGTGGACTGCCACAGCCACCTGACCCTCCAGGGCGGCGCTCAGTGGATCGCTCGCGGTGCCGACCCGACACCCGACCTGATCGACGCGGCCGAACGGAACGCTGCCGCGCTTGTCCTGGCCGGCGTGCGGTGGGTCAGGGATGTCGGTTCGCCGCGGCGGGCGGACGCCGGCGACGGACGGGAGCGTGCGCTCGCGCTCGGGCTGAGGGACCGCTGGCGCGGCCGGCCGGGGTACCCGTACATCAGGGCAGCCGGGACCTGGCTGACGAAGGCTGGCGCGCTGCCCGCGGGCCTGGCCATCGAGGTCGATGACGCCGATGGGCTGCTCGCGGCGGCCATCGCCCAGCTCGACGAGGGCGCGGACCTGGTCAAGCTATACCTCGACGGCCCCGATGCCGGGACCGCCCCGTGGTCGGCTGATGAGGTGCGCAAAGTGGTCAGCGCCGTGCACGCTCGCGGCGCTACGGTGGCCGCGCACGGGTCGGGCCTGCCGAACTGCAGGCTCGCGGCCGAGAGCGCCGTCGACACCCTGGAGCATGGCTTCGCGCTCGACGAGGACATCGCGGGCGTGATGGCCGCGAACGGGGTCACGCTCGTCTCGACCCTGTCGGTGATGCACTCGTGGCTGACGTTCGGCTCGACAACGAGCATCGAGCGCTTCGCTACTGACGTGGGCAGGTCAGCGATCGCCGAGCGGCTGGAGATGGCCGAGCACAGCGTCAGGATCGCTTTCCATGCCGGTGTCGCGATAGCGGCTGGCAGCGACTTCGGCGGCGGTTCGGTCCGTGCGGGTCACCTCGCCTGGGAAGTTCAGGCTCTGGTCAAGGCCGGGCTCGAGCCCTGGCAGGCGCTCGGATCGGCGACCTGGCAAGGCGGCGCCGTACTCGGCGACGCCGATGCCGGGCGCCTGAGGGTCGGTGGGCCCGCGCATTTCACGCTGGTTCACGGTGATCCGCTCGAAGACCCGGCCGCACTCTGGCGGGTCTGGCGCGTCGTCTAGAGCTTGCCCGTCTCCGCGGCTGTGATCGCGGTCGCGGAGGTCCTAGTTGGCGGTTTCACCAGGAGGCGGCCAGAAAAGCTGGCGGCGGGCCCCTGACGGGCCCGCCGCTATCGAGAATGGACGGCACAGCTGAAAGCCAGCCGAGCGCGGGCTGGCAGTGTGCTGCAGGCAGTGTGCCGCGGGCAGCGTGCTGCGGGCAGTGTGCTGCGGGCAGTGTGCTGCGGGCCCGGGTGGCTTCAGGCTGGCTGTGCCGCCCCGCCGATCGCCGCGAGCGGCTCCCGTACGCGCTCTCCTGACCCATCCCGGCGGCCGTCGGGCGGCGGCAGGATGACAGGCGTGCCGGCCGCGGTTGCGCCCCTGGCGGGCCCAGGGCCGGCCCAGGCGAGCACCAGGACGTCTTCGCCCTTGAGGAACCGATGGCAGCGGACACCGCCGGTCGCCCTGCCCTTGGCCGGGAAGTCGGCGTAGGGCGTCACCTTGACGCTGGCCGGGGCCGTGCCAGGCAGGGCGCCAGCGCTTCCGGCCACCGTGACGACGATCGGGGCGCCCCCGGGCGTACCTGCCATGCTGGCGCCTCCGGGCCCCCCAGGGCCGCCGGACCCTTCCTGGGCGCCGGTGCCACCCGGCGCCGCACCTTCCTGCGAGGAGGGCGGCCACACCGCTCCGAACCAGAGGACCGACGCACGCGGGGCGAGCCGGACGCCGGCCACGCCAGCTGCGGCCCTGCCCTGCGGCCTGACGGCTGCGGCGCCGAACCTGAGCAGCTGAGCATCGCTGGTGATGAAGACCAGGTCCTGGTCCTCGCTGTCCAGTTGCGCGGCACCGACGACGCGGTCGCCATCTTTCAGGGAGATCACTTCGAATTCTGCGGCGTTCTGCGGGTAATCTGCTGCCGCCACCCGCTTGACGACGCCGTTGGCGGTGCCGAGGGCGAGCCCGGCGCCCGCGGCGTCGGCGGCGACGATAGCCACGACACTCTCGCCGCGCTCCGTGGCGACGAACTCGGTGACCGGTGCCCCGCCGGACAAGCCAGGCGCGTGGGCGGTCGGCGGTAGCGCGGGCAGCTCGAGCACGCCAAGCCGGATGAGCCTGCCGCGGCTGGTCAGCACGCCGATGGTTCCCCTGGCTGTGGCGGGTACGGCGGAGACGATCGCGTCATGCGCGGACCGCGGCTCAGCGGAGCGGCCCCGCGCCCTGGCCGGCCCCGCGTGGGCGGCTGCCCCATCGTCCGGTCGCGCCTCCTGATTTTCTTCGGCCAGCTCTTGCTGGCCTGGCTTACGTACGGCCGTGCGCGCTAGCAGGCCAGCTGAGGACAGCAGGACAGTACACGGGTCGTCGGCCACCTCCAGCGGCACCGCTGCGGTCCGCTGGGCGCCGCTGCCCTCCAGCAGTACCGTCCGCCGCGGAGTGCCGAACTTCTCGGCGACGGCGCCAAGCTCGGCCGACACCAGCTCGCGGAGGCGCTGGTCGGACTCCAGGATCGCGGTCAGCTCGGCGATCTCAGCCTGCAGCGTCTCGCGCTCGCGCTCGAGTTCGAGCCGGTCGTACCTGGTGAGGCGGCGCAGCGGGGTGTCGAGTATGTACTGCGCCTGGATCGGCGACAGGTCGAAGACGGCGATCAGCCGTTCCTTAGCCGCCGCGGCGTCGTCGCTGGTCCTGATGACCTGTATGACCTCGTCGATGTTGAGCAGCGCGGCGACCAGGCCGTCGACCAGGTGCAGCCGGTCGGCTCGCTTGCGGCGCCGGAACTCGGTACGGCGCCTGACGACTTCTAGCCTGTGGTCTACGTAGATCTGCAGCAACTCGCGCAGTCCGAGCACCCGGGGCTGACCGTCGACGAGCGCCACGTTGTTGATGCCGAACGTGTCTTCCATTGGCGTCAGCCGGTACAGCTGCTCGAGCACGGCCTCTGGATGGAACCCGTTGCGTAGCTCGATCACCAGCCGCAGGCCGCGGTGCCGGTCGGTGAGGTCCTTCAGGTCGGAGATGCCGTTCAGCTTCTTGGCCTGGACCAATGGACGCGGCACGGGTGCGGAAGATGCCGCGGCCCGTCTCGTAGGCCTCCCTGATCCCGTCCAGGCCGACGATCTTGCCACCGGTCGGCAGGTCAGGACCTGGCACGAACCGCATCAGCTCGTCGAGCGTCGTGTCCGGGTTCGCGATGAGATGCCGCGCGGCGGCGATGACCTCGCCGAGATTGTGCGGCGCCATGTTCGTCGCCATCCCGACGGCGATCCCTGCGGCGCCGTTGACGAGCAGGTTCGGGAGCCCGGCCGGCAGGACTTCGGGCTGGGTCTCCGTGCCGTCGTAGTTGGGTACGAAGTCGACCGTGTCCTCGTCTAGCGAGGCGGTCATCTCCATCGCAGGGCCAGCGAGTCTTGCCTCGGTGTAGCGCATGGCGGCGGGCGCGTCGTCGCCGCCGAGCGAGCCGAAATTGCCGTGTTTGTCGATCAGCGGCAGCCGCATCGCGAACGGCTGGGCAAGCCGTACGAGCGCGTCATAGATGGCGGAGTCGCCATGCGGGTGCAGGCGGCCCATCACCTCGCCGACCACGCGGGCGCATTTGACGTGGGCCCGGTCAGGACGCAGGCCCATCTGCGCCATCTGGTACAAGATCCTGCGCTGCACCGGCTTCAGGCCGTCCCGCGCGTCTGGGAGCGCCCGCTGGTAGATCACCGAATAGGCGTATTCGAGGAAGCTGCCGCGCATCTCCTCAGTGACATCAATGTCGACGATGTTCTCTTCGAAATCGCCGGGCGGCGGAGTTGTCGTGGTGCGTCGTGCCATGACCGCCATTGTGCCGTGTTCTGGTCGATGCCAGCCACGACGCGACGCTCCGGCGCGCCGT
>WNFN01217895.1_pt1 | contig 10767 bp, 12 predicted proteins | sample 5400161 | NCBI WGS metagenome assembly WNFN01 (sample SAMN13153353, study PRJNA577476) | soil metagenome | isolation source: 80 cm saprolite on Douglas fir-dominated hillslope | place: USA:California | collected 2013-09-17
TCGGGCACGCCAGGCTGATCGGCCCCGGCGTGGAGCACATTAACCGGACCGGCGGCGTGGTGGCCGGGGCGCTGCCGCTGCTGTACGGGATGGCCGAGGAGATCGTGTCAGGCGTCACGCCGGCCACGGAGCGGGATCAGGCTGGCCTAGACCCCGAGCCCGCCAGGCCGGCGTCGGGCCGGCGCCGGTCCCGCCAGCTCAACGCGGTCGGATTCGGGTCGGACGGGTAAAGGGCAGCGAAACAATCAGCCAATTCTGTCCTTCGTAAGATAGCGAACTGGTCTATCAGCCGGTGCGGCCAGCGCGTTTGCGGCTGGGTGCCGGGCGAATCTCGCTATAAAGGCTCTATGAGCTGAGGCGCTACGTTAACGTAGGCAACTGCGCCTCCCCAGGCCATCGCCGACCGATTGGGTTGACAATGCTGACCATGGCGACGACCGCGCGAGCCGCGTCCCGCCATAGCCGCGCAGTCACACTGCGAGGTGAGTGCCGGATAGCGCCGGCGGTACTGCGCGCGGCCAGCTGTCCTGAAGCCGCGCAATCTTGCCCCGATATTGCTACGTACGAGGTAGTATTCCCCCGCGCTGGCACCTAGCTCCACGACGCCGGGATCGCGCGGCCTGCCACCCGCGACTCCGTGAGCGGCGCACACGAACGGCATACCGGGACGCGAAGGGAGGGCTGGCCGGTGCCAGGTGGGCATAGGGCTACCGGTCGGCGTCCGCCTCATCCCGACGACCAGGCGGCCGGACTCCAAGAGCTATTCGAGATGGCTGAGCCAGACGAGATCGGGAGGGATGCGCGCCATGAATCCCGCGGTGAAGGCTGGTATCGAGATCGCGGCCGCGGTCTCAGCCACTATTACACTGACCTTCGTAGTAGTAGTCCGCCTGTTCTGGCGGAGGAACAAGTCACTCCGGGAGCCCTGAGCGACTACTACGACATCCCGACCATCACCTTCGCCCGCAAGGAAGCCAGGGGGCTCTTCCTCACCAGCATCGTGGTCGCTGGCTGGGTCTCCTATCACCTCGGCTGGCAATCGCTTGCGCTGCTCGCGTGCGCAGCCCCGGGCGCAGCGTTCCGCGCGATCAACTACGTGCTCTCCTGGTTCGACAAGCCAGCGACGGCGTCCCCGGACGTCCGCAGGTACTTGGACCAGCTACATGTAACTGTCGCGGTGCCGGTCTACAACGAGGATCCCGCGCTGCTTGACCGGTGCCTGTACGCGATGATCAACCAGACCAGGCCACCGCAGCTGATCTGGGTCGTCGACGATGGCTCTAAGACCGATTACTCGCAGGTCGCCAGCTACTGGGCGGGCACCTGGTCCAACGGCACCGAGATCCGCTGGACCCGGCAGAGTAACCAGGGCAAGCGCCGGGCCCACTCATACGTGTTCGAGCGGGTTGCCGAGACCGATATCTTCATCACGGTCGACTCTGATACGACCCTGGAGCACCGCGCCATCGAGGAGGGCCTCAAACCCTTTCAAAGGCGCGAGGTCATGTCAGTCGCCGGGATCGAGATGGGCTTCAACGCCCACCACAACTTCCTGACCAAGATACAGTGCTCGCTTCAGCTGTACGCCCAGGCGGTCATCGGCGCGGCGTGGTCGGTAGCGGGCGACATGTACACCAACCGAGGTCCGTATGCGCTGTACCGGGCGTCCCTCATCCATGAGTTCGCCGCTGTCTACCGGGACGAGGAGTTCTTCGGGCGACGGGTAATCCTGGGTGACGACTCGCTGCTCGCGCTGTGCGCGAGCAGCCGGGGCAAGTCGGTGCAGCAGCTGACCGCCGTTGGGCTCACCATGTGGCCGGAGAAGCTCGGTCATCACCTGCGCCAGCGGCTCAGGTGGGCGCGCGGTCGGGCGGTCCGGAACTTCTGGCGGATCAAGTACCGCCCGGTGTTCTCCTACTGCTGGTGGGTCACCGTCACGGGGATCCACGGCTTCCTGACGTCCGTTGCGCTGGTCGGGCTGCTCATCGGCACATGGCCGCTCGGCGAGCCGGTGCTTGTCCGCACGCTCATTGCCGCGCTAATCCTGTCGGTTCCCAACGGCCTGCGCACCCTGTGCTTCAAGCGGAGTGATGAGAGCCTGGCAGATCGCTTGGGCCTCGTTCTCATTCGTCCGATTTCCGCTGTGTGGTCGGCTATCCCAGGGAAGCCGCTGCGTGAGGGAACGGATCGCTGAGTCCTGGGCACTATGGTCAGTCCTGGCGGCTCAGGCCACGCTGACACTGCCGTGGATGTGGCGGACAGCCGCCTACACGGACGAAGCAATGTACCTGAGTGCAAGTCATTCGAGTTTGTCGCACCTGATGTCGTATGCGGCGTCGTTCCCCGGCGCCCCGCTGCTCTACCCGCCGGTCGCCGCTGCGTTCGACTCCGCAGGCGGCCTGATCGCCGCCAGGTTGCTTTCGCTGATCTTCATGCTCGGGGCGACGGTCCTGATCTACCTGATCGGCGACCGGCTGTTCGGCCAGATTCCCGGCATTCTCGCGGCACTGCTGTTCGCGGTCTGCGGTATCGCCGTTCACCTCGGCGCAGCGGCGACCTTCGATCCGATGGCTTTGTTCCTGCTGGTCCTGGCCTTGTACGCGGCGGTGCGAATGCGCGACGGCGGCGTCCGCTGGCTGCTGATCTGCCCGCTCGCGCTGGCCGGAGCGAACGCTGCGAAATATTCGACGGTGGCGTGGGATCCGGTCATCGTGGCCACAATCGTCCTGTACGGCTGGAGCAAGGGCAGAACCCAGGCGCTCTTCCTGGCCACATCGGTAACGGCGACCGTGGCGGTCGTCGATTTCGGAATCCTGCTCATCGGCGGCCCGGGTTTCGCCACCGGCGCGCTCGTCACGACCTTCTACGGGTCGCCTCAGTTCGGCGTGCCGAGTTCGTCGATGAGCGTGCTGGCGCACGCGTTCCTGATGATCGGGCTGATCGTGCTGATCGCCATCGCCGGCGTCTGGGTCAGCGTCGTCAAGAAGATGCCGCCGACCGCTACCGCATTCCTATGCCTGCTAGTTCTCGCCGCGCTCATCGCCCCGATGGAACAGGCCAGGGTTCATCAGCTGCCGTCATTGGACGAGAACATGGGCTTCGGACTCCCCTTCGCCGCGCTTGGCGCTGGGTACGCGCTTGGCGCATGGCGGCAGTGGCTCGGCCGCCAGCGGCACTGGGGGAAGGTGGTCGCGACTACCGCTGCCGTGCTCACGGTCATCACCATGCTGGTCGTCGGCAGGGTCGAGCGGGTCCAGTTCCGTGGCCCAGGTGCTGCCAACGCAGCGTCGGTCGTGGCGGCGATCCGGCAGAACTACGTACCGAACACCCAGGTACTCGATGACAGCACCACCCTGATGGAGCAGTACTACCTGCCGGAGATCCCGCCCGATATGTGGGTCAGGTCGGTAGTCCTGCAGAGCCTGTACCAGGTCGCGCAGATGCAGCAAATGTTCTGTTCAGGGGCCTTCTCCGTGATCGTCCTCAGGACCGGGCAAAGCAGCTACGAACGGGCCGTCGTGCGGTTGCTTAACGAAAGCAAGCAGTACGAACTGGCGCTGAAAACGGGGATCGGGCCCCAGAAGACGAGGGTCTGGGACCTGAGGCACCCGGGCTCAGTCAGGAAGCAGCACAGCGGGAGCTCGCAGCACCCCGGGCAGGCCGCGAAGACTCAAAACCGGCTCCAGGTGGGGTGTTAGCAGCGTGTGGGCAAAGATCCTTATGGCAGTCGCCATGCCGATTGTGGTGGCCTTCGCTGTCGGCGCGCTGCTCGTGAAGACGCATCACACCAAGATCCCGCCGCTGAGTCTTCAGCCGATCCCATCTCCGGCGCCAAGCACGTCGCCAGGGAAAGGCCCGGGCCCGACGCTGGCCGCCTTCGAAAAGGCATGCAGCGGCAACATCCCCATGCCGTTCGCCGGGATCGCCGTGAACAATGCCATCGGTCCGCATGTCACGGCCTTTCATCAGATGACCGGCGCACGCATCAGAGTCGTGGAGTTTTACAACCCGTTTCCTGGCCCGTTCCAGGCCACTGAGGCGCTGCAGGCTACCAAGCTCGGCGCGCTGCCGCTGATCCAGTTGAACCCGCGCAAGCCCAAGATGGCCGATGTAGTGGCGGGGCGCTACGACGCCAGCATCAGGAGTTACGCCAGAGCGGTGAAGGCTTTCGGCTGCCACGTGGTGCTCTCTTTCGGCCACGAAATGAACGGCTGGTGGTACCCCTGGGGCATGCCCTGGACGCAGCCGTCGGTCTTCATCGCTGCATGGCGGCATATCCACGACATCTTCGCGGCCGAAGGTGTCACGAATGTCATCTGGTCCTGGGACCCGTCGCACCAGTACGCCGAGTTCAAGGCCGGAAAGGCGGCATCGTTGGCGAGTGAGTGGTACCCGGGCAACAGCTATGTCGACTGGGTCGGCCTCGACGGCTACCTGAATCCTGGCCAGAACTTCAAGGAAGTGTTCAGCCACCAGATGGATGACTTGTTCGCCGGCATCAAGCACCACCACATCGCCGGGCTCATCTGGTTCGACCAGAACGCGAAGCAGAAGTGGGCGTTTCAGGGCAGGACGGCTCGGGTGGCCGAGTACCGCAAGCTGGTGGCGAGCTTCCCGTGAAAATCAAGGTCCTTGCGATCGCCGCCATCCCCATCCTCGCCATCGCTATCCCGTTTGTCGCGATCGCGTGCAGTCACGCACCTGGGACGGCACACCCGGCTAGCAGCGCCACACGGACGGCGGCCAGCCAGTCGCCAACACCAAGGCCGTCACGCAGGCCGTACCCGCACGTGAACGCACCCTGCAAGGGCAAGATCCCTGAGCCCTTCGCCGGAATCGCGACGAACGGGCACTTCGCGGCGAACGTAGCCTCGTTCCAGCATGACACGGGAGCCCGGCTGCGGCTCGTCGAGTTTTACAACCGCTTCCCCGGCCCGTTCAACAGCGCTGAGGCGCAGCAGATAGAGTCGCTCGGCGCGCTGCCGCTGATCCAGCTCAACCCGCGGAGCATCAGCATGGCACGACTCGCAGCCGGCGCGTACGACAGCCTTATCGCAAGCTACGCCAGACAGGTCAAAGCGTTCCGCTGCCACGTCGTCCTGTCCTTGGGCCACGAGATGAATGGCTGGTGGTACCCATGGGGCCTGCCCTGGACGCGGCCGTCAGTCTTCATCGCGGCGTGGCGGCACTTCCACCAGGTCTTCGCTGCTGAGCGGGTCAGGAATGTCATCTGGTCCTGGGACCCGACGCACCAGTACTCCCAGTACACTGGATCGGCATCGACGGTTACGTCGGCGCCGGCCAGAACTTCAAGCAGGTCTTCGGGTACCAATTGCGGGACATCAGGCGGCTGACTCGCAAGCCGATCTACCTGGCCGAGACCGGGGTGGGCGACGGAGCCCACGAGGTCGCGCAGATAGCGAACCTCTTCGCCGGGATATGGCGCTGGCACCTGGCCGGGCTGGTCTGGTTCGACCTCAACAGGAAGAACTCATGGACCCTGGACGGCAAGCCGACTAAGGATGCCGCCTACCGCAAGGCGGTGGCACGGTTCCCCTAGCCGTGCCCGCCCCGTCAGGCCTGGTCGGGGCCTCGCCTGGTGACCGAGTTCGTCGTCGGCGCGGTGTAGTCGCCGATCCACTGGTCTTTCCACGCCTGGTCGTACTGCTGCGAGTTGCAGCCAGGGCGGTAGACCGCGATCAGCTCACGGGCGATCTGCTCGCGGTGCGCGGGGCCGCCGCCAGGGACCACGTAGGTCGCGATGTAGAGATTCCACCGGTCACCGGCCCGGCGCACCCAGCACGGCGAACGCGGATGCTTGAATGGGAAGCGCTCGGCGGACAGGTCATCGCTGTGCCCCACGTAACTGACCGCGTACCGGCCTGGCCTGGCGTCCGGATCGGGCCGGTACAAGATGGCGAAAACGGCCGCGCCCGCCGGCGGCGTCCAGCCGGCGAGGAGTCTCGGGCCCTCGAAGGGGTAGCCGGCAGCGGAGCCAAGCCGGATCATCGGTCCCGGGCCTCGTCCCCGGCCTCGTCCCCGGCCTCGTCCTCGTCCTCGCCGATGGCCTCGACCCGCACGATCGGGCCGTCAGGCAGTCCGGCTTTCGTGACGGCCGCGGCGAAATGCCGCGTGGCCCTCTCGATAGCCTCGTCGCGGCTCGCCGCGTCCACCACCAGTTGCGCGCCGTACAGGCTGGTCCCGATCCCGGTAGCGATGCCGTTAAAACCGGCAACTGCGTCAGCGAGTTCGACGACCTGCTCGCGAGACAGCACGTGGTCACTCTCGGCCTGGATGCCCACGCTCCATCTCACGCCACGCTCCACGGTCTCGTCGGCTCAGGAGGAAGTCTAGGTTGCGCCATGGTCAGTTGAGCGAGGGTAGCAGCGCGGCGAGTTCCTCCAGGCTGGCAAGGTCATGACCGGACAGCAGCAGGTGGACGTGCGGCGCGGCGACGATCATGCCCAGCGTGCTCGGGCGGAAGGCTGGATCGGTGCCCTTGTGCGGGTTGAGCCAGATGATCCGATAGCTCAGCCGCGCCAGCCGCTCCATCGCCGCGGCTAGCGTGGCAGGGTCGCCGCGGTCCAGGCCGTCGGAACAGATCACGACGATGCCGCCGCGGCACAGCCCGCGACGGCCCCACTCCCGCACGAACGACTCGAGCGACGCGCCGATCCTCGTCCCGCCTTCCCAGTCGAAAACCGTCCGCGCGGCCCTCGCCAGCGCGTCGTCGGGTCTCCTATGGTCGAGCTCCCTGGTGATCCTCGTGAGCCGGGTGCCGAAGCAGAACACCTCGACCCTGGCCGCTGCTCGTCTCGCCGAGTAGGCGAACTGGAGCAGGTTGCGCGAGTAGTCGGCCATTGACCCAGACACGTCAAGGATCAGGATCAGCGGCCGCGGGCGGACCTTGCGTGCCCGCCAGCAAAGCTCGGCTGGCTCACCGTGCATGCGCATCGACCGGCGCACGATCCGGCGCAGGTCGGGGACGGACCCGCGGCGCGCCGGCCGGGTGCGCCTGGTGCGGCGCTGCGGCGGAGTCAGCCGGATCCGTGCCATGATCCGCCGCACAGCGGCGAGCTCGTCGGGCGTGCAGGCAGCGAACGACTTCTGCCGCAGGGTCTCGGCGCCGGAGGCCATTAGGCCAAGGACGGCCTCCTCGCCCCGCTCGTCGGCCCCCGGGTCCGCCGCTGGAATCACCAGGGTGGACTGGCTGACCTGGCTCGCTGCCGCGGCGTTGAGCCCCAGCAGCTCGGCGACCTGGTCGTCGTCACCCAGGAAGAATCGCCTGAACACCCGGTCGTAGCCGGCGATGTCGTCGCGTCGGCAGACCAGGACGGTGCGGCCCGCCCAGTACAGGTCGGCGAGGTCGGCCGGATCTAGCTCTGTCATGGCCGCGCAGTAGCTCATGATGTCGCCGGAGCCGACAGCGAGCCCCGCGGCGCGCAGTTCGCTGCCGAACCTGACCAGCAAGCGGACGATCCGGTCCCGCTCAGCCACCGGAGGTCTCATTCACCGGAGGTGATGTCCGCGAGGTTGTCGCGGACAAGCTCGAGGTCGTCGCGCTCCTTCACGACCGCGCCCAGCGTGTCGCTGGCCGCCGCCTGGCCGAGGTCGGTCTCGCCGAGGAAATGCAGAGTCCGGGCCCAGTCGATCGTCTCGGCGACACCCGGTGGCTTGGCGAGGTCCAGCTCGCGGAGCCGGTTCACGGCCGCAACCACCTTACGGGTGAGCGCCTCACCGACACCCGGTTCCTTCAGCAGCACGATCTCCGTTTCCCGGTCAGGGGCCGGATATCCGATCCAGTGGTACAGGCAGCGCCTTTTCAGGGCGTCGTGAAGTTCCCTGGTGCGGTTTGAGGTAAGAATCACGAGCGGCGGGCTGTCCGCCTTGATGGTGCCGATCTCGGGGATGCTGATCTGGAAATCGGAGAGCACCTCGAGCAGGAATGCCTCGAACTCGTCATCCGCGCGGTCGACCTCGTCGATCAGCAGCACGGCCCCATCGCCGGCCCTGACCGCTTCGAGCAGCGGCCGCTCAAGCAGGAATTTCGGCCCGAAGAGCTTGTCGACCGCGTCGGGGTCCGCGATCTGCTGCTGCGACAGCGCCCTGATGTGCAGCATCTGCCTGGCGTAATCCCATTCATACAGGGCCTGGTTGACCTCGATGCCCTCGTAGCATTGCAGCCTGATCAGGCGGCGGCCGAAGATGGCCGCCAGAACCTTCGCCACCTCGGTCTTACCGACGCCGACCTCGCCTTCCAGCAGCACAGGACGATGCATCCTGAGCGCCACGAACAGCGCGGTAGCAAGGCCGCGGTCGGCGAGATAGCCGCCCCGGCGCAGCGCGTCGGCCAGTTCGCTAACGCTCTCAGGGCGGTCCATCAAGCGGCCGGGCGGCTACTGGTGGCGGTGTTCGGCTGAGCCGAGCACCAGGTCGGCGACACTATCTGAGCGGTCGCTGAGCTTGCCTTCCCGCTCCAACCTCGCCCGCCACGCGGACCTCAGGTCCCCGCCAGCGGCGGCGAGCCCGTCGAAACCTACATTCCGCATGTTCTTGCAAGACTTAGCAGTTCCGAACAGTTCGTCTAGCTCGGCGGCGGTCTGGCGGCTCGCAGACCAGACGCCGCGAAGCACCTCGGCGGTCTCGTCCGGCTCCGCCTGAGCAGCCTCCGGCTTAACGTGCTCGTCTCCGCGGCCAGCGTTCCGGTTTGTGTCCCCGCTGCTCACCTGTTCACCTCCATGGCCGTTATGGCCGCACTAACCCGATGCTGACTGTAGTTCGGCCGCCTGGGTACTGCGACCGCGGATTAACGGTTCCCTTATCGGCGGTGCTTACCGCTCGCGGGGAGTGATCCACCTCGCCTCCCGGGGCGGACGGGCGGCGGCAAGCGACGCCAGAGCGTCCTCGGGCGAGCTGGCGCGCTGGATCAGCACGCGGTTCGACGGCTTGAGCAGGCCGACGGCCACCATGCGGTCAAGCTGGGCCACCAGCGGGTCCCAGAATCGGTCCACGTCGAGCAGGACGACCGGCTTGGCGTGCAGTCCGAGCTGGGACCAGGTCGTCACCTCGGCCAGCTCCTCCAGTGTGCCGAGGCCGCCGGGCAGCGCTACGAACCCGTCGGCCAGGTCATACATCAGCTGCTTGCGCTCGTGCATCGAGTCCACCTCGTGCAGTTCGGTGAGCTCGGTGTGGGCGACCTCGCGGCTGAACAGGCCGGTCGGGATGACGCCGACAACCCGGCCGCCCGCGACCAGCGCCGCATCGGCGAGTGCTCCCATCATTCCGATCCGGCCACCGCCGTAGACCAGGCTGATGCCCTTGCTCGCGACCAAGGTTCCGAGCGCCCTGGCGGCTTCCCGGTAGCGAGTGTCCTGGGGAGTCGATGAGCCGCAGAACACGCAGACCGATGCGATGTCAACCATGGCCAGACCAACCTATCCCGGCACTGCGGGCACCTTCGGCAGCCCGCACGTGTTGCGGACGTCACGCCTGAGGGATGACGGCCGGCACCAGGCCGGATGTCGTGCCCGTCGGTGACCTTGGCCCCTGGCAGCTACACCGGCGCCGGGCGCAATGTTGAAAAACCAAGAAATCATGAACATCGCGAAAGGGGTACGGTCATGCGGGCTGTAGTCGTCTACGAATCGATGTTCGGCAACACGCGCCAGATCGCCGACGCGATCGGGACCGGGCTCGTCGATGGCTGCGTGGTCTCGGTCATCCCGGTGGCGCAGGCCGCTCCGGACCAGATCAAAACAGCCGACCTGGTCGTGGTGGGCGGTCCGACGCATGTGCACGGCATGACCCGCGCTTCGACCCGCCAGGGTGCGGCGAGGATGGCCGAGGAAGCGGACAGTAGCGTCGTTTTGGAACCGGACGCAGTGGCCGAAGGTCTGCGCGAATGGCTGGACGCGCTTGGCAAGAGCAAGGTCGGTCGCAGGGCAGCCGCCTTCGACACGCGGATGCCCGGACCGGCCGCTCTTACCGGCCGTGCTTCCAAGGGAATTAGCCGCGCGCTCCGGCATCACGGGTACGAGGTTGTCGCCGACCCGGAGAGCTTCATTGTGACCAAACAGAACACCCTCGAGCCCGGAGAGGAAGACCGGGCGAGGACATGGGGCGCGAGGCTGGCCGCGATCCTGGCGGCGGCCACAACGGCTGCTCGCGGCGGCTAAGCGGCACTAAACGGGTACAACCTTCGCGATGCTAACGGCGTCGTAGCTTCCGTAAGCGATCCAGCGGCGCGTAAGGACCGATCCCCCATGACCTCATCGTTCCTCCTGGCGGGGCGGGCGAGCCTCGTTGCCGTACTGTTGTCCGCCCTGGCAGTTGCAACGGCCTGCTCGTCGTCGCCGCAAGCGTCCGCCCAGCCAGGCGGTTCGGGCAGCCAGGGTCCGAGCGCGCCGGCGACCAGCCCAGGGCCGACCAGCCCAGCGCCGACCAGCCCGGCGCCGACCAGCCCAGTCGCGGGTACGTCGAACCCGGCACCGCAAGGCCCCCGGCCGTGCGCTAGCCGCGACCTGGGCGCCAGGATCGGTAACGGCCAGGGTGCGGCCGGGAGTACTTACATCCCGATCGTCTTCACGAACAACTCGAACGTTACTTGCACGCTGTTTGGCTACCCTGGCGTCGCATTCGCCGGCGGCAGTCCGGTCAGCCAGATCGGCCTGGCCGCCACCGAGAATCCGGCGACGCCGCGTCGGCTGGTCACCATCGCGCCGGGGGCGGTCGCCAGCGCCCTGCTGCGCATCGTTGCGGCCCAGAACT
>WNFN01264836.1_pt1 | contig 10766 bp, 8 predicted proteins | sample 5400161 | NCBI WGS metagenome assembly WNFN01 (sample SAMN13153353, study PRJNA577476) | soil metagenome | isolation source: 80 cm saprolite on Douglas fir-dominated hillslope | place: USA:California | collected 2013-09-17
GCCCGGATTCAAGCTCCTGTGGTTTAAGCAAGAACATCCAGACATTTACCGCCAGACCACCTCGGTCCTCATCGTCAAAGATTATATCAACTTCCGGTTAACCGGTAACCAGGCGATCGATCATCCTGAGGCTTCCACTACTTATCTGTACGATATCGAGAAACGCACTTGGAGCCCCTCCTTGGTGCAGGTCTTGGGGCTGGACCAGCAGATCCTCCCTGAAATCAAGCGTCCTATCGATCTGGTTGGAACGATTAAGCGCGAATGTTCCGCTGAGACCGGTTTATTGACCGGCACGCCGGTGGCAGTCGGAGCCGGCGATTTTCCGGTCACTCTTCTCGGATCCGGCGTCAGTCGAGTCGGTGTCGGTTCTGATTCCACCGGCACCTCGACCCTGCTAACTCTGCAGACTGAACGCGCGGTTCTCCACCCCATTATCAGCAATGTTCTTGGCGTCGATGAAGGGTGGAGCGCTTTCACGATTCTGGATGCCGGAGGCGATGCCGTCCGTTGGGCGCGCCGAGCCTTTCATGACAATCAGGTCAGTTACGATGATCTCGTAAGTGTCGCCGCGTCCGCTGCGCCGGGGTCCGATGGCCTGATCTTTTTGCCCTACCTGAATGGCGAACGCTTAGGATCACGTCGGAACGCTCGTGCCCAATTCTTCGGCTTAACCTACGCCCACGGAAGCGGCCACCTGCACCGGGCTGTGATGGAAGGAGTCGCTTTCGCATCTCGCCGGAACTTATCGATCATGGAACAGAGCGGAAACCCGATGAAATACATGGTCGCGAGCGGTGGCGGCGCAAAAACCCGTCTCTGGCTCGAGATCAAAGCCAGTATCTACCGGACTCCAATCCGCACTACTAAACACATTGAATCGAGCATATTAGGCTGCACCATGATCGCAGGTGTTGCCGCCGGCGTTTATTCCTCTTTAGGAGAAGCGGCTGATCAGCTGATTCAATTGGACGAAGAAATCGTCCCTAACCCAGACTGGGTTCCTCGTTACGAAAAACTCGCAGAGTTGTTCGACCAAATCTACGAAGACGCCGCTCCCTACTATCAAAAACTGGACGAGTACGCCGCAAAGTTCGGTGGAGGGGAAGAAGGAGGGTAGGGCGAGGCTCCCGCACGTCCTAAACGCATTCGCAAAGGTGCCGGATGTTCAAGTCGGTAAAAGCAAACCACGCCGACAGACCCGCCGAGCCGTTGGGACCAAGATGTACCACCCCGTCGAGCCCGCATCCCTACATCCCTGTCAGCTTTTGACCAATTCGTGCAAAAAACTGAACTAAACCCAAAATGGGTGCCCTTCACCTCCCCAGCACGCATGTCCCAGGTCCTCTTCTCGTCCTCGTGCTCGTCCTCGTCGTCGTCCTCGATTGTTTGTGCGACCCGAAGGCACCCCTGGTATTAGACCCTCGATAGAGCGCGTTGGCCCCGAGTCAGACCATTGCGTCAAAATAACCTCCGAGGACGAGGACGAGAACGATTCCGGAACCCCCTGGCATATTTCTCGCTATACCCTCCTCTTATGGACTACGTTCCTCCTCTGGATGTTGTCTCCAATATGGTCGGAGCCGGGAGCACAAAAGGCTCACTTCCGGCTAAAGATCTCCTGATCCGAGGTTTTCTCTCCGGCGCATTACTCGGATTTGCCACCAGTCTCGCTGTCACCGCTACCGTTCAATCGGGCGTACCTCTAGTGGGCGCCATTGTGTTTCCCGTCGGTTTCGCCATGATTGTGGTGCTCGGCTTAGAACTCGCCACCGGCAGCTTTGCGTTATTGCCGTTGGCTTATGCCGACGGAAAACTCTCCCTTCCCCGGATGCTCACCAATTTTGGGTGGGTCTTACTCGGCAACCTGATCGGGAGCGTCTTTTATGCATGGCTCTTCTACGGAGCGTTGACGATGTCCGGCCATGTCAGTGACGCTTCCGGTGTCGCTGCGAAAATCGCCGCCATCGCCGACGCCAAGACGCTAGCATACGCCAAATTCGGAGCCTTCGGCCTCCTCACCGCTTTCGTAAAGGCTATACTCTGTAACTGGATGGTTTGCCTCGGCGTCGTGATGGCCATGACTTCAAAATCCACCATCGGTAAGATTGTGGGGGCATGGCTTCCGATCTTCACTTTCTTCGCTCAAGGGTTTGAACATTCCATTGTGAATATGTTCCTCATTCCGGCAGGCATTCTCTTTGGCGCCAAGGCCACCATCGCGGATTGGTGGATCTGGAACCAGATACCGGTTACTATCGGCAATTTTGTTGGCGGCTCGATCTTCACCGGATTCGCGCTTTACCTGACGTATGGCCGCAAAAATGAATCGATTACGGTCCCAGCGAGTGCTCTCGCAGAAGCAGGTCCGGTCAGGTAACAAGCAAGCGACACCTTCCAGCCCAAGGTTGGACAACAGCGGGTCGCGCAAGAAAGAGCACGAAGTTCCACGAACAGCTAACCGCAAACCGTTAACGGCTAACCGCAAACCCTTGAATGAGCTCGCCCAGTCTTTCCGAAGCTTTTACCGACGAACAGAAAGAGTATCTACAAGGGTTCTTTGCCGGGCTTTCGGCGCGCAAACTAAACCCATTTGTTGGGACTCTTTCTGACGGCCGGATCACTGCAACACCGGTGCCCGGCCTGGAAAACCAAGCTGCGCCGGAACCGAGCACTGAAGAGACGGTGTTCGGGACGCCGGTTTCAGATCTGTGCGAACAAGAAGTCTGGAAGCTGGAACAACACGGACTCGATATCTGGGACAAGCTGCTAGCTCACGCCGAAGACAACAAGTTCCCGGACAAGGCCGACACTTTCCGGTTTCGTTATCACGGACTTTTCTATGTCGCTCCGGCGCAAAACGCTTTCATGCTGCGATGCCGCGTTCCAGCCGGCCGGCTTACCGCCAATCAGTTGCGGGGTTTGGCCGGCATCGCGGATGATTGGGGCGCCGGCTACGCAGACATCACCACCCGCGCCAATTTTCAAATCCGGGAAATCGCTCCTAAGCACATTGTTAAGGTGCTGCTGAAGCTCCAGGAGCTGGGCATGACCTCACGAGGGTCCGGGGTTGATAACATCCGTAACGTCACGGCCACGCCAACGGCCGGCATCGACTCCGCGGAACTGATCGATACCCAGCCCTACGCCACGGCACTGCACTATTACATTTTGAACAACCGGGATCTGTACAACATCCCGAGGAAGTTCAACGTCGGGTTCGACGGCGGAGGGGCCATCAGTGTGGTAGCCGATACTAACGACATTGGATTTATCGCGGTAACGGTTCCTGAAGGGAAGCCAGTACCGTCTGGCGTCTATTTCCGGGTTCAGCTAGCCGGGATCACCGGACATTCTCAATTTGCCGCAGATGCCGGTATCGTAGTTAAGCCGGAAGAAAGCGTCGCCATCGCGGCTGCCATCATCCGAGTATTTGCCGAGCATGGCGATCGAACCAATCGAAAGAAAGCGCGGCTAAAATATCTGATCGACAAATGGGGAATACCGAAATTTGTCGAGGAGATGGAGAAGAAATTGGCTTTCCCGCTCCAACGCCTATCGCTTAATGATTGCCGGCCTGCTCATCCACCAATTCTGCACGGTCATTTAGGCGTCTATAAGCAAAAACAAAAAGGTCTCAATTATATTGGAGTGGGTGTCCCCGTCGGCAGATTACGTACTCGTCAGATGCGCCGGATAGCGGATTTGGCTGAGAACTACGGCGACGGCGACCTTCGGCTGACCGTTTGGCAAAACCTTCTCATCACCAATGTGCCGGATGCTTATGTCGAGACGGTTAAACGCTCCCTGGTAAGAATCGGCCTCCATCACGAGGCCAATAGTATCACCGGTGGATTGATCGCCTGCACCGGTAATACGGGCTGCAAATTCGCCGCCACCAACACCAAGGGCCAAGCCATCGAACTCGCCAAATATCTAGAAAAACGGGTGTCGCTTGATCAACCGATCAATATTCATTTAACCGGTTGTCCGCACTCCTGTGCCCAACATTATATCGGCGACATCGGACTTTTGGGAGTTCAGGTCGGCCAAGGCGGTGAACAAGCCGAAGGCTACCATGTCTTGTTCGGCGGCAGCAGCGGCCAGAACGAGGTGTTAGCCCGCGAAGTTTTCCATGGTATCCCATTCCGTGAACTACCTTCCCTGCTAGAGAAAGTGTTGAAGATCTATTTGGCTAAACGGGCGCACAACGAATCGTTCAAGCAGTTCGTTTCCCGCTATCAGGTGAAGGAGTTACAAGAGCTATTCAGCGCGTAGCGGCAGTTCGCCTGAGGCTCGCTGCCAATAGCCAATAGCCAATGGGCGATGGAGCGAAACGAAGCCCCTGATTCGGTGGGGCGAAGAACTCGGCGCGCCCAAGACGAGCCACTTTCCTCGAGGTACACCGCGCCGGTTTTGAGCCGCTCCGTGGATGCGCCATCGCCAATTAGATATCCGAAACCCTCGATACACCGAAGTTGAAATCTTCGAATGCCCACCCGGATGCCACATCCAGGGAGCGGCTCAAAACCGGCGCGGGTGGATTCAGGAGCATAGAAAAATCTTGGGCGCGCCGAGTTTTTCGCCCCATCGAATCAGGGGCTTCGTTTCGCCGTCTCGCCCACTCGCTCTGCGACATTGGCTATCGGCTATTGGCTATTGGCTATTTGTCTTTCTGCTCCCTATTCCCACGGACTGATCCGCCGGACTTTCTCACCGGCCTTCGGTGCCGGAAAAGCCTTGCCGGCTCCGGCCAACGTCGTCTCCAGGTCTTTGAGCACGATTCGAACCGGTATCTTCAGGTGCTGCTCACAAAAATTGGTCTCGGCCGCGGCAAAAGTGCCGGTTTCAAATAGCTTGTTCGCGGGTGCACCCCCACCGCAAACATCGAAATACTCACAGGTCTCTTCACAACGCTTTACTCCCGCAAAGATATCGGAAGCCAATTGGTTGTATTTCGGATTCTGTAATGCCCCTCGAAAGGAGTCGGTTTTAACATTGCCGATTTCGAGCGACCCGTAAGCCTTCGAACTCATTCCCAGCAGTTCAGGTGAGAACGTCGTAAAAGCACCGTCGACTGAAATGGTCAATATCCGATAAGGATAAACCTGCTGGTTGAAATCGCTGCCGCCGCCCGCAGCGATCGCACCGCAGGCATTTTCAAACTCGCGGATCGGCGGAGTTGATGTCTGATTGACACCTTCTTGTTCCTCGACGTTGAACCCGATCAGAACCGGTTCCAGAGAGACCAGGAAATCATAGATCTCTTTGGCGTGATCGAGAGACGCCTCGCCGATCACGGAAATCGTGTGGAAAGGAATCCCATGTTTCTTCAACGCTTCAATCCCGCGCACCGTCTTGTCGAGTGTCCCCCGACCGTTCCAGGTTTTTCTAGAGCGGTCGTGAATGTAATCCGGCCCGTCAATGCTGATACCAACCGCAATGTGATGCTCTGCGATAAAATCGCACCAGCGATCATCAATCAGCGTACCGTTTGTTTGGAAATGCTGCACATATTCTAAATCACCGAGAACTTCGCGAATCGGTGCGAAATAAGCCGCATACTGCTCCGGGCGCACCACCGTCGGCTCGCCCGCGTGCCAGATGATTCCCAGCCCGGGTTCAAGAAGCTGCTCTTCCTTCAGCTTCTCGACAGCGGTCCGGACGATCTCGACATCCATGACCCGCTTGTCTTTGCGATCCGGCAGATAGCAATAAGTGCAATTCAGGTTACAGAACGGCGTTGGCTGAAAGATCAGCAACTCGACAGGCGACACTTCCATACGCAGCAGTTACAGGTTCGAAGTTCTAAGTTATAGGCTACGAGTTCTCGTGTCCGCGAAGGGTTTAGCGGAATCGGAACTTAAAACCTAAAACCTACAACTTAAAACGTAAAACCTTTAGTGGCCTAGTGATTCCACCAGTACTTGTGCCAGCCCGGCGCTACAACAATGCCTCCATTCGGCCATCCGATATTGGCCCAACCGAACGGTATTCGGAAGCCGCCGCCATTACCCCAGCCACCATTGCCCCAAGCTCCTCTGCCTCCATTTCCCCAATGGAAACCTCCTCTGCCTCCATTTCCCCAACGGCCGCCGTTACCCCAACCGCCGTGGCCGCCTTTGTGCCAGTTCGCCCAGTTTACTTGGACTCCGTTTACTTCTCTAACGCCCGCTAATTGTTCGTCCGCGGCCTGAGAAAGCAGGTGCCTTACTCTGGCTACTCGATCGCCAATCCGTGCATCATTACTGGCCCCTGCGTTGATGGGACTCGCTTTCCCGTCCTTCGGAAGCGAACCAGCACAGGCCGCAATTTGCAGTGCAACTGCAATCAATGATTTGGATGTATTCATTTATCTGATATTTGGGGGCCAGCCTGAAGAGGATTCTCTTCCAGGTCCCTCCTTTAGACGAATCTACGGGAAAGCGGTTACAGTTGCCAAGCTGAAAGCGGAAGGGCGATGCGGCCCCTGATCGGTGGGGCGAAAAACTCGGCGCGCCGAGGATTGCCCACCATTTTGCGATCGGTTGCGCGCCGGTTTTGAGCCGCTCCGTGGACGTGCCATCTCCGATTGAAAGATGCGAAATCCTCGATCGAACTAACGATGCAATTCCGGACGCCCGTCCCGCAGCCACCTGCATGGAACGGCTCAAAACCGGCGCGGATCCGTCGCAAGGGCAATCGACTCGTCGGCGCGCCAAGTTTTTCGCCCTACCAATCAGGGGCGTATCGCCCATTCGCCCATTCGCCCATTCGCCCACGCGCCCTTTACACTCCCTCGGTTTGAAGCAAACTGTCTGGTCTATGGAAGTCGATTTTCAGGCCATCAAAGTTGAAGAACTGAAGAGCCGTTTAGGCGAACTCCGGAGGTTTCTTTGACTATCCTAGGCTGAAAACCCGACTGAGCGAGCTGGAAACGTTGATGGCAGGACCTGCTTTCTGGGACAATAAGGAACGAGCCCAGCAGGTGATCGACGAGGCCTCGACCGTACGCGCGAAAACCTTGCCGTTTTCTCAATTGACCGAAAAGACCGACGACCTGGAGGTGCTTCTCTCCCTGGCTAAGGAAGAAACGGACCCCTCCAGCCAGGAGAACGCCTTCCGCGAGGTAAACGGCGAGTATGAGAATTTGACCCGAGAACTCGAGGCCTTCGAATTGAAGATGCTGTTGTCGGGCGAGTTCGACAAGAATAATGCCTTTCTTACGATTCATGCCGGAGCCGGTGGCACCGAATCGTGCGATTGGGCGGATATGCTGCTCCGGATGTATCAGCGCTGGACTGAGCGCAGCGGCTTTTCCAACCAAATCGTCGACATCCAAGAAGGCGATGAAGCCGGGGTCAAATCGGTCACCATTCTAGTAAGCGGCGAATACGCTTATGGCTATCTGCAAACCGAGCGGGGTGTCCATCGCCTGGTACGCATATCTCCATTTGATGCGAACAAACGCCGCCATACCTCCTTTGCCAGTCTCGACGTCGTACCAGAGCTCAAAGACGACGTTGACATCGAAGTGAACGAGAGTGACCTCCTCATTGACACCTTCAGGAGCGGAGGCAAAGGCGGCCAAAACGTCAACAAGGTGGAAACTGCGGTCCGGATCACTCACGTACCCACGGGGTTAGTGGTAGCCTGTCAGGCAGAACGCAGCCAAGGCCGCAATCGGCAAATGGCCTTGAACATGTTGAAGGCGAAACTGCTCCAGATCGAACAAGACAAAAAGCAGGCCGAGATTGACCGCCAATACGGCGAGAAAGGTGAAATCGCCTGGGGAAGCCAAATCCGATCCTACGTTTTCCAGCCCTACCAGATGGTCAAAGATCACCGCACCGGGGTCGAAACCAGTAACGTCCAAGCCGTGATGGACGGCGACTTGGACGCCTTCATCGAAGGCAAACTCCGCGGCCTGACCAGTAAGAAAGCGGCGTCTGACGACGTCTGATCCAAGCTCGCCTTAGGCTCGCTCGGAATAGCAAATAGCAGATAGCAAATTAGCCTGGAAACCGAGCGCTCGGTAGTTACGGAGACCAATCTGCTATTTGCTATCTGCTATTTGCTATTCTGAACGAGCCTAAGCGAGTTCAGCCGCGGCCCAGCTCTTTCCCAGGTCAACTGGGCAAAGAAGAGCCCGATTACCGCCGCCACGAGCACATCAGAAAAAAAGTGCGCGTTGACATAGAGACGTGACCAGCCAATCGCACTGGCCAACACAAGAAAGCTCCACGCCCACCGGCGCCGGTAGGCAAACCCGATCGTCCCAAAAAAGGCGAACGCGGTCGCAGTATGCCCGGAAGGAAACGAATGAAACTTGTATTTCCCCAGTAACCATTGTCCCTGGTACCAAAGCCCATACCAACCTGGTGGCGCCTCGGAATTGTTAGGGCGCGCTCTCCCGGAAATCAGGCGCACAGCGTTAGTCAGCCCTCCTGCCAGCGTGCCCGCAATGATCATACAGAGAATCACTTTGACCAAAGTCCGTTTTCGGGCGAAGCCCACTCCGATTAATACGACCGCCGCGTACCCCATTAGCTCAGGCCAATCTCCAAATTTCGAAATCAAGCTGGCGACGTTCTGCACCCATTTAATCTGATGACCCGCGATCGCTCCGANNNNGTTGTGCTCGTTGGGATTCCATTTCCACAACTCTGTCACATTGGTTGACGGCTTTGTCGAACAAGTCCTCCAATGATTCGCCCTCTGTTGCTCCTGTTCCTCGCGATCATAATCATTGATTCGCTCGGAAACAATACTCTTCCCCTCATCGATCGGGATGAACCGCGTTTCGCGGAGGCATCTCGCGAGATGCGTCAAACCGGTGATTTCGTGATCCCGCGAGTCAACGGCCAGTACCGCTTCGACAAGCCGCCGTTGATTTATTGGTGTCAGGTGGCCAGTACCGCTCTGCTTGGTGAGAGCGACTTTTCGGTCCGGTTACCCTCGGCGCTCTTCGCCGCCGCCACCGCCGTGCTCACCGCTGTCTGGGGGGCTCGTCTTTACGGGCGCAAAATTGGTCTTTGGTCGGGAATTATGTTCGGCAGCTGTCTCCAGCTATTCATTCATGGCCGGGCGGCCGTCGCCGACCTGCCGATGCTCTTCTTTTTCCTAAGCGCTACTTGGATCGCTTGGGAACGAATCACAAAACCGGAGTCTCGTTTACTTTGGCTCGGGTTTTACGTCTCCCTCGCTCTAGGCTTTCTCGCCAAAGGGCCAATTGCCCTGCTTCCCATTCTCTTCTCGGCCAACTTTTATCTATCCCAAAAGAAGCGTTTTTCGTTTCACGCAGGTTCTGCGCTTTTAGGGACCTTTCTTTTCGTATTGATTGTTGGCGCCTGGGGTATCCCAGCCTTAATCGCAACCAAGGGGGAGTTCTTTGCCATTGGTATTGGGCGGCATGTGGTCATGCGATCCGTCGCGCCCATGCAGAGTCATGGCGCCAATGGTCTGTTGGGCTACTGCCTTTCCCTTCCGTTCTATCTGATCACCATCTTTTTTAGTTTTTTTCCTTGGTGTATCTATCTGCCTCCGACGTTATTACGCCTCCGTCGAGGTATTGACCTTCCGGAACGATATCTCCTCGGCGGTGTCGCCTCGGTTTTCTTGGTATTTACGCTGATCCAAACCAAGCTGCCTCACTACACGTTGCCCGCGTTCCCACTCCTGGCCATCCTGACAGCTAGGAGTTTGAATCCAGCGGGTGCCGGTCGCTGGTTGGCCGGAGCCGCCGTCGCTTTGTATCTCTTGGTCTCCTCGATCGGGTTCGCCTTGGTGGCTCCTTATTTCCCGTCCAAGCCGGCTTACGAAAACGTTAAAGCATTGCTTACATCACAGACCCGAGCCGCATTTGCGAGCTACGATGAGCAAAGTTTGATTTGGTATTTCCGATACACAGTTAAGCCTTTCTTACTTCACGTCTCACCGTCAGAGGTTCCACATTTCATGAGTAGCTCACCGTCTGCCGTCTGCATCGTCACTAGAACGGACCTCGAACAAATCTCTGTCGATCCCGCCTGGCAGCAGACCGAAATCAAAGGATTCGATTTCGCTCGTTGGAAAGTACGCCGCTCTGATCCGCTCCCGATACCGTTCTTGCTTCCTGAACCCACGGACCTAGTCGTGCTGGTAAAAAACGCAGGTGGGTGAAGAGGTGAAAGGTCCATCGGCATCCCAACACCCCTGACCGGTGGGGCGAAAAACTCGGCGCGCCGAAGACTTGATTCTATATTGGACTAATCCGCGCCGGTTTTGAGCCGTTGCGTGCGCGGGCCATCTCTAGGATCGTCCGAATCGTCGCCAATTGTTCCTACCATGTGTGTCCGGATATTAATCGGCGATGCCACTCGCACGGAACGGCTCAAAACCGGCGCGAATCCCGCTTGATATTAGCCACATCCTCGGCGCGCCGAGTTTTTCGCCCTACCTTCGCCGTTCGCCACATCACTCCACCACTCCACACCCCCACTTGTCCGTTCGCGCTTTTCTTATAGGTTGACTGGTCCTCCTTTGCTTATGCGATCGTCCACTGTGACCGCTCTTCTATTGGCATTTTGTGTCCAGCCCGCTTGGGCAGACTTCGTGGTTAAGGAAACGGTGCAGAATGTCGGTCGGAATCAGGACGTGACCATCAAAGTGAAAGACAATCATTGCCGGATCGATGCTAACCCGGAAACGACCGCTCTTTTGGACACGCAATCAGGCGTTACCACGATCCTGTTGCATCAAACCAAAATGTTTCTGAACGTTAAAGCGGAAGAGCTCGGAGCCGAGGG
>WNFN01181084.1_pt1 | contig 10765 bp, 9 predicted proteins | sample 5400161 | NCBI WGS metagenome assembly WNFN01 (sample SAMN13153353, study PRJNA577476) | soil metagenome | isolation source: 80 cm saprolite on Douglas fir-dominated hillslope | place: USA:California | collected 2013-09-17
TTGCTCCCTGAGGACGACGTTCTCGTCATGAAGGCGGTCTTTCAGCCGCTTGATTTCTTCGAAAGCCTTCTCTAATTCACCCTCGGCGCGCTTCCGGTCCTCAATGTCAGTCAACAATATGTACCAGCCGGTGATACGGCCTTCCGTATCTCGCGCGGGGAGGGCGCGAGATTGAAACCAGCGGTACGCACCATCGGCACGGCGCTGGCGGAGCTCAAGGTCATGCGGCTGCCCGGTTTCGAGCCAGCGCCTCCACGCGTCGATCACGCGAGGAAGATCATCCGGATGGACAGCATCAAAGATGATCCGATTCTTAAATTCCTCAATCGGCTTGCCGAAATATTCCAAGGCTGGGCGGTTGAGTAGTTCGACCTCGCCTGTCGCGCTCAAGGTAAATACAAACCCAGGGATGGTGTCGACGATCAGACGAAAGCGTTCCTCATTCTCCCGGAGCGCCGCCTCGTTACGCTTGCGCTCAATCGCGACCGCCGCGAGATGCGTAATTTGCCCGATGACCCTTTGATCGCATTCAGTTGGGCTGCGCGGCTCGCGCCAATAGATCGCGAAGGTGCCCGATACAAAACCATGCGAAGCCAATATCGTGGTCGACCAGCACGCTCTTAGACCGTGCGCCAACGCGGACGTGCGCCATCCATAGTCCCATTGCGTATCCGAAGCCACGTCCGACACGATCACTTGGGTCTTGCGTCGCGCTGCCCTAGTGCAGGGTCCACGTTCCTGATCCACCGGTATGCCTGGAAACCGGTCGTTATAGCTGGATGGGAGGCTCGGAGCAACAGCTTGCTGGATTTTAGAACCACTGGGATCGAACAAAAGGACGCTACAGAGACACCCGCTGGCGGCCTGTTCTACAACTCGGCATAGGGCTTCGAGAATGGATTCCAGCGAATTGCCCTTGGCGGTCATTTCCAGAGCGCGATTCTCTCCGGCAAGCAGGCATTCCGAGCGCTTTCGTTCTTCGATGTCGGTGTTCGTACCGAACCATTTGACAATCCCTCCGTCGTTGTCGAACGACGGAGTCGCAAGGAAAAGAAACCAACGATACACGCCATCGAAACGGCGTAGGCGTCCTTCAATCTCACCTGCCTCGCCAGAAGCCAGAACGGATCGCCAGTAATCCACAAGTCCGCTCAGGTCGTCCGGGTGAAGGGCAACCGTCCAGCCCCAATCATGCGCCTGTACCGCGGAGAGGCCGGTATAGTCGAGCCAGCGCTGATTGAAGAAGTCGGCGGAGCCGTCCGGACGAGCGCACGACGCGAGCGTGGGGATCGTGTCAACCACAAGGCGAACGTCCTGTGCCTCCCGAGCCTGCTCGGGGCTATGCGCTGCGGGTGCCATCGCGTGATTAGATGCCATCGCGTAATTATAGGTCGCAGCGCGTTCCAGCTGATTCTAGCGGCGCCCTCGGTTGAAAGTCTTGAAGCCGGTCCTTGCTCTCGCTAAATCCGACGATAGCAGCTACTCCACTGAGGAATTGGTGGAGGAATCGGCGTTCGGGTGCGCCCACTCTTGGCGATTCTTATCATCAAGGCGTGCGACTGCCCACGTCCCTACTTGTTGATCCTTAGGGACCTGATCTTCGACTCTAGGGTAGATCCTGGAATACCGAGTCTGGCAGCCGCTCCTGACCGTCCGAATACCTGTCTTCCACTTTCGCCCAAGGCAGCCTCGATCATCACTTTTTCCTGAGCAGCAGGCTTTTGCGAGAAGTCAGACTGGCTTTTGCACTCGCCTGCATCAGGCTGCCGACGAAGCCAGGTTTCGTCCACCGAGAAATTCTCCGGGTCGCACACGATTACAGATCGCTCGATGACGTTCTGGAGTTCGCGAATATTACCTGGCCAAGGGTACGACTGAAAAAGCTCCAGCGTCTTGCTGTTTACCCCGCGTATGTTCTTGCCCAGTCTCCTCGCGTAACGATCGACGAAGTACTCAACCAGCGCGGGGATATCTTCCCGCCGTTCGCGCAAAGGAGGCATCTCAATCGGAAAAACGTTGAGCCGGTAAAACAGGTCGCTACGAAAGTTTCTAGCAGCGATGGCCGCCTGCAAATTACGGTTGGTAGCAGCGATCACGCGAACATTCGTTTGGATGGATCGAGTTCCGCCGACACGTTCAAATTCGTGTTCCTGCAGGACCCGCAAAAACGCGATCTGCGTCTCGACGGGAAGCTCTCCAACTTCATCGAGAAAGATTGTGCCTCCTTCCGCCACTTCAAAGCGTCCCAGCCGCCGCTGAAACGCTCCGGTGAAAGAACCCTTCTCATGGCCAAACAACTCAGAGGCAATTAAGTCGCGCGGGATAGCAGCGCAGTTTACGCTAATAAAAGCACGTGAGGAGCGCCGACACCGTCGATGGATGGCGCGAGCAACGACTTCCTTACCCGTACCGGTTTCGCCGGTGACCATGACGGTAGCGTCCGTCGGGGCAACCTTGGATACAAGCGAGAGTACCTTCTGCAGAGCGGAAGAAGTTCCGATGATCTCGTCGTGCATTGATGCCCTATCGGCTTCTTGGCGCAGAGCGACGTTCTCGTGTTTGAGACTCTGTTCAGACTGCTTTGGATCTCCGATGAGTACTGCTGCGACGCTAGCCATGAGTTGCCCCTAATCTAGGAACGTTGCACGCTTGTTAGCCCCTTTGTTCATTGCGCGCATTGTAGGGACAGCCCGGTCTGTGGACAACCCCAGATGGAGTCGCCGTGCACACCATTTTGGGACGCCTATCAACTATTTTGGAACGCCGTAGGCACTCCTTTCGGGCACTCCGGCCACTGCTTTGGGCCAAGGAATCACCTTTAAAGGGTGGGTGAGATAAAGGTGTATGGGCGCTAACTCTGCCGGTCTCGAATGCCGATTCGCTTCCATCCAAAAAGGCGAGCATCAACCGACCAGGCCCCAGGTCCAAGTAGTGCCAGGGCGGCACCTATGGTTCCCAACAGGATATGACTCCACGGATCTCCAGCCTGCGAGAGGGTGCTCCACAACTCGATGACCGCCACCAGTGACCCCGCGATCGGTGTCCACAGACCTGCGAGCAGCAGTATTCCTGCACCGGTCGCGACCACGTGAAGTATGGCTGCACCGATCGCAGTCTCTGCCCGCAGTGTCCCAACCCCGTAAACAACCAATTCAATGCCTGCAGCAAGCCGCATCAATAGAAGGCCGGCTCCGGGGGTACCGTGCGCGAATGTCGAAAATAATCGGCGCAAAATAGTTCGAGGCTAAAGGACTCCTTCGCACACCGAAAGCCCCAAAAGGCCCGCGCAAACCACTCTTTTGAGTGAACTAAAACTCGATAATTCCACGCTTCAGGCCGATCATGACGGCGTGAGTTCGGTCATTGGCGCCCAGTTTGGAGAGGATGTTACGGACTTGGCCCTTGACGGTTTCTTCGCTGATGGAGAGCTGCGCCGCAATCTCTTTGTTGGCATTCCCCTCGGCAATCAGACGCAGGACGCGCACTTCCGCTGGGGTCAGCGCATCATCGGTGGCATGCTCCGCAAGTTGAAACGACACCTCAGGGGAAACCGTCTTTTTCCCGGCATGCACTGCCCGAATCGTTTCCAGCAGTTCCTTATGCAACAGATTTTTTAGCAGGTAAGCCCGTGCTCCCGCCTTGAGCGCGCGCAGCACCTGGACGTCTCCGGTGTACGTGGTCAGTACGATGATTCGCGCCTCGGGAAATTCCCCGCGAATCGCGATCATCGCATCGACACCGTTCATTTCCGGCATCTGTAAGTCCATTAGGGTGATGTCCGGACGGTGCGTACGGAACTGCTGGATTGCCTCCCGCCCATTCGAGGCTTGCGCGACTAAAGTCATGTCCGATTGACCGGCCACAAACCCAGCGATCCCCTCGCGCAGGAGGGCATGGTCGTCGACCGCCAGGATCCGGATCGGGCCAGCATCGCCACTCACGACTTCAACTCCGTGTCTTTTCCAGCCAACTTTCCCGATAATTTTTCAGTCAACCAGGAACGGCGTCGAGCGGCAGATGTCTCGGAAGCATGCGAGGCAGGAATGCTCAACTCAACCTCCGTACCAGAATCGAGCTCGCTCCACACCGCCAGCTTGCCGCCGACAACTTTGGCGCGTTCGCGCATGCCGTGCAGCCCGTAGTGTCCCGCGCGCCCGTCTTCACTAAGCAGCTTCGGGTCGATTCCCTTTCCATCATCGCGCACCCGCAACCGAAGCTGCCGTTCGTCATACCGGATCTCCACTTCGACTCGGTGCGCCTGGGCGTGCCGGAAGGCATTGCGCAGCGCTTCGCCCGCGATCCGGTAGACTTCGTCCCGCAGGATCGGATGGAGGTTTCGCGGCGTGCCTTCCACTGCCACACGAAACTCGGCAGAATTCGGGTTGCTTTCATCGCCCGCGAGTTCTTCACCCAGAGTGTTTAACGCCAAGGCCAGATCGTTGGTCTCGATCGTGGAGGAACGCAACCCTTGTACGGCATCCCGGCCTTCGGTGATTGCTTGCGCGGCCCGATCGATTGCGCTTTCAAGTTTTTGTTTGGGCTCGCCCGCAGGGAGTAGGTTAGAAACCGTTTGAAACCGCAGCAACAGTCCGTGAAAACTTTGCAGCAACGTATCGTGCAGGTCCCGCGCGATGCGCGTGCGCTCGCTGACGCGCTCTTCCAGCCGAATGTTGAACTGCCGCGCCACCTGACGGAGCCGGAGTTGATAAAGAGCCCAGAGCAATCCGAGAGCAGCGGCCACGCACAACACGCGGAACCACCATGTCTGCCAAAACGCCGGATCGACTTCGACCGAAATCGCAGCCTCGGAATCATTCCACTGCCCATAGCTGTTGCTTGCGATCACCCGAAACCGGTAGGAGCCCGGGCTTAGATTCGTATAGACCGCTTCGCGGGCTGCCGTCGGCTCGCTCCAACTACGGTCGAAGCCGTCAAGAAAATATCGAAAGCGAATGCGCTCTGGCACCGCAAAGCTCAATCCCGAATATATAACCTTGATCCGTTTACGAGAGGAAGGAATCCGAGCCGACGCGCCAATGGTAATGGGATTGTTATCCGCCATAATGGCCTCGACGTGAGGCAGTGCTGGAGCAGAATTGTTCGTGATGTGAGACGGGTCAACAACCGATAGGCCACGAGTCATGGAAAACCAGATCCTTCCCTCCCCATCCGCAACCACCGATCTGCTTCTCTTTACTCCCTTGGCGTTTGGCAGGCCATCGGCAGCCCCATACTCGCAAACCTCGGTCGAGCTTAAGACTCCACTGGACAGCTTCTGATTTGACACGCGCAATACGTGACCTGAAGTCGCGATCCAAAGCCATCCCTTCTTATCTTCAGACATTCCGAATGCCCCTTCGCGCAGCGAGTCCGGAGCATCGCGGGGAACTTGCACGCGCCCCGATTTGAAGAAGGCCAGTCCCCTCGACGTTCCAATCCAGAGGACGCCGGAGGAGTCTTCAAAAAGGCAGTTCACACTGTTGGAGGGCAGCCCGTCTCCCGTTGCGTAGGTCGTCCAATGCCCACGCGACAATGAGCTAAGGCCATTCGGTGTGGCAAACCAAATCGTTCCGTCGCGTGTCTCGAGGATTGCCGAGACAGTGTTCGACGCGAGGCCGTCAGCCGCCGTGTACGTTACAAATCTTCCGTCTTTGAGCTTACTGACGCCGCCCGTCAAGGTTCCGGCCCACACTGCCCCATCCTGGCTTTGATACACCGCAAACACGCTGTTTTCGGCGAGACCACTTGCTTGCGTGTACGTTTTGCCGCCTATCACTCCATTTCTGTATTCGAAACGTTTTAGACCGCCGTGTTGTGTGCCGATCCAAATCACGTTCTTGCGGCCTGTGATGGAGTAGATCAGTTCCTTATGAAGCAAAGACGACTTGAGCGCCTGGGCTCGGCCGTCCTTCATGACGTACAAGCCACCTCCGGCGGGAGCGAACCAGGTGCGATTCTCACTGTCTACATAGACCGGCCCGTCTTGTTTGGAGGGCGGGCTTCCAGCGGCCAGCGTATAGGTCACAAATGTGCCGTCTCGGATGCGCTCCAGGCCGCGTCCACCTCCAGCCCAGAGATTCCCTTCGCGATCCTCAAAGAGAGCGTTGATACCTCCGCTTCCGAAATCGCCCTCATCGGAGAACGAAACGCCAGAGGGGTTGATGCGCAAAAGACCTCGCGTTGTCCCGGCCCAGACGTTGCCATCGTGGTCCCGCAAGAGAGTGAGGACCTGGACGCCTGCCAAGGCCGGCGGCAAGTCAACTCTGGTGAATCGAACGCCATTCCATCGATAAAGTCCTTTACCGGTACCGACCCACAATTCCTTTTCGCCAACGGGCAACAAACAATTGATTTTCTTGTCCGGAAGACCCGCGGTAACACGCGTAGTCCGCCCATCTGCAAAATAGAAGAGACCCTCTGCCGCAGTCCCCAGCCAGATTTTGCCGTCGCGCGTCTCCGCCATCGCGACGACCAGAGATGAGCCTGGGAGGACTGTCGGGAAGGCCAGCACTTGGACGTTTTCTCCCCGAACACGGAGGATTCCGTCCATCAGATCTGCAAGCAGCAAGGCCCCGTCTTCTCCTCGCCAGTTGCTTGTGATTTGGAGCGTCGTTCTCCCAAGAATGGATGCCAGGTTCACAAGTTTTCCGTCGCGATAGCACAGCACACCCGCACCCCAGAAGATTACGCACAGCCTGCCGGCAGTATCCGTGATCAAACCCGAAACGGGGTCATTCGAAAACTCGGAAAACGCTGCGACCAGACGAAAGTTAAACCCGTCGAAACGCACCAATCCTTTTTCCGTGCCCATCCATAGATAACCATCGGCCGTCTGCGCGATCGTGTGGATAGGTCCGCCCGGAAAGTTGTCTTCGGTACTCCATTGCTCGCGCACATACTGCGACACAACGTGATTTGGATCGAGTGCACGCGCTTCACCAACGCAGCAGATTAGTGCTAGTCCAGCGGCGAGCCATCGAGACGAAGTTGGCATGCAGATCACGGATAGTACTTAAACTTTTCAACAACAATTTCGTTTTCATGTTGCAGCGGGACTTCCCCCTTGCCGAAGACATACAGATTTATGCGTGCCACGTCGCCACCTGCCGTCGGCACTCCGGAGCTAAAAACATGCTGGTTCAGTGGATGGCTTCGTTCGGTAACCTGGGACCCTGCGTAAGTCGTGAACGTCACCTGCGCAGGCTCCCAATGGAACGCGTGAGTAAGCACGCCCGCTGGTGCGTTAAATCGAACGACATTCGTTGGCATGTAATAAGGCTGCACGACGTATTGGGCGTTTTCGCTGTTCCGGGATCCCCAGGGGCTTACTTCAGTATCAAGTTCCCGGCGATTTTCGTCCGTACCTATACCATCCCAGGTAAAGAGCGTTAGAACAGCGGAAGGTTCCAGATGAGAAATATCGCGCACCACGAACTGGTACGTCCCGTATCCTAGACTGCGTGTAAGTTGGACTTCCGCGCAACTCCATCCGTCCTGGTTCTTCGCTATGCGGAGATGCAGAGCTCCCTTTTCATCCGTCCAGGCGTTTGCCGGATCAAACGAGTTTCTTGAGCGCCCGCGATAGCTCAGCCCAGTGCGTACTATCCAATCATAGCCGCTGAAATGGAGCATTTTAGGCGGCATCGAAGAAGAATCGGGACTTTGGCCTTTGACGACCGCAACGGCCGCGACCCCCCCACCGATGGCCGGCAGCACCTCCGTAGTTTGTGGCGGAGTGTCGCCGGGATCAACCACCAGAGCGGCGTATTCCGTGCCCAGATGGGTCTCGTTCTTCCACCTGGAATCGCCCTGGATTTTTGTGAATGGCTCTCGAGCGAACGGTTGTATCCACCAGCGGCCTTCACTCTTGGTATACAAGACGATCTGTTGTCCTGGACGAACGCCAGTCGCCCGTCCCTCAATGCTATCCATCTTATCTGGACCGCCTGTATCCGCCACCGGAATTTTAGTGAATTCGATGGAAGGTTTTGAAATGCCGTGTTGACACCCGTCAAGAAGGAAGAAGCAGAAGAAGAAAAGAACACTCAGTCGAGCAGACCTGTTTAGAACTGCGGGTGCCTGGGACCCCAGGCCACGTCGATTCAAGTGACGACAGCAAAGTCGCTGGCGCCAGGGAGCGAAACTGGCCATTTAGACCTCAGCGGTGCGCGACACCAAATCACCTTCAACGCCTAGAATTAACCTACCACGGTCCCTGGTGATCTGCACTTCAAGTGCGCCTGCACCATCGTGGTATCCGCGGACGGACGACAAGCTCATATCGCACATTCTGAGCTAAGTGGAGCAGGCGATTCTTAGCTGCAGTCGCCCCTGTTGCCCATCGTACCCGCCTGATCGACCGAATCCGTGGCAGCTTCGCCGGTGATCAAGCGAGCGCCGCGGCTGAACGTCAGGTACTCGAAGCCCCACTGGACGAAAACCGCGACGCGGCTCTTAAACTCCACGATGTAAATCAAGTGGATGAAGAGCCACATCAGCCAGGCAAGCAGCCCGGAAACGTGGATACCAGAAATATTTGCTACCGCGGCCGCGCGGCCGATCACGGCCATGTCTCCCTTATTGAAATAATGAAATGGCGGCAGCTCTTTCTTCCCTTCCAGGCGCGCACGGATGATTCTTGCCGCGTACGCTCCGCCCTGCATCGCGACTTGCGCGACACCCGGAAGTGGGTTTCCCCCTTTGTCGTCGGCGTGCGCGAGATCGCCAACGATGAAAATATCCGGAAAATTGGGAACGGTTAGGTCCCGGTTCACCTTGATCCGGCCGCTCCGGTCCGTCTCCGCTTTCGTGCGTTCGGCTAGTTTCCTGCCGAAGGTCGTGGCCATAACGCCGCCGGCCCAAATCATGGTCTTCGCCGCCAGTACCTCACTCGAATCTCCGTGCTTGAACGTAACTCCGACCGCGTCGATGTTCGTCACCATCACGCCTTTGATCACTTCCACACCGAGGCCCGTAACTAATTTCTCGGCTTTGGCCGACAGATCCTCGGGAAAGGGTCCCAAGATTCTTGGCGCTCCTTCCATCAATATGATTCGCGCCTTTTGCGGGTCAATTTTTCGAAAATCGTGCCGCAGCGTCTCGCGAGCGATTTCCGCAAGCGCCCCGGAGAGTTCAAGCCCTGTGGCGCCGGCTCCAACAATAACGAACGTGAGCCATGCGCGCGCTTCTTCCGGAGTGGCGGCGCGCTCGGCGCGTTCGAACGCATACAGAATCTTGTGGCGGATCGTCGTGGCGTCTTCTACGGACTTCAGGCTCGGCGCCCACTCCCGCCAGGAGTCATTGCCGTAGTAGGAGGTCTGCGTTCCCGTAGCCACAATCAGGGAGTCGTATTCGAAGGCAGCGCAATCGCGCAAAATAACGCGTTTTGCCTGCGGATCGACGTCCACCGCCTCGCCCAGAAGTACGCTTGTATTTTTCTGACCGCTCAAGACACCGCGTATCGGCGCAGCAATTTCTCCGGGAGACAGCGAACCGGTAGCCACCTGATACAGCAGCGGTTGAAACAAATGAAAATTGCGCCGGTCAATCAATGTAACTTCGACCGGCGCGCGTTTTAACTTTTGCGCGGCAGCGAGTCCGCCAAATCCGCCGCCGAGAATGACGACCCGATGTTTTTCCCCCATTCGTCCTCTCCCCCAACGCAACCTCGTCCAACCAAGTATCATCTCATCCATTGTAAATTGGCCAGCTTTGATGCGCGGGCCTTGCACAGCAATTCCTGTTTTTTCTGATGCCACCCTCAGTCCTGGCATGAAATCGGACCGGCAGACACGTAATGAAGGGCCTTCGAATGCATAAAGAAGAAACGGACGGCGGATTTCAACTGGAGAGAAACACCCTGCGTTTTCTCTGCTCGGTGTTGATCAAGAGGGGGACGCGCGCTGAGATATGCAATTTGCTCGATGCAGGCGTCTTCGAAGATCCACTGCAGCGCGTGGTTTTCGAAGAAATCCGAGACCTGGGATCCATCAGTTCCCGCCGCTTGCGGCAGCTCCTGCCAGAGCGGGTGACGAATCGAGGATTTCCTGACTTCGACCTGAACGAGCTGCTCGCCCCGCATGAAGTCAGCGAAAAAGAGATCACTCAACTCTTTGAGAGTGCGCTGCAGCTTCTCGATCGCAGCTATCCGGGCGAAGGTCTCCTTACGGAATAGCAGAGCGATGACCGCGACCGCCCTCCGTTCGTTGACTTTGATTGAAGCTCTCGCCTTCTGCGGCTACGTTGGGTGGTACATGTGGCGGCTTGAGAAAACCACTTGGTCATCCTGGATAGTGTTTCCCGTTTGGCTGGTCGCCAGCTTTGTGCTGCACGGGGACACTCCAAGAACGCTTGGATGGAGGGCGGATAATTTGTGGAATGCCACCAAACGCGCGGCAGTGCTGCTCGGACCTTTTGCTATTGGACTTTGCTTCGTGGGGCCCGTTCTTGGTGGTTTGCACCGGCCGTTCAACCATCACTTGATTCCGAAGCATTTCTTTGGCTATATGGCCTTTTGCCTTCTCCAACAGGTGGGGTTGAATTCCTACGCAACCAATCGCCTTCTCGCCGCAACAGAAAGTCCTCTGCGCGCCTCCCTGATTGCCGGTACGATCTTTGCCGCGCTTCATTGGCCGAATCCGGTGCTCGTTCCGCTCACCTGGATCGGCGGAATCGCGATGTCCTGGATGTTCGCGCGTGAGCGCAACATTCTTCCCCTCACTCTTGGCCAAGCCATATTGGGCAGTCTTGTTTGGTGGGCCTTTCC
>WNFN01213901.1_pt1 | contig 10763 bp, 10 predicted proteins | sample 5400161 | NCBI WGS metagenome assembly WNFN01 (sample SAMN13153353, study PRJNA577476) | soil metagenome | isolation source: 80 cm saprolite on Douglas fir-dominated hillslope | place: USA:California | collected 2013-09-17
GAGCGACTCTACTAATAGCGAAAACTGTGCCGCCCTTATCTACTTTGCGGCTGCCGGCCTTCTTCCTTAAGGTTCATAACACCTGACAGGACTTTCTTCGTAGTGCGAGAAAATTTCGGATGGCTTCCTGTTTTCAACTCACATCACCAGTCTAGCGTATTGTGGCTGAGAGCGCTTCGTCAGAACTGAGGAATTCTCAGCAATGAGAGGGGGATGAGGGTCCCTCCTCAGTTCTGAGGAGGAAGATGCGACGGAGAGAGGGAACGCCGTCAACTCATATATTCACCAGTATCGTTTACTCTTTCCTTAGATGAATGAATATGCTATAGTATTCGCACATTTCTAGTAATTCTTCAGATCACGACACATCGCGTCCCTACCGCTTCTCTTCTAGAGAAGACCATAAAGCTGTTTTGGAAGGATGACCGATCACGTATGAGCGCAAAGGAGTGCGAATGATCGATCTGGTAGGCCACCAACTGGGCAATTATCGAGTGCTTCGTCTGCTGGGGCGTGGTGGGTTCGCGAACGTCTATCTGGGGGAACAGGTCCATCTCAAGAACAATGCCGCGCTGAAAGTGGTGCGCGCGGCGTTTTCCGAGGAACAAAGCGCTACCTTTCTGCAGGAAGCACGCATCCTGGCGCGTCTCAGGCATCCGCATATCGTGCGCGTCCTCGATTTTGCCGTGGAGGCGGGCACCGCCTATCTGGTACTCGAGTACGCTCCCGGTGGCACGCTGCGCACTCTCTGTCCCAGGGGGACTCGGCTTCCCCTCGCTACCATGCTCCGCGTTGTCAAGCAGGTGGTGTCGGCTTTGCAGTATGCCCATGACCAGGGACTCATCCACCGTGATGTCAAGCCGGAGAACCTCTTGCTGGGTCCGCAGGGAGAGATTCTGCTCAGCGATTTCGGCCTGGCGGTCTTTGCACCAGATTCACATCTCTATAGCACGCAGGCCATTGTTACATCAGGAGCAGGAACCTCGCCCTACCTGGCGCCCGAACAACTGCAAGGTCAGCCGCAGTCGGCGAGCGACCAGTATGCGCTGGGAGCCGTCATCTACGAGTGGCTCACCGGCACGCCGCCGTTTCAGGGCGTTGTCGACCCCTCCCCCAGCATTGCGCCCGCAGCTGCCCGACCTCTCTCCTGCCGTCGATGAGGTGGTGCTGCGGGCACTGGCCATAGAGCCAGAGCAGCGCTTCGCCTGCGTGCACGACCTGGGGACCGCCCTGGAACGGGCTGTTCAGGGCACCCTCCTGACCATGCCAGCATCCCTCTCTCCTCACACTCCTACCGAGGAATCCCTTTCTCTGGTAAGCCATGAAAAAAGAGCAGATCCTCACCCTCCCGCACCACCATTGCGCGGGAACCCACCCATCTTTCTCACGTCACTGCTTGGGCGCGAGCAGGAGGTAGAACGCGTGTGTGCCTTGCTCCAGCGTCCAGATGTGCGCGTGCTCACATTGGTGGGGCCTGGCGGTGTCGGGAAAACCCGCCTCGGTCTCGCAGTCGCCACGCAAATGCGTGCGTTCTTTGGCGATGGCGTCTGCTGCGTGTCTTTGGCTCCCATCAGCGATCCTCAGCTGGTCCTGTCCACGATCGCTCAACAACTCGAAGTGAAAGAAGAAGGAGAGCAAGCCATCCTCACCCTCCTCACCAGCGCGCTGCGGGACCAACACCTGCTGCTCCTGCTGGACAATCTGGAGCAAGTCGTGGCCGCAGCGCCGATGCTGGCGGAACTCCTGGTCGCCTGCCCTCGCCTCAAGCTCCTCACAACCAGTCGTGCCATTCTGCACCTGGATGGCGAGCACGCCTTCCCGGTCCCGCCATTGGCCCTTCCCGATCTCACGCAGCTTCCCGACCAGGAGGTTCTTGCGCAGCAGGCGGCGGTCGCGCTGTTTCTCCAACGGGCCCAGGCGATGCAGCCGGATTTCCTTCTGACCGCCACCAACGCCCGGGCGATCGCGGAAATCTGTGTACGCCTGGATGGCCTGCCGCTGGCAATTGAACTGGCGGCGGCACGCGTCAGACTGCTGGCGCCACAGGCTCTGCTAACGCGGCTCTCCAAGCGCCTGTTGCTGCTCACAAAGGGAGCCGCGACGCTGCCCGCGCGTCAGCAGACGCTGCGCCATACTTTGCAGTGGAGTTATGATCTGCTGGATGTCCACGAGCAGCGCCTCTTCCGGCACCTCTCCATCTTCGTGGTCTGGATGGGGTGGACTCGCTTCTGGAGAAGAGTCTGCTTTATCAGGTGAGGCAACAAGCAGGGGAGCCACGTCTCGCCATGCTGGAGACCATCCGCGAATATGGCCTGGAGTGCCTGGCGGCAAACGGAGAGTTGGAGGTTACGCAACAGGAACACGCGACGTACTACCACGCGTTGGCACACGAAGCAAGGTTACATTTCCGCAGTCCTGACAAGATGATGTGGCTTGATCAATTGGAACGGGAAAAGGATAACCTGCGTGCTGCTCTAAACTGGTTGCTCGCCCAAGATGAGGTAGAGCAAGCCGTATACCTGTGCAACGATCTTCTCTGGTTCTGGTGGCATGGCCATCCGCGTGAAGGGCGCCTGTTTTTTGAACGGGGACTCGCGGCCCAGGGAAGCGTAGCGCGTGATCTTCGGGCGTGGGCCTGGCAAGCGTTGGGCATACTGGTCAGCAACCAGGGTAATTTCGCCCATGGAGCGGAAATCACGCAAACAAGTCTAGCACTATTCCAGGAGATAGGAGGCACAATTGGTACCCTCGGCAGCGCCTGGGCGCTCAGCAATATCGGGACTCTCACTATGTACCAGGGGGAGTATACCAGAGCGCGACAGATCTTAGAGGAGAGCCTGGCCCTTTTCCGCGAGCTAGAAGATCAGGGAAATGGGGATCTCTTCCTGGTCGCAGCAGGATCTGTGCCACTCTCTGGGGGTGCTGGGTTTTCCCTCTATCGTCTTGCATGGATTGCGAACCTCCAGGGGGAGTATGCCAGTGCCCGTGTACTCGCCGAGGAGAGTTTGCCGAGCCTCAAAGCGGCGGGAAATAGCTTCGGGCTTTCCCAGGCGATGGGAATCCTGGTATCGGCAGCCCTCAATCAGGGGGATTACGCCAGTGCCCGGGCGTTCCTCACAGAGCTGCTCACGCTCTCTCAGGAGAATGGTATCAAGCGGATCATTGGCACTGCGCTCTGTCTCCAGGGACAGTTGGCGTTCCTGCAAGGAGAGATGAGCAAGGCACACACTCTGCTCGCAGAGAGCATTGCTCTCTTGAAGGAGATAGTGTCAAGCTGGATGCCGTTTCAGAATAATCTAGCCGAGGCACTCTCAATCTTAGGGAGAGTCGTTACTCGCCAGGGGAACTTTGCCAGAGCACAAACCCTGCATGAGGAGAGCCTGGCGGCAGCGAGACATATGGCCAACCCGCACATCGTGGCCTTCAGCCTGGAAGGTCTGGCGGAGATGGTAGTCCAGGGCAAGCCTGCATGGGCGGCGCGACTCTGGGGAGCAGCGGAGGAACTCCGCGAAACCACGGGGGTGCCCCTGCCAGCTATCTGGCTGCCGGACTATGAGCGCTCGGTTGCTGCCGCGCGTGCCGCTCTCGGAGAACAGGCTTTCTCCGCTCTCTGGGCCAAAGGACGAACATTGTCACTGGAACAGGTGCTCGCCGACCAGGAACCCGTGCTATTACCACCGCTTTCGAGAGCGGTCGTGCCTCCTCCTGCGTCTGCTGCCGGGCTCACTCCGCGCGAGATGGACGTGCTGCGCCTGCTTGCCCAGGGCTTGACCAGCGCGCAGATCGCCGGGCAGCTTGTCATCGGCCTGGTCACCGTCAATTCGCATGTGCGCTCGATCTACAACAAGCTGGGGGTTACCTCCCGCAGCGCTGCGACTCGGTACGCCATAGAACACCACCTGGTTTGAGCCTGAACCATTCCACGGATGTGCCCTCCGTCGCTGTTCAGCTTTGCTTATGGCTTTCGCCACTGCTGCTCACTTTTTCCTTGTCACGGCCTCCTCAGTTCTGAGGAGGCCGCCTCAGTCGCTCCCCTCGCTGCTCCTCGCGAAAATTCCTCAGTTCTGACGGCGCATACTCAGCCGTAAGACGTTAGACTGGTGATGCGAGCAGATCCACTAGACTGGTGATGTGAGCAGATACAGAGGAATAGATGTCCCATGAGCATGAGAGCCGGAGGCGTCATCTGCACCTCAGTGGAGCAGAAGAGAAAAGGAAAAGGCTATGTGTATCGTCAACATGCGCATCAAATTTTCAGATACGTTCTCTGAGTTGTTTGTAGGTGATGTCGAGTATGCCGAGCTTACAATCGAGAGCATTGTGGGCATAGCTTTATTGGAGCTTTTCGACACGGTGCTTGTCGAAAATGTAACGGTCCATCACTCCCCAGAATGCAACAATGGGGATGGAGAGCGGGGGTAGCACCTCTCTCCTCCTTTTCTTATTAGTTACTGAAACATATGCCGGTGATGAAAGGCTCTTTTTTCAAGGAGGAAACAACATGATCCAATTAACCGTACTCTATGGCCACCCCCAGGATCCGACTGCATTTGATCGCCATTACCGGGAGGCGCATGCTTCTCTGGCAAAAAAGATCCCAGGGCTCAAAGGCTTTACGAGCACCAAACCAACATTTCTTCTGTCGAGAAGCAAAGTTGTTCCTTGAAATTTCCTTCCAAATAGATGGTGTGTGCTGCGGGAAGTTCAGCCAGTGTGTAAATTTTGGAATTAAACTGGTGATTTCTTGGTAATTATCCTGTGGATGAGTTGTCGCATCAGCGCTCGTTCAAGTAGCCTTCCCAACATGATAAAGCACTTTCTCAACAGAAAAAAGGGCAAGATTTGACCAGCTTCATTCCAAAATGTACACTTTGGGATATCCATTTCAAAAGACCAATATGAGGTTTTTACGTGCGGTTTTTCTTGACATAATTCTTTTGTTCAAGAGCTTTGATGTATCGATGAAACAGTTGNNNNATCTTCGAAATTGGCCTTCCTCCATCTTCCCAGGCCGCTCCACATCTGCTATACTTCCACCGATACGTTGTAAATTCACTTTTTCTTTATCTGGTTGATCCTGTGAAGCAGCGAGAAAGGTTTTGAGCAATGCAGCACAATGAGATATCCTCCCACGGGCGACTGCAAGGGAAAGTCGCGCTGATTACCGGTGGTACCTCCGGCATCGGGCGCGCGACGGCCCTGCTCTTCGCGCAACAGGGAGCTGCTGTGGCAGTCGCGGGCCGGGACAAGGGACGCGGAGAGCAAGTGGTCCAGGAATTGCGTGCACGTGGGGGAAGAGCGATTTTTCTCCCGGTTAATATAGCCAAGGCCAGCGATTGTCAGCAGGCGGTCGAACGCACCATTGCTGCGTTTGGTGGCCTGGACATCCTCTTTAACAACGCGGGAATTATTCAGCGCAAGACAGTGCTGGAACTCAGCGAAGAGGAGTGGGATCTGGGGATGGCGGTCAATCTCAAAGCTGTTTTTCTGCTCTCACGAGCGGCCATACCCCATATGCTTGAGAAAGGCGGAGGGGTCATCATCAACAATGGGTCCGATTGGGGACTGGTGGGAGCCTCCCGCGCTGCCTCCTATTGCGCATCCAAGGGCGCTGTTGTGCTGTTAACCAAAGCCATGGCAATCGACTACGGCGCGCACCATATTCGGGTCAACTGCATCTGTCCCGGCGATACCGACACGCCTATGTTGCGGAACGAGGCATTGCAACTGAGCGAAACCGACGAAACCTTTTTGCGAGAAGCGGCCCAGCGACTACCATTGCAACGGCTTGGACGTCCCGAAGATATCGCCCAGGCCGCGCTCTACCTCGCCAGCGATGAGTCCTCGTTTGTCACAGGGACCACACTGGTAGTTGACGGCGGCGGGCTGGCTGGTGGACTGTAGCAATATTGAGTGGAGCGCGGTCAATTTAATAGAGCTAAAGCATCTGACAAACATGGTAAGATTTTCAGGAGGAGAAGGAGTGTTGAATTCTTCTTCCAGGCACCAGAGACAGCACAGGGAGAAACCTGCCAAACACGCATCTATGGAGGAGACATTTCCATGTCATGCGACTCCATTGCTCTTTCCCTCTGCATGCTCTCCCAGAGGCCATGCTTCACCTTGCTCTGGTGTGGCTGTAATTATACAATTGAGGCAAGAGAAAACGCCTCTTCCCAAACACCTTTGGGGATGGATGAGAGGCAATCCATGTTCTTTCTCAGGAAAAAGGTCAGACGATGACAATACCGACAGTGGTTAAACGCCTTTATCTGATGCAAGTTGCGACGCTCTCCCCTCTGAATGTGCCGATTGTTTGCTACCTTCTCCAGACCAATAACGGCAAGAACATCCTGATTGACAGTGGACTTCCCGGCCACTTCCAACCTTCTGCGGGTAGGCCAATGCCGACCTTAGGGAAAAACGTTCTGGAACAACTGGCCTCACTCACTCTTCAGCCTGCCCAGGAGGATCAGCGTGGGAACGAGGTTGGTATTGAGAGTAAGACCGGTGACGACGATGGTGACGATCCACAGCACGAGGCCCACGAGAAGGGTCTTCCACCACCACCATGGCTGGTGGTGGCGATCGCTGAGCCCATACCTTTCACTCGTCGGATAGACGGTCGGTATTGTCATGAGAGATCTCCTCAGGAGAGGTGGTGCGATTGCATTCCACGATCCTCCTCGAGAGGGGTATTTGCGAGGAAATTTCGCGAAGTAGCGCACCTGGAAACGCGATTGGATGTCGACCATGAGCTCTGAGATCTTCGATCTGCCGAGACCCGCGATCGCTCGTGAACGTGCCGAGAAACTGGCCGACGAGGTTTTCGGCGTCGTGGGCGAAGCAAAGGAGCTCGGCAGCCAGCAGGATCGGAACTTTCTCGTCACTGCCTCCGCCGGCGGCAGCCGCTTCCTTCTCAAGGTCAGCAACCCGGTCTTCACCGTTGAAGAACTGGACGCTCAGAATCGTGCGATGGAACTGCTTGCCCGGTCAGGGCTGACCGTGCCGGCGCCGACCGCAGCCTCCGACGGCTCGACGATCGCGACCGTCGACATCGACGGGAGGCCCCACCACGTCCGGCTCCTGAGTTTCGTCGACGGCACACCGATGATCGACTTCGAGCATCTGGCCGCAGGACCCGTGGCCGATCTCGGGAGGCTCGCGGGTGCCGTTTCGGTCGCGCTCGCCGCTTTCGTGCATCCAGGGCTCGAACGGGAGCTGCAGTGGGACCTGCGTCGCGGGGAAGAGGTGGTCGCGAGCCTCCTGCACCACGTTCCCGACGAGGGCCGGCGCGAGCTCCTGGCCGACGCGCTCGAGACGGTCAGCGCCTCTCTCGCGCCGCTCACCGGACTGCTGCCGATCCAGGCCCTGCACGCTGACCTGACCGATGACAATGTCGTCTGCACGACCGATCCAGCTGGCCGACCCGCGGTCGCGGGGATCATCGACTTCGGGGACACCTCGTATGGCTGGCGCGTTGCCGAGCTCGCCGTCGCCTGCACGGCGGTTCTGCACCACGACCCGGTGCGCCCACTGGCCGCACTGCCGCTCATCGAGGCCTTCGATGCCGTCGCGCCGCTCACAGATGCCGAGATCGACGCGCTCTGGCCTCTCATCGTGCTCCGAGGCGCGACGCTCGTCGTGAGCGGCGAGCACCAGGTCGCGATCGACCCGGGCAACGACTACGCCGATACCGCCCGTGAGCGAGAGTGGATCATCTTCGAGACGGCGGCGCGGTTCGACGCGGCAACTGCGACCGACGCGATTCGTCGTCGGCTCGGTCGCGAACGCCCCCGGCCGCATTTCGAACCCGACCACCTCCTGCTACCGTCCCTCGCAAGCGCGCCCCTCGCGCTCGTCGACCTCGGCTACTCGAGTCGCACGCTTCGCGACGGCTCGTGGCTCGAAGATCCGCTGGGCGAAGAAGAGCGCATCCTGCGCGAGACTGCCACAGGCTCTGGATGCGCCGCCACGAGATTCGGCGAGGCGCGCTTGACCCGTGCCCCGGCGCGGAGCGCGACCGAGCCCGTCAATGTGGCGCTCGCAGTGGATGTTCGGCTGGGCGCCCGGGCGACGGATGCGATCGCTCCCTTCGCAGGCGAACTTCGCGAACTCGACGACAGCCTTGCGCTCGTCGGGGAGGGCTGGACCCTCGTGATCGCAGGCCTCGCATCGCCTAGGCTCGGCCCGGTCGGCGCAGGCGAAACGATCGGCCGCGCGGAGAACGCGCTGACGCTGTGGCTCGTGGCGACGAGCGCCGAGGCTCCGCTTGGATCGGTGCCACCGCGCTTCGTTCCCGGCTCGGAGTTCTTCGCCTGGTCCGGCCGCTTCGACGATCCGGGCACGGTGCTCGGCCTGCGCACGCGGCCAGACGTGCCGGACTCGGCAGGTGTGCTCGCGAGACGCGAGCGGTCGTACGACCCGCTGCAGGGCCACTACTACGTCGCGCCGCCGCAGATCGAGCGGGGCTGGCGCGAGCACCTCATCGACACCGACGGCCGCCACTACCTCGACATGGTCAACAATGTGAGCGTACTTGGCCACGGACATCCGCGGATCGCTGCGGCCGCCGCCGATCAGTGGCGGATGCTCAACACGAACTCGCGATTCCATTACGACGCGGTCGCTCGGCTGAGCGAGCGCCTGCTGGCAACGGTGCCGGGCAGCTTCGACACTGTCCTCCTGGTCAACAGCGGAACTGAAGCCGTCGACCTCGCGCTGCGCCTCACCAAGGCCTTCAGCGGCCGCGACGACGTGCTGTGCGTGGGGGAGTCGTACCACGGCTGGTCGCTCGGCGCCGACGCGGTGTCGACGTCGGTCTCCGACAACCCGCGCGCGGCGGAGACAAGGCCTTCGTGGGTGCACGTCACCGACACGCTGAACGCCTACCGCGGCAGGCATCGCGGACCGGACGCGGGCGCCGCCTATGCCGCTGACACGATCGCCCAGATCGAGCGCCTCGCAGCAGAGGGAAGGCCCGTCGGGACTTTCATTGCCGAGCCCCGCAACGGCAACGCGGGCGCGATCGAAGTGCCGCAGGGATACCTCGCGGCGGTCTACGACGCCATCCGAGCAGGCGGTGGCGTGTGCATCGCCGACGAGGTGCAGGTCGGCTACGGCCGCCAAGGCGACGTGTTCTGGGGCTATCAGCAGCATCCGGGCGTCGTGCCCGACGTCATCACGATGGCGAAGGCGATGGGCAACGGCCATCCGCTCGGTGCAGTCATCACTCGGCGAGAAATCGCGAATGCGCTCTCGTCGCAAGGCACGTTCTTCTCGTCCGCAGGCGGCAGCACGCTGAGCTCGCGCATCGGCGTCACGGTGCTCGAGATCATGGCCGATGAAGGATTGCAGGCGAACGCCCTCGACGTCGGCACGTACCTGCAGCTCGGCATCGAGCAACTCGGCGAGCGGCATCCGATGATCGGTGCTGTGCACGGCCGGGGTCTTTATCTCGGCGTCGAGCTTGTGCGCGACCGCGCGACTCTGGAGCCGGCATGCGAAGAGACGGCGGCGATCTGCGACCGGTTGCGTGAGCTCGGTGTGATCGTGCAGCCGACGGGTGACCGGCAGAACGTGCTCAAGGTGAAACCGCCGCTGTGTTTCACCACAGAGAGCGCCGATTTCTTCATTGCTTGCCTCGACGACGTGCTGACGAGGGGCTGGTGATGCGGCCGACGACGTACAGTGATGGAATGACCCAGGTCAGCATGGGCGTACCCCAGCTGCGACGCGATCCGGCGCAGCTGCCGCCGCTCGCCGGTCGCCCGGACGTGCCGGGGCTCGTAGACCGATTCGGCCGAGTCGCCCGTGATCTGGCCGAATCACCAGAGTAATTCCAAAGAAATCACCGGCTTAATTCCAAAATTTACAGCCAGTGGCTGAACTTCCCGCAGCACGCACCATCTACAAAATATATGTCTTGACGAAAGTAGTTGCCCCCCATATAATTTGGAGAGGAACTATATGGAGGCGAAGGAAAGACAGAATGGATTTCAAACCACGGGCCTTGCCAAAACATGAAAAAATCCGTGAGCGGGCGAAAATGATACCAGGCATGGATATCGACTCGCTAGAGACCTACCTGATCTTCCGTCGTGTCGCCAGTGAACTGGTTGCAACGATTCAGGGGTATATGGCGAACGCCGGGTTTTCAGAGGGTAGGCTTGCTATCCTGCTCCTCTTGCGTGAGGCACCAGAACACTCGTTGGCACCCTCAGAATTGGCTGAGCAGATCGAGGTCACCCGTGGGACCATCACCGGGCTGCTGGATGGGCTAGAGAAGGCTGGTTGGGTGGTACGCAAGAACCATCCTGAGGATCGGCGTATGCTCACCGTTCAGCTTACAGAGGAGGGGTTGGCTATGCTGGAAAGGGCCATGCCAGAACATTTCCGGCGTATCCAGGAGTTCATGTCACGGGCGAATTTGAGTAAAGAGGAGCAGAAGCAGTTGGTGACTCTGCTGGACAAGGTCAGTAACGGTATCTCTGCCTTTTGTGATCCCTTATAACTCTCGAAGACATACCAAAGCAGGGATGCAGGGGATGCAATCCCCTGACTGGGTTCCAGGGCTCCCTTATAACTCTCGAAGACATACCAAAGCAGGGGTGCAGGGGATGCAATCCCCTGACTGGGTTCCAGGGCTGTGCCCTGGCCTCTCTCCCTACTGGCCCGCGAAGCGGGCAACATTTCAAATGAAGGGTGACAAAACACCAGTATGCTGTAAGGAGGAGCACATATGCAAGTTAGCGCGCAGGCGA
>WNFN01231166.1_pt1 | contig 10763 bp, 9 predicted proteins | sample 5400161 | NCBI WGS metagenome assembly WNFN01 (sample SAMN13153353, study PRJNA577476) | soil metagenome | isolation source: 80 cm saprolite on Douglas fir-dominated hillslope | place: USA:California | collected 2013-09-17
GGGCGGGAGTAGTGGGGATATAGCTGTCAGCCTTCAGCCATCAGCTGTCAGTCGTGCGGAAGAAACCGCTGCGAGTTTCGAGCCATGGGGCGAGGCGCTAAACGTGAACGAAACTTTTCTTGCCATTATTAATCCGGCGGCGGGTGGCGGGCGTTGCGGCGAGCGAGTGGAGGCTGCGCTCGATCGCCTGCGTGCGGCGGGGATTGCGCTGGAGACGGCAGAGACGAACGCGGTGGGACACGCTACGCAGATTGCGCGCGAGGCTTATGGGCGCGGCTATCGGAAGTTTCTGGCGGCGGGGGGCGACGGGACTTCCTATGAAATCGTCAATGGCTTATTTCCGGAGGGCAGGTCTCAGGTCTCAGGTCTTGGGTCTCAGGGAGTTTCGGGCGGTTCGGAAGATCAGATTCCCACCCTGGGATTTCTTCCGCTTGGCACCGGCAATTCGTTTCTGCGGGATTTCGAGGATGGGGCTTCCGGCGTGCGCGGTTTGGAGCACGCGATTCAGGCGCTTGAGGCGCGGCGTTCGCGGGCTTGCGACGTTTTGCGCCTGACGCACAAGGACGGGGCGATCTACTACACGAATCTGCTGAGCGTGGGCTTTACGGCGGACGTGGCGGCGCTCCGGCACCGGCGGTTTCAGGGGCTGGGGCAGTTCGGGTATCTGCTGTCTATTTTTTTATGTCTGGCGCGGCTTAATCGGCGCCCGTTCCCGATGCGATTGGAGGGGCAGCGAGAGTTTGACACGCGGCGCTGCTTGTTTCTGACGTTTAACAATAGCAAGTTCACGGGCGGCACCATGATGATCGCGCCCAATGCGGTCACCGATGACGGATTGATTGAGTACGTGCGGTGGGGACCGATTGGACGACTGGGGCTGATTCGGAACCTGGCTACGCTTTATGATGGCACGCACACCCGGCATCCGCTGGCGGAACGGCAGGCGGTTCGCAGGGTCGACTTTCAACTTGACGGCCCAGTGGACGTGATGGTGGATGGCGAAGTGCTGACACTGGAGTGCCGGGCGATCGAAGTGCTTCCCTCGGCGCTCCGGGTGGTGGTTTGAAGAACGGTCAAGTAATCGTGATATAAAAAATCCATGTCGCAAGAGCGAAGAGAACGGCAAAAAGAAAAACTTGGGATTAAGACCTCGAGCCGGAATTGGGGACGCATAGCGATCTACGCAGTGCTGATCATGGCTGCGTTCGGGCTGGCCTACTATCTTGGCAACCGCAGCCAGCACAAGCACGATGCGTTCGCCCGTTGTCTGGCTGACCACGGCGTAAAGATGTACGGAGCTTGGTGGTGTCCGCACTGCGTGGAGCAGAAAGAAAAGTTCGGCGCGTCGTTTGAGTTCGTTCCTTACGTGGAGTGCGGCGTCAAAGGCGACACGCACGGGAGATCACAGGCTTGCAAAGATGCGGGCATTGAACACTATCCCACCTGGCAGTTTCCGCCTACCGGCGAACGAGTGGAGCGCATTTTCAGTATGCAAGAGCTGAGCGATCGCACCGGGTGCGCGCTGCCGTGACCGATTTGACGCAGCGTCTGATGAGCGCGATCGCCATTTTGGCGGTGTGCGGAATCGTGGTTTCGTCGGTGTCATTGCAGCATCATTACGCCACCTCAAAGACAGCGTACTGCGATATCGGCGAAACGTTCAATTGCGACATCGTGAACAGGAGCGAATATTCGTCAGTCTTCGGAATGCCGGTTGCGCTGATTGGGATGCTCGGCTACGCCGCTCTGGCGGGGCTGGCGACGGTCTATCGCGAGCGGCGCGAGACTCCCGCACTGCTCTTCGGCGCAGCCGCAGCGGGCCTGGCGTTCGCTTTATACCTGACCTATATCGAAGCGCGTGTGTTGGGAGTCTGGTGCATTTTATGTTTGAGTTCGCTGGCTTTGATAACGACGACGACAGTGTTGGCGGCGGTGATCTGGTGGAAACGCGAGAGGAGTGAGTAGCCAGTACCAAGCCCCTAAACGGACGTCGGACTTTGAAGAATTTCCGGTATCGCTAAAGCGATACCCTGATACGAACCAATTCACTCCATGCCCCGGTCCATAACTCGAAAACCAAGAATAAAGACGAAGCCCGCCGCCACCGCTGCCATGCCGGTTCCAGCCGGGAATTTGTGGTTGCATGAGCTCAACAGCGGAGTCTTCGGGAACACGCGCCTGGTGCGGGTTTGGCTGCCTCCCGATTACGACGGCTGGGGCGCGACCGGCTATCCGGTCCTTTACTTGAATGACGGACAGAATCTATTCGATGCGGCAACAGCCTTTGGCGGAGTGCACTGGCAGGTGGGCGAGACTGCGAAGCGGTTGATCGCCGAACAGAAAATTCGCCCGCTCATCATCGTTGGCATCGATAACACGAAGGATCGGGCTCAGGAGTATATCCCGTACAGGTCGAAAGATCCCAGAGTTTTGAACGCGAAGGGAAAATGTTATCCCGATTTTCTGCAGCGCGAAGTGATGCCGCTGATCGAAGAGCGTTATCCGGTATTGAAGGGGCCGGAGAATACGGGATTGGGCGGTTCTTCTCTCGGAGGTCTGATCACGTTATACACACAACTGGCTGCGTCTGGCGTGTTTGGACGATTGCTGATCGAGAGCCCGTCTCTTTTCGTTGCAAACCGGAAAATTCTGGACGAATGCCGTCGCTTTCGAAATTGGCCATCCCGCGTCTATGTAGGGATGGGGACGCGGGAAGTGGGGAATGCGGAGAAAGACGCAAAGATTGTCGGCGATATTCGCGAACTGGAAGCTATTCTGCGGGAGGCTGGCTTGAACGAACAAAGGCTGAGGGTTCGCATCGAAGAAGGCGCTTCACATACCGAATCGGCTTGGGCGGCGCGGTTTCCGGAGGCGCTGGAGTTTCTTTATTCTTCGTGAACGAAAAGAACGCGTAGACGGCTGTCCTACGCGACTGCTTCCCTCAACTATGGTTTATTATTATCGGTCTTCTACTCAAAGTCGTCTCTTCGGGGGTCGTCAATGAAGTTTCGCGTTTTGGTGGCGTGGTGTGTTCTGGCGATTGCGCTGGCAATCTCAGCGGCGGCGCAGGCGTATAACGAAGCGCAGTTCAAGGGAATGAAGTGGCGCGGCATCGGGCCGTATCGCGGCGGTCGCGTGCTGGCAGTGACCGGAATTCCCGGCAGTCCCTTCACCTACTACTTCGGTAGTGTTGGCGGAGGCGTGTGGCGCACCACCGATGGCGGCGTGAGCTGGCAGCCGATTTCCGACAAGACCGTGATCTCGTCGATCGGCGCGATTGCCGTGTCGGAGTCGAATCCGAACGTGATCTACGTGGGGACGGGAGAGTCCTGCCTGCGCGGCAATATCTCGTATGGCGATGGAGTCTACAAGACGACCGACGGCGGGAAGACATGGCAGCACGTCGGATTGAAAGATACGCAACACATTGCGCGCGTTTGGATTGATCCGCGCAACCCCGACCATGTGCTGATTGCTGCGCTCGGTCACGCTTATGGGCCGAATCCGGACCGCGGTATTTTTCGCACCACCGACGGCGGCAAGACCTGGGAGAAGATCCTTTATAAGGACGACAAGTCGGGCGCGATCGATCTGGCGGTCGATCCACACAACTCCAACGTGATGTTCGCCGCGCTTTATCAGATCCAGCGCACGCCGTGGAGCATGGAAAGCGGCGGCCCGGGCAGTGGTTTGTATCGCTCGACCGATGGCGGAAACTCCTGGAAGCACCTGGAGGCAAAAGGCCTGCCCGAGGGCATTCTGGGGCGTATCGGAGTAAGCGTTTCGGGCGCCGACTCAAATCGCGTATACGCGCTCATCGAGTCGAAGCAGAGTGGGCTGTATCGTTCCGACGACGGTGGCGAGACGTGGTCCCGCGTCAATGATGACCAGCGGCTCACGCAGCGCGCGTGGTACTTCACCCATATTTTTGCCGATCCTAAGAGCGCGGACACGGTCTACATGCTGAACACCGGCCTGTTCCGCTCGACCGATGGCGGCAAGACCCTGAGTCTTCTTCCCGCGCCGCACGGCGATCACCACGGTTTCTGGATCGATCCGCAGAATCCGAATCGGATGATCAACTCGAACGACGGTGGAGCGACAATCTCAGTCGATGGCGGAAAAAACTGGTCCACCGAGTACAACCAGCCCACGGCGCAGTTCTACCACGTGGCGACAGACAACCAGTTTCTCTACAACGTATACGGCGCGCAGCAGGACAACTCAACGGTGGGCATCGCCAGTCGCACCGACGACGGTTATGTCGGGCGGCAGCACTGGTTCGATGCGGGCGGCGGAGAGAGCGGCTACATTGCGCCTGACCCGCGCGACTCAAACATTATCTATGCGGGATCGGGCGGCGGCGCGGTCACGCGCCTCGACCGCCGCAGCAATCAGGAGCAGGACATTACAGTCTGGCCGGAGGATGGCGCGGGCCACGGCGTTGGCGATCTGAAATACCGGCTGGCATGGACAATGCCCATCGTGATCTCACCGCATGATCCCAATGTGATTTACACGACCGCCGAAAGCGTCTTCAAGACAACCGACGAAGGCAAGAGCTGGACGGCGATCAGTCCCGATCTGACGCGCAACGATAAGAGCAAGCAGGTTTCTTCCGGTGGCCCGCTGACCAAGGACAACACCTCGGTCGAGTATTACGACACGGTGTTTACGCTCGCGGAGTCACCCGTGCAGAAAGACCTGTTGTGGGCGGGAACCGATGATGGCTTGATTCACATTTCGCGCGATGGCGGCAAGAACTGGACCAACGTAACGCCGAAGGGAATTCCAGAGTGGAGCCTGGTAAGCCTGATTGAGGCTTCGCCACATGAGGCAGGCACTGCATTTGCGGCGATCGACACGCATAAGCTTGACGATCTGAGGCCTTATATTTTCAAGACGACCGATTTCGGCAAGACGTGGGCGAAGATTACGAATGGCATTCCGGATGGCGCGTATACGCACGCCGTGCGCGAAGATCCGGTGCGGAAAAACTTGTTATATGCGGGCACGGAGACCGGGATGTATGTTTCGTTCGATGGCGGAACGAACTGGCAATCGCTGCAACTGAATTTGCCTAACACTCCCATCCATGACCTGGTCGTGAAGAATGACGATCTGGTGGCGGCGACGCATGGGCGCTCGTTCTGGATTCTGGACGACCTCACGCCACTGCGGACATCGAATGCTAACGTGTCTGCGAAAGCATCGACCGAAGCCATGCTTTATCAGCCCCGACTGACCTATCGCATGCGCTGGCCTGATTTCTTCGAGCGGCGGCAGCCGGTGGGCGATAATCCGCCGAGCGGCGCGATTATTTATTACCACTTTTCAACCGCGCCGAAGGGCGTGGTAGCGCTCGAATTTCTGGACGCGTCGGGGAAGGTTGTGAGGCGCTACTCCAACGAAGAGAAGAAGGAAGCGGATACACCGCCAGAGTGGCCTGATCTGACACCCCCTGATGAGAAGATTCCGGCCGATATAGGCGTGAACCGCTTCTCCTGGGATTTGCGTTTGCAAGGGCCAACTCCGCTGGCGGGAGAACCCAGCGCGGAATTCCGCAATCGTGGGCCGATGGTACCGCCCGGCGCTTATCAGGTGCGGCTCACGGCGGAAGGGAAGTCATACACGGCGCCGCTGGAGTTGAAAGCGGATCCGCGGATTAAGGTGTCAAACGACGACCTGCGGAAGCAGAGTGAGTTGGGACGCAAGATTGTGGCGCAGGTATCCCAGATTCACGAGGCAGTGGGAACGATCCGCGAAGTGCGTGCGCAGACTCGCGGGATGGCGCGGCGTTTCGGTGACGACGCGCGTTACGCATCGCTCGTTTCGGCGACCAAGGATTTCGACAAGAAGAGCCTCGACGTGGAGTCGCAGTTACTTCAGGTGAATTCCAAGAGTTCGGAGTCGAACCTGAACTATCCGGTGCTGATTGATGAGCGGGCACACTCGCTGCTGTTCAGCGTGGAGTCGGCCGATGCAGCGCCCACCAAACAGCAGTATGAGGTCTTCGACGATCTGGAAAAACAGGCACAACCGCTGCTGGCTCAGTACCACGAACTGATGTCGAAGGACTTGCCGGCGTTGAATGAGATGGTGAACAAGCAGAACATCCCGGCGCTATACGTGCCGGCGGGAAAGTAGAAAGAGCTGCTCGCAAGTCGTTTAGCGAAGCATGGCCTCGTGCGGGTGCTCACGCTAGAGGCGGGGCTGAGCCCCGTCACCACACGATCTTTGCCTTCCTAGCGACTACTTCTTAATCACGCCGCAGGCGATGCGGTCGCCGGCATTGCCCGCGGGGTCGGTCTTTTGATCGTCGGCCTGGGCGTGTACTACGAGCGCTGTGCCGCCGTTGCTGAACAGCGAATGGCTGTCTTTGCCGACGGTGACGTCTTTACTCTCAGCTTTGAAATGTGCTTTGCCGTCCGCGCCGACGGTGAAGTTCGGATTGTCGCCATTGTGGTGGCCTTCGGGATTCTCCAATCCATGCTTCTTGCCATCGGGATTGAAATGGGGTCCGGCGGACTTGAAGTCCGGGGCGTCGCACTTCGCGTTCTGATGAAAGTGGATGGCATGTACGCCTGGAGGTAAATTCTCGAGATTGAGCTCCATTCCGATTCCGGGGCCGGATTTCCATAGAGTCGCGGTACCCACATCCTTGCCTTGGGCGTCCTTAAGGTGAACCACAGTCTTGGCCGAACTGGCGGAGGCGAGTGCGACCACAAGCAGTGCGAGCGAGAACAAGTAAGTGGTTTTCATGGGTGGATTATAGCGAAATCCGGAGCCGCTCGCTCCAGACTTGGGATTGTGTCTCGTGCCATAAATTCACCCGCCCTGGCGCCCTCGGTGATGAACTGAGCCCTGCCTTGGTCTGGCGCAGAATGCGGAGCAATGTGACAATAGATACATGCAAAGATCTCTCGCTATGGCCTTACTATTGGCCGCCGGGATGATGCTGGTCGGGGATGGCTATGCCCAGCAGACTCCAGCAGCAAGCACTCCGGCGGCAACGACTCCATCGGCTCCGGCAGCCACAACTCCGAAAGCAGCTCCCACCGCGAAGCCTCCGGTGAAGAAAGCGGCTCCGGCAGCGAAAGGCGCGGCGGCTCCTGCGCTTACGACGCGAAAACAAAAGTTCAGCTACGCACTGGGAATGAATATCGGGTCAGGACTTGGGGCCAATCTGAAAAAGCAATCTGTGGATGTGGACTTTACTCTCGTATCCCAGGGATTGAAAGACGCGATGTCCGGGAGCAAAACGCGTCTGACGCAAGAGGAAGCGCAGTCCGTCCTCACCGAGGTTGAGACCGAGGTTCGCAAAAAGCAGCAGGAGAATGCGCAGCTGGCCGGTGCTGCGAACAAGACCGAAGGCGCAACATTCCTGGCCGCCAACAAAAGCAAAGATGGTGTCGTCACATTACCCAGCGGTTTGCAATACAAGATCCTGAAGGCGGGCACCGGACCGAAGCCCACGGCGAGCGACTCGGTCAAATGTAACTATCGGGGTACGCTTATCAATGGCAAGGAATTTGACAGCTCCTACAAGCGCGGGCAACCGGCGACGTTTGCAGTCGGTCAGGTTATCAAAGCGTGGACGGAAGCATTGGAGCTCATGCCCGTGGGATCGAAGTGGCAGCTCTTCGTCCCTTCGGATCTCGCCTATGGTGAGCGGGGCGCTGGCGCCGAAATTGGCCCTAACGCAACTCTGATCTTCGAGGTTGAACTGCTGTCAATTGAGGATAAGGCGAAGGACGACAAGACCAAAGGCGACAAGCCGAAAGACGACAAGAGCGAAGAAAAGAAATAATGGAATCCTTGACCGGTGGAGGGACGGGCGTCCGCGCCCGTCTCTCGCTCCAGAGATCTGCCCTGCGAAAATCAGCACTCTAGCTACCCGGATACATTACGTGGACCTAAGTTCCGAGTCTCGGCCACTCAGCCGAATACTGCAATCGAGGCAAGAGCCTGCGACTGATTGGCTCAAGGTGCTGAACGCCGAGGTCATCACCTGCACACGCTGTCCGCGTCTGGTCGCATATCGCGAGCAGATTGCCCGCGAGAAGCGTCGCGCTTACCGCGACTGCGATTACTGGGGCAAGCCCGTTCCCGGCTTCGGCGATCCCCATGCTCGCATCCTGGTGCTCGGACTGGCTCCCGGGGCCCACGGCTCCAATCGCACCGGGCGCCCGTTCACCGGAGACGCCTCCGGCAACTTCATGTACCCGGTCCTCCACGAAACCGGGTTCGCTAGTCAGCCGACGGCGACCGATCCTGACGACGGGCTTGTTCTTCACGATCTTTATATAACCGCCGCCGCCCGCTGTGCGCCGCCCGGCAACAAGCCTCTGCCCGCCGAACTGGCCAACTGCGCTCCGTTTCTGGAGCGCGAACTCGAAGGGCTGAAATATCTGCGCGTTATCGTTGCTTTGGGGAGAATCGGGTTCGAGGCCTATCTCAATTACCTGAAGCGAAGAAAAGTGATCGCCGGTAAACGGGAGTATGAATTCCGCCACGGAGCTGAATACGCCTTGCCCCATGGGCGCGTCCTCTTAGCTTCCTATCATCCCTCCAACCAGAACACCCAGACGGGCAAGCTAAGCACAGAGATGTTCCAAAGTATTTTCAAGCGAGCGCGCGAACTGGCCGATGAATCAACGGGGCGGATCTCGTTGTGACGGGCACCTCTGGGCCGGCATGGGGGACACGTCGCTCCGGGATGCGCCGCCCTTTGTTTCATTGAGGCATTGAATCATTGAATCAATAACCACACAGCGTGTTCAAAATCCTAAAAACACTGGTTCCGGCTCCAGCTGAATCCCCCACGCTTCCTGCACGCCGTGCTGAATTTCATCTTTCAGGCCGACAATGTCACTCGCCTTCGCGTCTCCGCGGTTGATCAGCGCCAGCGCATGTTTGCGCGAAATCCCGACCGCTCCCAGCGCGTAGCCCTTGGAGAATCCCGAGTGCTCCACCAGCCAGGCTGCGGAAACTTTGCGCTGCGCATCGAGAGCGGGGTAGCTGGGAATCTCGAGCGCTCTCGATGCGGCGCGTTCGGCCAGGTCTTTGAACTGCTCTTCGCCAAGCACGGGATTCTTGAAGAACGATCCGGCGCTGCGGCAATCGTCGTCTCCGGGGACAATCAGCATACCCTTACTCCGCCGTATTTCGCGCACCGCCTCGCGGGTTTCGCCGAGCGATGGCGGTGTCTTCTTTTCAGCAAAGTGTTTTTGCAAATCGGCATACGTCAGACTCGGAGCGAGGCCCCGCTTCAACCCGAAGTTCACCCGTAAGATAATGTACCGTCCACGTTGCGTGGTATTAAAGATGCTGGTGCGATAACGGAATCCGCAGGCCGGTTTGGGCAACAGTACAATGCGGTCTTCTTTCAGGTCCAGCGCCCGCACCGATTCGATCGTATCGGAGACCTCCTGCCCATAGGCGCCAACATTTTGCACGGGCGTGCCCCCGACGCTGCCTGGAATGCCGCTGAGACACTCGACTCCCGCGCAATTCTGCACCACTGCCTGGGCGACAAAGTCATCCCAGTTGACGCCCGCGCCCACGCTGAAGAGCACAGCATTACCCGGGGCGTCCGTGGGATTTGGAGTGGTGATTCCTCCGATTGCGATTCGCAGCACCAGTCCCGGCCAACCCGAATCGGCCACCACCAGATTGCTTCCCCTGCCCAGGACAAACAGCGGTAGTCCGCGGGTTTTCGCGAACTGCACTGCCTCTCGAACCTCGTTTTCTCGCCTTAGTTCCGCGAAGTAGCGTGCCGATCCGCCCACTTGCAAGGTGGTGAGTGGCGCCAGCGGAACGTTTTCCTGAATCGTCATGAGGCGAAATTGCTCTATAGTTAGTAGAGCATCTCATGTCTGCTGTGCGACGGCATATTGAGAACACAGTTACGTTTCGAATTGCTGCTGCGAAATAGCACTATTAAAGCTGTACTTTAAATGACAGGAGAACCTATGTACCCCGAAATTATGGTCATCCCGATGCGTGAAGAACTGACGCGTCTGGGAATTGAAGAGTTACGCAGTGCCGCCGATGTTGACCGCTTTGTGCAGACAGAACCCGGCACAACCATGTTGGTCGTGAATTCCATCTGCGGATGCGCTGCCGGCCGCATGCGCCCGGCTGTGCGCCTGGCGTTGCAGAATGCGACCAAGCCCGGCAAGATCGCAACCGTATTTGCCGGACAGGACAGAGAGGCAACCGACCGCGCCCGTTCCTATTTCACTGGATATCCGCCGTCGTCGCCCTCCATCGCCATTCTGCGCGACGGCAAACCGATTTACATGATGCACCGCCATCAGATCGAGACGCGCGATGCCGCCGCCATCGCTGCCGACCTGAAGGCCGCGTTTGAGCAACACTGCGCCGCTCCCGCAGCGCACTAACTCGGTGTGGGAGCGGGCGTCGCCAGACGTAAGTCTCACGACAAATAAATCATGGAGCGCCGGGCGTCTTCGCCCGGCTGCTTTACTCCCGCCTTTTGTGGTCTAATGCCGTTCACGTGAAAAATTATGAAACGTCTCCTGCTTATCCTCGTCCTGCTTTCTTTCCCGTCGCTCTCTGGAACGATGTGGGCCGCCGAGCCCTGGCATGCTGGATCCAATCAGATCGGTGCCATCTATCCCCAGGTCGAAGCGCTCTACCTCGACCTGCACCGCAATCCCGAGCTTTCCTATCATGAGGAGAAGACAGCGGCTAAAATCGCTGACCAGCTTCGCAAGCTCGGATACGACGTTACCACC
>WNFN01206712.1_pt1 | contig 10760 bp, 5 predicted proteins | sample 5400161 | NCBI WGS metagenome assembly WNFN01 (sample SAMN13153353, study PRJNA577476) | soil metagenome | isolation source: 80 cm saprolite on Douglas fir-dominated hillslope | place: USA:California | collected 2013-09-17
AAAGTCGCCCGCGGCGTGCCCGTCGGGACGGAACTTGTATCGCTGCGCAAAAGTCCTAAGTAAAATGTACCAATTCACGCTCGAAAGATGCATTTTATCCCAAAACATTCTCTAGCTTCTGTTTCGCTATTTCTTGGGAGAGCGCGGAGGCGTCAAGCGAGGATCGAGTTCTGTGGCCTTTCGAAACTCTTCTTGCGCCTCCTCGGATTTGCCCTGCTGACGTAAGGCCACCCCCAATTCAAAGTGGGCGGCCGCATATTTAGGCGAAGAGTTGATCGCGGCGCGGAATTGCGAAACGGCGCCCTCGATATCTCCGGCGTTGAGGAGGCGGCGTCCTGAGTTTGTGGCAAAGAGCGCGGCTTGGTCGCCGGTTTTCTGTTTTGCGATTTCCATTCCTGCGCGGCTTTCCGCGGCCGCGCCTTCCGCGTCTCCGAGTTGCCGCAGCACGGTTGCCAGAGTTGTATGGGCGCCGGCAGAGTCCGGCTGCAATCGAATCGCTTCCCGCAAAGCAGTCACAGAATCCTGGAGTTCGCCCTTTTGCTTCAGCACTGTTCCAAGCGTGTAATAGGCCTCGGCATAGTCCGGTTTGGCATGAATTGCTGCGCGGAGTTCCTCCGCGGCTGCGGCAAAGTCGCCCTGCTGCCAAAGCGTCACTCCGAGCGTGTAGTGCACATCCGCTTGCCCAGGATCCAATTCTGCGGCCTTGTGCAGTTCGGCCATGGCTTCAGGCAGTTTGTCTTTTAATTTGAGCGCCAGTCCAAGGTCGTAGTGCAGGGTTGCATCCTGCGGGGAAATTTTAAGCGCCGCTTCGAATTCAGAAATGGCGGTGTCGAAGTCTGCCACTTGCAAATACGCTGCTCCCAGGTTCCCTTTGTATCCGCTGTCATCGGGCCGCAAACGGACTGCCGTTTCGAACTCGGCGATCGCTCCATTGCCGTCACCAGTCTGCAACAAATTGAGCCCCAGATTATTGTGGGCTTGTTCAGCTTCGCCACTGCGTTGGAGCAGTAAGCCCAGGTCATTTTGGGCGTCAGCGTAATCTGGCTTCAATGCAACACAAGCTTGTAGCTCTTTGATCGCCGCATCGGTCTCGCCCTTGCTCTTTAGAACTTGCGCAAAATAATAGTGACCGCCCGGGTCCGCGGAATTCAGTCGTATTGCGGTTTGCAGATGTTGCGCGGCCTCTTCGAGGGATTTTTCCTGGTAGCGCAAAACGCCGAGATGAAAATGCGCTGATGCAAAATTGGGCTGCAGCCGGAGCGCTTCGGAAAATTCCGCCGCCGCGCCTTGCGCGTCAGACTTTTGCACCAACACAGTCCCGAGATCGTCGTGCAATTCAGCCCGTTGCGGCTCAAGCTCGATCGCCCGCCGGAACTCGCCGATTGCGCCGTCGAGATCCCCGGAAAAATCGAGTGCACGCGCCAAAGTGTGATGCGTCTCGGAATCGGCTGGGGCTAGCCGCACCGCCTCCTTGGCCTCCCGGAGCGCAGCAAGCACGTCTCCTTTGCGCACTAGCGCGCTGGAGAAATTCATGTGGGCCAGCGCAAAATCGGGATTCAGTTTCACCGCAGACCGGAAGTGAACGATCGCGGAATCGATCTCTCCCTCCGCGAGCAAGACCCAGCCCAGAGAGTTGTGCCCCTCCGGACTCTTCGGTGCGAGCCGCACAACTTTCTCGAAATCCGCGCGGGCGGAAACCAAATCTCCCTTCTGTAACGCCGACATCCCTTGCGCGTAAGTTGCGGTCGCACGCGCGGCTGAATCCGCCTTCGCAGAACCCGCGGATTGCGCAGCGCACATCGCCGCAGCAGCGCAGAAGAAAAACAGGAGTGCGGTGCAGAGTTGGAAGAAAGGCGTCCGGCGATGAACGAGAATCAATTCCACGCAAGAGATACCCGTAGAGCGTTCTCAAAAATACTAGCATGTTCGCAGCCGCGCACCTCTCCACAAGCTGTTTGGTTGAGATTCCCGCCAAGTTGACCTGTGTCGGACCAGACCTTGGTACTATTAGATATTCATGACTCTCCATTCTTTTTTTCTCCGGCTTCTCTGCCGCTTTGGGCTCTGCGCCTGGCTCTCAATACAATCCGCCGGCTCTCCGAGTGTCCGCGCTGGTAATTCCGATGGCGCAAGCGCCAAGCCCGTCGCGCATTTTACCGACATCGCGCAGAAAGCCGGACTTACAGCACCGGTCATTTTCGGCGGCGAAAACACGAAGAAATACATCATCGAGACCACGGGAACCGGCGTCGCCATCTTCGATTACGACAATGATGACTGGCCCGACATTTTCGTCGTCAACGGCACGAAACTGGAAGGGCTGCCCTCCGGCAAAGCTCCGACGAGCCACCTCTATCACAACAATCACGACGGCACCTTCATCGACGTCACCGAAAGGGCCGGCCTGACTCATAGTGGCTGGGGCCAGGGCGTGTGCGTCGGGGACTATGACAACGACGGCTTCGAAGACCTGTACGTCACCTATTACGGCAAGAACGTGCTTTATCACAACAACGGAGACGGCACGTTCACCGACGTCAGCGAAAAAGCTCATGTCGCCGGCAGCGGAAAAGCCTGGGGCACAGGTTGCGCCTTTATCGACTACGACCGCGACGGCAAGCTCGATCTGATCATCGCCAACTACGTCGATTTTGATTCCGCCACCGCTCTTGCGCCGGGCGAGCGGCCTTCCTGCATGTGGAAAGGTGTTCCGGTCATGTGTGGCCCGCGCGGATTGCCCTGGGCGAAAAATATTCTTTACCACAATCTTGGCAACGGCGCGTTTGAAGATGTTACGACGAACGCACACATCGATCAGACAAACGGGCATTACGGGTTCAGCGTCTCCACGTTTGACTATGACGACGACGGCTGGCCGGACATCTATGTTGCGTGTGACAGCACCGCCAGCATCCTCTACCACAACAATCGCGACGGCACATTCACTGATGTCGCCGTTGTTGCGGGCGCCGCGTTTAATGATGACGGGCGCGAGCAGGCCGGAATGGGTTCCACAGTTACCGACTATGACGGGGACGGCAAGCTTGATCTTTTCAAAACAAATTTTTCCGACGATACCTCGACGCTTTACCGGAACAATGGGGACGGCACGTTTGACGACAAGACTTTTCCCGCGGGTTTCGGTCTCAACACGCGGTATCTCGGCTGGGGTGTCATGTTCCTCGATGTGGACAACGACGGCTGGCCCGACTTGGTGCTCGTCAATGGCCACGTTTATCCCGAAGTGGACAGCCAGCACCTCGGCAGCAATTTCAAAGAGCCGAAGATTCTCTATCACAACAACGGCAACGGAACGTTCACCGATATTTCCGCCGATGGGGGGCCGGGGATTACCGCGGTGAGTTCCGCGCGCGGACTGGCCGTCGGCGATTTGTGGAATGACGGCCGCATGTCCGCGGTGATCAGCAATATGAACGCGCCGCCCATGCTGCTGGTGAACGATTTGCGCAACGGCAATCACTGGATCGCGTTTCGTACTATCGGCAGCAAGTCCAATCGCGACGGGATCGGCGCGAAGATTACGGTGAAAGCCGGTACCCGCACGCTCGTCGACGAAGTCCGCAGCGGTTCCAGCTACATTTCCAATAGCGACATGCGCGTGCACTTCGGCCTCGGGTCCGCCGTCAAGATCGAGTGGGTGCAAGTGCGCTGGCCCACCGGATTGGTTGAGCGATTTGAGAACTTGCCTGTTGATTCCATTCATAAGCTGAAGGAGGGCTCCGGTACGCCGGTTAATCCTCCTGGCTCCAAGCCCTGATTTGGGCGGAGTGGTGACTACCAAAGGGGGTACCCCCTCCGTCGCGATGAAAAGAGTGCGCAACGAATTGATTCCATGGGAGTTGTAGAGCGCCCGTTGTGTAGGTGTGTCAGTAAAATGAAGAAAAGACAGGGGATGGATCAAAAGAGCGTTACAACGTCTGCACGTCTGAACGTCTGAACGTTCAAAACACCGGACGGGCCCCCTACCCCCACAATTCTTGTAAAAGATTGACACAGCAGGGTTTAGTGGGTGATGGTCGGATAAAAGATTGTGGGGAAAGGAGTTAGAGGGAAGGGGAGGAGGGGACTGTGGGGCAGGCTGCTGGTAGTTGGGCTCGGAACGCTTCGGCGAGAGTGACGTCTGACTACCAAAAGCTATCCTCGCATAAATTATTCTGTTTGTCAATAACTATTTAAGTTAAATCAACAAGTGGTTTAGACAGAACGAGATAGCGAGAGACGATACGTTTGCGATGATGTTGACTCTAAACCCGCACACGCAAACCCGGCGTATGCGGCACCCCCAATCGTCTTACTATCTGTGGTCTGTGCCACCCGCCATCCATGTTGTCCTCCGGTTAGGTTTCCGAAGTTTACCATGTCATTTATCAATGTTCTCTGAGTGGGGGAGAGCCTGAGGCACGGAGACCAAAGCAGTATTCTGAATTGGCGTAAGGTACTATGATTCCCCCGAAGATGGACGGAGGTGGCGCCGATGTTTAAGGGATGGATCGCAACCGGAGCTTTGGCACTGTGCTGCATGACGGCGCCTCTTGCGGAGACACAACAAAAGCCCGTAGATGCGGAGGGGCATCAGTGGTGGCAGCATGCGGTGTTTTATGAGGTTTATCCGCGAAGTTTTGCGGACAGCAACAACGATGGAATCGGCGATCTCAATGGCATCGCCTCCAAAATGGACTATCTGAAGGACCTCGGGGTGGACGCTGTCTGGATCACACCGTGCTTCCCGTCGCCGCAGGTGGATTTTGGTTATGACGTTTCGAATTACGAGGCGATCGATCCGATGTACGGGACGATGAAGGATTTCGATCACCTGGTGGCTGAAGCCAAGAAGCGGAACATTCGCGTGCTGCTGGATTTTGTGGTGAATCATAGTTCGGACCAGCACAAATGGTTTCAGGATTCAAAATCATCGAAGACCGCGGAGCATCGCGACTGGTACATCTGGCGCGGCAGCCGGACTTGAACTGGCGGAATCCCGCGGTGGAAAAGGCGATGCTGGACGTAACGAGATTCTGGTACAAGCGCGGCGTCGCGGGTTTCCGGCTGGATGCGGTGGACACGCTCTTCGAGGATCCGAAGTTGACGGACAATCCGGTGCTGCCCGGGAAGGACAAGTTCGGGCGGCCGAATATGGACGAGAAATACAACAAGAAGCTGCCGGAAGTGCACGACGTGATGCGGAAATTGCGAAGCACGGCAGATGAATATGGGTCGGTGCTGATCGGGGAGACCTGGACCAGCAATGTTTCGGAGCTTAAGGATTATTACGGCGAGAAGAACGACGAGTTGCAAATGCCGATGGACCTGATGATGACGGGATTCAAGGGGCTTTCCGCGGATCAATACCGCAAGCACATCGGTGCAGTAGACGCCGCCGGCCATTGGCCGGTATACGTGATCACCAATCACGACATCGTTCGTTCCTACACGCGCTATGCGGATGGGGTGCATAGCGACGACATCGCGAAAATGATGGCGGCGCTGTATCTGACGCTGCGGGGCACCGTGGTGATGTACTACGGCGAAGAGATCGGCATGGAGAACAACGACCCGAAAAGCAAAGACGAAGTGCAAGACCCCATCGGCAAGCTGGGCTGGCCGCTGGAAAAAGGAAGGGATGGCGAACGCACGCCCATGCAGTGGAACGACAGCGCCAACGCGGGCTTCAGCAAGGTGAAACCTTGGCTGCCGGTTCCAGCGACCTACGAGACCCACAATGTGGTCTCGGAACAAAAAGACGGCAATTCGGTCTTGAGTTTTTACCGGCAGCTGCTCGCGCTGCGGCACAAGGAACCGGCACTACTCGAGGGGAACTACGTGGCCTTGAATGAAAGTGATCCCAACGTGCTCACCTACGTTCGCCGATACAAGGATGAAGCGATTCTTGTGGTGCTGAATATGTCCGCGACGGAGCAGAAAGCGCAGTTTGATTTATCGCCTCTCGGTTTCAGTTCGCCAAGGCTGAGCATCCTGTTGACGAGCTTTCATAAACCGCTGACAGGCATGACGGATGCGTTGCCGATGGAGCCGTATTCGGTGTTCATGGCCAAAATTTCGCCGACCTCAGCGGGCAAATAAAAAAAAGTGGCGAGTGGCGAGTTTCAGATTGGGAAGAATGCGTCTTCGTCATTTTGTCTGCGCTTCGGCCACTCCGATGTATTTGTCGGCGCCACCGTAGTAGAAGAAGAAACGATCAACGTTTTGCACCAACCCTTCAACGAAGACAACGTTGGGTACCTGGCCGACTTTCTCCCAATCTTTTTCGGGGGCGAAGATGGGGGTGTCGGATCGGGAGAGGAGTTTCCGGGGATCGCGCCGGTCGAAGACGGCGACGCCGGTGCGATAGACAAGTTTGTCGTCGGCGCCGTTGTAGACCAGGAGGATGCCGCGCGGTGTGAGGATTGGCGGGGGGCCGGGCTCGACCACGCGAGAGTCGAACTTCCCAGGACGGCGTGGAAGAACAGGCGTGTTGGTTGCTTCGGTCCAGTGAATGAGATCGGTCGAGTAGGAGAGCCCCATCTGGTCGGTCTTGTCGGCGGCGGTGCCGAGCCAGTACATCCAGTATTTGCCGTCGATTTTTTCCGGGACAATGGCGCCGGATTTGGTCCACGCGACGTTCCAATTTCCCTGGTACGCAGGAAGGATCACGCCCTTGCGCTGCCAATGAATGAGATCGAGGGAAGTGGCGAGGCAGAGCTGCGCGTCCTTCTTGTTGTAGCCCGTGTAAGTGAGGTACCAGGTGTCGCCGAATTTCTGGAGGCGCGGGTCTTCAACGCCGCCGTCTTTTTCGTACTCGGTTTCCGGCGAGAGGACGGGGCGCGCGTCGCGCCGGAAGTGAATTCCATCGGCGCTTTCAGCGTAACCCAGGCGCGAGGTGCCAGAGGCGTCTTGCGCGCGGTACAGCATGACGAATTTTCCGTTGTGAAAGACAACGGCAGGGTTAAACGTTCCAGCCGATTCCCAAGTCGTGCCTCGTGGAGAAAGGATGGGCTCGTTCGAGGCGCGCGTCCATGCGCCAAAAGGAAGGTCCGTTGCCGGCGCCGCGAAAGCGAACGAGACGGCGAGGAGCAGTGGCACGATGAATTTTTTGGGTTTTAGGGTATGCATGTTCAGCGACTCCCTACTTCGCGGGCTTGTTGGGCTTTTGCGGGTCGAATTGCATGGTGCGGACGATGCCTTCGCCCTCTTTGACGAAGATCACTTGGTTCGGCTTGATATCTTTCAGTGTTTCGACGAGGCCGCTGGGCCAGCGGATTTCGAGGAGCTCGACGCTTTCTGCTTTGCCGATGCCGAAATGGACGCGGAGATCGTTCTGAGAGAAATAGCCGCCGCCGCTGCGGACTTCGTCGATCTGCGGATGCAGACTCTTCTCGCCGGGGAGATGCGCGACGCATTTGATGCGCGCGCCGATGCCGCTGCGATTGGATTTTGTGCCGATGGTCTTGATCTTGATCCAGTTGTTGCCGGTGCGTGAATCGCAGCGCAGAAGCTGGGGAAAATCGTTGACGGTGTTGACGACGACGTCGAGGTCGCCGTCATTGTCGAAATCGCCGAAGGCGCAGCCACGCGCGGCAACGGGAGTGGAGATGCCCGCGCCGGCGTCGTGGGAAACATCGGTGAAACGGCCGTTGCGGAGATTTTTGTAAAGCAGTTTGCGCTGCGGGTAGCCCGCTTCGGTCTTGAGTTGCTCGACTTCCGGGTACACGTGGCCATTGCAAATAAGAATGTCGGGCCAGCCGTCGTTGTCCATGTCGAAGAAGCCGCAGCCCCAGCCGAGATACTGGGTGTATTTGCCGAGGCCAGCCTGGAAAGTGGTGTCCTCAAAATTTGCGTTGCCTAGATTACGGTAGAGCGAAGGAGTGTCGCCGGCAAAATTCGTTTTGACGAGATCGAGGTTGCCGTCGAGATCGTAATCGGCGGCGGAGATGCCCATGCCGGCTTGGGGCTTGCCATCGGCGCTGAGGGCGCAGCCGGCTTCCATGGCGATGTCGGTGAAGGTGCCGTTTTTCTTATTTTGATAGAGGGCGCTGGCGGGGGAATCGTTGGCGGCATAAATGTCCGGCCAGCCATCGTTGTCGAGATCGGCGGTGAGGACGCCGAGACCGTAGGTTCCGTTGGCCTTCAGAATGCCGGATTTTTCGCTGACGTCGGTGAAGGTGCCGTCACCATTGTTGTGATACAAAGTATTTTTTCCGCCGTTTAATCCGGGAGGACCGCAGGCCACCATGACGCCTTTGTAGAGACACGGGCCGGATTCGGGGACAGGAGCGGTTTTCAGATCGAGATCGATGTAATTGGCGACGAAGAGATCGAGGCGGCCGTCGCGATCGTAGTCCACAAAGGCGCAACCGGTGTTCCAGCGCTTGCCGTTTCCGGCGACGCCGGCTTTTTCGCTGACGTCAGTGAAGGTGCCGTTGCCGTTGTTGCGGTAGAGAACATTTTTTCCGAAGTAGGTGACGAAGAGATCGTCGAAACCGTCGTTATCGTAGTCGCCGATACAGACTCCTTGTCCCCAGCCGGAATGGAGCAGGCCGGCTTTGGCGGTGACGTCGGTGAAGGTGCCGTCGCGATTGTTTTTGAAGAGATGCGAAGAGGGTTCTTGTCCGGCGGGAAAACCTTCGAGGCGCCAGCCGTTCACGAAAAATAGGTCCAGCCAGCCGTCGTTGTCGTAATCGTAGAAAGCGACGCCGCAGCCGGTGGTTTCGAGAAGATACTTGTTTTTGTGTTCGCCGCCGAAAATGGTTTTGGTGTTGAGGCCGGATTCGCGCGCGACATTCAGGAAGGTGACGCCCAGATCGTTTGCGGGAGCGGCGCCGGCGGATTGTTCGGACGCTGCGCCTCTCGAGAGGAACGAAGACAACCACTTCTTTGGGAGCGTCAGGGCGAGCAACTTTTCCAGGGGGAGCACGAGCGAAGAGCGGCTGAGCGATTGGAGAAACGCGCGGCGTGTCGAGGGCAAAAGAAGCGATACCTTTCGTTGCGAGGCTCGTGCTAGAATCCGTCGCCTTCCTTTATAGTAAGGCCAACGAGGCATTGCAAGGGCGCGACGCGGCGGCGGCCAACAGAATGCACATTCCGCTGGAGATTCCCGTTCATTCTCCGAAACAACTTCGACGGATGCGGCCGAGATTTTTCGGCATGTGCGCCGCAGTCACCCTGATTATAGGTATCGGGGCTTCCGCCGGTTTGGGCCAGCAGACGCCGGAGAAGCCACGCGACCTCGAGCTTTCACGCGCGGTGCGGCCGTGGGAATTTCTGCCCGTCACGGGAACACGCGCGGGGTTGCTGGGGAATGAATCGGGCCGCATGGAAGCGTGGGTGTACCCGCTGAAGATCTTTCGCGACTTTCATCTGAAATTTCATACGGTAGGGCGTGCGCTGCCGGCGGAGGCGTCGGCGAGGACAGTGACGGTTCGGCCAGAGTCCGCCACGATTCTCTACGCCGGGGATACGTTCAGGGTGCGCGAAACATTTTTCGTTCCCGTGCGGGAAGAGGGAGCGGTAATTCTCCTCGAGGTGGAAACGGAACAGCCTTTGGAGATCGAGGCGGCTTTTCACCGGGACTTTCAGTTGGAATGGCCGGCGGCGCTCGGCGCCACTTATTTGGACTGGGCCGCGCAGCAACACGCGTTTTATTTGGGAGAGGAGCAGAAGAAATTTGCGGCGCTCGTGGGTTCTCCGACGGCGGCGGAACCTCGGCAGGAATACCAAACGAACTATTCGGAGTCGCAAGAGAGTTCGTTCCGGCTTGGCATAACGGCGAAAGGAAAAGAGTCGAAGTTGATTGTGATTGCGGGGTCGGTGGAAGGGCGGGCGGCCGCGGAGAAAACGTACCAGCATCTGACCTCCAGTGGCGCTAAATTGATGCGAGAATCCGCAGAGTATTACCGGGATTATTTGCAACGGACCGTCAGCGTGGATCTTCCGGATGAGCAAATCCAGCAAGCTTACGATTGGGCGCGTGTGAGCGTGCTCCAGGGAATGGTGAACAATCCTTATCTGGGCACAGGGCTTGTCGCGGGATACCGCACTTCGGGCGAGAGCCAGCGTCCGGGATTTGCGTGGTTTTTCGGACGGGATTCCTTTTGGACTTCCTTCGCGCTCAATGCTGCCGGGGATTTTGCCAACGCGCGCACGGCACTGGAGTTCATCGGCAAATACCAGCGGGAAGACGGCAAAATTCCGCACGAAATTTCGCAAGGCGCGAATTTCGTGCAGTGGTTCAAAGATTATCCGTACCCGTACGCTTCCGCGGACGCCACTCCTCTGTACATCATCGCGATGAATGATTACGCCATGGAAAGCGGCGACACCGCGTTCGCAAAAGAGAAGTGGAACAGTTTGTGGAAGGCCTACGACTTCCTACGCTCGACTTATGACGAACATGGCTTTCCCAAGAATGCCGGAATCGGGCACGGCTGGGTGGAAGGCGGCCCGCTGCTTCCGGTGAAGACAGAGCTCTATCAAACGGGATTGGGGATCGAGGCGTTGCGCGCGCTCGCGAATCTGGCACATCTGGCCGGGAAGGAAGATGTGAGCAATGAGCTTTCACGGAGTTTTGAAAAGCAGAAACCGCTGATGAATGAAGCGTTCTGGATTGCCGAGAAGAAAAGGTTTGCGTTCGCTTTAGACAAAGACAATCACGTTGTGGACGAGCCGAGCGTTCTGGCCACCGTGCCGATGTGGTTTGGATTGCTCGATGAAGCGAAAGCGGACGCGATGATTACGCAACTCGC
>WNFN01082360.1_pt1 | contig 10756 bp, 14 predicted proteins | sample 5400161 | NCBI WGS metagenome assembly WNFN01 (sample SAMN13153353, study PRJNA577476) | soil metagenome | isolation source: 80 cm saprolite on Douglas fir-dominated hillslope | place: USA:California | collected 2013-09-17
ATAACTACTATCCTTGCTCGGCATTTCCAACGTTACAACAAGCCGCAGATGGATCCACAATCCTTTAGATAGGTGATACAGCGAGCAAAGCGCAAGCCGCCCGGAAGACCTCGGCGGGCTTTTTGTTTTTCGCCGTGGATTTTCCGCATATCACGCGGCGCGTCGCAGCCCAGCGGAGCCGATTTGTCGTGTTGGGAACTGATCCATGCTGGCTCGCCAAGCAGTTTAAGGAACAAGATTTCTTAAAAGTTATCGAAATCGATCCCAACCCCGAATGCGTTTCGAAGATTAGAATCCAACTTCGAGAAAGCGGAGTGACTGAATCGGTGATTTTCCCGGATCTTGATGGGTTGGGGCGAGAAATGAAGCAGCTTTGGGAGGATCGCAAGTAATCTTATGGGCTAATGGGATGAGATCTTAAAGAGGCACTCGCCGGGGAGAGACTCGGCGGGCTTTTTTCTTTTGGCTTTGCTCTAGTACTTTAGGCCATGCCAAATCGAGAAAGACTGATCGATGACCTTTCCACGCATAAAGCCTATATGCTTTCACACCAAGGAGAAATCGCTGCCGAGGCGGGGATCCCCGATTCGAGATTTCGGTCACTGATTGCACCACAGAAGCTTTCAGGTTTCTCAAACGCCGAATTAGAGAAGATCTGGGAGGTCCTAAAAACAAAGGGCCTGGTATAACCGGCGAGTTTTTCCCTGGTGTTTGGACGGCGCTCAATTCGCGGTCACGCCCAAATCCGCCAAGGGAAAAACATAGCACTGAAAATCTCGGACTGGGCGGTTCGGCTAGGCAAGCGTCGATCGGTCGTCCGGCCCTCCGCTGATGATCCTGCTGGTAATAAACGTGATGGCGGTGGCGATTCTTAGGTTGCTGTTTGGGTGGGGTTGAAAAACGAGGCAGCCGCACTGGCCGCAAACGGCGGGGCTTCTTTTCCAAACAATGAAAAAACCAATTCTTATCGCGCGCGACGCCGCGCCGGGCGACACGAAGGGCGACGCGTGAAGGAGATCTGGTCGCTCGCGAAGCCGTGAGGGGCACCGCGGAACGGCCGAGGCGAGATAGCTGATCAGCGGTCCAGCGAAAGGGCCTTCACGGCTTCCGATCTCCACGTGAGTCCGATGCCCGGACGGTCCGGAACGCGTGCGAGGCCATCCTGGATCTGCAGCGGCTCCTCGAGGATCCATCTCGATGCCGTGCGCTGCAGCGATGCCGGCCGCCTGGATCCAGCCGCTCACGCCGCCGATGCGAGCCGCATCCGGCATGGCCTCCGGTCCATTGAAGTTCTCACCGATCTGGACCGGTACGGCGAGCGCTCTCGCGACCGTCGCGTTGCCGGCGGAATCGTCGTGACGGATCGGCTCCTCGAGCCAGGCAACGCCTTCGCCTTCGAGCGCGCGTCCGCGGCGGATCGCCTCGGCCACCGTCAGCGCTTGGTTGTAATCGACCGGCAGCTCGATGGCGTCGGGAAGCCGCTTGCGCACCGCACGGGCGACCGCGAGGTCCTGCTCGAGGTTGGACTCGGGCAGGTTGCTTTTGACTTCCGGTCGTTAGGAAGTCTAATTGAAAAGCTTCCCAGGATTGGATATAGGCGCCTTTGATGAGGGTGCCCGCTACTTTGCTATTAGCCTTTTGGTGGCTTTGTCTCTTCAGGGCCAAACTTCAATTTTCCGCCGTCTTTGAAACAGCTTTCCATGTAGTTCGTGCAGGCGCTTAACCATGCTACTGGAATGCCTAATTCCTCATGAAAATAAGTCAGCACACTTGGACCATCGTCTTCAATCATCATCCCAATGGCTAATCCGGCAACTAGAAGCTCTACATCGGTCTGGATATCATGAGTTATTTGATCAAAAGCGGCTTGTTCAGAGCGGACAAAAATATATTCGTTGATCCGTTGGCGCTGCCAGTTTTCTAAGCTGAAATCCGGTTTATTCATTGGGCGGCTTTGCTTTGGCCACCGTTGGCCAGAGTATTTTGGGGCCACGTTTTTTCGTAGACCCGGAACAAGACTTGTTCGCTTCCTTTCCGATCCTCGGCGGCTAAACAGCCTTCCAAAAATCGGGTTAACGATTGAATCAAAAAGTTAACGACACGCTTTCAATCCGACTTTGAAGCTTTGGTCTATCCAATTTGAGCCGGCTACAGATTTCATCTGCATCAGGACTTTGAACTACGAAGCGCCGGCAATTGCGGGCTTGGCCGAGCATCTCTAGTATTGGTCCTCGATCAATCCCGTTAAATGAATAGCCGATTGCGTGAATCTCGGACGCATTTGAAATGAGTTCAGTCGCTCGATTCCAAACAGCTTTGGCGAATTCGCGGAATAGAAAGCCCGTCTGCTGGGACAAAATAGCTTGCCTTTGACTCGGGAAAAACAGGATTGGTTCCCCTGTTGGTTGGTTCGAGCCTTCGGCATCCGGAGACTCAGGAAAAAACAGGCGATCGTCGATTTCAAGAGGGCGTCTATCGCTAGGCTCTCGCTGTTGATATATTGGATCACCGGGGAAATCGGTCACCCACATGCCGACAGAGCCGTGGAGCTTTAGAAACGAAAACGCATTAGGCTCAAACCCAATCCCATTGAGGTTTAGGCCTGAGTTCAAGACCAGCTGTCCATAAAGCGAATATCCAGCGATCTTAAACCGGTCCAGGAATGCTATTTCAAAGGCCTGGTCATAATTGAATGTTAACACGTGCGGCCGGTTCGATTTTTGGATAGCGGACCAATTAGACTCTGCACCAGGGAAGAGGCGGCAGAGGAAATCTCGATAACGCGCAAAGCCATGTTCCCATACGTTTTTTTCTTTAGCCAAAAATGCTGTGGTAATTGCCATGGCAGCGGTCTGCGCGCGTAGGTGGCGGAATTGGCGCTTCCGCCCATCAGCACGACGGTATCCGTGACTGCTTTTAGGAGACGAGGCGAAGTCGCCGGATCAAGTGATTGCCCGAAACGCTCCAGATCATTCTTCATCTCTGGCCCCAAGGGATAGCCACAGTGTTTGGAACAGCCGGCGCCGAGGATATAAACTTTAGATTGTGGCATCGTGTACACAAAGATTGCCGGGCCTTCGATCCGAGAAGCTTATTTTCTCTTTTTTTCTCCGAGACCATGCCGATATCCGCTTCTTTAATCCGCTATTCCCTAACCCAAACATCTTTGCGGAGACCCCAGTATCTCTCGGCATCTCGCCTTGCGTCGTCTTGATAAAATTTTGCGGACGTACCAACGCCTGTTAGAACGAAATGCAAATCGGTGAAAGACCGAGATACGACTCGGACTATTTGGCTAAGGGTTGCGTAAAACTTGCGGTTGGTCGGCAATTTTGGCATCCGAAATTTCTTCATCTTCTCATCGTACTCGACTTCAAAGTGCGCGATCCATTTTCCACGATACTTGCCAAACTTTTGGGATGCTTTTTCCAGCAACGCCCAATCCTCTGCGAGCGTATCTATCATCTGCAAAAATTCGCGCCGATATCGCTCGGCGTTTTTTTCGCGTTGCAATGCCGACATCTTCTTTTTCGCAGGTGAAAGCCATCCTGCACCATGTTCCCGCATTTGCGATTCTATAAAGAGGCAGGCGAGTCTCTGGAGAAGTCCGGTGTTCTTGGCTTGGTTTTTCGGTAAGAATGGGCGAATTAGAGTTTTGAGCGTCGGGTTGCTTGCATTGCCGTCTTTGAGGAGGCTGTAGCAATAGATGATACTTGCGTCCAAAAGAGTATGGCCGACAACGTAGGCACCCCATATTTTGCCCTGTCGAATTAGCTGCTTTTCGAGCTCTCTGTTTTTCCAGAGTGGCCTGAGTGTCTCAAAGCTGGAAATCAAGGCAAAATAGCGCACTTCTAAGTGTTCAAGTAGCTGCTGGAAAACGTGAATTTGCCTTTCATCGCCGGTCACGTTCGCGCCGCTGCGAGAAAGCTGCGGTGGGTCAATCAGCGAAGCGTCAAGAATCGATCTTCGCCGTTTTGATGCCTGTTTTCGTTGATTCGTGACCAATCGTCGCTAGTGCCGGAGGGGTTGGCTTGGCCAGTCTCTTTTCAGACCAAGATCATTCGCTCGAACAAGTCGAGTCATCACTCTTAGCCCAGTGCCGCTGGGGTGGTCAACTTCCGGATGTGCGGCAAAATGCGGAAAAATCCGCTATTTCCTGATGAACTTCAAAAGTGGGTATGTAGTGGGTATACCTCGGATTTTTGAGCGATTTTAAAGGTCGTAAATTGCTTGCTGATCGGCTCTGGTACTTGATTTGCACCGTGTAGGAATCGAACCTACAACCCAGTGATTAAGAGTCACTCCGTGCTTTCCACTTAACTATTCCCAAAAATGCCGTACTATCCTCTGTAGAAGCTGATTAACAGCTGTTCTACTGGGAACAAAAAGAGAATATGTCGGAACAGAAAAGCATAGTTCGGAATCAAAAAAGTGTCCAAGAAGTGTCCAAGCACCATGGCAAGACGGATGTGCGCTACTGGCAGTCAAAGCTCTTTAAACCGTGGTACACCAAAGACGGCGAAAAACGTGAACTGGATCAGTACGCCATAAAGATTCAGCACAAGGGTTGGCGGGAAACCTTCAACCTCGGTACACCAAACGGGGCAGCGGCAGCAGCAAAGGCGCGGGACATCTATGTTCATCTGACCGCGAACGGCTGGGACGCTACACTTGCTCGCTTCAAACCGAAATCGCAGATCGCCATCAAGACTCATGCGACGGTTGGCGATTTTCTCAGCGAACTCAAAGCCAAAGCGGAGCTCGATCCCAAGACACTCGAAGGCTATGCGATCGCGTTCCGAAAAATCCTAACCGATGCTTTTGAAATCGACGGTGGGAAAGAGCGGTTCGATTACCAAAAAGGCGGACGCGAGCGATGGCTCGAGAAAATTCATGCGATTAAGTTGGCCGACGTCACTCCGGTTCGGATCCAGACATGGAAGCGAGCTTTCTTAGCTAAGGCCGGCAGCGATAAGAGAGAAAAGCGCTCGGCCAGCATCTCGGTCAACAGCTTCTTACGGCGGGCGAAGAGCCTGTTTAGTGCCGACGTCACCAAGCACGTAGAGTCGGTCAAGCTGCCGAGTCCCCTTCCCTTTGACGGAATCAACTTCGAGCCGCGGCAGAGTATGAAATACCGCTCAAGTTTTGACGTCGTTAAGTTGATCGAAAAGGCCAGAAAGGAACTTGCCACCGAAAAACCCGAACAATTCAAGATCTTCGTTTTGGCAGTGATGGCCGGCCTGCGCCGCAACGAGATTGATAAGCTCGAGTGGCATGCGTTCCGGTGGGAACAGGGCATAATTCGCATTGAGGCAACTAGGTGGTTTCATCCAAAGAGCGAAGATTCGCTCGGCGACGTGGAGGTTGATACAGAGTTGATGGAGATCTTCCGAGGTTACCGGGCGAAGGCTACCGGAAGCTTCGTTATTGAATCCCGCAATGATCCTCGGCCCGACGCGACCTACGATCATTACCGCTGCCAGTCTCACTTTGAAAAGCTTTCTGAATGGCTCCGGAAAAAAGGTGTGAAGGCGAAGACTCCTCTCCACTCCTTGCGCAAGGAGTTCGGTTCCCAGATTTGTGACCGAGACGGAATTTATGCCGCTTCCCGAGCTCTTCGTCACGCTGATATCGGAATCACTAGCCAGCATTATCTGGACAAAAAGAAGCGATCGATTTCCGGATTGGGACACCTACTCAAAGATTCCAATGTGACCGCCTTTGCTGCTGCTGCGGGAGAAAAGCATGTCGCAGCCTAGAAGCAAGCGGAGCTTGAAAGTTACGCAGCGAGAGCCGGTTCCGGTCAACAAGCTTGAATACAAGTTTGAAGCCTGTCCAAAGGAAGAGCTTTTTGACTGTTGGCTTTATGAGTTCGCCCGCGAGGTCGATTGGCTACCGGATTTCGTGGCGACCCAGAACGCAAGGAAGCTCGAAGAGTTGGCGCATGACGACACCTTCTATTCGTTCCTCCTATTTCCTAAGTGGCCGTCAGAGCCTTACCTTTCAATTTCAAAGGAAGAGCGGCACAAGTGCATAGCACGGGCCCGTTTATACACAGAACAAAAGATTAGGGCTAATTCCCTAGTGCCCCGCGAACTACCAAAGGGGATAGGCAAAGCACTAGCCGCCTCCTTGCGCAAACACGGACGATCTCGGTTTCATTCAAAAGGTAGTCTGATGGAACTCGCTCTTCTCCGCATTCATTGGGCAAGGCCAGACTCGGTCTTAGTTGAGGCGTTTCAATCTTTCCTCAAGGAATTTAGGCCGATGGAGCCTGATTCTCCTATTCGGTACACCGGCAAAAGAGAACCTGATTTCAGGCGACGTATGCAGCTTCGGCAACTCGGGATGTTTCGGCTTATTCGAGCCAATCAAGACAATTGTCACTTTACGCACAAGGCATTCTGCCACGAGTTCAAACAGGGGGGAGTCCCGCTAAAAAAAGTGGATGCTTGGTATCGGGCACGCGATAAGACCAAGGCCATCATAAAGGAAGAGAGTGCCGCGTTGCGACGTCGATTGGAGGACGCGCACGGTTTCCTTTTTTGAGATTTTTCAAAACGGGAAATGCCACGCTTTTAACGCGGATGTAACCATTTGCGAATGGTTACTGAAACTTCTGTAATTATCGAGCCTCACCAAGACTGCATCTTTTCGATGGCGATGCTTGGTGAGAGATGGTCTGGCATTCACCCCAAAGTCGCTCTGCAAAGAGCCAAGCGGCTGGGTCTGCCGATTGTTAAATTCAATGCGCGTAGCCTTGGCGTAAGGCTTTCAGATATTTTGAAAGCCGAGCAGGAGGCGACGGTCGCGCCTGCGTCGATGCAAGAGGGAGTCGGGGCGTGAGATCATGGACCCAACATCGCCTCCTCGAAGGAGAGCCCTGGCGCCGCGGGCGCAACGCCATGGGCATCTCGGAAGTGACAAAAAATCAAAAAGCGAGTCGAGGTTACTCGATAAAAACATCGGGTGCCATCCAAAACTCACCGAACGCCGATCGACGTTAGCCGACGCTCACCTGCCCAGCTATCTCCGGTTTCTCGCTCGCGAGCTCCGCGGCCAAGACGCCGGCAGCACTGGCCGGAAATTTCTCTCTGAAGCCAAACGGCGGTACGAGGTTTTTAAAGTTCAGCTTCTTCCTGGCCAGGAAATTGACGGTAGCTTTTACCCGCCTCGTGAAGCTTTTGCCAAAACTAGCGATTGGGGAGAGTTGGCTTGGAACTACACCAACAACTCGCACCGCGATCCGTTGGCCGCTGAGTTGGCTAAGGCGCCTCAAATCGCGAATAGGAACAGGGTTAAAGACGCTGAGCGCAAAGCGAGCGGGCCGGCCGGGACAATAAGCGTTAACCAGGTCGAACGCCGAGCCGGCCGGAAAGGAGGCGAGTGAAAGCCAAAACCGAGCCGAATGGTAAGATGACCAAGAGCGAGTTGGAGAACTTGCTTCGTGCTATCAAGCTTAACGCGAAGGCGGCGAAAACTTCCGTTGTTAACCTCGGCGCCCAGCTCAAAGCCGAATTCGAGGTTCAACTTAATACCAAATATCCGCCCGATGGTGATCCGGTTTGGGAAGAGGAATATAAGGCACTGCTAGTCGAATGGAAAAAACGGCAAGACCGGATCAATAAACGCTCGGCTGAACGCGGTATCCCGCAACGATTCCGACCCGGTATCGAAAAGCCCCTCTGGAGTTATGGGGGCCAACAATGTTTCGATAAACTCCGACCGGAACTGCGACGCCTGGCTCATGCTCAGATTGACGCAATGGTAAAGAGCCGGCTAGAAGGGCTCGAAGCCCAATCCGCTCAGGTCCAGCTATCGATTCTCTCGCATGGCTTTGTGACTGAGGAAGCAAAGAGGTTCTTTGCCGAGTTGCCGACGATCCCCAGTCTGATTTTGCCGATCAAGATCGAAGAGATTACCGGACTTCTGGAAGGCAAGAATCTCACTTCACAACAGTTAATTCGCCAAGCTGAAGGAGGGGAAGGGTCTCGGGCCCGGGTGCTGGACCTTGCGGAAGATACGCGATGAGCGCGGCTGCCATATCAGCGACGCCGCGGAATCGGATCGAGGAAGCGAAGGCCCGCTTTACGATCCCGATCCTCTGGAGGATGTTCGGCCTTCCTGGCAAACCAGCTCGCTCCTGCCGATCGCCGTTTCGAGAGGATCGCTCGCCCAGCTTTTCGATATATGAAGAAGATCGGCGATGGTTCGATAACGCAAATCATGAGGGGGGAGATGCGGTTGATTTTCTGGCAAAGATCAAAGGTATCTCGAACGCCGAGGCCTACTTTGAGTTGCTCCAGATGGTCGATGGACCGGCGGACGCAAAACCTGTAGCTCCGACCCGATCGCCAGAAGCTAAGCCTGAAGCGCGACGCCGGACCACAAGGCCGGGACCAAAACTAGAACAGCCCGAGCTTTTTCCCAGCGAGCCCCCGCCAAGTGGCTACACAGTGGGAAAGAGGCCAAGACGATGAGCAACAGAGTGCTGAATCTTGTTTGGTCGTGCGAGCATTTCGGCACAAAAGACGGCAAGGAACTGTTGGTCATGCTGGCTCTTGCGGACTGGGCTAGTGACGATGGAGAGGCCTATCCGTCTATAGCCAAGCTTTGCCAAAAAGCCAGGATATCGGAAAGACACTGGTACCGAATAAGGCCGAAGCTTTTGAAGGCCGGATTTATCCAAATCACTGAAAAGGGTGGGCCAGTACGCAATAACAGGAATGACAGACGCAGCAACCTATATCGAATTATTCTGAGCAAGCTTCAGCCCTCCGAAAAGAGAAACGACCCTGACGGGCTGACACCCTCGAAAGCAAGACGCGACCCTGACACAGTGTCAGCCTCGTCAGTATTGAACGACCCTGACATCGCTGTCGGAACGACCCTGACATCCGAGTCGAACGACCCTGACATCGCTCGCAGAGAGATCCATCATATAATAGAACCATCAGTAAAAGAACCATCAGTAGGCGCTGACGCTTCGCCTCTCTCTCTTTCTTCTGAATCTACTAATTCGGAAAAGAAACCAAAGAACGTTCGAAAACCGCAATCGGCAAAGAAAGCGCCGACTCCTCCAACTCTTGATTCCATTTTGCAAGAATTGAAGCCGATCTATCCTTGGGTCGACATCCAGACAGAGAAATCAAGGATCCTGGGTTGGTTGCTGGCCAACCCTCATCGGAAACTTACTACGAAGTTTGTAGTCAATTGGTTCAACAAAATCGATCAGCCGCTGAGCGAGGAGAATGGCCCGACAGTTGATAAACGTTTGGCCCAGCGGGCTGAAATGATCAAGAGAGAGTTCGAGCTAAAAGAGCGGCTCGAGCAAGAGCGGCGCAACAATTCGAAACCATGGTGAGCGGGACTTTTGGGCATTTTTGACGGCGGAGGTTTCAAATTATACCAGCGAAAGTTCGAAACATCGTGATAACGGGGCGGCGCCGCGGCCCGCCGGACGTTTCAGGGAACGAAACACCAAACACATAACAACACCAAAATAAATGAGCATTGAAATAGTAACAGAGAACGGTCTCCCGCTGATAGCGGTCATATGCGAAAATTACATTATTGACTCCGAAGGCGAGGAAAGGCTCTGCGGCCAGCCGGTTCAATTTAAAGATTTTTCATTATGGGGTGATGAAGAGGCTAGGAGGCGTTGGGATATTGAGGATTACTGCGCAGCCTGCAAAGAAGCGTTAGCCAAAGGAACGTGTTCATCTCCGACTGAGGAATGGGACAGGCGGTTTGCGGCACTGACACCAGAAGAGCAGGTGGAGGAGTCAGCCGAGGAATACGACAGGCTAATAATCGACAGGAAAAATCAACTCGGGCTGGCGCTTGCATACATGCTTCAGTCTGAAGCCGCCCGTGAAAGGGATGAAGTAGCCCGAGGGGAAAGGCAAGCTGACGGAGCATATCTAATTAAACAGGCGTTTGTCGCCGCGCTGGTGAATAAAGAAGACGACGATAAAACCTGGGAAGAAAAGATGATCAGACTAGGCGGAAGTATGCTGGATGCGGTAGGCAACCCGAATAAGGCGGGTAAGCGCTGATTGAAGTCTTTGCCGCCTACTTGTGAACAGATCTCCCTAACGTGTTAGCAGCCACTAATGACAAACATTGGCACGCGAACGCTTTGCTGGAGCGGATCGGAAGAGCAAAAAATAGATTACACCGACGCCCTGCATAACGTTGAGTTGATACCGGAGCGTTTTATAGAACGAATCGTGGCCCGGACAAACCGGACATAATAAAAAACGTGCGCGAGGGCTTTTCGTATCTTGAGGGGCGTCGCCTTGTAGGCTTGACAAAGGGCTACAACAACGAGTATTCGCCAACCTATTGTGAGCGTGGCCCGACAGCATAAAACAGGACGTAAGCGCAAGCGCTCGCCGGTCAGGATCGCACACCGATTCGGGAACCAGGAATTCCAGAAACTCCTTGGGGGCATCAATAAAGGCCTGACGATCCAGACAGCAGCTAAGGCTACCGGATTCGCGAGATCGGTCGTATACGACTACTTGGCCCGCAATCCCGACAAACAGGACGTTTTAAAAAGACAGTGCAAGGTCTCTTGGCTCTCAAAACTCGAGGAACTCGCCAACGCGAGCGGTGACTGGCGAGCCATGGCCTGGCTACTCGAACGCAACTTCCCTCAAGAATTCGCTCTGTTCACTGTCCAGCGGCACAAGATCTCGGGAGCCCTGAAGGCCGACGAGAAAGTCCAGATGGTCAGCGAGGCCGAGTTAAT
>WNFN01207184.1_pt4 | contig 10756 bp, 9 predicted proteins | sample 5400161 | NCBI WGS metagenome assembly WNFN01 (sample SAMN13153353, study PRJNA577476) | soil metagenome | isolation source: 80 cm saprolite on Douglas fir-dominated hillslope | place: USA:California | collected 2013-09-17
CCCGCCAATCCAATCTGATCGACACCATAAGGCTCAGGCGCAATCGTTTTGGTCAGAAGTTGTCCGCCACGATCGACCGTGATGTCGAGCGGCTGACCCGGGCTCAAGGCCTCCTTGGTGTCAACCTGTTCCCAGTTGGGATTGTCGATGCCATCGATGCGGACAATGTGGTCGCCTGCCTGGAAGCCCGCTTTCGCCGCCGGCGTGTCCTTGATAACCCATCCGATCACTGTCGGCTCATCGAGCACCGCCGGGTACTCGTAATGCACCATGTAAACCGTGGTCAACAGGAAGACGGCCAGAAAAATATTCATCGTCGGCCCGGCGATGGCGATCAGAAAACGGTGCCAGCGCGAATGCGAGAGAAACTCCGCCGGATCACCCGTGCGCTCATCCATCGGATTTTCGCCGCTCATCTTCACATAGCCGCCCAGCGGGATGGCGCTGATGCGGTAGTCGGTCTCGCCTTTCCGGAAGCCGAACAGGCGCTTGCCAAAGCCAATGGAAAAGACCTCGACCCGCACTCCCAGCCATTTGGCCACGGCGTAGTGGCCAAATTCGTGGATCAGGATCATGAAGCCCAGAACGGCGACGACGGCGACCAGTGAGGTTAAAAATTCAGACATAACTTAAAGTACGTATCTCCATCTTGTTAGATTCCAAAACCTATGCAAAAGATGTTGCTCGCGGCCGCCCGGTCTTGCTCCCCTCTGCCAGCCTCTGTTCAGCATATCGGCGGGCGTCGGCGTCGGCTTCAAGCACGTTCTTAATAGACTCCAGTTCGCCAGCCTCTGTTCGCGAGAGCACATCTCCGATGATCCTGGGAATCTCATCGAAACGGATAGCGCCCTCCAGAAATGCTGCCACTGCAACTTCGTCGGCGGCATTGAGCGCCCCCGTCTTCGCGCCGCCCGCCTCAGCCGCCTCGTAAGCCAGACGCAGACAAGGAAATTTACTCATGTCAGGCGGGCTGAAGTCCAGATGACGCAAGTCATTGACCGGGAAGCGCATATCCGATTGAATCCGCTCCGGATAGGTCAGAGCGTAAAGAATAGGCAAGCGCATGTCGGTCACGGAAAACTGAGCAAGTATGCTGCCATCCACGAACTCGACCATGGAATGAATCGTCGATTGCGGATGGACGAGGACTTCTACCTTGTCCGGCGGCATGTGAAACAGTCTGCACGCCTCGATTACCTCGAAACCCTTATTCATCAACGTGGCGGAGTCAATCGTAATGCGTCGGCCCATCTTCCACGTGGGATGGTTCAGCGCCTGCTCCACCGTGATTGACGCGAAATCGGATCGCGGGGTGTTCAGAAATGGTCCACCCGACGCAGTGAGCCAGATGCGTTCGACTTCCTCCATCCGCCCGCCGCGCAGGCATTGGTGGACTGCGTTGTGCTCGCTGTCGATCGGCAGCAGGGGTTTGCCTTGCCTGCGAGCCTCCGCGGTAATCAACTCGCCGGCGGCTACCAGACACTCTTTGTTCGCCAGGCCCACGACCTTGCCCGCCCGCACTGCCTCGTAGGTTGCTTCAAGTCCTGCCACTCCCACGATCGCGCTCACCACAAAGTCGACGTCGGGATGGGTCGCAACACGGACCGCGCCCGCGCCCCCGTGAACCACTTCGATTTCGCTCAGGCCTTCTTTTTTCAGACGCGAGCGCAGAACACCAGCATCTGCCTCCGCCGCGAGGGAGATCACCCGCGGATGCCAGCGGCATGCCTGCTCAAACGCAGCATCCAGGTTGCTGCCCGCAGCCAGGGTTACGATCTCGAATCGATCAGGGTAGGCTTCGGCCACACTGAGCGTGCTTCGGCCGATCGAGCCAGTCGATCCCAGGATGGCAATGCGTTTCATCAGGACAGAATTCTTATTTTACGCGTATCTCACGTGCCGGGAGGCGGTCGGAGGGGAGCTACTGCATCACACGCCAAGCTGCATAGTACCACAGTACCGGGGCGGCGAAGAGCAGGGCATCAATACGGTCAAGCATGCCACCGTGGCCGGGAAGAATCGCCCCCGAATCTTTCGCTCCCGCGCCGCGCTTGATGAGCGATTCGACCAGGTCCCCGAGTTGGGCGGCGATGTTCAGCGCAATCGTGAGCAAGAGAATCGGCCCCAGGGCTGAGCGGCAAGGCGTAGTGGAACAGAAGAACTCCAACCGCCAGACTCGCCGCCAACGAGGCCGCCGCACCCTCCCAGGTTTTCTTGGGACTGATGCGCGGCGCCATCAAGTGCCGGCCAATCGATTTGCCGACAAAGTAAGCGAAAATGTCTCCCGCCCAAACCACCAGCAGCAAATACAGCAGGAAGAACGCCCCCGCCCACTGCTGGCGAAGCTGCACCAGCATTCCCAGGGGCAGCGCAATGTAGGTAAAGGAAAAAACCGAGGCCGCTGCCGCGGGATATCCAGTGCTCAGTTCCGTGCGGCGCATGGCGATCGTCAGGAAAAGGAACGGGGCAACAGCCGATGCAAATCCCAGGGCATAAACGAATATTGCAGTTGAGAGCAGGGGCTTCTCCTGCCCTGAGTTTGCCGCTAGTAAGAGGAAGAAAAGTCCAACAAAAATGTAGGTCGGCAGCCGCACGGGCTGCACGTTGTACGATTCTGTCAGCTTCAGAAACTCATGAATCGTGAGCAGCGCGACCGCCGCCGCGACCGCCGCAAGCAGCGGAACCGGCGCTCGCAGCACCAGCAACACAACAATCGGAATGAGGACCGCCGCGGTCGCGATGCGTTTCAGCAAGGGAGATGGGTTGTACGTTGAAACGGCACGGGTTTTGGAGGCTGAGGAAAAACTCCGGTTTGGGGTGGCGCAGCGCTTTCAGCGCTGCGATAAGGCCCTGTTTTGATGAGGGCTTCAGCCCTGGAGGTACTCAAACTATTTTTTCCCCGCAGCTTCTTTAGCCGTGCCGTTGCGATCCTTAGTTTCCATTAATTCCGAGCCGGCCCTGGACGGGGAGGCATCTACCGCTTCCCAGTCTACTTGTGTACCTTCGCGTGTGCCTCGGCGTGCGCACGGTTATCGCCATGGTTCAGTCCGCCATAACGCCGCTCCCGCTTCTGGTACTCTGCAATACCTTCGAGCAACTGCAGGCCGCGGAAATCCGGCCACAACGTCGGAGTTACATAGATCTCGGCATAGGCTAGTTGCCACAGCAAAAAATTGCTCAGTCGCATCTCGCCACTTGTACGGACCACCAAGTCGGGATCGGGCAGGCTCCGCGTGTAAAGATGGCGGCCGACCGTCTCTTCGTCAATGTGCAGGTGCTCAATGCCGCCGTTCTGCGAAGCTGCCTTAACCATCGAACGGAAGGCGTCCACCAGTTCGGTCCGGGCGCTGTAATTGAGTGCCAACGTGAGCACCATGCCCGTGTTGTGCGCCGTGCTGTCGCGTGCCCAGCCCATGCGCTCCTGCACGTCTACCGGCAGTTCGTGCTGCCGTCCGATGTACTCCAACCGAATATTGTTCTGGTTCAGCGTAGGAACTTCCGCTTTGAGGTACCGAGAAAGCAGGCGCATCAGGAAGTCGACTTCGCTCTCAGGCCGCTTCTTCCAGTTCTCTTCAGAAAATGCATATAGGGTGAGCGCGGGAAGGCCAATCCGCGCTGCCGTCTCGACCGTCGAACGCACCGCAGCGACTCCGGCGCGGTGCCCGGCCACGCGCGGCATGTGGCGCCGCTTAGCCCAGCGCCCGTTGCCGTCCATGATGATGGCGATGTGTTTTGGGAGCCGCTCCGGATCGAGCTGTCGGTAGACTTCTACTTCCTTGCGATCCAGTCCAGCGGGAACTTTGTCCTGCAAAGTGAATCCCTCGAATTGAGGCTAACACAGCAGGGAAGATACTGGCAATGACCGCGAATATGCATTTCGCCACGCTGGAACCTACATAAAAATAACCTGCACCGGTAGTTTATGAGGCGAATCGGCGACCTTATCTCCCGCGAGCGGCCCGAATCCCATCTTCGATCCGTTTTCTGGCTTGCCCCGGTCCCCTCACATCGATGACGCGGAACTGTTCGTCGCTCAACCGGTGATAGTTCACGAAGAATTCTTCCAGCTCGCGAAGGAACACCTTGCCTAGGTCGTCAATGTGTTTGATGTCAGCAAAGCTGTGATTTTCCTTCTCTACGCCGACAATCCGGTCATTGCGTTCCTTGTCTTTCTTATCGCCCTGCTCACCTTGAATAATTCCGATCAGTCGGCACTTCAGGACACAGCCCGGAAACGCGGGTTCGTCCATCAGTACCAGAATATCGACGGGATCGCCGTCCTCGGCTTTCGTTCGGGGAATGAATCCGAAATCATACGGAAACGTCATCCCTGCAGGAAGAACCTTCTTCAGCTCAAAGACCTTCTGATCGGGATCGAACGCATACTTGTTGCGACTGCCTTTCGGCGTCTCGATGACAACCTGAACGATGTCACCATCGTCTCGATCCAGGGATCGGAGCCGGGATGGATCCGCGAGCCCGCCCTTAACCCTTCTATTCTTACTCATCTGCTCTCCTTTTTCGTTGACCGCGTGGCGTGCACGGATGTACTCAGCGTATCGCCCGAAGCGTGAGAACGATGTGCGTGGAGACGCCTCCATAAGCTCTCGCGGAGTTGCCAAACGCTCACGGAGGTTACCAGCCATGCAAGCGTTGCCATAGTCGGTACAATGCCCACTGTCGATTTCGGCAGTCCTTGCCCAGACGACGATAGCGAAAACGGCCAGGCCGACGCTTCCCATCGCCGCCCCGGCTGCATCTACGCCGGCGGCCGCTCGGCCACGCGCGGTGCCGTCTTGGCCGGCCTCTTCTTTTTTTCGCCTTTCATGTTTTTCTATCAGCGTCGCAGTTGCAGGGAAGATGGCGGGAAATGCCAGGAAGAGCCCTCCGATTTCAGGGCCAAAACGTTTTGCAATGATTCCCGCCAACGCCGTAACCGTGCCGCCGAACACGAAACGGACGACATATTCATACCATCGCGATTCTCTCAGTCCATCGGTCGTGACTTTAATTTTCACAGCTGAGATAGTGCAGAAAAGCGTGGCGGATTTGTGTGACGGTTATTCGTACAGGGGGTTCGTATCAGGGCACGGCTTTGGCCGTGCCGCAACTCGCTACGAATACGTTCGGCTTCAGCCGCTGGGGTTGAATTCCTCCAGCACAGGAAGTTTTTGCCGCTAGAAGTGTTCCCGCAATTCCGCAAAGCTTCCGACGATGAGTAACTGCTGTGGCGGCGTGGCCTGCTGAACTTCGTCGTGCTCCAAGATCCAGGTGTCACCGTGGGGCACGAATACGGCGTGCAGGCCCGCCGCGAGGGCCGGATTTATGTCAGACCTGGGGCTGTTGCCGATCATCCAGGTGGAGTCGCGCGCGAGCTCGTACTTCTCGATGATGGACGAGTACGCAGCTACATCTTTCTCCGCCACAATTTCGATTGCTGCGAAGAACTCTTTCACTCCCGACCGCTCGATCTTTCCCGTTTGCTCGGCAATCGCACCTTTCGTCATCAAAATAAGGCGATGGCGAGCCGCCAGATACTGCAGTGTTTCAGGGATTTCGGGAAGAAACTCCACCGGATGCTCAGCGACCGTATGCGCAAAGCCGTGGATCTGTGCGTGCAGTTCGGGGGTAACCGGCTCAACGCTGAGCCGCTCAAATGTGTCCACCAAAGCATGTGCGAAGCTGTGCAAGCCGTACCCGTGCTTGACGACGCATTCGCGTTCCACGTCGTTCAGAACTGCGCGCACCTGCTCCGGAGAGAACTGGTGATGATTGAGGAATGATATGAAGCTGGCAATAGCTCGCTCGAAATAGATATTGTTCTCCCACAGCGTGTCGTCGGCGTCGATAAGGAGTGTTTGGGGAAGCAAGGTTCTAGCTCCTAGCTACTAGGTCCCAACAAAGAATCTGTGGATTGAGCAAAAATCAAGGCTGGCAGAGACAGGCTGCAAATCAGCAATCCCTGGCTAGAAGCTAGGAGCTAGCAGCTACAAGCTCTCTAAACCCAATCCACGCGCGCCTCTGGCCCGATGATCCCTGCCTTGTGACCCATGTCGAGTAAGCGGCGCACAGCTTCCCGGCCATCCGGCCCGTAGTCGAGAGTGCGCTCGTTCACGTACATGCCCACAAACCTGTCGGCGGTCTGGGGGTCGAGTTCGCGGGCGAACTGCATGGCATAAGATAAAGCCTCTTCGCGATGGTCGAGCGCGTACTGAATACTGTCGCGCAAGGCATTGGAGGCTGCCAACATCAGGTCTGGGCCGAGAGCGCGCCGAATAGCATTGCCCCCCAACGGCAAGGGCAAGCCGGTCACTTTCTGCCACCACTTTCCCAGGTCCACGATCCGGTGCAGACCAGATTTGTCGTAGGTCAACTGACCTTCGTGAATGATCAGTCCCGCTTCATACTTACCCTCGAGTACTTGCGGGATGATCTGGTCGAAGGGTACAACTTCCGTCTCGATGCCTGGAGCAAAAAGTTGCAGCGCCAGATAGGCCGTGGTCAGAGTGCCGGGAACAGCGATTCGTTTCTTCTTGATCTCGCTTTGGGTGAAGGCCCGAGGCGAAACCACCATGGGCCCGTAGCCTTCGCCTACGCTGCCGCCGCAGGTCATGAGCGCGTACGTGTCCTGAATGTAGGGATAGGCGTGGAAGGAAATTGCGGTCACATCGTACACGCCTTCGCGCGCCTTCTGATTGAGCGTTTCAATGTCGCAGAGCGTGTGCGTAAAGCGCAAGCCAGGGACGCGAACCTTGTTGGTGGCCAGACCATAAAACATGAAGGCGTCATCGGAGTCCGGACTGTGGGCCACATTGATCTCGCGGACATCGGCGGACGGATTGCTACCGGAGGTTCTGGGGGAATGTTCGGAAATGACGCTCATGTGTGAGACTCCAACCTTATCGAATGTCTAGTGCGATGCATAAGCGTGAAGATTGTGTGGCGCGGGCACTCTTGGGCAAGAGTGCCCGCGCCACACAACCAGGTCCCGCGAGCCCTGCGGTCGGCGCGGCCCGCATACCATCAAGTCTTAGCTCTGCGCGCTGCGCCGCCAGCGAACCGCTATCGCGGCCGCGAACATCATCTTGATCACGCTTGCGGCAATGAACCAGTACAGCCCAAGATAGGCTGCTTTCGCCAGTGAGTGCGTAAGAAAATAAAGCCAAGCCAAACCTCCGGCGAACAGCAGGATCTCAGCCAGAAAACCGCCGATGGCCGCCCGCGCAAAGGTTCTTGCTCCCCGCTCAAGAATGAATCCTGCCAAAGCCGCGACCAGCGGGTAGACCATCAAGTATCCCCCCGTCGGTCCAAGGATCTGAGCGATGCCACCGGGACCTGTGGGACTGAATACCGGCAATCCTGTTGCGCCCTCCGCCAGGTAGAGTGCCAGCGCCGCGAAGCCGCGCTTGCTGCCGAGCGTCAAACCAACCAGCAACACGCCGAAGTCCTGAACGGTTAGTGGCACTGGGGTGAACGGCAAGGGAATCGTGACTCGCGCGCACAAGGCGACGAATAAACTGGCTCCGACGACCACCGCAACCTGCCGCACCACATCGAGCGGCCGGTCTTGCGGTCCAGCTAATGTTCCAACTGCCGGTTTTGCCATGGCTAGATCTCCCAATCTCCAAACGATGGTCAGACAGATGATGGTTAGTTAGAGGATCACCCAAACGCACGGTCACCGAAACCAAGCTCAGAGCTCATTCTCCGGCTGGCGTCCGCGTTCCTCAGCGACGATGCCCTCCTGCGATGCGTGTGCCTGCCGCAAATGCCGCCGCAGACGCATATACAGGGCGATTGCAACGCACACTACGACCAGCGTACTGACACCCAGGATCAGGAACCACCAGATCATCCGCACAGCCGTTTAGAATAACAGATGACCCGCGGCGAGCAGGATTGTGTTTGGAAGCAAGATTCGGATAGAAGGCCTTCCTTTCCCGGCGTAGTGTGCCCAAAGACCGGGTTAACCCGGTACTCCGAATCGCAAGGAAAGCCATGAAATCCGTCCTAGCAATGCTGATCTTGTTCGTCACTGCGGTGGCCATGCCGGCACGGTCGCAGCAGGCGTGGGATGCAAAAACAATCGTCTGGCAGGATATTGAGCCCGACGGCACCAAGTATGCCCTGCTTGAAGGAGATAGAAACACACCCGGCAAAGCATTCACGTACGCTTTCTTCATTCCAGCAGGATATTGGGAGCACCACTGGCACACGCAAGACGCCCGCGTTGCGGTCGTCTTGGGAGCCCTCAAAGTCAGCTTCGGCGAGACACTAGACAAAAACGGCGCTAAGGCCTATCCGGCTGGAAGTTATCTTCTGGTCCCAGCGAACGTGAAACACTCGATGGGCGCTGACGTGGATACGATTATCATTGGCACAGCCGTTGGGCCTTGGGCAACTCACCACAACGAAAACCACGGTTCCCACTAGCTCAGACCCACGATCAATCGCGGAGCGGTGAAGCCACCCGACTCACCGCTCCAGCCATTCACTTATCATCTAGCTCGCTTTGCGCTCGGCCCTCTTCTGGCGCATAACTTCCACACGTTTGGCCAGGAATTGCAAACGCTCTCGTCCAAACTTCGTGCGCGTGGCAACCAGTTCGAGGTTGCGGAAGGTATGAGGATCTCCCATCTTTTCGCGCAATTCTTTCAGGAACGGATGTATCTTGGCGAAGATCAGGAACATCTCACCACTACAAGCTGGCTGGAGAAATAAGTCTTCGTTCAGCACGCCCTGGAGAACGAATGAGGCCGCCATGCTCCAGTAGCCCAGCACCTGCCGCAGCCAGTTGTTCTCCTGCGTTCCCATTGCCCCCGAAACGCGAAGAAATTCGTCTGCATTCTGGGGAAAGAATTCGGCGACCCACCAGTGGCGCGCTTTACGCATCTCGGTTTCACGCCGCAAATCGTAGAGCTGGAGAATCAGTTGAGCGTCCGCTACTGTCGGTTTCTTGGCCATGAAAAATACCTCTGGGATTTAGTAATTGTGTAATTTGGATTTCCTAATTGCGGGAGTGCGGTAATTTTGCCCCGTTAGCAACTTACAATTACTAAATTACCCGATTACTCAATTACCCGATTACTCAATTACACATTTTTGTTACGCCGTGGTCGCAGCCGCCTCCGGCACAGGCGCCGGACGTTCGAAATCGCATTCTTTATTTGGACACGCGATCACCGGTCCAGCCTTCAAATTTTTCTCCACCAGATACTCATTGCCGCAACTTGGGCATTTCTCGGCAATCGGACGATGCGCGGAGGTGAATTTACATTTCGGATAATTTCCGCAGCCGTAGAACGTATTGCCCTTGCGCGCCTTCTTTTCGACCAGGTCTCCGTCCTTGCATTCGGGACACTTCACGCCAATGAAGTTCTGCTTCACGAACTTGCATTCAGGATATCCGCTGCATGCGGTGAACTCGCCGAAGCGCCCGTGGCGGATCATTAAGTTGCGTCCGCACTTTGGACACGGTTCGTCGAGCGGAATGTCCGGCTCCTTTTTGCCCTGATCGAGCCGGCGGGTAGTCTTGCAATCCGGATATCCCGTGCACGCCATAAACTGGCCGAAGCGTCCGCGCTTCAGCACCATCACCCGGCCGCAGTTTTCGCAGTACTCCTCCTGCGTAGTCTCCTGAACGTCCGCTGAATCCAGATCAGGTAGGTTGATCGGATTTTCTTTGGTGAACTTGCAGGTGTTGGGATCGTCTTTGTCGTAGGTGCTGCAGGCGTAGAAAGATCCGTGCTTACCCCACTTGATCACCAGCGGCGCGCCACAGAGTTCGCACTTCTCGTCCGTGGGCTTCTCCATCCGCTTGATGTTCTCCATATGCTTTTCGGCATATTTGAGATCCTTCTGGAATTTCTTGTAGAAGTCGCCGAGCGCGTCCGTCCACTTCACTTTGCCTTCTTCGATCTCGTCCAGTTCCTCTTCCAGGCGGGCCGTGTATTGCACGTCGAAAATGTCGCGGAAGTTTTCCACGAGCAGGTCGGTCACCACCAAGCCAATTTCAGTGGGCGTAAACTTGCCGCCGAGTTTCTGGACATACTGCCGTTCCTGAATCGTGGAAAGAATGGCCGAATAAGTTGACGGCCGCCCAATGCCCCGTTCTTCAAGTTCTTTCACTAAAGAAGCTTCGTTGTAGCGCGGTGGCGGTTCGGTGAAGTGTTGCTCCGGCTTCAATTCCTTGAGTGTGAGCTTCTGCCCGGCTTCAAGCGGAGGCAGTTTGTGCTTCAGTTCCTCGTCTTCTTCGTCCTTGCCTTCTTTCGACTCTTCGTAGACCCTCAGGAATCCGTCGAACTTCAGCACAGATCCAGTCACGCGAAACCAGAACGTCTCGCTGCCACTCTTGGCATCGATGTCCACCGAGGTCTGGTCGAAAACCGCCGGGTTGATCTGCGATGCCACGAAGCGCTGCCAGATTAGCTTGTAGACCTTGTATTCATCTTCTTTCAGATACTGCTTGATCTGTTCGGGATGACGCATCGCCGAGGTCGGACGAATGGCTTCGTGAGCCGCCTGTGCTTCCTTCTTCTCTTTATATGTGTTCGGTTGCTCGGGCAGGTACGGCGCGCCGTATTCCTTGCCCACGTATTCGCGCACTTCCTGGATTGCTTCCGGCGCGACCCGGGTTGAATCCGTACGCATATAGGTGATGAGGCCGACCGAGCCTTCTTCGCCGAGTTCCACACCTTCGTACAGGCGCTGCGCGATCATCATCGTGCGCTTTACGCTGAACCGCAGTTTGCGCGAA
>WNFN01261340.1_pt1 | contig 10754 bp, 11 predicted proteins | sample 5400161 | NCBI WGS metagenome assembly WNFN01 (sample SAMN13153353, study PRJNA577476) | soil metagenome | isolation source: 80 cm saprolite on Douglas fir-dominated hillslope | place: USA:California | collected 2013-09-17
TGGTTTCGGAGGAGACGGGCGTGATCTCGCTCGTCGTGGGCGGGCGCATCCGCCGCGAACTGGACGCCGCGTCCCTCAAGTCAGCGCTCCTCGACGTCCTGGAGGTGGAGCAGGCGCCCCAGCCGGCGGCCACGCCCGCCGCCGGCGTCCCCGCGCGCGAGAAATAGCGAATGCTCCTGGAGAACATCCCGCTGAAGCTGGTGAGCCTGGGCCTGGCCACTCTGCTGTGGTTCGTGATCGCGGGCGAGAAGACGTCGGAGATGGGAGTCTCCGCGCCCCTGGAGCTGCAGAACTTCCCCATGGACCTGGAGGTGACGGGCGAGCCCGTGGACAACGTGGAGGTGCGGCTGCGCGCCTCGCCCGGGATCATCCAGCGCATCGGGCCGGGGGACGTCTCCGCGCAGCTGGACCTGGCCGGGCTGCAGGAAGGGGAGCACATCGTCCACCTCACCGACAAGTCGATCCGCATGCCCTTCGGGGTGAAGGTCGTGAAGATCACGCCCTCGATCCTGACCCTCAGCCTCGAGCGCACGGTGCAGAAGGTCGTGCCCGTGCGCCCGCGCCTGGTCGGACGGCCGGCGGCGGGCTTCGAGGTCGGCGAAGTCCGGGCGGATCCGGCGGAGGTGCGCATCGCGGGCCCGCGCAGCCGCGTGCAGGCGGTGGAGAGCGCGTTCACGGAGCCGCTCTCGATCGAGGGGGCGCAGGCGGGTGTCAGCGACGTGGTGAACATGGGCCTGGACGACCCGCTGCTGCGGGTCCTGGGCAGCCCCCGCGTGCGCGCCACCGTGCGCATCCGGGAAGAGGAGGGTGAACGCGCGGTCGACGGCGTGCCCGTCGAGGTGCATGGCGGCGAGGCCTCGCTTCGCCCGGTGTCGGTGCGCGTGGTCGTGACCGGCCCCGCGTCCCTCCTGCGCACGCTGACGACCGCCGACCTGCACGCCTCCGTCGACCTGGCCGCGGCGCCGCCCAGCGAGAGCCCGGCCGTGACCGTCGATCTCGCCCCCGGCCACGCCGGCCTGCGCGTGAAAGAGGTCTCGCCCGCGTCGGTCACGGTCCGCGCCAATCGCCCCGCCCGCAAGGGCACGTAGAGCACGGCTCGAAAGGGCACGTAGAGCACGGCGGCGCGCGCAGCGCGGCGACGTGCGAGGGGGGTTTCAGGGGGGGCGCGAATGCCCATCGTGTTGACGCATGAGTGCCCCCCCTGACTTGATAAGATCGCGAGATGGGTCGATTCTTCGGAACCGACGGCATCCGCGGTCGGGCCGGCGAAGCGCCGCTCGACCCCGCGACCGTGCAGAAGATCGGTCGCGCGATCGTGCGCGCCCTCGGCATCTCCGAGCCGCGCGTGCTCATCGGCCGCGACACGCGCGAGAGCGGCCCCGGAATCGAGCAGCACCTCGCCGCCGGCCTCGCCGCCGAAGGCGCCCACCCGGAATCGGCGGGGGTCATCCCGACGCCCGCGATCGCGCATCTCGCTCGGCAGCGCAGCGGCCTCCGGCGGCGCGGCTATCACCTGGGCGTCGTGATCTCCGCATCCCACAATCCCTACCAGGACAACGGCATCAAGGTGTTCGGGGGCGCGGGCCGCAAGTTCAGCACCGATCTCGAGGACCGCACGGAAGCGATCATCGCGGAGCTGGAAGGGCACCCGATGGGGGAGGCACGCGGCGTCGAGCAGCGCGACCTCGCCCGACCCTATCTCGGCCACTTGAAGCGCTCGTATGGCGGCCCGTCGCTGAAGGGCATGCACCTCGTCGTGGATTGCGCCAACGGGGCGACGTCCTTCCTGGCCGGCCGCGTGTTCACGGAGCTGGGCGCGCGCGTCACCGCCATCAACGACCAGCCGGACGGCCGCAACATCAATCGCGAATGCGGAGCCACGCATGCCGAGACGGTGGCCGCGCGCGTGAAGGAAGCGGGGGCGGACCTGGGCCTGGCCTTCGACGGCGACGGTGATCGCTGCATCCTGGCCGACGCGACCGGGCGCGTGGTGGACGGCGACCACGTGCTGTTCCTGACCGCGCGGCACCTGAAGGCGAAGGGCGCCCTCAAGGGAGGCGCGGTGGTGGCCACGGTCATGAGCAACGTGGGGCTCGAGATCGCGCTCGGCCAGGCGGGCATCCCGCTCGTGCGCACGGCGGTGGGGGACCGCAACGTGCTCGAGGAGATGGAGCGCCGGGGCGCCAACCTCGGGGGCGAGCAGAGCGGCCACGTGATCTTCCTGGACCACGAGCCCACCGGGGACGGCCTCCTCACCGGGCTGAAGGTCCTGGAAGTCGTCAAGGCCTCGGGCCGTCCCCTGCACGAGCTGGCCGCGGAGCTCGTCGTGTATCCCCAGGTCCTGCTCAACGTCCGCGTGCGCGAGCGCGCGGAGATCGAGGAGATCCCGGAGATCAAGCAGCATCTCGACCGGGCGCGCGCCGCCCTGAACGGCCGCGGGCGGCTCGTGGTGCGCTACTCCGGAACGGAGCCGCTGCTCCGCGTCATGGCCGAAGGTCCCGACGAAGCGGAGGTGCGGTCGCTGGCGCAGGCGATCATCGACGCGGTCCAGGCCCGCCTGGGCGGGTGAGGGACGGCGATCCCGCTATACTGATCCGCATGCCGCGCCTCGGCGTCAACATCGACCACGTCGCCACCGTCCGCCAGGCGCGCCGCGTCCCGGACCCCGATCCCGTGCAGGCGGCCGTGCTGGCCGAGCTGGGGGGCGCGGACGGGATCACCGTCCATCTCCGCAGCGACCGCCGCCACATCCAGGACCGCGACGTCGAGGTCCTGCGCCAGGTCGTGAAGACGCGGCTGAACCTGGAGATGGCCTCCACCCAGGAGATGCTCAAGGTCGCCCTCACCGTCAAGCCCGACCAGGTGACGCTGGTGCCGGAGCGGCGCGAGGAGCTGACCACGGAGGGGGGCCTGGACGTGGTCCTCAACGCGGTGCAGCTGAGGCCCACGATCAAGATGCTGGAAGAGGGCGGCATCCACGTGAGCCTGTTCGTCGATCCCGATCTCGAGCAGGTGAAGGAGTCGCATCGCATCGACGCCCGCGCCGTCGAGCTCAACACCGCCGCCTACGCCGACGCCCGCGACGCCCGCTCGCGCGAAACCGCCCTGCGCAAGGTCGTCGACGCCGCGCGCCTCGGGGTCAAGCTGGGGATGGCCGTGCACGCCGGGCACGGCCTCACCTACCACAACGTCGGGCCCATCGCCCGCCTGCCGGAGATGACCGAGCTCAATATCGGCCACAACATCGTGGCGCGGGCCCTGCTGGTCGGGATGGAGCGTGCGGTGCGGGAGATGGTCGAGGTGCTGCGCCGCTGACCGGCGATTGACCGGGCCCGCGAAGTCCCGCTATCCTTGGTCCTTACACGCGATGACCGACGCGGCCCTGAGCCGGGCCGCGGTGCCGGGAGACAAGATGCCGCTGGAGGCCTTCGGGCAGACGGACGTCGGACGCCGACGCAAGCTCAACGAGGACAACTACCTCGTCAAGCCGGAGACGAACCTCTACGCGGTCTGCGACGGGATGGGCGGGCACAACGCCGGTGAGGTCGCCTCGAAGATGGCCATCGAGACGCTCGAGGCCTTCATTCGCAAGAGCGCGGGCGAGGAGAAGGACATCACCTGGCCGTACGGCCTGGAGGCGCACCTCTCGTTCGAGGCCAACCGCCTGAAGACGGCGGTCAAGCTCGCCAACAAGAAGGTCTTCAAGTCCGCCGACAACCGTGAGGACTACACGGGCATGGGCACGACGCTCGTGGCCGCCATCGTGTCGGGGAAGGTCGTCACCATCGGCTCCGCCGGGGACAGCCGGGCCTACCTGTTCCGTCGAGGCGAGCTCAAGCAGCTGACCCGCGACGACTCCTGGGTCTCCGCGGCCTGGGCCGAAGGCATCCTGACCCACGACGAGATCGACCGTCACCCCCTGCGCAACGTCATCACCAAGGCGGTGGGGGCCAAGGAAGAGATCGAGCTCGAGACCGTCGAGCACCAGCTCGAGAAGGGCGACGTGATCATGCTCTGCTCGGACGGCCTGCACTCGATGATCAACGACGAGGCCATTCTCAAGACGGTCACGCCCTTTCCGGCGACGCTCCCGGCCGCGGCGCAGAAGCTCATCGACGCCGCCAACGAGGCGGGGGGGAAGGACAACGTCTCCGTCGTCCTGCTCCGCTACACGGAGTAGTCCCGGGGTGGCCCGCACGGGCTGACCCATCATGGCCACCTTCGGCCGCTACGAGATCCTCGGCAAGCTGGGCGAAGGCGCCATGGGCGTCGTCTACCGGGCGCGAGACACCGCCATCGGCCGCGTGGTCGCCCTCAAAATGCTCTCCGCGGAGCTCGGGGACGAGGACGAGCTGCACAAGCGCTTCCGCCGGGAAGCGGAGGCCATCGGGCGCCTGAGCCACCCCTGCATCGTGACCGTCTTCGACCTCGGCGAGTCCGACGGCCAGCTCTACATGGCCATGGAGCTGCTCGAGGGGGACGACCTGCGCTCGCTCATCGAGCGGCGGGTCGAGGTTCCCCTGGCCGACCGCGTGCGCATCCTCGTCCAGATCTGCGAAGGCCTGGCCTACGCGCACTCCCGTGGTGGCCACGCGCGCCACCATCACCCGAAAGGGAATGATCCTCGGCACCCCCGATTACATGGCGCCCGAGCAGGCGATGGGCAAGCTGGTGGACCGCCGCTCGGACGTCTTCTCCGCGGGGTCGGTGTTCTACGAGTTCCTGACCGGGGAGAAGCCGTTCAAGGGCAAGACCCTGCACGCGGTGCTCTTCCAGATCATCCAGGAGCAACCCGACCCCGTCCTGACCCTCAACCCGGAGCTGCCGACGCGGCTGGCCGCGCTCGTGCACCGCATGCTGGTCAAGGACCCGGACAAGCGCTATCAGTCGATGGACGAGGTCGGGCGCGACCTGCAGGAGATGCATTTCGCGCTCCGGCGGACGCGGTCCCGCTCCGTCCTTCCCCAGGCGCCCGCGGCCGGAGGCGAGGAGGTGCGGTCGCGCGTACGCGAACACGTGGGCCAGGGGCGCGCCCATTTCGACGGGGGCCGTCTGGAGCAGGCGCTCGATGCCATGAAGGAAGCGCTCGTCCTCGATCCCGCCTGCGAGGACGCGGCGGAGGTCGTGTGGCGCGCGCTCAAGATGCGGCAGGCGGGCCGGCCGGAGCCGGTGCCGCTCGATGCCGCCACCGAAGAGCGGGTGCGGGCGCTCCTCGCCCGCGCCGCCGCCGACGCTCCCATGACGCAGGCCCGCACCGCCCTGGCCGAGCTGGCCTTGATCGCCCCCGACGACGCGCGGCTGGTCGAGCTGCTGCGCGAGCGCTCGATCCGCGAACGTTGACAGGCGGCGCCGGGCGGGCCTAGGATCCGCGCCGGCCGTGCCCAACATCATCCAGCGCGAGAAGCGGCGGGGGCTGCACCTGCCCCTCAGCGTCTCCGGCCGTGACGCGCGCGGTGCCCCCTTCGCGGAAAGGGGCCAGACCGTGAACATCAGCGGCGGTGGCCTGTGCTTCGAGGCCGTCCGGCGCCTTCCCGTCGGCTCCCGCATCGACCTCCGCATCCCCGTTCCGGCCGCCCTGCGCCACCACTTCGGCGGGCGCGCCGCGTACGCCGTCAAGGCCGTGGTGTGCCGCCTGGAAGCGATCGAGGGCGGAGCCACGTATCGGATCGGCGCTCGATTCCTGGGGGAGCTCGAGGCCTGAAGTCTTCTCGAGCCCGAGGCGAATCGATTGAGGAAGACGCTGATATAATCGACAAGTTTGGGAGATTCCCGTCTACAGCATGGAAGGGCCCCGGCTCGAGGGGAAGATCGCCGTCGTCACCGGCGGCGGCACGGGCCTTGGGCGGGCGCTGGTGCTCGCGCTGGCGGAGCGCGGCGCCGACGTGGCCTTCTCGTTCCATGCGAGCGCGCGCGGAGCGGACGAGGCGGCGGCGGCGGTGCGCGCGGCGGGACGCCGGACCTGGACGTCGCGCGCGGACGCGCGGCGGCCGGGCGAGATCGGCGACTTCGTGGAGCGGGCGGCGGCGGAGCTGGGCGGGGTCGACCTGCTCGTGAACAACGTGGGCGTCTTCCGCAAGGCGGCGCTGGCGGAGCTGACGGAGGAGGTGCTGGACGAGGCCTTCGCCGTCAACGTCAAGGCGGCGGTGATGGCGTCGCGGGCGGCCGCTCCGCACATGCGGCGGCGCGGGGGCGGGTCGATCGTGAACGTCGCCAGCCTGGGAGGGCTGCGGCCGTGGCCGTCGTATCTGGCCTATTGCGCGACCAAGGCGGCGCTCGTCATGGCCACCGAGTGCCTGGCCCTGGCCCTGGCCCCGGAGATCCGCGTGAACGCGGTCGCGCCGGGCATCATGCAGCCGCCGGGTGCGAGCGAGAAGGTACGGGCGAAGATCCCGCAGCGGCGCTTCGGCACGCTGGCGGAAGTGGTCGAGACGATAGTGTTCCTGGCCGCCGGTGGCGGCTACACGACGGGCGAGGTGATCCGGGTGGACGGGGGGCGAGCCCTCCGATGACCGCGGAAAAGTGAAAGGCGAGACTTTCATTGCAAGGAAGGGGAAAATCGAGGTGAACATGGCGTCGACGCGTGAGGACGAGAAGCCGTGGAAGACCGACCTCGCCCGCAAGTCTGCATTGCGGCGCGAGTCCGTCCTGCACGAGGTGGAGGAGGCGATCAAGAAGGCGTCGTCGTTCGAGGACGCCCTCAAGCAGTCCGTCGAGATCATGAAGAAGCGCTTCGGGCGCTACTCGGCCATCACGGCCTACGTGGCGGACGGTGAGGACCTCGCGGTCCACACGTCGCTCGAGCGGCCGGCCGGACCGGACCGTATCTGGTCGGGGGGCGGGCCGCTGGCGGACGCCGCGCACGGGCACGTCACGACGAAGGTGGCCGATCTGGCCTCGCAGCCGCTGTGGGCGGCGGTCGGGCTCGCCACCGGGAGCGTGACACGACGTGAAGATGATGGACAAGGTGGTCGCCGCGCTGGCGAAGAAGACCCCGGCCGCCTGACCTGACCGTGCGCCCGCTGAGGGGCATCCTTCCTCCCGTCGTCACCCCCTTCGACTCCGACGGCGCTCTCGACCTCGCCGCCTTCGAGGCCAACCTCGAAGCCTGGGCGGGAGAGGACCTCGAGGGCTACGTCGTGCTGGGCTCGAACGGGGAGGCGGCCAGCCTCGAAGAAGACGAGAAGCTGGCCCTCGTGCGTGCCGCGCGGGCGCGCGCGAGCGGCCGGGCCGTGCTCGTCGGCACCGGCCTCGACTCCACACGCGCCACCATCGCCTTGACGCGGAAGGTCGCCGATCTCGGCGCCGACGCCGTCCTCGTGCTGACTCCGCACTACTACAAGCCCCAGATGACGTCGGAGGCGCTGCGGCGGCACTTCGTCGCCGTGGCGGACGCGTCCCCGGTGCCCGTCTACCTGTACTCGATGACGCTCTTCACGGGGGTGCCCTGGCCGCCCGCGCTGGCCGCCGATCTCGCGTCGCATCCGCGCATCGCCGGCATCAAGGAGTCGAGCAGCGATCTCGGCCTGCTGGGACGGATCCTGTCCTCGGTGCCGGCTCGGTTCGAAGTCGCGTGCGGGTCCGCCCCCGTTCTGTATCCCGCGCTGTGCCTCGGCGCCTGCGCGGGAATCCTCGCGGTGGCGAACTGCGCGCCCGCGCTGGCGGTGGCGATCTACCGCGCGTTCGAGGCCGGGGACCACGCACGGGCGAGAAAGCTGCAAGCCGCTCTGACGCCTGTAGCGGTAGCGGTCACGGCGACATACGGGATTGCCGGCCTCAAGGCGGCCGTGGATGCGGCGGGTTGGCGAGGCGGACACGTGCGCGCGCCGCTGATGCCTCTCGCGCCCGCGGCCCGCGACGAGATTCGCGCGCTCGTCGCGGCCTGTGGCGAATCCTGGAGAGCCTAGCGCTGTAGCTCCGTTTTCCGTTGTCGTCGATCCGCCTGGGTTATCAGATTAGACGTTGTGGCTCGAACGGTCCGTGAGGATCGTCAGCGGTCTTGCGCGGCACCAGTATGCGCAGCGCGCGCGGAAGTATCGACGCTTCGAGCCGTCCCGGCGTCGACTCCGGTTCTCCGTCCCGGTGATACGGGACGGTGCCAGCCGCGACGAGCGTCGCCTCCGCCGCCGCGATATGCCTGTACCCCCGATACTGCGCCAGCGTCCCGAAAAAGAGTCGCTGCGCGTTCCACGCCATCTCCAGCGCGGACGCGTCCTCGATGACCACGATGTCGAGGAGACCGTCGTCGAGCCGCGCCCCGGGCACGAGCGTCGCGCCCCCTCCATATTGGCGGCCGTTGACGAAGGCCACGATGTAGGCGCGTCCCTCGAACTTCTGGCCGCCCGCCTCCAGCACCCAGCTCTCGGCGCGATACTTCATGATCCGCAGGACGCCCAGCCACACGTAGGTGAACACGCCGCGGCGCCCCCCGCGGCGGCCGTGCTCGTGGAAGTCGAGCCCGACCTGCGCGTCGAATCCGGCCCCGGCGACGTTGAGGAACGGGCGGCCGTTGACCATCCCGACGTCCATCGCACGCGGCACGGCCTCCGCCAGCACGGCCAGCGCCGCGTCCGGCTTCAGGGGGATGCCCAGCGTCCGCGCGAGGCCGTTGCCGGAGCCCATCGGCACCAGGCCGAGGGCGGCCCTCGTGCCGAGGAGGCCCCACGCGGTCTCGTTCGCGGTGCCGTCGCCGCCGATGGCGAGCACGATCTCCGCGCCCGCCGCCGCCGCCTCCGACGCGAAGCGCCGCGCGTCGCCGGGGGCGGTGGTGAGTCGCACCTCCGTTCCACGCCAGTGCGCGCTGCGTTCGAGGGCGGCGCGGGCCCGCGCCGCGGCCAGGCCCGCGCGAGGGTTCAAGATGGCCACCCCCTTCATGCGGCCTCCGCGTACACGGCCAGGGTCTCCTCGACCATGCGGTCGGCGGTGAACCGCTCGAGAAAGCGCGCGCGTCCGGCCGCGCCCATGGACTCCCGGCGCGCGCGGTCCAGCAGGACCTCCGTCAGGGCCTCGGCCAGCGCGTCCGGCTGGCGCGGCCGGACCACGCGGCCGGTCACGCCGTCCTCCACGGCCTCCGGGATGCCCCCGGCCGCGGTGCCGACCACGGCGCGCGCGTAACACATCGCGTCGAGGAGGCTGGTGCCGAGCCCTTCCATGTGCGAGGAGAGGCAGAAGACGTCGAAGGCGGGGATCAGGCGATCGACGTCGGGGCGAAATCCGGCGAACAGGACGTGGCCGTCGAGGCCGAGCTCATGGGCGCGCGCGCGCAGCCAGCTCTCCAGCTCGCCCTGGCCGACGATCACGAATCGCACCTCCGGGACGCGCGCGATCACCTGCGCCGCCGCCATGAGGAGGGTGGCGTGGTCCTTGTGCCCGGTGAGCGCGGCCACGTTGCCCACCACCGGCGCTCCTGCGGGCACGCCCAGCGCGCGCAGCGCGTCCTCTCCGCCCGCGGTGGGGGCGCGGTCGGGAACCCCCTCGTACACCACGCGCACGTGGGCGGCGGACAGGCCGCCCTCCTCCAGCACACGCGCCACCGCCCGGCTGACTGCGATGACGCGCCGGCACCGCCGGTACTTCCAGCGTGAGAGGGGCCCTCGCAGCGCGAAGTCCACGCGCCGCGAGGCCACCAGCCGCGCGGTGGAGGACGCGATCAGCAGCGCCGCCGCCGCCGCATGCGGGTCGTGCAGGTGGACCACGTCCGGCCGGAAGCGGCGGACGAGCCGCCGCAGGGCGAGGGCGGGGGCGGGCACGAGGTCGCCCCCGAACGCGACCTCCTGCACGTCGAGGTCGGCGGCTCGCGCGCGGTCGCGCAGCGCGGAGGCGGTGCGGCAGGCCACGATGACCTCGTGGCCCCGGCGCTCCATGCCTTTGGCCGTGAGCAGCACCTGGTTCTGCCCGCCCCGCCAGGCGCGGGCGGTGTCGACGTGCAGGATCCTCACGTCCTGGGCGGGCCGGCGCCGTCGAGTCGCTCGCGGAGCTTGGCCAGCTTCACGTACGTGTAGTACGAGTTGAGCGCGGAGACCGTGAGCCCGGCCTCGCCCAGCAGGACACCGCCGCGCACGACGTAGTTGCGGAAGAAGGCCCACGAGGCGGCGAAGGCAGGATCAAGGGGCCCGCTGCGCCGGCCTTCCTGCGCCGCCTGCTCCGCCCACAGCGTGGTGTAGCGGTCGATGGTGGCGAGGTGGTCGCTGATGTCGTCGTAGCTGAAGTGCTCCATGCGCGCGCGCAGGCGGCCGACGCTGCCGTCCACGCGCACCGACTCGTGGATGAGGTTGCCCTCCCAGCGCCCGCGCCGCCGGTCGAAGAGACGGAGCTGGGGGTCGGGCCACCAGTCCGTTCCCCGGATCCAGCGCCCGAGGTAGAAGGCGAGGCGGGGGATGCGATATCCGGCGTGCGCGAAGCCGCGGGCGGCCTCGGCGCGGATCTCGTCGCGCAGCTCGGCGGTGACGCGCTCGTCCGCGTCGATGGCGAGGACCCAATCGTGGGAAGCCGCCGCCACCGCGCGGTTGCGCTGCTCCACGAACCCGGGCCAGGGGATGCTCGTCTCCACGCGCGCCCCGGCGGCGGCGGCCAGATCGCGCGTGCGATCGCGCGACCCGCCGTCCAGGACCACCACCTCGTCGCAGAACTTGACGCTCTCCAGGGCGCGCGGGAGGTTCCGCTCCTCGTCGCAGGTGATGAGGACGGCGGAGAGCGGCGTCACCGCGGCAGTATACCGGCCGGGCCGCATGCTAAAGTCATCGGCCGATGAGCCAGGA
>WNFN01271194.1_pt2 | contig 10753 bp, 11 predicted proteins | sample 5400161 | NCBI WGS metagenome assembly WNFN01 (sample SAMN13153353, study PRJNA577476) | soil metagenome | isolation source: 80 cm saprolite on Douglas fir-dominated hillslope | place: USA:California | collected 2013-09-17
AGTTTCGTGTCGTAGCAACTGCGGAATTTGCAGGGGTAGCCATCGACGGGTTTGGAATAGAGCATCGAGCCGCGCGGAATCGGGAGCCCCCCAGCGAGCTTGCCCTGTTCGGGATCCAGATGAAACTGCACAACGGTCATCGAGGGAATCGGCCTGATGTAGTGCGGATAGAGAACCGTGAGCAGAGCTTCAGTGATTTCAGGAAATTCATCGTCAATTTTCAGATGGACGCGGGCAGCCAGGAACGCGGCGGCTTCAATCAAGCGTTCGACATGGGGATCCTCGCACCGAGTAGGCTCGAGCAGCAAACGGGAGGCAACTTTCGGGTATTTCTCCGCGAAGTCGGCGCCCATCTGACGCAAGTAGGTTAGCTCGCGCTCATAGTAGGCAAGCAATTCATCCCGCACTGGCGTCCCCCATCAACTGATACTCGCCACTGGTCAGTTCCAGTGCCGCGTCGAAAACGATGTGCTCGGGAGCGGGGTCGATTCGCAGCATGCCTTCGATGACAAAACGCACCACGCGGGACACACCGACGGCAGGCAGAATAGCTACCTTGGCGCCCGCGAGCCTCGGCTCAAACACACGCACGGCTTTTTCGATTTGGGCGAGCAAGCGTTCTCTTTCATAGAGAAAATTCTGGCCGATCTCGGTGATGTCCGGGACGCCGTAGTTGAAGACGGAGCGCAGTGTTTCGACACTGGATTCGGGCAATGGCTCGGGGGTGCAGCGAGTGTTCAGCAGGTTTTCCAGATCGCGACGGATGGCGACTTTGAGCGCGGCGAGGGACTTGCTGTGCGTCAGCGGGCCTTCCACTTTGGACTTGGGCTCGTCGTCGAGCAGACGATCCAAGACGGAGAGAGTCACCGGCCCGAGGGGTTCACGTTTTGTTTCGCGTTCCGCCATTCCTACCTCATGCCCGACAAGGCTTGCACAGGATCCAACCGGCAAATTTTTTGATAGATCTTTTGTTTGGCCGCATCGTCGTAACCGAGCTTGTCCATGCAACGAAGGAGCAGCGCCATGGGGTGCGCCAGCGCGGAAGACTCTTCCCATTCCTCAAGCTTTCGGCGGTCGATCTCCTCGGCCAGCTCCATCAAAATTGGATAGGCAATGTCCTCCCGCTTGGCGGAAAGACAAAGCGCGGCAAGCTGAATCTTGCGATGAAAACGGGCACGCCCGGAGCGCTCTTGTGCAATTTCCCGGGAAAGAAGTTCGAATGCGTCCTGAATGCGTCCGGAGCGAACAGCTTGCTGGGCAAGTTCCTGAACGTCGGGGCTAGCGCTGCCATTGCTTCCCGAAGCAGCCGCGGAGGAAGGCGCGTGGGGCGCGACAATCATTTCCGGTTCGCGTGGAGCAGGCGGGGCCGGGACAATTTTCTCCTTGATCCATGCCAGTGTCTCGTTGTTAGCCGCTGGCGTGTCGTCAGAAAGGCACGCTGCGATCAAATCGGGATAGTCCGAAAGGAGCGAGCGGAGTCCGGCTTGTATGGCTGCAACGACTGCATCGTGGCCCAAGCTCTCACAAGCGCGGACGGTGTGGCGCTGAAGATCAAGCCAAGCGCGGCCAGCAGGCAGCTCCATGGCAGTCTCGGCGCTTTCAAGCAGTTCGTTCCACTGCCCTTCGGCGGCGAGTTTTTTCAATTGCTGGCGTGTTTCGCTCGGCGGAGACTCGAGAACGGCTGGATCCAGAGAGGAGCCGGCGGCGCGCAGTTCGCTCCAACGGAGCCCCCGCAGAACCATGTAAGGGGCAGGATTTGCGGGATTCGCGAGGCGAAGAAAGCGCGCGAGGCCATGGATTCGGCGAACCGCATCGTCCGGGTCCGTTAGCTCTTCCGAGGCCGCTGCTCGTTTGCGCGCAGGCGCGGAGGAGTTGGAAGCCTGCTCGGAGACAGACTCATCCGGCTGTTCGGCAAGGAGCTCAACTTCAGGTTCCTTCTCCTCGGGGGGCTTCCAAAACTCACGGACGGCATCCTGAAGATCTTCGAGAGCTTTTTTCAAGTTGGCGAAGTTGGGAGCCTCGCGCCCGAACTTTTCATCGCTGAGAGTTTCCAGTGCCTGCGTAGACTCACCCGCGGCGATGAGATCAGCCGTGAGCTGACGGTAATAAGTCTCCCCGGTATTCCTGACAGCTTCGTCAAATTCTTCCGCGGTGCATTTCTTTTCCGCGATGGCCGTCTGGCGCGCGGTCATCTTCGCTTCATTGCCCTGCGCATCGACCTCGTAGCCGATGCGGCGCGATTCTTGAAATTTCAGCCAATCGAGCTTGTTCTTGGTGAGCGGAACTTTGCGCACCTGCAAATCCAGGTGAGCGCCAACCCACTCGATGGGGCCGGCGCGCATTTCCAGATCGCCGTCCTCGACTTCAGGGTAGAGGGTGTCCCAGAAGTTTTCGAGCAAGCCGCGCAAGAGGTTCAGGCCCTGAGTGAGGCCGGCGATTCGCTCTTGGACGAGCAGAGCTTCCGTGAGCCAGGCGGCGATTTGTAAATCTTTGCTGCGTTTGGAAAGAGCTTCGGTGGCGAGTTTGGTGACCACAACGAAATCGGCTTTCTTGATGGCGTGGGCCCAGACGTCTTTTTTGCTGGCCTCTTCAGAAAGCTGGAGTTCTTCTTCGGCGCGGCGAGCTTCGCGAATCTTGTCGCAAACGGGATCGTAGCGAAGGCTTTGGCCGCTAGGGTTTTCCCCGGGGATGGGATTCAGTAGACCTTCAGGCAGGGGCATAGATGTGACCTAGGAGGCCGCCTGGGCGACCGCAAAGGTAATTTCCCGCAGCTCGAGAAGCGGCCATTCTTCGTCGTCCGCAAGAATGACTTTCTGGCCTTTGGGGACGGGTTCGTCGCTGCCGTCCTCTTCCCAAGCGGTAGCCCGACCCAGGCGGATGGCCTGGTCGGTGCTGCGCCATGAGAAAGGATTGAGGACCGGGAGAAGAACTTCACCCAACTCACGTCCCTGAAAGGCGTCGGAGGGGCGGACGAAAGCGGGAAGCCAGAGGAGATCACGGAGCCGCTTGGGCGGCGAAATATGGATGGAGGACAACAAGGAAAACAATCTGCAAGGGAGTGGAAAGCTTTTCCATTGATGGTGCCGGACACATGAGGGGCTGGCGCATCAGCGACAGGGCGCGGATACTCCTGTTTCTCAAACATTTCGTGGCGGGTTTTCTCGGCGGCCAAGGCGCCGCGGTAAAAGAGGCCGCCCATCTCTGATTGCGGGCCGCCCTGAGACAAGACATCCAACTGCTTTTCGGCGCGAGAATAGTCCCCGGCAAAACAAAGCAATTCGAACAGAAAGGTGCGGCGTTTGGAATCGGTGGGGTCGTCGCGCACTTCGGCAGTGAGAGCCTTGACCGCTTCATCCAGCTGGCCGGATTGGAAAAGTTGTTGAACGGTCATAAAGGGTCACCATTGAAATTCGCACAAAACGTAGACAGCACGCAGAAAGGTATGCGCTTGGCCGATCGCATGACCGGCCAAGCCAACATTAAGAGGAAAGCGGATCCGGCAACTAGACCTTGACGTTCTTGGTGAGGTCCCAGCCAGCCTTGACAACGCCACCGAGACCGCCCTTTTCGTCCTGGGGCTTGTACTCGATTTCGATTTTCGAGAAATTGAGGGTGACGCTCTCGGTCGGGAGCGAATCGCCACCGGATCCGGAGTTTTGGATCGACGAAACGATGACTTCCGAGAGAGTAACCTTCAAATACTCCTGCTGCGTGCCGCCGGCTTTGCGGCAGACCAGCGTGACCTTCGGCGTATGCTTGCCGACGGCGCACGCTTCGAACAACTTCGGGCTCGACTTATCGAAGTACTTCGAAAACTGGAAATCGTGCACCTGGACCTTGCCAACTCCGGAGCCACCGCCATGCCCTGCCGATCCGGGTTGGGTGGCCCCGAACGAAAAGCTCAGAAGTTCAACTTCATTCTTGTGCTTGTCGTCAAGACTCTCGCCCTCCACTCCATCGATCTTCAGGAACATGTCCGCATGTGATCCCATTCCCGTCGCAAAACCAGCCATATTGTTGCCTCCTCTTGAAATGAATTGGAACCTTGCTCCCTTTTGATCATCCGTTTCCGAGACTTGCGCTCAAAGACACAGGTCCCGAAGTTGGGATTCAAGCGAGAGCCAAAAACAGGGAACCCAGTTACTTCGCAGCCTGCGGGAGGTCCGCGACCAGCCGCAGGGAAACCGTAAGTTCGTCAAGCTGGAAGTGGGGACGCAGAAAAGCGATGGCCCGATAGGCGCCAGGCTTGCCGGCAATCTCGGTGACTTCGACTTTGGCGTTGCGCAAGGGATATTGAGCCTTGGTCGCGGCGCTGGCCTGATCATCTTCCGTGACGTACTGCATGATCCATTTGTTGAGAAATGCTTCGCACTCGATGCGGGACATGAAGCCGCCAATTTTGTCCCGCATGATCGACTTCAAGTAGTGAGCGAAACGGGAAACCGCAAGAATGTAGGGAAGCTGAGAAGACAACCGTGCGTTGGCGTTGGCTTCAGCCTTGTCGTACTTCTTGCATTTGTTGGCAGACTGTACGCTAAAGAATGCCGCGTAATCCGTGCCCTTGCAATGCACGAGCGGAATGAACCCCTGGTCGGCGAGTTCTTTCTCGCGACGGTCGGTGATGGCGATCTCCGTGGGACATTTCAGCGCCACGTCACCCTCGTCAGTATGGAAAGTGTGGGCCGGCAATCCTTCAACGAGACCACCGCCTTCAACGCCGCGGATGGCTGCGCACCAGCCGTACTTGGAGAACGCATTGGTGAGTCTGGCGCCTAAGGCGTAGGCCGCGTTGCCCCAAAGATATTTGGAGTGATCGGAACCATCGACGTTTTCTTCGTAGCCGAATTCATCAATCGGCTTAGTGTCCCTGCCGTAGGGCAAACGCATGAGAATGTGCGGAAGGGCCAGACCCACGTAACGGGAATCGTCGCTCGCACGGAAGGACTTCCATTTTGCGAATTCAGTGCTGTCGAAAATCTTGCCGATGTCCCGGGGTTCGCCGAGTTGGGTAAAGCTCTCCAGATTCATCAGCTCAGAAGAGGCAGCCGTCAGGAAAGGCGCGTGGGCGCCAGCCGCAACCTGGGAGATTTTTTCCAGGAGTTCGATGTCCTCAGGATGCCGTCCAAATTCGTAATCGCCGATCAAAGCACCGAAGGGTTCGCCGCCGAAGACACCGAATTCTTCTTCGTAGACTTTCTTGAATAAAGTGCTCTGATCGAATTCCGGGGCACGCTGCAAATCGCGCAGGATTTCCTTCTTGCTGACGTTGAGAACCCGTATCTTCATCTGCGAATTGGTTTCGCTCTGGTCCAACAGGTACTTCACGCCGCGCCAACTGGCTTCCAGCTTTTGGAAACTCGGGTGGTGCAGCACTTCATTGAGTTGCAGGGAAATCAGGTGGTCGATTTGGGCGATGCGGGCGTTGATGGTGGCGTCGGCGTCGCGCGACAAGGTCATCTCTCCGGCGACGACCTGGGAGATGAACTCCTTGACCATGTCCTTGCCGCGCTCGCGGGAGCTGGTTTCCCGGCCAAACCTTCCTTCCTCGACGATCTGATCCAGCAGGTTGCCTTCGGCTGCCTTCGTTCCAGCAGCCTGGGCCGCTGCGTGTTCCGGCTTATTCATCGGAGGCTCCCTTGTCCTTACCCGTGCTGAGTTCTTTCTTAAGCTTGTCGAGCTTTTCGGTGCTGCCGGCGGCTTCCATCAACAATTCATCCAGCTTGTCATTGCCCTGCAGGGCTCCGCGCAGATCGCTCAGCTTGGTGCGAAGGTCCATGAGCTCTTTGAGCGGCTTTACCTGCTTGGCCACTTGGGCGGGGCTGAAATCGTCCAAGCTCTTGAAATCCAGGTCGACTTTGAGCTGGCCAGCATTGGGGTCCTCGCTGAGTTTATTGTCAACGGCATAGGCGAGGTGGGGCTTGAAGCTTTCCAGGACGCCGTCAAAATTGTCCGGCGTGATCTCCACGAAGCGGCGGTCCTTCATGCGAGCCAGGGGCTCCCGTGGTTGGCCGCTTAGATCGGCCATCACTCCCATGACGAAGGGGAGTTCCTTTACCTCGATGGCGTTTCCGACCTCGACGTCATAAGTGACATGAACGCGGGGCGGACGGACACGCTCTAACTTCTTATGCACACTTTCTTTAGCCACGGTGGACACCTCGTAGGATCGGGCCTGGGGGGACTCTCTTGGGTACTCCGGTGGCCCGATTTGTGGGAGCAAGTATCACACTATTAAAAAATCTGTCAAGCACCAGCCTAGTAGCTCAATAGGTCTGGGAGTCCTAGCACTCTCCCTGAAGCTACTGTGCGGACCTACGCCTTTAAGGTAGTGCGAACCAACTCACTGGCGTATCAATGGGAAACGGTTTAATAGCGAGGGCGGGGACAAGATTCTCAATAGGTCAGCTCACCCGTTTGAACCCTAATTGCCCAGACACTCCTAAAATTCCGCCGAAGAGTGTTGAGCACCATCTCGTATATTTGAGGATCAGATAAATCTTGTCTGTAGGAACTTTATAAGCGGCTTTCTCGAATAAGATTTGCACGTAGCCCATTTCCCGGCTGCTGTCGACAGCCTCAATCAGCAGCGCCTGAGCGAAACTAATATCTTCGTCGCTTAACTGAGGTTCGCTCACTTGTTGGTCGGGAAACATAAACCTCAAAACCCGAGCAGCCTGTTGTCGGCTGATGATGAATTGATCTTTCCGAAAGTGCTGCAGCGAATTCCCTGACATGCGGTCTTGGTATCACAAGTCGAGCGAGTTTTCAATCTCTAGGCAGGCTTTGCTTTGCACCGGTGAAACGTGTTAATTTGCGCGTAGATGCGCCAACTGCAGCCAGTCATCTGGTCGAAGGGAACGTTTCTCACACCGCAACATTTGCAGACGCGCGACCGTTTTTTGGAAAGCGTGCTGCAATTCCGGCTGGAGGCTCTCCATTTTTGCCCTTGGGGGCTTCACGAGTTGCGAATCGATCAGGAGGCGCTCGCGGGGGGCAACTTTGCCCTGACCCGGGCGGTCGGCATGTTCGCCGACGGACTCCCTTTTGACGTCCCTGATTCCGATCATGCTCCGGCTCCCAAGCCGCTGGCGTCGTATTTCGATGCCGATCAAACCAGCGCGGATATCTACATGGCCATCCCACATCACCGCGAGCGCGGGCTCAACGTTTCGATCGCTGAGCGCAACGCGGATACCCGCTACGTGTCCGAAGTCGTGAACCTGCGCGACGAGAACACCGGCAGCTCCGAAAAACCTGTGCAACTGGCCCGGAAAAACATGCGATTCCTTGTGGAAGGCGAATCGCGCGAGGGCTGCAGCTTTCTGCGGCTGGCGCGCATCAAGCGGACCGCCGCGGGAACTTTACAGTTAGACCCGCAGTTCATCCCGCCGCTGCTCGATATTTCCGCCAGCGAGTTTTTGATCGGCATCACCCGGCGGCTCACGGAGATCCTTTCCGCGAAGAGCAGCATTCTCGCGGGAGGACGGCGGCAGCGAAGCGCCAGCCTGGCCGATTTTACGGCCGCGGATATCGCTAGCTTTTGGTTGCTATACACCGTCAACAGCCATCTTCCCGTGCTGCGCCATTTCCACGAGACGGCAAGAGCGCATCCGGAAAAACTGTACCGCGTGCTTTCCGCGCTTGGCGGGTCACTCACAACCTTCTCGCTGAAAATTCAACCTCGCGACCTGCCGGCGTACGATCACGAGGAGCTAGGACCGTGCTTTGCCGACCTGGACGAAAAAGTGCGTGAACTTCTCGAGACCGTGGTGCCCAGCAATTTTGTGGCGCTGCCGCTCAAGCTGGTGCAACCCTCGATCTACTCCACACCAATCGAAGAAGACAAGTATCTGGTGGGCACAAAGATGTTTTTGGCCGTAAATTCCACGTTGAACGAAACCGAATTGGCCAAAAAGGTGCCGCAGCTCGTAAAGATTTCCTCGGCTGCGCAAATCGAACAGCTGGTGCGGCGCGCGCTGCCGGGATTACAGTTGACCCACGTGGCCAAGCCCAGCTCCATCCCAGTGAAATTAAACTATCAATACTTCAGCCTGAACCAGTCGGGATCCGCTTGGGAGGCGATCGGAAAAGCGAGAAACTTTGCCGCTTATGTTCCCGGAGATATTCCTTCGCCGCAGATGGAGCTTGTCATCCTTTTGCCGCAGGCAGCTTGAACTCTTCCACGCTCAGAAATCCTCCGCTGACCAGCAAGCCGACCAACTCGACAAACTCGCGAGGCGGTGTGTTCGGATCAATCCATCCGGCCTCGCGGCATTCCCCATAGAGATCATGCACGGTCTTCGTACCGTCGCATCGCACAAGCAGATAGCCCATCCAAGGCTGCACTTTGCAGTCCATCAGGAACGGATAATCGTTGGTGAGGGTGAAATCCTGCGGGGCGAAATCGCCGCCTTCAATGCGGTGGCGGACGATTAGTTCTGTACGTGGCGAGGCGATTGGCTTCGCTGCAAATATCTTTTCCAAAGACCGGCTGGCGGCCATCTCCGTTTCCCATCGGAGAACGTTTTCCGTCGCGCTGGAATCGACATTGGGAGAGAGAGAGCGGCGGATAGTAAATACGCGCCGATGCACTTCTCGCCGTTGCACCACAACCATTCCCGTCAGAATCTCTTTTACATGAAGCCTTTCGAATAAAGCCTTCCACTCATTCATTTCCGCTTGCCCTGCGGACCGCCTGATAGCCGAGTCCGTCGCGAATCGCACGGGTTCGAGATTTTTTGAAACGAACACCGCGATGTCAAATTCGCTTTCGGCGTCACCAAGCCAGCCGCGCAGACGCTGTTCGAATTGTGCTCCCTCCCGGTCCGTGCCCAGTGTTCGGCAGTAGAGGCGCCCGCCCGGATTGAGATGCTGTTGCAACCCTTCCAGGATCCGGCGCGTGAGCTGCTCCCCATCTTCGCCGCCATCGAAGTAAATCTCCGCTGGCCGCAGCACTGGCATGTAGGGAGGGTGCGCGGCAATTTGGTCAAAACTGCGGCCCTCCACTGCCGAATACAAATCTCCTTGAACCACGGAGACATTGTTCGCGGCGTTTAGCGCGGCGTTGAACTCCGCAAAACGAGTGGAGCGCTCGGTGATGTCGCTGGCCCAGGCGTGCTGCGCGGTTCGCGAGGCAGCCAGGGCGGCGATCCCACTTCCCCCGCACACCTCGAGAAAATCCCCGCGCGTATCGTTGGGCAAGAAACGAAGAAACTCGCGGGTGCTCTTGGTCAGCGCGGGATAAACAATATCGGGAAATGATTGTTTCGGTGTGCGATCGGGGTTGGACCAGCGATCGGAGACAATAAAAAGGTCTCCCACGGGATAAAGCGCCACAGAACCGAAGCATTTCTTACTGTTTGCCGGATCATCCTCGATCAAACCCAGGGCGTTGATGGCCGCCCATGCAGCCCCCGGAAACTGCGTCTCTGCTTCGGAAATGGATATGAACTCGCCTAACAGAAATAACCTTATAAGAGTGTTGAGCGGCTCAGGAGACGCCACTCTTTCTTTCAGAGACTCCGAGAGTGTAACGATGTCCAAGGCATCGGGAGTTGCCAAGCCCAGTTTTTCGCAAATCCGGGCCTCCCGGTAACCGGCGTCGGCGAGGAAACTCCGGAGAGCGGCGAACTGCGCGGCCGCCCCGATCTCAATCATATTCATAGTCTTAGCGTACTTTCAGCAAGTGGCAGCAATAGCTGCAAATTCACTACAGTTGGACCGAACCTGCTTGACAACCCTTAGGCCAAACGCCATAGTTATGCCACAAATCGGGTCTCCGACGCTCTTACCGTTTTTAAATGGCTCGTCTCGGAGAGGAACAAGGGATTCGCTCCGCCGTGTTTAACGGCAGGGGAACGGACGCGAGACAAAAAAGCATGAATGGTTCCGGCCCGGTTTGCTCGTCCATGAAACATCTCTCCAAGGTGGTTTGGTTTGAGGGGATGTATCTTGCGCCGCACCATTTCCAAGCGCAAACCCAATCTTTTGAAGACCTGATCCAGTTTTCGACCAGCAGTCTCTGGTTCGAGCCTTACGGCATGGTCGGAATTGATCTGGACTCCGAAGCGTTGCGAAATGGAAACGTAGCGCTGGTTCATGCGCGCGGAATTTTTCAGGATGGTTTGGCGTTCCATATGCCGGATTCGGATCCGCTTCCGGCTTCGCGCTACATCGCCGACCTGTTTCCTCCCACGGTCGAGTCCACGTTGGTCTATCTTGCCTTGCCGGCACGCCAGGCGGACGGACCGAATTGCCTCATGGATTCGATGGCAGAGCAAGATCACTTGAGATTTGCTGCGGAAGTTCGAAGTTTGCACGATGACAACACCGGACGGGACGACCGTTCAGTCCATCTAGCTCGTAAAAACATTCGATTTCTACTCGACTTAGAAGCCCGCGAGGGGATGGTGTGCCTACCCATTGCCCGCATTATGCGCGATGGCACGGGGCATCTCCTCTACGACCCACGGTTCATTCCTCCGTGTTTGCAGATTACGGCAAGCGAGCGCTTGATGATGATCTCGCGGCGTCTGATTGGAATTCTGGATGAAAAGAGCGCTACGCTTTCGCGCGCGCGCGGTGGTGGCCGCGGAATGGCAGGATTTTCCTCGCAAGAGATCGCGGGCTTCTGGTTCGTGCATACGATTAATACCAGCCTGGCGGTTCTGCGGCATCTTTGTTCGTCGGAACATGGCCACCCGGAACAGCTTTATCTGGAAATGGCGCGGCTTGGAGGCGGACTCTGCACGTT
>WNFN01011301.1_pt1 | contig 10749 bp, 10 predicted proteins | sample 5400161 | NCBI WGS metagenome assembly WNFN01 (sample SAMN13153353, study PRJNA577476) | soil metagenome | isolation source: 80 cm saprolite on Douglas fir-dominated hillslope | place: USA:California | collected 2013-09-17
ACTGCCTTCCACCTCGGCGTAGGCAGAATCGGGCCATCGAACGCAATCGTCACCTCGCCGCCAAGAGGCGCGGTGATGTCATCCAGCACGCTCACTCCGGTCTTCGCTTCGAAGTTTGCGAGTTCCTGGGGAAATTTCGGGTCGCTGCTGCCGATCATCTGGAACAGCTCCTCGATAATGCTCCTCGGGTTCTTGATGACCAGCGAATTCACCATGCTCGCGTCGGGAGAAATGAACTCCAACGCGCCCATGGACGCCGGGGCGGCCAGCCAGGACGCCACCCCGCGCCGCTCAGAAGCGAACGTCAGGGCAGCGCGATTCTCTGTCTTGCCTCCGACCTCACGGCGCTCCATCATCAGGTATCGGATGTCTCCTATTCCCGGGGGTAGCTGGTTGTTCCTGCCATCATGTACGTGTTGCGCGACAATTTGTTCCATATCTGCGCCGAAAAGCCAGCCTGCGCCCTGCTGGTAGGAGCGCACCACTTGCTGATAGAGCGGCGTCTCGGTGAATTGACTCGTACTGGATTGTTGGATCCGCGTCGCGGCGCGCTGTAACTCTGTGACATCCGGGCTCGCGACCAGCATATCGTTGTTCACATAAACCAGAAGTGGCCGACCCGGCGAGGATGACACAGCCCAGGGATCCTTCACAATCTGAAGTGCGGCTTCGGAGCGGTTTGCACTGAGACTTCGCGTCTCCCCTTGCAGAAAAGCCCCGTCTTTCGCCACCGTGAATACGATCTCGTCTCCCAGATAACTGCTGAAGGTCTTCAACTGGTTCATCACGTCGTCGAGTTTCGGGCCCTTACCGTGCTGCTGTTCCAGCCACCAGCTGCGCAGCGCGGCGCTTTGCTGCAATCTATCCTGGAAAATCTGGCTGGCTTCGCCCAGAGTGGCTGCCAGATTTGGGATCGCGGCATAAACCACCGTGTGATCTGGAACGTAGGGGAGAAGGTCGGAGCTGTAGCGCAACCCCGGTCCCGGGATCGCCTCAAACTGCTTTTGGAGAACCGCAAAATCTCCCAGCAGGGCAAGGTACTTCGCAGAATTCCGGCTCCACGCAATCTCATTTTGGATTGGGACCTTGGAGACGCTGGGGCTGGAGGTCTCTTCGTCGCCAGCACGCAGTTCGGTAGTCCGCTCGCCGTTGGCCACCCGTACCACGCCTTCGATGACCGCCACGCGAGAGCCCTTGGTCCCGTGGTTGACGGAAAAGATTGTCCCTTTCACCGAGACCAGACAATCGTCGGTGGCAACATAAAGCCGGCCGCTACGCTGCTTCGCGGCCTGGACAATGATATGGCCGCCGTCTAAATGGATCGTGGTTCCCTTCCATTCGCGAGACACCGAAAGATCGGAGCGCTCATCCATCTCTACCAGGGATCCATCGAGCAGGCGAACCACTGCATTCGAACCCTTTGCCGTGCGGATCTCGTCTCCATTCCGGACCTGATAGCCTGCCGGAATCACGCGCACCTGTTGGTCGGAAACCGCATACAGTGAGCCGTCCACATTCTGGACAGCGCCGCGGATGGCGTGCTGGCCAGGGAAAAGGCCATTGAACAGCGCGAGGGCCGCAACTCCCACGACGATGACCGCGGCCGCACCCATGGCCCACCGCCACAGTGGAAAACTGCGAGCCGCTGTCGTTCGCCATACCGGTTGCCATACCGGCTGCAGTTCGCCGTTGCGGGCCTGCTCGACCGCGTGCCGGCACGCGACACATTGGTGCACGTGATCTTCGAACAGCAACCGGCGAGCCTCCGGCAGATTCTTTTCTAGATACGCCGGGATAAGCGTCTGAAAATCTTCACAGCTCCGCAGCGTGTGCATGCCAAGCTCGGCAGCTGGAGAACCAGCGATCGAACTCCAGACGCGATTGGCGGCTTGGGAAACAACCTGGTCGTCCACGGATTCGTTGCGAATCTCAGAGAGAAGCCGGTCGAATTTCTGATCGCTCATGATTTGTCTCCTAGGTACGGACGAAGCTCCTTGCGGAGCTGTAGGCGGGTGCGATGGACGATAACCGCCACCCGCACTTGTGAAATGCCGAGCGCTTGCGCAATCTGCTGGTTGCTGAGGCCTTCAAGGAAGCGCAGTGCAAAGATCTCCGCCGGACGGGGCTTTAACTGGGCCATGGCGCGGGTCAAGGCCTGCCGGAGGCCGCAGACATCAGTTTGCGTGTGCTCGCTCTGCATCAGGCCGGAAGGTTCTTCCGGCAGTTGAACCGTTTGGTCGGCCTGTCGTGATCGGATCACATCCAGAGCGGCGTTGATCGCCGCTCGTCGCAGATAACCTTCGGGATTCTCGAGCGGACCGGCGTTCCGGCTCCGGCGAAGCAGTCGTAGAAAAACGGTTTGCAAGACATCTTCCGCGTCTCCTGGATTGCCGGTGATCCGGTAGGCCGTCCGGAACACAAGACTGTGGTGGGCCCGGAAAGCTCGGTCGAGTTCGTCCGGAATCGCGATTGCCGGTTCCTCTAGTACGCTCAGCAGGTTACGCCTCCTGTACTTCTCATTCATAGGTAAAGACGCCGGAGGAGGCAGATTATTACAGTCCGGCCGGCAAGAATTTGCGGTGCCAATCGCCCAACCACCCGGTGGTCGCTCCGGCCGCCTGCTGTACAAGCCTGCAGGGTTGGTATAAAAAGGACTGGAATTTGCGGCATTGGAAATTACCGCCGTTCCCGAGTAGCCCTTGTTCCTCAGGCCCACTACGCTCCATGAAGCAACCCAGGCCCTCGCTGAAGGCGGGCAGGTGCTTGCCGGTGGAACCGACTTTTTCCCCGCCCTCGGGACTCGTCCGGTCACAGGCACGTTGATCGACGTTTCGCGTATTGGAGAGCTCCGTGGGATCCACTTCGCTTCCAATCAAATCCGCATCGGAGGCGCTACCACCTGGAGCGAAATCGCCGCCGCTCCCCTTCCTCGCTGCTTCGATGCCCTGCGCGCCGCAGCCCGCGAGGTCGGCGCTGTGCAGGTGCAAAACCGTCCTGCTCAGGTGTTCGACGCCTGCCGCTCAAAGACTTCATCGTCGCAAATCGCAAAACTCGCCGTCGCCCCGACGAGATCTTGTCCAGTGTGATCGTGTCTCTCAGCCTCCAGGACGCACCGTCGGTCTTTCTTAAACTTGGCGCCCGGCGATACCTGGTCATTTCGATCGCCATGTTGGCGGCACTTCTGGCCGACGACGGAAATGGACGTGTCGGCGAGGCGCGCATCGCCGTTGGATCTTGCTCAGCAATCGCCCAGCGTCTCCTCGAACTGGAACGCGATCTGGCCGGCCAGCCCTTGCGTCGTGGACTTTCTTCCCTGGTGCGTGCCAGTCACCTCGCCCCCCTTTCGCCGATTGACGATGTACGGGCCACCGCGACCTACCGGCGTGACGCGACTCTGACGCTGGTCCGCCGCGCTCTGGATGCTTGCGTGGAGGCGCAGCTATGAGCGCACCGCCCGCCATCGAAACTCGCAGCCCGGAAGTGGATCTCGCCTTCAAGGTGAATGGCCGTGCGGTGAATGTTTCCACTTCGCCGGCGCGCCGGCTGTCCAATGTTCTGCGCGAGAATCTTGGCCTTACTGGCACCAAGGTAGGTTGTGACGCGGGCGACTGCGGAGCTTGCACGGTGCTGGTAGACGGCGAGGCGGTTTGCTCCTGCATGGTCGCGGCCGCGCAAGTCGAAGGCTGCGAAATCACCACTGTCGAAGGACTGAAGGCCCGCGCTCCGCTGTTTGACCGGCTCCAGAAATCCTTTCTCGCGTCGGGTGCCGCTCAGTGCGGCATCTGCACACCCGGCATGCTGATGGCGGGGACCGCCTTGTTGGAGCACAATTCCTACCCCACCGAAACCGAAGTGATGGATGCCATCGGCGGCGTGCTTTGCCGCTGTACGGGCTATCGCAAGATTATTTCGGCGATCCTGACCGCGCAGTCTGAGCCCGTTCCCGCACCCATCGCACGTGCCGGCAGCGCCGTGGGACAACGGTTGGTTCGCCTCGACGGTCAACGCAAGGCCGACGGCGCCGAAATTTTTGGGGCTGACGAAATGCCAGCCGATGCGTTGCTTCTCCGCGTCATTCGCAACCCCTATCACCGAGCCCGTTTCACCTTCGGAGACTTTCGCTCTTACCTCGAGGCGCACCCGGGCATTCACGCGATTTTTACGGCCAAGGACATCCCCGGTAGAAATTGTTTCGGTGTGATTCCACGCTTCGCCGATCAGCCCGTGTTTGCAGAAGGCGAAGCCCGATTTCGCGGGGAAGCCGTTGCCGCCGTTGTCGGCGAGGAGCAGGCGGTGGAGCGCCTCGATCTCGCACAATTCCCGGTCTCGTGGGACGAGTGCCCTGCCCTCATGGAGATCGACGAGGCGTTGCAACCCGGCGCGCCGCTGCTGCACTCAAATCGACCCGGCAACGTGCTGGTTCAGTTTCGTCGAACACGCGTGCATCGAACCAGAAGCTGGTTTTGCGCGGCGAGTCGGCAATTGCATCGAAGTACAGGCTTGTACGCAGTCGCCTTACATGGATCGCGCCGATCTCGCGGCCATCCTTGCGCTTCCCGCTGATCACGTTCGTATTATCCCAACGGCAGTCGGAGGCGGGTTTGGCACCAAGCTCGATCTCTCCGTGCAGCCATTCATCGCACTGGCCGCATGGCATCTGAACCGCCCCGTGAAGATGACTTACTCACGGGTCGAGTCCATCATGAGCACGACCAAGCGGCATCCAGCGCGCATTTACGCGCGCGCCGGCGCTAGCAAAGACGGCAAGCTGCTCGCCATGGATCTCACCGCCGACTTCAACACCGGAGCCTACGCTTCGTGGGGACCTACGGTCGCGGCCCGCGTTCCGGTACATGGCTCCGGCCCGTACCGCGTGCCGCATTATCGCGCGCTCACTCGTGCAGTCCACACGCATCTTGTACCTGCGGGAGCGTTTCGCGGTTTCGGCGTGCCCCAGGGAACGATCGCGCAGGAGCAACTCTACGACGACCTCGCGGATCAGCTTAGGATGGATCGCCTCGAATTCCGCATCCTGAATGCCCTTGACGATGACTCTCCTACCGTGACGGGACAAGTGCTCGGAGAAGGAGTCGGCATTCGCGAATGTTTTGAAGCGTTGCGCCCACGCTGGAACGCAGCTCGCGCGGAAGCGGAAGACTTCAACCGCATGACCAACTCCCCACTCCGCCGAGGTGTCGGTGTCGCCGGCATGTGGTACGGATGCGGAAACACTTCCCTGTCGAATCCGTCCACTATCCGCATCGGTCTGAAGCGCGACGGACGGATTGCTCTGCACCAGGGCGCGGTCGATATCGGTCAAGGCTCGAACACCATCGTTACGCAAATTTGCGCCGATGCGCTTGGCGCGCCCGTCGACCAGTTCGATTTGCTTTCCGGAGATACCGCCATCACGCCTGATTGCGGGAAGACCTCTGCGTCGCGTCAGACATTCGTAACCGGCAAGGCGGCATACATGGCGGGGAAAGCCCTGCGCCAAACTCTGTTGCGCATGTCCGGTGCCTGTGACTGCGCATCGCTCGAATTTCGTGATGGAAACGTGATCGCAGTCGACAACGGCAAGATTCTTCCGATCAACCTCGGGGATCTCCCGCTCGATCAGAATGGGTACGTCCTGACGCAGGAAAATACGTTCGATCCTCCGACCAGCCCGCTCGACGAGAATGGTCAAGGGAATCCCTATGCCGTATACGGTTTTGGCGCGCACATGGCCGAGGTGCAGGTGGATGTCGAACTCGGAACCGTGCGCGTGCTCCGGATTACGGCCGCCCATGATGTCGGACGGGCCATCAATCCCACTCTGATTGAGGGTCAAATCGAAGGCGGCGCCGCACAGGGACTGGGCATGGCGCTCATGGAAGAGTTCACGCCCGGCAAAGGGGAGAATCTGCACGACTACCTGATTCCCACGGCGGGCGACATGCCTCCGGTAGAAACCATACTGATTGAAAAGCGTTCGTCCGTCGGTCCCTTCGGCGCCAAGGGAATCGGGGAGCAAGCGGTGATCCCGACTGCGCCCGCCATCCTCAACGCGATTCACGACGCCATCGGCGTTCGCATTCGCAAAGTCCCCGCAACCCCTGATCGGATTCGTGCCGCCATTCTGGCCGCGCGTACCCTCGGAGACCCTCGTGGGTGATGACGACGCCATACGCTGTGACGCCTGCCCGGTCCTGTGCTACATCAAGCCCGGCCGGACCGGATCGTGCGACCGTTACGCCAATCATGATGGAAGGCTGGTTCGTCTCGATCCTCACGTGCTGCTCGATCAGGCGGTTTCGCGCGGAGAGTCTGTCGTCCAATTCCTGGAGCACAGTCAAGACTGGAACGGTAACCTCGTCAATCAAGCCGGAACATTCGTGACCGCCATCGGAGCGGGAACCACTTATCCCGATTACAAACCGGCTCCGTTCATCATCTCCTCCTCCATCAACGCGGTGGACATGGTGACGGTTGTGACCGAGGGCATCTTCAGTTACTGTGGCGTCAAAGTGAAGATCGATACCGATCGCTATCTCGGGCCCGAAACCAACACCGTACGCGCGCAGGGCGAGGCCGTAGGCCATGCGACCACCAGCGAATATGGCTCGCAGATGCTCTCGCTAGGCGGCGTTCGCCACCTCACCGGCGGAAGTCGTCGATGGCGTGCGCGAAGAGCGGATGCGCGTCGGCTGTGGTTCGGCGGCGATCGGAATGTTCGCGAAGCAGTGGTTTGGCAAGGTGGACGAAGTCGTGGTCGTGGATGATCACATCACCGGCGTCCTCTCCCAGCACCAGGCCGGCAAGTTGCTCGGCGTGCCCGAGACCGGCATTCGACTGAAGGGCCGACGCTCCACACCCGGCAGATATTTTCAGGTAGCGGAGCCGGGCACCGCATGGGGCGGAACGAATCTCGATGACCCACGCTCTATCCTGAAACGTTTTGATCCGAAATCCGCCTGGCCCGGGCTGCACTTATTGATGGTAAGCACCACGGGCGAGCACTCGGCCTACTACGAACTCGATGACAAGCTGGAGCTCGTCGAAAAAGAACTGCCCCGCGCTCTGCAAGACTCTGTCGCAAGGATTCGAGAGAACTGTGAGCCCGCGCTCTCGACCGTTCTCTTCATGGGCGGCGCCGGAGGTTCGTTGCGTGCCGGAGTCACAGAGAACCCGGTTCGTCTCACGCACTCCGTCAAGGACGCTCTGACGCGAATCACCTGCGGCGGCGCGCCGGCCTATGTCTGGCCCGGCGGCGGCATCACCTTCATGGTGGACGTCAGCCGGATGCCGGCGAATGCCTTCGGCTATGTGCCGACACCGGCGATTGTTGCCCCCATCGAGTTCACCTTGAAGCTGGCTGACTACGCAACCCTGGGCGGACACATGGATCACGTGCGTCCTCTCTCCTCTATTACATCCGGTATTAGGTCCGGCGAGGACCGCCAGCGCCGTATCGCGCATCCCGAAAATCCCTGGCCGCTGGACCCCGCAAAAGGCCCGAGGCACGCGGAATGAGAGTGCCTCCACAAATCCGCTGGCTGGCTGACGGCGAGCGTCTCCATCTGAGCGACGGCCCCATCGATCTGATAGTGGAAGCTTTCGGCAACCAAGACCAAGTTCAGACTGCGTATCGCGCAGCCGCGACTCGCTTCGTCACCGTTCTTGACGAGCTCTGCCAGGAACTCCCGCTCTTGCGCAAGCCCATGCTTTTGGATTCAGTTCTCCCCACGGGTGTCGTAGCGCGGCGTATGGCCGACGCCGTCGCTCCCTTCGCCCGGCGCTGCTTCATCACTCCCATGGCTGCGGTGGCCGGAGCTGTGGCCGAAGAGATCCTCGCCGCGATGACCTCCGCCTCATACTTGACTCGCGCGTATGTGAACAACGGCGGCGACATCGCCTTTCACCTCGGTTCCGGTCAACAGTTGGTGGCCGGCATGATCGAACGTCCCGACCGTCCTTCCCTCCTCGGCACAATCACTTTGCGATCCGATCAGCCGAGCCGCGGCATCGCGACCAGTGGATGGCATGGACGCAGTTTTTCTCTCGGCATCGCAGACGCCGTCACCGTTTTGGCCCGCAGCGCATCCCTCGCGGACGCGGCCGCCACCGTCATTGCCAATGCCGTTGACTTGCCCGACCACCCTGGTATTGGGCGCCAACCAGCCTGCGAGCTTGCGCCTGACAGTGACTTGGGTAGCATCCCCGTGACGCGTTCTGTCGGCGAACTCACCGAAGACGAAATACAGGAAGCTCTCAATTCCGGTACACGCGTCGCCGAAGAGCTGCTGGCAAGTGACCTGATCTCGTCCGCTGCGCTGAGCCTGCAAAGCCATTCGCGCATCGTCAGTTCACCGCAGCATCACACTCTCCACTCTGAGTCCTGGAGCCTTCTTCATGCCTGAGGTCCGCGTCCGGAAAAAACTCATTCTCCTCGAAGAGATCTTCCATGAAGGCGGCCCGGTGGCCGCCGTACCCCAGCGGCGGGGAGCCGCGCTCGCCGTCATTCACAATCCGTTTGCCGGCGCCTACGTCGAAAACATCGCCGAGTTCATGGAAGACCTGAAGCCCTTCGGCCTCTCGATGGCACAATCGCTCATCGCTGCCCTCGGCGGCAACCCGCGCGTCGTCGAAGGCTACGGCAAGGGCGCAATTGTCGGGACTGCCGGCGAGGTCGAACACGGCGCACTCTGGCATGTTCCCGGTGGCTATGCCATGCGCGAACTCCTGGGCGGAGCCAAGGCCATCGTCCCTTCCACTAAAAAAGTTGGCGCGCCCGGCACTCGACTCGACGTTCCGGTCACCCACATCAACGCTTCTTACGTCCGCAGCCACTTCGATGCCATCGAGATCGGCATCAATGACGCTCCGCGCGCCGATGAGATCCTGCTGGCCCTCGTCATGACCACGGGCCCGCGCATTCACGCGCGCGTGGGCGGCCTCAAGGCTTCCGAAATCAAAGGAGAGGACGGACTGCGATGAAGGCAAAGATTCGCAAGATCGCGGTGTTTCTTGAAGAAACGCTCAGCGAAATGGGCCGCGCCGTCGATCCTCCCACGCGCCGCGCGGCCGCGGCGGCCGTTATTGAGAATCCGTATGCGGGCCGATACGTCGAGGACTTGTCGGAATTGATGGATATTGGAGAAGAACTGGGCGAGTTACTCACCCAGAAAGCCGTGGCCGCGCTGGGAATTGCGGCCAGCACTGCCGAAAGCTATGGCAAAGCGGCCGCCGTCGGAGAGAATGGAGAACTGGAGCATGCTGCCGCCATTTTGCATCCCAAGCTTGGTACGCCGGTGCGCCGCGTACTCGGCAAGGGTGCCGCTCTGATTCCTTCCTCCAAGAAACGCGGGTCTTGCGGAGTTTGTCTCGACATCCCGCTCGGCCACAAGGACGCCGCCTTTGTCCGCAGCCATTTTGACGGCATGGAAGTGCGCATTAACGATGCCCCCCGTGCCAACGAAATCCTGGTCGCGATCGCCGTCACCGACAGCGGGCGCCCTCTTCCGCGGGTTGGAGGTTTGACCAAATCCCAGATCAAGGGCGAAGACGGCCTGCGCTGAATGCAAAGCTCTTGCCTACGGCGCGACTGAAGTTGCGCCCTTTCAAAGCGGCTGCGATTATGCGGCGAATTACGGGACGCGATATGGCAGGCTGCGGAAAAACTCGGCTTTCGATCTTGCTTTGAAAGGGCGCGGGCTCTTGGTTTTACTTTGAAAGGGCGCGGCTTCAGCCGCTGAGGGCGTCCTCAACCTGCAAGCCACTTTTTCGGCCACCTGCTAGTATCGCGTCCTGTAAATTCGCCGCATAGATTACCGGCTCTGTTTCGCAAATCGGCAACTCAGGGGCTAAAGCCCTGCTAAATAAGGATTCACGCCTACGGCGCGACTGAAGTCGCGCCCTTTCAAAGCGGCTGCGATTGTGTTGCGAATTTATGGGACAGCACCCTAGGCTGGCACAACTTCCGGAATGGTCGTGGCCGGAGGCGTATTCCGGCTGCGCTGCACGCTGACTAGCCCGTCCACGACCACCATTCCGATCCCGGGCAAATCGCCCAACTGGATACTCTCCAGCAAATTTTTCCCGGCGGAATGCTGGGCCTTGCCCCTCAGCACGAATGTAGCTGCGCGTCCTAGAGCTACCAGCCCGCCGTCCAGCTTTCGGATCTTCGCAGTGTTCCCGGTTGCAAAACAGAGCGCAACCTCCGCAGGAATATCCCCCAATGCCGCCAGCATGGAGATCATCCGCAAAATCCCCAATGGCTGCACTCCCGACCCCGCTGGCGAGTCGGTCCCGAGAATCACACGATCCAGTTGCTTCAACTCCTTCGCAGTGCGCAGCGTGAGCAACGCCGCCCTCTCATTTCCGTTGTGCACGATCTCCAGCGCCCGCGTGGACTTTTCGCAGAGCTCCACGATCTGATCGCCGGGCAACGCCGTGTGCCCGCCATTGATGTGCCCGATCACATCCGCATCCGTCTCCAGCACCATGTCCTTATCGATCAGGCTCGATCCCGGGATCGACGGCCCTCCGGTGTGAATCGTGCTCTGGATGCCGTACTTCCGCGCCCACAAGACCATCTGCCGCGCCGTCTTTCCATCCTTCACGCTACCCAGCCCGACTTCCCCCAGGATGGTCACGCCCGACGTCGCCAGTTCTTTGAAATCCTCTTCGACCATACCGTGCTCAATCACCGGCGCTCCGCCATGGACTCTCACCCCACCCGGACGGAACGCCGTAAATATCCGCTGC
>WNFN01024071.1_pt1 | contig 10749 bp, 5 predicted proteins | sample 5400161 | NCBI WGS metagenome assembly WNFN01 (sample SAMN13153353, study PRJNA577476) | soil metagenome | isolation source: 80 cm saprolite on Douglas fir-dominated hillslope | place: USA:California | collected 2013-09-17
TGACGCAACCTCTTCAGGCTCCAGGAGGCGTTTTATGGCTCCCTCTGCCACCATGATTTTTTCTACGACTTCGGATTCGGGTATGTGATGCATGCGAGCCTGGTCAGCAATCTGCTTCTCGACGAGAGGGGTTCTTACATAGGATGGGCAGATGGCGTTACAGGTCACGCCATACTCGGCCGCTTCGAGAGCAGTGACACGGGTCAGTCCCAGCAGCCCATGCTTGGCAGCTACGTATGCTGATTTAAATGCCGAGGCTCGCAATGCATGTACGGAGGCGATATTGATTACTCGTCCCCACTTGTGTGCATACATGCCCGGCAGGACAGCTTTTGTGAGCAGGAATGGGGCGGTGAGCATGAGCTCGATGATCTGCCGCCATTTCGCCTCTGGAAACTCGGTGATTGGTGCGACATACTGGATGCCCGCGTTGTTTACCAGGATGTCTATTTGCCCATGGGCGGCGATGGTGTCTGCTACGAGCTGTTGAAGATCGGCCGGGTTTCCCAGGTCGGCGTTCTGGAAACGTGCTCCGGGCAGGTCGGCTGCTACTGCGCGTCCCCTTTCGCTGTCGATGTCGGATATTGTGACTAATGTGCCTTGCCGCGCAAAATCGCGGGCAATTGCCAGGCCGATGCCGGAGGCCGCGCCTGTCACGAGGGCGACCTTGCCTTCTAAGTCTGCCATAGAAATGTCTGCCTTTCATAAAGATATTGAAGCGAGATATTGCCCGGCCCTGCCGCAGAGCGGGGCTTGCAGTCGCCCTGGCCCTTAAGTCCGCGCCAAGGGGCTGCCTCTTGGAACCCTGCTTTCATTCTGTTCAATTGTGGGGAGAAAGTCAAGGGGTGAAGCATCTTGGTATGGTATCCCGGTGATGGATGCTTTCCACGCGCAGCTGGTTCCGGGTTTTCCGGTCGCGCTGACGGTTCTAGCGACGGTGATCAGTCGCCAGGGGAACAGGGTCGTGCTTGATTCAGGACGGAAGACTGTCGGCAGTGAACTCGGATTGCCACGTCTCAAGGATGTACCGGCCACCACAGCGTTAATTGCTGAGGAGCATTTGCTGGTAGACGTGGATCCGGGCAACCCATTGAGGGTTGGAGATCGCGTTGAGGTCATCTCCGGCTATGGTCCGACAACGGTCAACTTGCATGATGTCTATTATGTCGTGGAGAAGGATGTGGTCAGGGATGTGTGGCCTGTGCGAACGCGTGGAGCCGGGCTTGGGCCATTTTGGTAGATGCTACTCGCAGGTCCCCATGAAAAATAGACAGGATAAGGTTGTTAGCAGACCCAGGCGTTCGTGCGCCTGGGTTCTTGGTCGAGCCACAGGGTCGTCGGCGGTTTGGAGGATAACTTGGTAGCCCAGTGTCCCAGCTTACGGGGTGGGATCGATGATGCAGCCTTCGTTGCTACGCAGGCGCAGGGAGGTCAGGTCGACAGATCCCTCGCGGTCGAGATGGGTAGAGAGGATAATGCGAGCTGCGCTCATGATGGGCAACTGCAACTGCTGCTCGTTGCTGGAAAAGTTGAGTGCGATCAGGCGACGTTGACCGCCAAACTGGCGTGTGTAGACGAAGCAATCAGCAGGAGCACCTTCGATAGGAGTGTAACTTCCTAATGCAAGAGCAGGGGTTGCGCGACGAAGCCGCAGAAGTGCACGTGTCAGGGAGAGCATGGAATGGCGATCCAGGCGCTGGGCTGCGACGTTGACCTGTTTGTAGTCGGGGGCGATGGGAAGCCAGGGGTCGACTGTAGGTGGACAGAAACCAGCATTGGGACTGTCGTCCCATTGCATGGGGGTGCGCTCGGGATCGCGGCCAAAGCCCATACCGGGGAGGTTCCTCTCCGCTGGATCTTGTATGTACTGCGGGGGAATTTCGCTATTGTGCATGCCGATTTCGTTACCGTAGTACAGGGTAGGCGTGCCACGTAGGGTGAGCAAGAGCATCGCGGCAACACGGGCCTGCTCCTGGCCGATGCGTGTTGCGATGCGAGGTTCATCATGATTGTCAAGGACGTAGTTCGGCCAGGCCCCTGGCGGCAGGGCGGCCTCGACCGCATCCACGAGATGTTGTACGGTGCTGGTATGCCAGGGCACGCTAACCAGGCCGAAATTGAGGGGCATGTGGAGTTCATCGAGTTGCTCACCGTAATAACGTGCCCATACTGGCCAGTCGTAGATGTGCATCTCGCCGAGCGCGACACGCGGTGATTGAGCGTTGTAGGTATCGAGGAGTTGGCGAAGCTCGCGATAGACGGCATGGATGTCGGGGTGGCCTTTGTCATTGAGATGGAGCTGGGAGTCATAAGCGACCAGGGGTTTGTAGGCGCTCACGTTCGGGTTGGGGTTGGGCGGATTATCGCGTAGTTGTGGATCTTTCATGATGCGCTGGGCTGAGTCGATACGTAGACCGTCCACTCCCCGGTCGAGCCAGAAACGCACGACGTCGAACATGGCTGCTTTGACGGCGGGGTTCCGCCAGTTGAGGTCAGGCATGGCCTTATGATAGGAATGCAGGTAGTATTGCTGGGTGGTGGGATCCCACTCCCACGCCGAGCCACCCCAGCTTGCCAGCCAGTTGTTGGGAGGCGAGCCACCGGGTTTGGGATCAGCCCAGACGTACCAATCGCGCCTGGGACTGTGACGTGAAGAGCGGGATTGGAGGAACCACGGGTGTTGATCAGAGGTGTGGTTCGGCACATAATCTATGATTACTTTGAGGCCGCGTTGATGGGCCTGTGCAATGAGTAAGTCAAACGTTGCGAGGTCGCCAAAAAGCGGGTCGATGTCAATATAGTTACTCACATCGTAGCCGAAGTCGACCATGGGCGAGGGATAGATGGGCGAAAGCCAGAGAGCATCCACGCCCAACCAGGTGAGATAGTCGAGTTTGGAAATGACACCCTGGAGGTCGCCAATGCCGTCTCCGTTGCTGTCTTTGAAGCTACGCGGGTAAACCTGGTAGATAACTCCTTGTTGCCACCAGAGCGCTTGATCTGGCTGAGCATTGTGCTCCATAATATCTCCTTCTATGATGTGGGAGGCTGTGGACGAGGTCTGATGCACCAGGTAGTGAACTGGTGTGTTATTCAATTCAAGGATACTATACTAATAGGGCTATTGTGGATTAGTGTCAAGGGCTGGGGCGGAATCAGGCTGTGGAAGTTCGAGCGTATCGCGGTACTCTGTCGCCAGGGTAGCGCATGCGGGGTCGTCGGGATGCCACCACCATAGGCGCTGGTAAGCATCCCTTGTTTCTGAAGTCCAATCGAAGCCAATTTCGCCGATATTGTCATACCCGACGATATAAGCCCCGGCCTTCCACTGGTTCAGCCACTCCTCACGGTGGAAGAGCGCCTCTGCCAATATATTTTTGCGCTTTTCCAACCTGCGCTCCAAGTGCTCTGCTTCTTTGATGGACCCGCGTACTACGTGGTGCGTGCCCATGGGAAGTTTTTTAGGAGCCTGTTCGGCTGCCAGTGACCTTCTCACTAGCTTATGCCTGCCCCTCCTTAGTCTTGTTTCTGCAAAGGTTATCGCCCTCAGGACCATGCGCTTCAGCCTGAACCGCAGCCTGGCAAGTGACAGGTGAGATTTCCGTTCCTGCTCAACGGCCAGGTCTTGAGCGTTGATGGGGTGCAGCGTGTCACGAAGATAGCGCAAACGATAGCTGCGGTCTGGTGGTGTATCTTTGAATGCCCCCTTAGGCCATCCCTCTGCCGGTAGGACGAGCTCAGTAGGGGATCTCCGCGCATCTACCAACCTTGGCACTGCCCACCAGAAGAAGAGCATCCTTGACCGTAGGATATTAAGCACTTTTTGCAGGACATGACGGTTCACAGCAACGATATCCCAGGCACAGAGATCCAGCGTGGGCATTTGAGTGTGTTTTAACAAAGAGTAGAGATGCGGGTAACCTACGGCTAGCATGGCCATCTGAGAACTTGAGCTTTCATTACGTAAAGGACTGGATGTGAAATTGATCATCTTGGCGGATGTAGATCTTGCTAAGTCCCAATATTCCAGGCTCGTGGCAAAAGCGTAATGAACATCGCCTGAGAGAAAGACGACGCGCTGCATGGCACTAACGGTACTGAGAAATTTCTGGAAGGTCCCCCACTCTAAATTCCACGCCTCGCAATCGTAGGCATAATTGTCTTTGATGCGCATGCGGGTCCAGTATTGAATAGCCTCCATTAAGCCCATACCAAGCACGGGGGCAGCCGAAATAATGATGGTCACATCTGCATCATGGCGCTCAGCAGCGACGATTTGTTTCTCTATGGCATCTAGAGCCAGCAATCCTGGAAATTCGGTAGGGGATCGATAGAGGCGGTGTGTGCGCGTATCCATGACTATCAAGTGATAGCGAGGACCAGAGAATGTATAGTTCCATTGGAGTGCCCGTTCTGAATGTGGTAGTTTGCCGCTGCCTTCAAAGGAAGCGGGTAAGCCGATGATTTCGGCGATTGTGTGCTCCTGCGAGTCCGACTCATGCCAACGCCAGCTATCGAGAGCATTGAGGAGAGCGAGACCATTGGGCTCATCAAATTGAGCAGGGGTGTTGCCCCATAGGCGCGAACTTAAGGAGATTGCTTCCCCCAAATGGCATCGGGTCATGAGACCCTCGCTCGCTCACCTAGGTCGTCACAAATTGTATACGTGGCAATGTTCGCCAATGCCCGGCGCACCTGTGGCAAGGTAGAGCGAAACGCGCGCAATTTCTCAATGTGATCCGCGTATGTAGCCTCTGTTTTATCCTGTAATGCGGGCTGAGGTCGCGCTTCTGGATATATACTCCAAATATCTTCAGCACCAGGCAATTCGGCGGGCCAGAGTACATCTGACCAGGCAAAGAGGTACATGGTAGCGTATTCGGCAAAGGAGAGCAACTGGTTTTGCGGCGTAGTCGTGGTAAACAGGACCTTGTTACGCACAACCTCTGTACGTGTCCCAGGAGCCAGCAAACGTGCGGGCTTACGCACCAGCGGGAGTACTTCCTCCTGGTTTCCTTCCAGTAGAAAATAGCCTGCATCTACCAGCGCAAACAAGAGTGATGCAGCTACGTCATCGCCATAGATTTGATCGCCCGTCATGAAAAGCTGCTGGGGACGGTCTGCCGGATGCTCGCTTGCACTTTCGAGTATGGCGTCTATCGCCGACAGCACTTCCCTACCAATGCCGTGCGGTTTGCGACAGGAGCCGTGCAGTAGCTTGACCTGGTTCAAATCTTCAGGTGGCAAGACGAAGCTGGGAAGTGGATGTCCTGGATAGACCAAACGATGGAGTGGATCAGCCAGGGAAAGGTCGATGTTGAGAATGCCCGGCGTATCGAGATCAGCAGGTGTTTCCTGGTCGTGACTACCAGGTGTGTTGTCAGATTGGAAGAACAGATTATAATAGTAGAGTTCTCCCCAGGCTAAGTGCTCATGTTCTTTGGTGGAACGTGCTGTGACGGCCACAATATGCAGGTGGTCGCCCAGGCGAACCGTATGGCATGTGCCTTCCAACTGCTGCATGAGCTTGCCCTCTGCACTTTTCCCATAAATACGCAGTGTGACCACGCGCGGTTCTTTCAATGCGAGCCATACGGTGACTGCGTGAGGCTCTGTGCGGCGCAGCATAGGACCCGTGAGAATAAGTGGTAGAGATGAGAAGCGCTCTGCTAATGGTGTCCAAGTCATATGGCCTACTACTCCAGACTAGGTGAATAAGAATCCTTTTCTTCTTAATCAGAGCAGCCGCCGGCTGCTCAATGCGCACCCAGCAGAAAAACGCGAGACGCCGCAGGCGTCGAGGAGTCCTAACAGTTACCTTAATCATTTATATATAATGGTATACAAGTAGACATGGAAAAACAATACCCAATTACCATGAGGCTTCCTGCGAGGTAGGGCTTGAAATGCTCAAAGTGAAACGGGGATCACAGTGTGTTGAACATACTTGCAAAGTGTTGTAGTATGGTAAGGGCTAACTGATGACTATTTTGACGAAGTGCCGAATATCTTCTTGCCGTCCATAAGCAGATTTTAATCGGGATATCCTTTATGAATTTTCGCCTGCTACCTGCAAGAGCCTGCTTTTATTGTTTATGCGTGGCACCCATGCTTGTCTTCTTCCTCTCTCCAGAAGGGGTATCGGCGCATAGCAGGGATATTAAAAATACGACTACGGGGCAAGTGACACTGCAAATGGCCGTGGGTTTTGGTGGCGACTCCAGGCTTGATTACTGGACTCCGGCGTGGATTACGTTGAACAACGATGGGCCGGATTTCAGAGGCGTCCTTTCAGCTACTACATATGCTAGCCGGTTTTCAACCGTAGTAATAGCAGGTAGCATTCTGCCATGGAGTTACAATGAGCCCATTGTATTGCCGCATGGTGCCCAGAAGCAGGTCAGCATTTATGTTCCTTTCTATGAGAGTCCGTCCGTGCCACGAGGCATTATAGCCACACTAAGCGATAACAAGGGCAGAGTGATAGCCACTCAAGCTGCTGCCCCTTTCACGTTAGACCAGGGCTCTCTGCTCGTAGGGGTACTCTCCGACGAGACTGCGCAGGGCGCAGGGTTTAGCCCACTGGCTGCTGTTTCATTGCCTGATCCAACCAGGCCCATCGAGATAGCAGGACTGGATGCGGGCACGTTGCCAGATATAGCTGAGGTGCTCGGCAACTTTGACGTTATCGTACTGGATGACTTTAACACGAACGCGCTTAATGCCGGACAACTAGCCGCATTGCAGACGTGGATCAACCAGGGGGGGACCTTGATCGAGATCGGTGGTTCACAGTGGCAGCGCACGCTCTCTGTGCTACCACCTCAACTGCTGCCAGTTGTGATAAATGGTGCAGCCACACTCCCAGCAGGTACCGAGCTGTTGACTACCGGCGGACCCACTATAGCGGAGATTGGACAACAGCCAGCGCCCGGTACACTGAAGAAATCCATAACGATCAGCTCTGCGACGCTGCCAGGAAGAGATGATGCCAGGCAGAAGGCGTTTTCCAACCTTGAGACTGTACTTGCGTCCGGCAACCTCCCTTTAATCGTGCAGGCACACCAGGGACAGGGAATTATCTGTTATCTTGCCTTTGATCCGACAAGCGAGCCTCTTGTTAGCTGGCCGGGAACTATCGCGCTGTGGAAAGGCCTGTTGCTGCGTACGCTTGGTGACCAGGCTCTCATTCCCGAGACGATCCCGAGATACAACAATGGACCTGGACAAACGATCCTACGCGGGGGGGTATGGCAAATCCTGCAGCCAGGCACGATTATTCCAGTGTGGGAACTTGTCTTTTTGCTGCTTGGCTACCTTATCTTAATCGGGCCGGTACGTCTTTTCATTGTGAAAAAGCTGAAACGTCCCACGTGGAGCTGGCGTTTTATTCTAAGCGGGTGTCGTAGTCTTTTCTCTCCTCACCTACGGACTTGCCTACACTCAAAAAAGAACAACGGTCAACAGTATTTCGATAATACAACTCAACCAGGGTGGGCAGCTTGCGCATATGACGACATTTTACAGTGTATTGATTCCTGATCGGGGGGATTTCCAGCTACAAATCCCTGCTAGAGCCCTGGTACAGCCGGTAACAGATGCATCTTTTCAAAGTGACGCTAGGCTTTCAAGTAGTGACTATCACCCCACCTTTACAGTTGGACAGGACGAGACGAGTGTATTTCTGCCGGATGCCGGTTCATGGGCACTGCATCCTATCGTCTCAGAGGGGGATCAAAAACTGCAGGGTGGCTTGTCCTCCCACGTGGCGCTGCGCAATGGCTCCCTTGTAGGGACCGTGACAAATACACTTGATACCTCTCTCAGCGATGTATATATCTTGATGCCTCACAGCTTTGCCTATATTGGAAGTCTCCCGGCAGGGAAGACCCAACAGGTGAACGTTTCAGTACATAGCTCGATGCCTGACAGTAGCAGCACCCTGGCTGACCAGATTGCCAGGGATAGTCACCTACCTGCGCCTTATTTCCCGTATGCCGGCGGCTCACAACCGCGGAATGATTTCCAGCGTCACTTGGCGATCCTAGCGGCTCTTAGCGGAGAAGGCTATTCCTACACAAACTGTAATGGCCCGTGTAGCACGCATGCGATCATTAGCGAACACCTGATAACTACTCCCCCTGCCTTTGGACCGAATGTGAGTCCGTTGGATGGCAGCGATTCGTTATTAATAGCAGGAGCACCTGCAACTTTGATCGGTTGGGCTAACCAACCTGTCGATGCTACCAACGATGTTACTATCGACGGTGTCAGTCCTGGGGGTACCCATTACGATCTTATACGGGTGCCACTCAATATCGACTTTGCTGGACCATTGCCACCCGGCCTGATCTCCGGACAGGTAATTAATACGCAGGGGAATGGAGTGCAAATTATCGCGCCCAATGTTTATAGCATGAATACGGGCGGTCAGTTTGCCGTCTCTACGGGCATCAACCATGCGCAAATACGTCTCTACAATTGGAATACAAGTTCGTGGGATACAATTGCGCTCAATAACTATGCCTTTACAACGACGAACTCCAGAGCGTACACTAGTTTAAGTGGAAATGTATTGTTGCAAGTAGTTAATCATAATGCCTCGCCAGGGGCACTCTTGTTTGTTAAACCCTCATTGAGCCTGAATGCTACTAGTTAAAAGGACGTTGTTGCGCAATAAGATGGTGGAAAAGGTCCCCTACCTAACGGGAAAGGCTTGAAAATATGCTCTTTAGTAATCGTTATCAAGCTGCGATGGCTAGAAAACTAGAGCCTCTGTTGGCCCCAGCTGCCTCTTGCCTCGTGCTTGTTCTGCTTTTTCTGGCCTTTCCGGCGCAGGGGCAGGCCCACACAGTTACGACTGGACCTTCGTTTGAGGTGAAGGCCGGTTTTGAGACTCGCTATAGGGATGGAAATTGGGTTCCGGTGCAGGTTACACTCCGCAATGGTGGCCCGGATTTTAGCGGGACCTTGTCACTCTCGGCATCCGCATCGCAGTTTCTGGGGCAAAACAATCCTACCACGCCGTCAAATTACCAGGCGCCCATTTCGCTGGCTAACGGTGCTCAGAAGCAGGTGACAATGTATATACCACTTTACTTCTATGAGTCAGGCGTGGCGGTGAAGTTGCTCGATGGCAGCGGCGACGTGATCGAGTCACAGGCCGCCCCGCTCAATCCGCTTATGCCTGGGGATGTTTTTGTCGGTATCCTTTCCGATCAGAGTTCAGGCTTTGGGCCGTTAGGTACCGTTTCCTTGCCTAATCAGGGCAGTTCGGTCGTCATAAAATTTCTAAATGCGAGTACAATGCCCACCATGGTAGCAATACTCAAAAACTTCGACGCCATTGTGCTAGATAACTTCACGACGAGTAACCTGAGTCCGGCACAGTTAAGCGTCTTGCAAACCTGGGTCAATCAAGGTGGAACACTCATCATGGTGGGTGGTCCTGAGTGGCGTAACACGCTGGGCGCGCTACCTGCGGGACTTGTGCCAGTGACGATGAATGGTACGAAGACAATACCGCCCGGGACCTCTCTCTTGCCTATCGGTGGACCCGGGCTAAGACGCACGGGACAAAACAGTGACTCTGTTCAGCTTCCTGTTACAATCAGTACAGCTGGGACAAGAGATGGGAGTGAGATTGTCCTGGCATCTCGTACAGCACCTTTAATTGTACAGGCACAGCGGGGACAGGGAAATGTAATTTACCTTGCCTTTGATCCTACACTCGAACCGATCCTTGGATGGCAAGGGGCCCGCGTTCTGTGGGAAAGTCTCCTGCTGAGCGGCCTGGGTGAGCAGCTACTCTCCAATTACAATACTTCTTCTGGCGGCGGGAGTAACGCCCAACCGCAGAAGCCGCTTTTAGCATACAGGATGAGCGGCTTATTACAATCGCTGCTTCCGAGTACAATTCGTTCTCCATGGTGGATACTTGGCATATTGTTCGGCGGCTATGTCCTGGTGCTTGGACCCGTGCGTCTCTTGCTTGTAAAACAATTGAAGCGTCGCGATTGGAGTTGGCGCATTGTACTGAGCAGCATCGTCATCTTCTCTGTACTTAGCTATGGACTTGCCTCCAGGGAGAAAAGCACGTCCATTTTGAGCAATAGTATCACAATAGCTCAGCTTGGGCAGAACGGATCACCTGCCTCTATTACAACCTACATGGGTGTATTCGTGCCTAACGAGGGCAATTTTCAGGTCTATATCCCCGGTAATGGACTGGTCCAGCCATCACCCGATAGTCTCCCGTCCTTCCAGGGTGGACCCACCGGCCCGACCGAAAAATCACCTACTATGGTTGCTCCGGTGCAAGGTGGAACCGACTTAAACCTGCAAGACGTCAATATCTGGACGTTACATGCCATCCTCTCGGAACAAAACAAGCAGATACATAAAAGCCTGCGATCCCAACTGACCCTACAAAATGGTGCCCTGGTGGGCACGGTGACGAATACTCTTGGTTACGCACTTAATGATACCTTCTTGTTGATGCCCAATGATGTGCTTAGCCTGGGACACCTGGCGGCAGGAGAGACGAAGCAGATACGACTGGAGTTGAACAGCCGGCAACTTGCTCCCAACGAAACCCTGACGGATCTGATTGCTGTGGAAACCCATTCACCTACATATATCGACATGCCCCCACAACCTCAGTCCGCGTGGCAACGTCACCTGGCAACGCTGTACGCACTCGATGGCGAAGGTTTCTACGGTGGATCATCCCAATGTACAGGCCAATGC